>Ga0105248_10006625_pt1 | contig 12695 bp, 16 predicted proteins | sample KBSS34metaG_FD_81524 | JGI IMG/M metagenome (GOLD analysis project Ga0105248, IMG submission 81524) | Switchgrass rhizosphere microbial communities from Kellogg Biological Station, Michigan, USA - KBS S3-4 metaG | ecosystem: Host-associated > Plants > Roots > Rhizosphere > Soil | place... | reverse complement strand
TGCGCCACCTTTTGCGCATTTACGTAGTCGTGCATTTTTATAAGCTGAGCAACGTGCCCCGCTTCTTTTGCGACATCAGCGCCTTCACTTCCGTCACCGCGCGAGCCAGCAATGGCATCCGATTGCGTAGGTTGCTCCGAAACTCTGTTCTGAGCGAGAATTTCTACCCGGTCCGATTTGAGATCTGTAAGTTTGAATGCACCGGCCTGTTCGAGGCCCCCTCTGGTGATCAATTCATCTAACTTTTCACGCTGTTCCAGACGGGACTTCATTTCAGGAGAAAGCTCTTGAGCCTGGTCACGCGAAAGCTCCTCAAGTACGTTCTTGGGCTCTGGCATCGCTGCTAAATCTTTTTCGGTTAGAGCCGTCCGTCTTGATACGACTTTGTCGCCGGCGAAAAGCTCTATGCTGGCGTCTTGCTCGGTAATATTGAGGTTGCTGTACTTACGCAGGGAACCATCGCTGGCGTTTGTGCGAGCGCCGCCGACGGCTGCCATATCGCCGGCGGAAGCATTTCTAGCCTCCTGAGTGTCAGGCGTCTTAAGCCTCTGCGCTTCTGGTTCTTGATTTTTAGCCTCGGCATTTTCGCCTTTTTTCAAATCGGACAAAAGCTTAACCTCTCGCTACCGTTAGAACAAATCATGCCCATATCGCAAAGCTGGAAAACATTAATCAGCCCAACCGAAATAGCCTTAAAATGATACCCTAGTCAGCATTATAGTCTCTACCAAAGGACTGGAGCAAATTCTTCAAATGTGCTATCAGGCCCCATTTGGTAAGCTATATCCATGTTCAAATACGACGAAAATACGATCAAAAAACAGCTGACGAATCTTGTCAGATCCGGTCGGGTCATTTTTGCGGCATCATGTGCCACCAGGTTATTGCCGGCCTATAACGTCGTCCAAACGAGAATCGGAATCGGCTCCCCAAAAATTCTGACCGACGCAAACGACGTACTGTGGGAAAGCGCTTGCGAAAGCGCAGTAGCTCAAGCCAAAGCCGAAAACGTGATTGCAGAATTGATGGAACTCCTAGATGAACAGGACGCCAGCGAGAGTGAACTTATTGCAATTGCAGATGACGCGGTCACTTCAACCATTTACGCCCTACAAGTAAGCCTCGAAAATACTGTACAAGAGGCTGAGTGGGCCGCGCGCCGAATCTATGAAACGCTCGATAATTACGTGATCAACAGCACCGGCATCGATGTTCGGGCCGATGGTGGCGAAGCAAAGGTGCTCTTACATTCACTGATTCAACATGAACTCTTCCGACAAGAAAGAGACGTGCTCGAACTTTTGGAAATGAATCCATTGATCGGTAACGATGCAGCAGAATTATTCAGAGTACGTGCCATAGCGGAGCCGGCGCTTACAATCGACTAAAGTCGAGCTTCTACTTCGGCGCAGTCCTGAAGAGATCGTCAATATCGGTCTTCTTCAGTTCCTGTCCGCTTGGTGAAAAATAAAACGATCCGACGTCTTTGGCTTCTTTAAAATTTTTCGGGATCGTGAAACGCTCCGGCTGAAGAGGCACCAGCTTCAGCGACCGAAACTCCACCTGGTGGCGAAGTTGTCCGCGTTTCGACACAGAAGAACTATCATCCTCTTCATGCCGACCCTTTGACGAAGCCAGATCTACGACCAGATCCTTCTCGTCCGGCGCATTCATGATGAGATTCCAGGCGGCAATCATTGCCGGAGGCAACTTGACGTTGTTTACCGAGAGAGTTTTTTGCTCGTTCGAACTGCGTCGTCTATGCGAATCCATTATCGATGTAGTTTGCTTTCCCGTATGCCCATCAGCCAGTTTTACGTTCTTCACCTCCACTCTTTTCGCTCCAGAATGGCCGTGATGGTTGCCACGGTCTGAAGCATACTGGCGAACCGTCTGTTTCATATACGAGGCGTTCTCCAGATGGCAGACATTGAGAAAATCTGGGTTTTTGTCGCTCCAAATGCTATTGCCAAGGTTGTTTTTGATGCTGAAATTGTGAGCAGTAAACGAAACTTCCACAGCGCCAAAACGCGGACCTGCTGCCGATAGTATCAGCATTTTCTTGTCAGTTGGAGCAAGGTCCTCCGCCAGTGCCGGAAGTGAGCGACTGAGCGAGAGCATCGCCGCCAGCACCAAAGCAACCTTAGCCAAATATGCAGACATTCGAAGATTCCATGACAACCAGCTAGATTGTAGCAGTGGTCATCAAGGCTTTCCAGCCTGCTTAGGAACGCCATAGTGCTAAAATTTAGTCTGGTGTCTCCACGTCTCATCAATTAAGGTAGGCACATGCCGCTCTGGAAAAAGATTGCTCTGACAATAGTTGCCTTCGCTGTGCTTTCTCTCATCGGGATTGTCGCTATCGCTTGTGTCTTCTGGCATTCGATAACAGACTCCGAAGCCGTGAAAAAGACGGCCGATACTTTTATGACTATGTCCGATCCACTGCCGGAGGGCTTTGAATATGGACATGGTTACGCACTAAACAATGTCCCGCTGGTTGAGATTCGCTGCAAGGGCGCGAACAAAAACTTGATCTTCAGATTTACACAGATATCCGGTGCGAACAAAGCAAACAGCGAATCTACTCCTGAGCAGGTAATCGACGAGACGGCAAAAGGTTTCGTGCCGGGACTGATTGGAGCAAAGAGCTTGCAAAAAATTGAAGTGTTTGAGCATTCTACGCTGCCGGTAGGCGGCATTCAGATGCCTTACGTAATCGGTCATATAAACACGCCGCTGAGCAAAGACAAAATTACCGCCAATGCCTTCATTGGTGTCGCGCGCAGTACCAAGAGCAAAAAACTGATTATGCTTCTGGCCGAGAGATACGACCTGGGTACATCGACAAACGGACCACTTACAGTAAAGGACGTGACGCCTTTAACTGATGCCGTAAAGTCTTTTTGAAGCGAGAATAACGACGCGGCACGAAATTCGGAAGCACCTGGGCAATCGGTAAGGCACTTTGATACCGGGTGTATATATATCGAGGGAGAGCAGCCCAGCGAGGGCAACAAGACACAATGTAACGAATTCGCAACAATCCGTTTCGAGAGTGAAAAAGACCGTTTTTCCCTTGGTATAACAGATTTGTTCGATGTTCGATGTCAGCTGACTGTATTCGATTTAAATGTTCGAGTCCGTTGTCCGCGTTCGATGTCCGTTGTTCAATGTCCGATTTCAATTTATGTCCGTTGTCCGATGTCCGATGTTCGATGTTCGACGTCAGCTGACAGTTTCGTTGTCCGTTGTCCGCGTTCGATGTCCGATGTTCAATGTTCGATGTCCGTTGTTCGACGTCAGCTGACTTTCAGTGTCCGATGTTCAATGTTCAATGTTCAATGTTCGATGTCCGTTGTCCGAAGTCAGCTGACACTTTCAATGTCCGTTGTTCGATGTCCGATGTTCAATGTTCAATGTTCAATGTTCGATATCCAATGTCAGCTGACAATTTCAATAGTTACTGGATGCCAGAATTGACTGGCATAGACGAAGGGGGAGTCCCATTAAAGTGGGGCTCCCTCCAAAGGGGAAGACACTACAGAACCACGTACCAGTGGGTGCTGAAGCGGTCAAGACACCCTAAAGATATTCAGAAGAGTACTAGCTCACGATAACAGCAACTACTCCTCGCCGCTAAAAGAGCCGCGAGACAGTTCAGTCGCTTTTCTTTATTTCCTCGATTTTTTCAAGCCTGCTTACTTCCAGTGCAGGTACACGCGGCAAGAGTTGTTTGATCTCAGCTATTAGCTTGTCTGCATCAAAGACAGGCATACTTACAAACTTGTCCGCACCAAGCAGGCGCCCGGCTTTTTCAGTCGAAATGTTCACACCGGATCCAACAGGACCTGGCTCTAGAGCCAATGTCATAAACATTGTTTCTTTATGAGTTGGATCAAGCTTGAGACGCCTCAAAAACTCGAACAGCGATTCACCTTCTAGATAAGCTGCGCACACAATCACATCAGCATGGTCTTTGCCGTGCAGAAAGGCGAATGCCTCTTCAATTGTGTGAGCGCCTACAACGGAATGTCCTGCGTCTTTGCACGCGGCTTTTAGCTGGTCCGTATGCTCTTTCGAATCCATAATCAATATGCGGAACGTGTCTTTGGCCGGTAGCTTGGAATCTCCGGAAGGCTGCTCCACCTTCGGTTCGTCAGTCATCGCTTCGCGGCACGTCAACTTTAAGAAGCTCCCACTCTGGTACTTCAAGAGCCTTAGCCAATTTACTAATGGTAAGCAGACTTATGTTTCTCATGCCATTTTCAATTTCAGTTATGTATGTTCGGTGAACGCCACAACGATCACCCAACTCACCTTGCGAAAGGAGAGCGTCAACGCGTCGTCGCCGTATAGCCTCGCCGACCGCGACGAGAAGTTCGTGATTATTCCGCTGTTGATGTTTGCGCATAGGGAGCAAAAAGTCCTAAAACAAGGATTTTGCAGTTGCACCGAAGGCACACTTGTTTGGAATCCAGTAATAATCGTGACCAATAGAGAATACCTCCTTGGCTTGCAGGACTAAATCCGACTATCATCGATAGCTGCAGATACAGAACGTATGCATTAAGGCGAAATATTCAAGACAGTGCGCAATTAGTCGCTGAGAAGCCACATATTTTTTTGCGAAATCGAAAATTTGAAATCTGGTCGACCAACTTCCTTGACTTGCAGTACTTCTTCAAACGTCAGGCCGCGCTTGGGACAATCCAACGCTCCAGAACTTCCTTGATGTTATTCAAAAGAATTGGCTTGAATAAAAAGTCGTCCATCCCCGCGTTATAACATCTTTCTCGATTGGGATTAGCTGTCACGGCAACTATAGGCGTGCGGATTCGCTCTTCATCAAGTTCAATCTTCCGCATTGCCAGACAAGCTTCCATTCCATCCATCACCGGCATCTGGATATCCATCAATATGAGCTTGAACGATCCAGCAGAAAATTGACTGACAGCAGAATCGCCGTTAGCAGCCGCTGATGCACTGAAGCCCAGGCGTTTCAGTTGCATAACCATGATTGCTCGGAGAACATCGTTGTCTTCAACGATCAAAACATCACTGTTCATGTTGTAACAACCACCATAGGGACATCAAACCAAAACTTACTACCAGCATGCTCAACACTTTCGTATCCCATCGTGCCACCCATTACCTCAACGTACCCCATGCTTATGGAGAGCCCGAGGCCAGTGCCTCCGTAGTTCCGTGTATTGGTGCCGTCCCCCTGCACAAAGGGTTGGAAGAGCCTTTTTCTATCGGACTCGGGAATGCCAATTCCGGTGTCCGAAATCATGCATCTCACGACAACATTGTTGCCATCCTGTTTTACAATACTGGCGCTGACTTTTACTTCGCCCGCCCACGTAAACTTGACGGCATTATGGAGCAAGTTAAGAATAACTCTTTGCATAAGCAGTTCATCAGCGGTGACAACATTATCTCGAAGGCTTTCATCAATATCCTTAAGGAGAGGCAGGTGCTTCTTATTAGCAGCGCCCGATACACTTTGAATAGCACTATCGATAAGGGCTGTAATACAGAAATCAGTGTTTTTTACTACAGGCTTCCCCGCTTCCAGTTTGGCAAAATCGAGCAAATCATTGATGATAGTCATCAAACTTCTGGCAGACTCGTGGGCCATTGTAATCAGCTCTTCATTCTCAGCATCGAGGTTTCCGCCATCAAGTACAAGCTCCGTAGAGCTTAAAATGCCATTCATTGGCGTGCGTATCTCATGACTTATATTGGCGACAAATTGCGACTTGAGTTTGTTAGCGAGTACCGCCTCGTCTCTAGCTAACTCTAATTTCGACATCGTTTCTTGTAGTTGACTGGTGCGTGACTGAACCTTCACTTCAAGCGAGTCATTCAGGGCCAGTATCTTCTCGTTTAACACCAGTAAGCTGTTATTGTTTTCAGCCAGAGCGTTGTTTGCCAGATCCAGTTGCGCCTGTTTCTGAGATAACAAATCCATCGCTGCAAGCAGTTCTTGATTTTGTTGATGAACTTCGTCTATTGGGTTAGCAGAGACGATTCTGGTAAGAGCATTGGCGACGTCGTTGAGCTCCTCGGGGGAAAATGGCCGCAACCTGCTCTTGAGCACTTTTTCGAGCTTTACCGTGCAACCACCCTCGGTGAGATTTTTCGCCTCAAACTTATCCATCAAGCGGCTGGCGCCAGACATTCCAGTGTGCTTATCTTTACCGGACAAGGCACGGTCGATATTCTCTATCCCTGGACCTTTGTCTGTAAGCGATATGATGAATAAATAGGGCCGGACCTTATCCGCAACTAAAAAATCCAACTTACCGCCACCGGCATGGACAACTGCGTTTCTTACAATCTCACTTACTGCTGTGGAAATTCTTGTTTGGTCCTGAGCATCAAAACCAAGTAAGAGAGCGATCTGTCTGGCCCTACGACGTGCCACAACGATGTCACCATCACCTGTCAGCTTCATCCTCAGTAGTAACTTATCCATTGTGCTAGTCATTCTTTTGTTTAACCACCATAATTGTCGCATCGTCACTTCTTTTAGCCTGATGCAAAAATACTGAAGCAGCAATTATGCCGGCGGACATTCCGATACAGTCGAGATCAACAAGCTCTTCAGAAACCTTGCTGGATAACCCGTCTGAATGCATGATTAGCGTAGACATGGGTGCCCAGGGCAAAGTAAATTCGGTGATTTTCCTCGATTCATAACCGAGGGTACCATTTAGCGAGGTGAGGTGTTTGTGATCGTTGTTGGTGACAATTATGCCGCTGATGTTACCGAGACCGGCATAGACAAGTTCCTGCCGATTAAAGTCTATTTTGGCCACCGCACCGACAGCCCCCCGACTTCCTCTCAAAGCATTATGGATAGCTTGGATCATCGAGCCTGGATTGAGCGTTAGATTGTCGCTAAATTGTTTGACAGCCAATTTAGCTGCTTCTGCAGCCTCAAAACCATGACCGAGACCATCTACAAGAAGACAGTAAACACCGCCGTTTATGTGAGACACTTTCCACTTGTCGCCTGAAAGTACTTCACCTTGGATCGGCACCGTGAATGCACCGACGCCCGGATCTACAGGTTTGGTCTTTGTTAACCACACTCGCGATTGGACTACAGTACCGCGGTTGACGACAGAGCTGATATCGACAAAATCGGACATTCGGGCAATAGCACCGAGTCCGGTGCCCAGTGTCCCAACAGTCGTAAAGCCGTCTTCCATGCAATTTTGAATATTGGTCATGCCGCGCCCTTTATCCATCGCAAACAATTCCAAGCCGACGTTATCGCCGCTGATCAGTCCCTGAGCAATGAGAAATCCACCCTTCCCGTGTTTGGCGATATTTGTCGTTAACTCGGAACAAATGACGGCCACCCTATCAATGGTTTTTCTATCGAGACCTATTTCAGCAGCAATCAGCGCCACTTTACGCCCAGCTTCACCCACTTGGCTCCGATCAAGGACCTCTATATACTGTGCGTCTCTTACTTCCATTTTGCCACCACGATAGTCGTGCCGGTCCCTGGGGCAGAGGTCAAATCAAACTCGTCCATCAAACGCTTAGAGCCTGTAAGGCCCAGACCCATACCACTCTTGGTGGTATAGCCATCGGTCAATGCCAGGTCCAAATTCTCAATACCAGGACCCTTATCAGCGAAAATCAATCTGAGACCAACTCTACCGTCAGCGTTAACAGTTTCGGCCTTAACTGTGCCGCCGAGACCGTGCTCGAGAACGTTTCGACCCAGTTCACTCGCCGCAGTTACAATCTTAGTTTGATTAACGATGGAAAAGCCAAGATCCTTAGCATGCAGCTTCACTACGGCGCGCATCTCCATCAGACCGTCTTCGTCAATCAGTTCCTGAAATGACAAAAGGGTACCAGGCAATAAGTTTATGCTTTGAGATCCCATTTAGTAACCGACACCCTGGTTCCACCACCATTAGACTCGATATGAAATTCGTCCATCAGTCGTTTAGCGCCACCCAGTCCTAGCCCCATTCCATTAGTAGTGCTGTAACCATCTTCAAGCGCTCTCGTGACGTCTGAGATACCGTCACCCTCATCTACGAAAATCATGCGCAGGCCAACTTTATCCGTCTCATCAAGCAACTCTATTTCAACAAGTCCACCCTTGCCGTGCTCGAAAACATTGCGCGCGAGCTCGCTCGCGGCAGTAACAACCTTGGTTTGACTGACTGGTCCAAAATTCAAAAGAGCGACAATACGCTTAACACTTGTTCTGAGTATTGCAATATCATCTTCTGTTCGGATGTATCTAAGCTCCTTAGACCTGACGACCATCAGACAGCACCTCTAGTTCCCCAGTGCGAATCATTTTTTTCAGAATCACAAGACCGTGTTCGGCTGTTAGAGCAGTGTGAATGCCTTTCAGTGAAATGCCCAGCTCAGTTATGGTAATGGCAATGGCCGGCTGCATTCCAACTAAAACAGTGTGGCAATCTAAAAGCCGCGAAGTTTTGGCGATGTTTCCCAGGACTCTTCCCATAAATGAATCAACCATTTCGAGGGCAGAAATGTCGATCAGCACGCCCTTTGCGCCGCTATCAACGATTTTTGAGCTTAAGTCCTCTTGCAGGGCGAGGGCCACCCTGTCATGAAAGTCAACTTGAATTGTCACCAGAAGGGTCTGACCAATCTTCAAGATTGGAATGCGCTCTACCATGTCTCTAAACCGTGCCCCTGGCTAAATTCCCTTCTGCTGCGTGTCTGTTAACGACCCAGCCAGAAACTCTAAGGGCTTCTTTGACGGCATCTGCCATAGTTGCCCTTGTTTTTATGTCTTGAATGTCTATGCCAAGGTGGACAATCGTCTGGGCAATTTGGGGTCTGATACCACTGATAATGCAGTCGGCGCCCATAAGTCTAGTGGCTGACACCGTTTTGAGCAAATGCTGAGCGGTCTGAGTATCCACCGTAGGCACACCGGTGATGTCTAATATTGCAATTTGAGAGCCAGTGTCAATCAGCTTCTGGAGCAGGTTCTCCATGACTATCTGCGTGCGAGCGCTGTCCAAAGTGCCGATCAACGGCACTACAAGAACGCCATCCCACAACTTGATCACCGGTGTGGACATCTCCAACATGTCTTTCTGCTGACGTCTTATTACCGCTTCTCGACTCTTCTGAAAGACTTCAGTTGTGTGCAAAGCCAGCTTATCCAGAATTGTCCAGAGAGCCCAAGCTGATGACTCAAGGCCAGCGGTAGACTTGCCGCTATTCGAGACCAATTTGGCGAACAAGGCTTGTTTCAATGAAAGAATAAAATTGGCTGTCTCAGTCGGTGAAGAGCCCTGTGTGGCTCGACTTACCGAGAGATCGCTCAGCATTTGCAATGTTGGTTGCCACTCAAGACTGTCGGTATCAACGAGATTGCCCTTGCGTATCGAATCGCGAAAGAGTTTCAAAAATTCTTCTGAGCTATTCTGCACCGAAGCGTTCGAAACACCGGCTGAACGGCTCTTATCCGAAAGCTGCTGACTGGTCCATTCGGCAAGTATTTCTTTATCAAACTCGTCTATGAAATGAGATACCTCAGACGTTGTAGTCTCAGTGGCCATCGAAATACTCCCGTATATGTAATGGGCATCATAACAGCACAGAAGGACTAAATCAGACATACAGGCGGTGCGCAGGTGTTGAGTAGGACTTTTGACTACCAATTTGGCCATCAAATATAGTGTCAGAGCCAGAAGGGGGAAAACGTCACAAACAGAGCCCTTTTTGTCGCATACGAGCAACATCAGACCCTCCTGGGCGCATTTATCTTATCGAGAGCGTTTCCTCAACAAAATGCATGTAGTATTACAGTATGCATTATGGATAGAAATCCCTAACGTTAGTACATCCAGGGAACTTCAATGACAGATACACCAGAAGTCGAACAAGCTTTCCCCGATGCTAAGCTGGCAGCCAAAGACACTTTTCGCATTTTGATTATGGATACTGTTGACCATGTTAATGAGGTCAAGGCAGCTTGCAAAAATGCTGGTCTTTCAGTAGTTCCGGCCCACAGCCTGGAAGAAGCGTTCGCCTTCTTGGACGAGCAGGATCACGCCGATGTGATCATCTGCGCAGCCTATCTAGAAGATCAGTCCTTATTTGAATTTTTAAAACGACTGAGAGCCAACGCAGTTCACAAACACACAATGTTTATGACATTAGCCCTTGCACCTGGGCCTATGGCTGTGCGAACGAAAGATTCTACAGAAAGGGCAAGCCGCCTGCTCGGTGCCGACGCTTTCATCAACATGCCTGAATTTGATGCAGAGAAGCTGATCGCAGAAATTAAGAAGCTTCTGCCTGACGAACCATTACTTGAAAAAAGCAAGCAAGGTCACGAGTAAAAGCTTAGTGCCTCCAAACGGTCTAACAGGATGTTTACGTAGAAACGCCCGGCAAGAGGAAACTTAACCGCCCTGGTACGGTCGTACACGTTACGTTCATCAAAGAGGTTTCCGATGTCTATCAGTAACAATACGCCCGAAGTAGAAAGCAGTCCACACGATTTTGCCGTAGCCACGGGGGCGGAGCACGATGCTCTTGCGTTAAGCGAAACCGAACAAAAACAGTTTGCTCATATTGAGCACGACGAGCAACCATATATCCCAGCAGTCAGCCAGACAAAATGGGGCTGGACCGGCTTTCTCATGGCCGCCGCATTCTTCGTCGCCATTATAGTCGTTGGCACAGTTGCCCAAAATTCATTGAATCGTCTAGCTCCTAACCATCCCGCTCCTACGTCAGGAGTTGTGATAGATCAGTCGGCCAACACAGTCACGCCTCAGGCGGCATATCCGACCGTTTATGTACAGACGTCATCAGATCCCAGTCAGGCACCCAGTCCCCTGCCACCTGCCCCTGAAGGTAGCAACAAGTAACCCGCAACGACGGCCGCCGGATTCTTGCGATTGCAAGACCGGCGGAATTGGCTGGAACATTGTGCAATAAGACCCGTCTAGCCATAGAGTTATGAAACACTTACCAAACAACGTATCTGCGAAATTCAGTTCGCGGGAGTCCTAATGTCAGATAACACACCGCTTACACTTACTGAGTTACAGGCATGTCGCAAATCCATCATGAAGTGCATACGACAGGTGCAGACCATAGCGGAATGCGCCGAAATGGAACTGCGCACACTGAATGCCGCTCTGAGCCATATCGAAGAATTAATTGCCATATTTAAGGCAGACGAAGTTGTAGCAAAAGACTCTGTCGGCTCTGCAAATAATAAATCCGCGGCCTAAGCACGTGAGTTGGGACTAAAGGCTACTCTTGTCTTAAGTAGCACTCGATTCCTCGTCACACTCTGCCAGCAGCAAATCAATGTGTTCGCGGAACTCCTCCGAATCAAACTTCTCCATCAAGATATACTTCCTGACACCCAACAGACGAGCGGTGGTGCGCAGGCCATCTTCGACATATTTTGCCGTTCGTGAGGGTTCGACACTCAACATCACAAATGGAATGTCCATTGTGCCCGGATTTTTCTTCACCCAGCGCACGAAGTCAAAGACATTGCCACCATTTTGCAAATGAATGTCCGAGATAATCATATCGACATGCTTCTTTGTCAAAACAGTTATTGCATCAGTAAAATTTTTGCACTCAATAACGGTATGTCCTGATTTAACAAGACTACCGGCGACTCTGTTTGAATGCTGACTATCTTCATGCAATGCCAAAATTAGAGCGTGCAATAATTTTTCCCCGCCGTGAAACCACAGACAAGGTAAATTGACGGCTATTCCTTTGCAGCTTAAGCAAGACGCCCGCGAACGGCCCGATCTATTTGTATAGTCGTCACCAAGACACCAATAGTTCCATTGCGCTAAAAACTGTCGCTACTCTTACTACTGTAGACGCATGTCTACACCCGGCCATCAGCTTAGTTAATTATAGAAAGCCGCGAAGCCCCCAGAGCCAATTTCCAATAGCCATCATTTTAGATTTAACTATCGCCCCACTGTAACCCATTAGCTCATATTGGCTTTTAAACGCCCTTTCAGAAGTTTTTTGCTATTGCTATCTGCAGGGGAGGCCTGTAGTATAAAATTGTCATCTGCACGCTCTTGCATTTGCAAGTCGGACAGTGACACAGCAAGTACAAACATCCTAGTGGCCTGAATCATCGATGTAGAGTTTGATTTAAAGGCCGTCCCGGGAAAATACCAGTCATTCGAGTAGTAGTTTCTACCGGCTTGTGACGCCGTTTATCCATAGATACAACTACAGTCAAACTTTTTTGCCAAACAAGCGACATGGAAGGGATCACAATGATCCCGGGCATGCCTGCATCTGTTTTGCTACCTATTGGAGGCTATATGTTAGCTAATTACAAAAAGAACGATAACGATAAAGAGGCTCAATTTGAGTCTAAGGAAGAAGGATTGCTAGCCCGACAGTACGAGCGTATTCCTACTGATGCAAGCGAGAAGTCAGTTGCAAACTTTCCTCCCAAAAACTTCCTTCGCGGAAGTGTGACATCCGATCGCATGCGCCATGAAAATGCTGCACAGCAAGGTGGCATAGCTCACTGGAGGCCTAACACTAACAAACAAAGGAACTACGATGACCAGGTGTTACGCGGAGGAATGGGTGTAGTACCTGGCGCAAACAGTCACATGCAGGCCGCTGCAATCGCATACGGGACCTCTACCACCTCACCC
>Ga0105248_10006624_pt1 | contig 12695 bp, 15 predicted proteins | sample KBSS34metaG_FD_81524 | JGI IMG/M metagenome (GOLD analysis project Ga0105248, IMG submission 81524) | Switchgrass rhizosphere microbial communities from Kellogg Biological Station, Michigan, USA - KBS S3-4 metaG | ecosystem: Host-associated > Plants > Roots > Rhizosphere > Soil | place... | reverse complement strand
TTCGGTTTGGGCATGGCTGAGGCTTTGATGTCGGGAACGCCGGTGATCTGCAGCGATAAGGGCGCGTGTCCGGAGTTGATCTCGCCCGATGTCGGGTTTGTCTGCCGCGACGATCGCGACTATGTCACGGCGTTGCGGAGCATCGCGAGTATCTCGCCGCAGGCGTGTCGCGAGAAAGCGATGCGCGAGTTTCACTATCAACGCATGGCGGCGGATTACGTTAGTGAATACGAGAAAGAGATAGCAGCTCGTCCCACTGCGTCAGGGCCGCTTCGAGTGAAAAACGATCTGTGACTTCCGGGGCGCGTGACGCGAAACTCTTTCGCTCGGTTTCATTGGTCATTAATCGTTCGAGCGCGGTGGCGAGTGCGGCCATGGTGTTCTCGTTGACGACGAGGCCGTCGATGCCGTGACGCACGAGTTTGGCGATTGAGGGGCCGGCGTCCATGGCGATGACTGGCACGCCTGAGGCGAGCGCTTCCCAGATCGCGTTGCCGAAGCCTTCGATTCGCGATGCGGAAACGAAGATGTCGGCGCCGGCTAATACGGCGTAGGGATCGTTGGTGAAGCCGCGGAAGCGGATGCGACCGGGTGGGGCGAGTTTTTCGGCGAGGTGTTCGAGGGTGTTCTGCTGTGGGCCGAGGCCGTAGAGTTCGAGGTCCCAGTCGGGGTGGTCATTGGCGATCGAAGCGAAGGCGCGTAATAGCCACTCGGGGCGCTTCTCCATCGAGAGCCGGGACAGGGTAATGACCCGCTTGCGAGAGGTGCTATTCGTAGGGATTGGGACGGCTGGCGTCGAAGGTAAAGTGGGCGTGGGAGGTAAAGCGGAGGTTGACACGGAGGGTCCCATGAGGGGGGATGGAATTGCACGGGTCTGGCAGCCGCGTGCGCTGAACCAGTCGGAGATTGCTTGATCGGGAGTGACGACGCTTGCGGCACGGGGGTATAGCAGCTCGCGGGCGCGCTGCCACGCGCGCAACGTGACGCGCCGCGCGTCAGTAACTTCGCACACAATCACACGTGCTTGCGCTTCATACATCGCAGCAAGCACGCGCACGTTTGTTTGATCGATCAGCGAGACAACGATGTGAGGAGCGGTGCTGAGGATCGCGTAACGTAACAGCGCCAGCATCTTGATGTCGTGGATCAACTCCGGACAACCCGCCACTTGCAAGCCACGCAGAATCGGCGCGATTGCCTTCGCGTTCAACTCGTAAGAACGAGCCCAACGCGGCCAACCGAGGTCGCGCAGCTCAACGCGCGGGTCGATCGGATACGCAGGCGGCCGCGAGTTCTGTGAGATCGTGAGGATTGTCGGTTTGTAACCACGCTCGACCCACGCGTTTGCGAGATTCACACAAACGCGTTCGGCCCCGCCACCGCCGAGTCCGGCTATGACGATCGTGATTCGCATTCACGCATCATTCCACCGGGAACGCCGCGACGACGTCCATCATCACCAACGCGCCCGCCGGAAGCGACGCGGCCGCAAACGCGGTGCGCGCCGGCAGCGGCGTGACTCCCAGACCGGGCAGCCACGCCGAGTAGATCTGATCGACGGCTTTGAAGTCCTTGATGTCGGCGAGCAGGAGTGTGACCTTGACGATGTCCGCGGGCGTGCAGCCGGCCGCGTTGAGGATCGCGTCGAGGTTCGACAACATGCGCCGCGTTTGCGCGTCGAGCCCCTCTTCGAGTTTGCCCGTGTCGGGATCGCGGCCCGTCTGCGCTGTGACAAAAATGAGATCGCCGGTGCGAATCGCTTGCGAGTATGTGCCGATTGCCGGCGGCCCGGCGTCTGTTTTGATCCTCGTCTTGTTCACCATCTGCTTGCTCCGTTAAGAAATGCGCGCCGCCCTGAGCGGGATCTCGTAATTGACTTTGACTGGACCACCGGCGAGCGGCGCCAGATCGAGTAGCTGCACCTGGCCGGGAAAAATGATCTGCAACAACACGACGTTCGAAGTGTCGGCAAAATCGAGATCGAAGTAGTGAAATTCGGTGACGTTGGAACTGTAGATCCAGAGGTTGTTTTGTTCGCGAATCCACGAACGAAAATCGTCGCTCTCCATCGGCTCGGTGCGGATGTCGAGCGGCGTTTCCGTGAGAATCTTTTTCGTTAGCTCGAAGTTTTCGAACGCGTATTGCCAGCTCTGTTCGTAAGGACGCTTGGTCGAGCCGCGTTCGCGCGGAAGCGCGCCACGTTGTTTCAGACGAATGTTTTCGCGCACAAATTGTTCCCGTTCGCTTTGCGCTTCGTAGTCGCCGTCGGTGAGTCGCTGAAGAAAGTGCGCGACGTCGCGGCTGGTGGTGAAAACGTGATGGATGAGTTTGAAATACGTGACGGCGGTCGGATTGATGTCGAAGATCGTCAGGCGCGTTGGCTTCCACAAGGGAATCAGGTTCAGACCGTACAGGCCGCCGACCACGCTGATCATGTGAATGTTCTCGCGTCGCTCGGGCGCGACGCTTTCGTAGTGAGCTTTGATCTCGGCAAACTCACTGAACGAGCCATCCTGTGCGCCGTCGTCGGTTCCGTAGAAAACGTTTTCCGGATGGTCGTGATACATCTCGCGGTTGAAGGCGCGCGGCGCTTCTGAAGTCACGGGGTTCTCTCCTGCTTTAGTTTGCCTGGTCCCATGCGGGCCGGTTGAGCTCTCCGAAATTGTGTAAACGTTCGCGCCATTCGGCGGCGGCGTGTGCGTTTGAGCTGTAGGTGATGCGGATCCGTTCGGCGATGGAGCTGAGCGCTTGTTGAACGACGTGCGTTTCGGGATGACGAATCGTGATAAAGCCATCGCCGGTGTAAGACACGGATTTCGGCGTTCCTCGTTTCGGCGGCCGCACTTCCATCAGCAAGTCGCCAAACTCGCGCTCTACAGACTCGAGGCCTGCGACTTCTTCGACGACGCCCGAGCCCACGCCGCGGAGAAAGATCGTGCCGACGGCGTACTTTCGTTCCCACGGACCATCGAAGCAGCCGTCGATGGCGACCCTGGCCCAGGCGCGATACGGATCGATGTCGTAAGCGTGCGCGAGCATGGGTGCGATGCGCGCGCCTGCCGGGCGCAGGGTTGCGTCAGTGAACCAAGGGCGGCCGGTTGAGTCGATGAAGCCTTCCATGTGCGTCATGGCGTTGCCGACCTTGAGGGCTCTGATTGCGTTCAGGCCTTGTTCGATGAACTTTTGGTACGGCTGCATGTCGCGCGGCATCACGCACGACCATTGGGTTTCCGGGTGTTCGACGGCTTTGAGGATGGAAGGCTGGTAGCAGCAGATCGAATGAAAGCGCGGCTCGTCGGCGATTGTGATCGTGTCGACACAAAGCTCCTGGCCTTCGATGTATTCTTCTGCCAGAAAATCCGCCAAATCCCCTTCCTGGACCACTCGCTTTAGATCGTCTTCGCTTTTCACGAGGAACGTCGCTAGCGCGCCGCTACCAGAGCGGGATTTCAAAACCATTGGAAAACCGATTTCACGCCCAAAGCGTGGTGTGTTGATGCCCGCTTGTTGCAGGGTGTATTTAAGCTGCGACTTGTCCAGTGTTCGCCGCACTGCCGCCACACTCAACCCCGGCAAGCCACGCGCTTCATTCGCTAACGCCACCGCTTCGAGCAACGTCTCCTGTGCGGTGACTATTCGATCCAAAGGTCCGTGTTCATCCGTGAGATCCGTGGCCAAAAAAACCTCGACGTTATGCAAACCACGGATGGCCTGCGCTGCCTTCAAGCTCTCGCTCGACGCAGCGCGGCACACAAAGAGAACTCGCCGCGGCTCGCTCGCGTCGCTCACGATGCCGCCCTTTCCGTTGCCGCGAGACGTTTCGCGCGAAGTTGCGTTTCACGCGCCGCCTTGTCGTGCACTACGTACTGGATCAGATCGCGTCCTTCGGTCGCGACGTCGTGCTCCGTAAGCGGTTCGAGCCCGTGAAACGAGACGTCGGAGCGAACGAATGCGAGAAGCGAGTTTGGCTTGTAAGGCGCGGTTTTCACACGGATGAAGTCGTCGAAACTGTAGTGCTTGCTGTCGGGACAACTAAAGCCTTCCGCTTTCGGGCGGTAGAGTGACGTGCCGAGACCGGCGGCGCTGTCGTCGGGCGCGAGGTAGAGCAGGATAACGACGAGTTTTGTGTAGAGATCCGAGTGTGGTCCGAGAAAGTAGCCGGCGCGGTGCCGAATGAATTGCGCTTCGACTGAGACCTCGGGCCAGGAAGATCGATCGCCGAGGCGCGGTCGCAACGGATCAGCGAAAGATTCGAGCACGGCATGGGCGAGCGTTGGCGAGAGAAACCATTCGTTGAAGGAGTTCCAGAATGGTTGGTGTTCCGGTGGCAGGGCGTTGGTCCAGCCGTCTGTCAGGTCGCGTTGGTAGCGGTGGCGGAAGTGGTCCAACTTTAGATCTGTGACTTCGTAGAGGTTTTCGTAAACACTGCTGCCGGGGAGGTGACGCAAGAGTTCGCGGTAATAGTCTTCGGGTAAGACGCCCTCGAGATAGTAATGCGGGAAGGGATCTGCTTCGACGGTAGCAGTGCGTAGCCGCTCAATGATGAAAACCAATGGATCCGTGGTCATTGTTCCTGCTGTTCTTCCGCGGCGCGGATCAGGGGGAGAACGTCGTGGCCGAAGATCATCATTTCGTCGAGCTTGGGCCAGCCGGCGATGATGAATTGGGTTACGCCGATCTTTTTGTATTCGAGAAACGCGGCGGCCAGATCGGGCGGCGTGCCGACGAGTGTGATGGCCGACGAGCCGTAGTATGGCACGAGCCCGGCCCACAGGTTTCGGTTCATCCAGCCGACGCTGTCTGCCGCGGCGAGCGCGTCTTTCAATGTTTTTGAGTCGCTGCGCGAGAGGATGCCGCGTTCTTCACGGGCGATCTCTTCGGAAGGCAGCAGCGCATGCGCAGCCGCGAGGGCCTCTTCGTGTGTCGGCCGGCAGACGACGCAGAGCCGCAGGCAGACTTCGACGCCGTTGCTGCGAAAGTGTGAAACGGTCGCGCTGAGATTTTCGGGCGTGTCGATCAAGCGCAACCAGCACGAACCCTGCGTGAGCGCAAGATGCTGCGCCTGCTCCGAGTGTCCCGACACATAAATCTCCGGGCCGGCCCGGTGACGCTGCGAGTGCTCCGGGTGTCCCGACACATAAACCTCCGGGCCGGCCCGGTGACGCTGCGAGTGCTCCGGGTGTCCCGAGACGTAAATCTCCGGTCCGGCTCGACGACGCTGCGAGTGCTCCGAAGTGTCGGACGGCGCGAAAACCGACGTAGTTGAAGTCGCCGCCTGCAACGGTGTGGAAGTCGCCGCTTGAAACGGTGTGAAGATCTTGCCTTTTTCAACGTGGCAATACTTGCCCGTGAAGTTCACCTCGCCGTTGTTGGACCAGAACGCGCGGCAGACGGTGAGAAACTCTTCGGCGCGGGCGTAGCGTTCATCATGATCCAGAAAGTCGCCGTAACCGCGCTGCTCAACCGTCGAGCTGCCCGCAACGATGTTCAGACTCACGTGCCCGTCGATCAACCCTGACAGCGTGTTTATCTGTTGCACGAATGTCGCGGGCTGCATCAGGCCGAGCCGATACGCAACGATGAACCCGAGTTTAGTCGTGACCTGGCCCACCGCGCAGGCTACGAGGATCGTGTCAGGCTCGTAGCGGCTGAATGAAAGCAACACGGATTCAATGCCCGCGTCTTCGGCGCAACGCGCAAAGCGCGTCCAGCCTTCCATGTCGGGTAACGCCGCGGGCGAGCTGGCCTTCGTCGTCGCCACGCGCGACGTCTCCTGCGCGGTCTTCATCCCGACCTCGCCGCCCTTCGGCATCATCCAGTGAAATCTGAGCTTCATCTACTCTTGAATTCGCTTTTTTTTCGTTTCTTCAATGCCACCGGCGTTAGTCGGTGGCCTCTCTCAGCCTGACCAAAGGAAGCACCTCACGACCAAAGAGCGCGACCGTTTCAGTTTCCGGCCAGCCGGAGATGATGAACTCCGTCACGCCAATCCGCCCATACTCGATCAACGCATCCGCAATCTCACGCGGCGAGCCAAGCAACGTGGTCCAAACGGGACCGTAGTGCGGCACGAGCCCCGTCCACAACGAACGATTCAACCAACAAGCATCGCTCGCCGCCGTGTCACCCGGCTTCACGCTGTTGCCTTCGCGATACATCTGCGAATCGTCCTTCAACGTCGTCGTACTCTCATCGCGATCGACCGGCAACAAACTCTCCGCTACTTCGATCGCCTCTTCACGCGACGGCCGGCACAACAAGCACAGCCGCAAACAAACGCCCACACCACGCTCGCGCGCTCGCGCAACAATCGGCGCGAGCTTCTCCGGCGCCTCAGCCACACGCAACCAGCACGTGCCCTGCGAGTAAGCCAGTGCCTCCGATCTCTCCGAATGCCCCGACACATAAATCTCGGGTCTTGTCTGATCCGTGGCTACAAACGGCGTCGCCAATCGCCCCTGCTCGACACGATAATGCCGGCCCGCAAAATTCACCTCCTCTTCCCCACGCCAGAAAGCGTTGCAAACGGCAAGGAACTCCTCCGCCCGCGCATACCGCTCGTCGTGCGAAAGAAAATCCCCATACCCACGCTGCTCCTCCGACGAACTACCCGCCACGATATTGAAAGCAACTCTTCCCTGGACCAGCGCCGACACCGTGTTCATCTGCTGCACAAACGTCGCCGGCTGCATCAACCCGGACCGGTAAGCAATGATGAACTTCAACTTCTTCACCGCCTGGCCCAACGCGCAACTCACCAGAAACGGATCCGGCTCGTAACGACTGAACGAGATCAGCACCGACTCGATTCCCGCGTCTTCAGCGGTTCGCGCAAAGTGCGTCCAACCTCGCAAATCGGGCTTCGGCGCAGCCGAGCTCGTCGACATCGACTCGATGCGATAACGCGCGGCCTCGAGCGCGGTTTGCCGCCCGTCCAATCTGACTTCGCCGCCCTTCGGCAGCATCCAGTGAAATCTCAGGCCCATGTCACGAGTTACGCAGCACGCAGCAGTGTTGCCATTCACGCTCAACGGGCGCGTGAATCGTCGCGCCCGGAAACAGTGAAGAAAGATGTTCAGCAGTGAAGAACGAACAGTAAGATTCAAGCGGCTTGCCTGCTCGCGTTTGATGACACAACGCATCGCCCGGTTCGACAAACAGTTGATCGTCGATCACGACAAACCAGCGCGCGCGCTTGACGACTTCATCGTTGCGTCGCGCGCCGAGATTTCGCAGCACGTTCGAGCCACGCGGCAACGCCGGGTCGGACAAAGAACGATCGTAACGCGGTTCGAAAAACGTAAACGCAAGCACGCCGTCAGGCGCCAACATCCGCCGCAGCGAGCCAACCAGCTCGACCATCTCCTTCTCATCGACATGCGTAAAAACGGAGAAAGCCAGAACGAAGTCAAACTTCACGCCGCCGCAATCAGGAACGGGCAGATGCCGCACGCCTTGCGGGTTGTACTGCGGACTATAGCGATTGAAGTGCACGAAATGTGCGCGCCGGTACATCGCTTGGCCCTGCGCGACGACCGCCGGATTCAGATCGACGCACCAGTAATCTTCATGGTCCACGTTGTCGCCCGCGCTTTCGAGAAACGTGCCGACGTTGCCGCCGAAGTCGAGGATCTTTCGTCCTTTCCAAACCGGATGGCCGAGCAGTTTGTCGAAGTAAGGAAACTGCGTGAGCCGCGTTGAAACGAGGTTCCAGGGAAAACTGCGAACCGGCGCAAAGAGGTTCTTCGCGCCGTCGCTCAGCCGCTGGTCGTCATGCAGTGACATCGTCGTTCAGGCTTCCATCGTCCAGGGAACGTTCTCACGCGGCACGCCGTGCTTTTTGGCCCAACGTTCGAGCGCCCACGGCGGCGTGTCGACGTCCCGATAACCGCCGAGCAACTGCCGCGTTATCGAGTCGGTCTGCATCAGCCGCCGCTCATCCGGCGACTCGAGATAAACCTCGGGCCGCATCCAGCGATACGCGTAACCGTAAATCACGACCTTCGACGTGCGGTCGCTCAGATTCGGCGCTGCCGTGTGAAACAGACGGTGCTCGAAAAACACCGCGTCGCCCGCCTTGAGTTTCAGATCGCAAACCTCGATACCCTCGGGATCGACCGCGCCTTTCGGAATGCGCAACGGCTCGGAATGCAGGTGAGTGCCGCGCGCAAACAGCGTCATGCCGGAATTGGCTTCCGAAGAATCCGTCAGGCAATAACAGACCTTGATCCCCGCGAGCGGCAAACGATCGTGACCGAGATCGCGCGCCATGCGAATGTCGCGGTGCCAGCCGCGCCGAAACGAAGGCGCGTCAGGCGCTTCCGGCCGTTTGTAAATGATCGTGGTCGAGTGCAGCTGAATGTTTGGACCCAGCAGTTGGACCACGAGCGGGACGGTCGCCGAGTGCGAGACGAGCGCAACCAACGCTTTCTCGTTCAATAAACCGCGCCGCAGATCGAGATGGTTGTACTCCGGCTTGCCCGCAATGACCGGCTTGCGCAGGAACGCGTCGGCCAGTCGATCGGCTTCGCTCACGAGGCGCTCGACCGTAGCGGGATCGAGCGCGCCGGGCACGACGAAAAAACCGTCTTCGGCAAACGCGCGACGCTGGTGGGAAGTAAGCGGTACAAAGTCCATTCAAGCACGCTTCTTAACACACAGCAGGGCTGTGTTTTCGGATTACGCAGCAGTGCTGCATCTCATCGTTTGCGGGCGGCAGAATCTGCGCGTTCGGAAACAGCGAGCGCATGTAATCGACGGTGTAGAACGTGTGATACGTTCGCTGCCGCTCGGGTTCGTACGAACCGACGTCTTCGGTTTCGAGATACAAGTCTTCACCATTCACGAGCACGAACCACGCGGAATCCTTCGCTCGCTCGGCAAGCGCAGGCACGTCGATATCCAGCGTGTTGCCCTTCTCGCTTTCCAGAAAGATCTCACGTTCGAGCCGCCAGATGAGATTGTTTGCGTAGTAACGATCCGGCCACGAGCGGTAATGCGGATCGATGAACGTGAACGCGAGCACGCCGTTTTCCGCCAAACGATCCGTCAACTGCCCGACCAACTGCAGCATGTCCGTGCGCGGCGTGTTGGTGAACACCGAATAAGCAATTATGACGTCGAACGGTTGCTGAATTACTGGCAGCGCGAGATCGCACACTCCGAACGGATTGAAGAAAAAACAGTAGCGATCGTAGAAAACCCAATGCGCCTCCGGAAACTCCGCCTTTCCCTGCTCGATCGATTCCCGGACCACGTCGACGCACCAGTACCGCTCGCGATCGATGGTGCACTCAGGATCGCGCAGCATGTTCCCGACGTTTCCGCCGAAATCGAGGACGCTTTTGCCGTGCCAGTCTGATTCCCCGAGTTGCTGTGCGAAGTAGGTGAACTGCCCTGTTTTCGTTGAGAGAAAAACCACGGATTAAAGATTACGTCGAACGATAAAAGAATTCGCGATTGAGATAGTTTGACCGGCCACTGTTATCACGAAACGTCGCGTACAGCACGATCACGAGCACGCCTTTGTTGACGCGAACGTGAGTGGCAACCGTCATGGAACCGAGATCGAAATCAGCCAGCAGCGCGATCGTTCGCTGTCCGGCTTCCTCTTCGAGATTGGCCAGTACGATCGCTCGGGCCTTGGGCCATGCCACGGGTTCGTTTTCGCCCACGCCCGTGATGCTGACGTTGAGGCCCTCGTCATCCTGCGCCACCACACACTCGGCGATGCCCCGCGTCTCGCGGTTTGTGTTTAGCCAGCGGCCCAGAAGACTGCCGGTGTTCCCGCTTGTTTTTATCATGAGAGAGCCTTTGCGAAACGATCGTGAGTGGCGGCGAAGTATTCGCGCAGGAAGTAGCTCTCGCGATCGGTGCCGTCGTTGAAGAGATGAAACTGGGCCAAGACCAGCAACCCCTTCATGATCATTCCCTGCAAACGCGTTTCGCCGTGAGCAAACTCGTAACGGCAAGTGAAACCCGCGCCCATGTGCGAATCGGGCGCAGCGGCAAAAACGTTTGCGTCGGCCTCACCCCAGTCAACAAACCCATCAGGCCCCACCGCGGCAACCTGCAACTGTAATCGTCCGTTTGCATCCGTGGCCTTCACCACGGCGACACTATTCGTATCAGGATTTGAATTAATCCAAGTGCCAAGCAGAGCACCGAGTTCCATGTTCATCCCCTTCTAACCCAACTGCGAATCATCAAGCGATCGGAAGCTTTGCCGTTGGTACTAATCGGCGTGCGCGCGTGAATCGTGCGCCGGTTATCGGAAAAGAGCAACTCGCCTTCGCGCATCAGAAAGTCGAGCGTGCGCGGCGTGTTCGAGACGACATTTTCGAAGGCGTCCAACGTGCTGAGCATCTCCGGTGAAAGCGTCGCGCCCGTGGAATCGAGCGCGGCGTCGATAGTGTAACGACGCCAGCAGATGCTCGCGCCGGTCAAGATCGTTCGCCACTGCACGCCGCCGCCGCAATAACTCGCCAGTTGCCAGGGCACTGCTTCCGTTTCCAATAATCGCAACACCTCAGCGCCGAGACGATCGTTTACTTCCTCGCGAATGGAATCGACGTCGAGCACGCGCGAACGGCCGCCACCGGCGGGATCGGCACGCACGCAAACCATGGAGATCAATTCGATCGGCGGTTCCCAGTCGGCGGTGTCCGTGTGCAAACGCTCGGTCTCGTGACCGCCGCGCGCTGAAGGAATATCGGTTGCGGGTTGAATGTAATGGACCAGTTGCGCACGCGGCTTTTCGTAGGGCCGCGCGACGAGCTCACCAAACGCGCGATTCACACCGACAAAAACCTTGTTCCCTTCATCAAACGACAATCCCTGGACCAACGCGCAGTACGGCCACTTACTCAACCTCTGTTCGATCTGCCCAATTAGTTCTTCAAATCCGTCAGATTCCTGCCGCAGATGATCTCGCACTTGCGTCTGCAACGCGGTCGAGTAAAACTCCTGGTTCTCATAACGCGGCAACCGTTCCGCGGCCGCGAGCAGGTCGCGCGCGAGCGACTCTTCAACCTTAACGATCACGCTCCCCGGCAACGGCGCAAACATCACTAGTCCTTTCGCAGAATCGCGCAGTGCTGCATTTCACCATCGATTGGCGGCTCGACGCGCGCTCGCGGAAACACTCGCCGGAAAAACTGCTCCGAGTAGAAAACATTGTAAGTAGCGCAGTTTTGCGAATCGATGTTCCACGGCCCGTTGCTGTTCACGAAAAGCTCAGTGCCGTTCACGAGCGAACACCAGTCTGCTTTAGCGGCTTCGCGGACAAGCTGCTCAACGTCCACAGCCTGGCTTCTTTTTAAACGCCACTCAAGGTTGCCGCGCCAATGCGGATCGACGAACGTAAACGCGAGTGTTCCGCCCGGAGCTAAAAACGTTTGCAGTTGTGCGACGAGATCCTTCATCTCTTCAAACGTCGTGTGCGTAAACACCGAGTAAGCCAGAATAAAATGAAACCGCACTCCGAGATCCGGCGGCGGCAAATCGACTACACCCTCGGGATTGAACGAGCGATTGTAGCGATCGTAGTGAAACCAGTGAGCCTTCGGAAACGTCTCACGGCCGATCTCGATCGCATCGCGAATCACGTCAAGGCAATAGTAATTTTCGTGGGCGATCGCGCACGCCGGATCAAGCAACAGGTTTCCCTTGTTGCCGCCGAAATCGAGCACGAGCTTGTCGCGCCACTCGGGAAAAGCGAGTTGCTCGTTGAAGTAGGCAAACTGCGTCGCCTTCACCAGCTGCGAACGCAGCGCGCGCTCGGCGGACGTTCCGCGCCACAAATGTACTTCTTCGATCATCATCAGGCCGACTTGATTTTCGTGGTTAAGCGCGCAAACTGCTCTTCCATCTCGAGGCGAAATCGTTCGAGCTCCGCAGCGAGATCCGCCCGCAGACCTTCCACCAGCGGTTTCGATCTCTCGATCACCGCGAGTCGCGCGCGCACGAGCATCAGCTCCTGATCGCGCGTCGGCGGCCGGCCGGGAATGGCGCGCCCGATCCGCGTCCCGTCGTTAAAACGCCGCACGGACGAGTAAACGTGGGGCAGCACCAGCACCTGTCCCAATCGATAGAGACGCATTTGAAAATCCCAGTCTTCACAACAGCGAAGATCGTCGGCGAATAGACGCCGGCCCAGTTGGGCCAACACCCGGCGGCGCACAGTGATTCCGCAGGTGTGCGCTGTGTTCATGCTGTTGGTCCAAAGCCAGTCAATCTGATCCACGAGACACACGCGGCCTTCAGTCGCGGCGAGCAAACCGTTTTGTGCGAAACGGCTGCTGCCATCGGGTTCACCTTCGTAAAAGTTTTGACTGTCAGACACGAGCGCGTTCGCGTCGGGAAACTCCGCGAACACGCGCAGCTCGGCGTCCAGTTTTCCCGGCAACCAAAGGTCGTCAGAATCCAGAAAAGCGATGTACTGACCACAAGCGAGGAGCGCGCCTGCGTTGCGCGCCGCGCTGGGACCGCGCTGGACGGCAAGGGGCAGAAGGTGCGCCCGGCGGCCGAAAGTCGTCTTCACGACGTCGATCGTGTTGTCGGTCGATCGCCCGTCGGAGAGGATGACCTCGTGGATGTCCCGGGGGATGCGCGAGAACACGTGCGGAAGGTTTCGCGCCTCGTTGAGCGTCGGGATGACCACGCTCACCGTCGGCGCGGACGCACTCGCCGCCACC
>Ga0105248_10006623_pt1 | contig 12697 bp, 12 predicted proteins | sample KBSS34metaG_FD_81524 | JGI IMG/M metagenome (GOLD analysis project Ga0105248, IMG submission 81524) | Switchgrass rhizosphere microbial communities from Kellogg Biological Station, Michigan, USA - KBS S3-4 metaG | ecosystem: Host-associated > Plants > Roots > Rhizosphere > Soil | place... | reverse complement strand
CGGCGACAGCGTCGCCAACCAGATCCTCGCCACCGGCAAGCATGTCGTCGTTATCGGCGGCGGCGACACCGGCAGCGACTGCATCGGCACCTCGATCCGCCAGGGCGCCGAGTCCGTGGTGAACTTCGAGCTCATGCCGCAGCCGCCGGAGCAGGAGAACAAGCCGCTCACGTGGCCTTACTGGCCGCTCAAGCTGCGCACGTCCTCCTCGCACGAGGAAGGTGCGGAGCGCGATTTCGCGGTGGCGACCAAGCGCTTCGAAGGCAAGAAGGGCAAGGTGGAATCGCTCACCGCGTGCCACGTCGAGTGGGTGAAGGATGAGAAGGGCGCGATGGCAATGCAGGAAGTGCCCGGCACCGAATTCACGATCCCCGCGCAGCTCGTCCTTCTTGCCATGGGCTACGTGCATCCCGTGCATGAAGGGATGCTCGAGCAGTTCGGGGTCGCGAAGGATCCTCGCGGCAACGTAAAGGCGACCACGGAAGGCGCGGGCAGCTATGCCACTTCGGTGCCCAAGGTGTACGCCGCCGGCGACATGCGCCGCGGCCAGTCGCTCGTCGTGTGGGCGATCCGCGAAGGACGGCAATGCGCGCGCGAAGTGGATGCGTTCCTGATGGGCGCATCCGAGCTGCCGCGCTGAGGGCGCGAATCGAAACCCTGAAAGTCCTCGTCCTCGCGGTCGCCGTCATATACGCCGCCATCGCGGCAATCTTCTGGCTGGCGCAGGACAGCCTCGTCTTCTACCCGCCGCCCGCCATGCCGAAGCCCGCAGCGCCCGAAGGCTGGCGAATCGAGGACGTGGCCATCGTGACGCGCGACGGAACCAGGCTCGCGGGACTCCTCGCGTTGCCCCCGGTGCCCAGGCCGCCCCTCGTCATCTATTTCGGTGGCAACGCCGAAGAGGCGACCGGCTATGCGGCCGAGGCGCAGCAAACCTACGGCCCTCGAGCCGCGCTCTTCGTGAACTATCGCGGCTATGGCGCGAGCGCGGGCAAGCCTGGCGAGGCTGTGCTCGTCTCCGATGGCGCCGAGATTTACGACTGGGCGTTGCAGCGAAGCGATGTCGATACCGCGCGCATCGCGTTGCACGGGCGCAGCCTCGGCACCGGCGTGGCGGTGCAGGTCGCAGCCGCGCGCCCCGCGCGCTGCATCATCCTCACTTCGCCGTTCGCCAGCACGGTCGAAGTCGCGAAGGAGTTCTATCCATGGCTGCCGGTGGCGCTCCTGCTGCGCCACCGATTCGATTCCGGGGCGCGCGCCCCGCAGCTGAAGATCCCCGCCCTCATCCTCTCGGGCAGTGCCGACACGATCGTGCGCCCCCACCACACAGACAAGCTGGCGGGCCTCTGGGGCGGGACGGTGGAGCGCGTGAAGATCGAGGGCTTCGGCCACAACGACATCGATCTGCACCCCGGGTACGCGAAAGCCATCCAGGCTTTCCTCGACCGCTGCCTGTAAATGAAATAATCGCGGCCATGCAAAACGACACCCTGCTGCGCGCACTGCTGCGCGAACCCACGCCGTACACGCCGGTCTGGATCATGCGCCAGGCCGGGCGCTATCTTCCCGAATACAACGAGACACGCCGCAAGGCGGGCAGCTTCCTCGCCCTGGCCAAGACGCCGGAGCTTGCATGCGAGGTGACGATCCAGCCGCTGCGCCGGTTCGCGCTCGACGCGGCGATCATCTTCTCCGACATCCTCACGGTTCCCGACGCCATGGGCCTCGGGCTCTACTTCGCCGAAGGCGAGGGCCCCAAGTTCGAACGGCCCCTGCGCGACGAATCCGCGATCGCCAAGCTGGGCGCGCCCGACCTGGATTCGCTGCGTTACGTATTCGATGCGATCTCGCTCACGCGCCGTACGCTCGCGGACAAGGTGCCGCTGATCGGCTTCGCCGGAAGCCCCTTCACGCTCGCGTGCTACATGATCGAGGGCGGCGGCAGCGATGACTTCCGCCTGGTGAAGTCCATGATGTACTCACGTCCCGACCTGCTACACCGCATCCTCTCGATCAATGCCGCGGCGGTCGCGGCCTATCTCAACGCCCAGGTCCGCGCCGGCGCGCAGGCATTGATGATCTTCGACACTTGGGGCGGAAGCCTCGCGCACGACACGTTCGGCGATTTCTCGCTCGCCTACTCGCGCCGGGTCATAGCCTCGCTCACACGCATGAGCGAGGGCCGCCGCGTCCCGGTGATCCTGTTCACGAAGGGCGGCGGACAGTGGCTGGAGCCCATGGCCGAGTCGGGCGCCGATGCGCTGGGCATCGATTGGCAAACGGACCTCGCCGGCGCCCGCAGGCGCGTGGGCGACCGCGTGGCACTGCAGGGAAACCTCGATCCCATGGCGCTTTTTGCGCCGCCGGCAGCGATCGAGAAGGAAGTCGAGCGCGTCATCGCCTCTTTCGGTCGTGGTCACGGACACGTCTTCAATCTCGGGCACGGAGTCTCGCAGCACACCCCGCCCGACCATGTGCATGCGCTCGTCGAAGCCGTGCATTCGCGCTCGCTCGGAGCCCACGCGGCGTAGGTCGTGTCAAGAAAAAAATTTTTGCCGATGTGATTGCTTATTCACACAAGCCTCCCTGCGGCGATGCGCGACTGTTGGTTTTTGCAGCCCGCCGAATGTTTACTGAAAATTTAATCGACTCAAAGGCTTGCCAGATGCTGCAGCGCCGCACCAAAGGCGCCCTTCCTCCGTGCGCGCCGCGGCGCGCCCCACGCGAGGGACGTATTCACAGATTTATCCACAGGGTTTCAACGGCCCTTTTTCGCTCGTGACGATCGCCCGCGTGGTGGTCGACGTTCCACTCGACGAGGCCTTCGATTTCCGGGTGCCCGAGGGCGCGGAAATGCCCGTAGGCTCCCTCGTCGTCGTGCCCTTTGGACGCTCCCGCAAGGTGGGCGTCGTTGTCGGCCATGCCCGCCGAAGCGAGATTCCCGCCGCACGCCTTCGCGACATCGAACGGCGCGTGCAGGACGTGGCTCCCATCGGATCCGAAGCGCTGGCGTTGTACGAGTTCTGCGCGCGCTACTACCAGCGCCCCCTCGGCGAGGTCATCTCGACCGCGCTGCCCCCGCGCCTGCGACAGGTGAGTCGCCGTGCCGTCGCACGTGCTCCCCACAGCCCGCCGCCAACCAGCACGGTATCCACGGAGCCCGCGCTCACATCGGAGCAGCACGATGCGGTGCTGCGAATCGAAGCAGCCCGGCGAGGATTCCATCCGGTCCTGGTCCAGGGCATCACCGGCAGCGGAAAGACCGAGGTATACCTCCATGCGATCGCATCGACGCTGGAACGCGGCGCGCAGGTGCTCTTTCTTGTCCCGGAGATAGGGCTTACGCCGCAACTGGAGGACCTGGTGCGACGAAGGTTTCCCCAGGCGCGCATCGCGCCCGCGCACAGCCACCTCGGGGAAGGCGAACGAGCTGCGGCGTGGCTCGCAGCCCAGTCGGGGGAGGCGAACATCGTTCTCGGGACGCGGCTCGCGGTGCTGATGCCGTTTCGCGACCTCGGGTTGATCATCGTGGACGAAGAACACGATCCTTCGTACAAGCAGCAGGAGGGGCTGCGCTATTCGGCGCGTGACATCGCCGTGCGCCGCGCGCAAGGCCTGGGAATTCCCATCGTGCTGGGCTCGGCCACGCCTTCGCTCGAGAGCTTTTCCAATGCACGCGAGGGTCGCTACGAGCTTGCCACGCTCTCCTCGCGCGCCACGGGGGCGCAGCTGCCGCGCGTGAGAACCGTCGACACGCGTGCCGACCGTCCTCACGAGGGCCTCACTTCGGCCTTGGTAGCCGCCATCGCAAGGCGCATCGAGGGTCGCGAGCAATCCCTCGTCTTCGTAAACCGCCGCGGGTTCGCGCCGGTGCTCTATTGCCGCTCGTGCGCCTGGCACTCCACATGCCAGCGCTGCAGCGCGAACCTGGTCGTGCACCTGCGATCCGGCGAACTGCGATGCCATCACTGCGGACATCGCGAGCGCGTGCCGGGCGCATGTCCGTCTTGCGGAAGCATCGACCTGGCGCCGATCGGGCACGGAACGCAGCGCATCGAGGAAGCGCTCCAGGCGGCATTGCCCGCGGCCCGCATCGCACGCATCGATCGCGACTCGACCGCGCGCAAGGGCGCGCTGCGCGGCGTGCTGCAGCGGGTGCGCGGCGGCGAGATCGACGTCCTCGTCGGCACGCAAATGCTCGCCAAGGGACACGACTATCCCAACCTCACGCTGGTGGGCGTGCTCGAAGCCGACAGCGCGCTTTTCAGCGCCGACTTTCGCGCCTCGGAGCGGCTCTTTTCGCAACTGGTGCAGGTGGCGGGGCGGGCGGGGCGCGGCGATCGCCCGGGCGAGGTCCTGATCCAGACCGATTTCCCGGGTCACCCGCTCTACGCCGCCGTTGCCGCGCAGGACTATGCGGCGTTCGCGGGCGAGGCGCTGGACGAGCGGCGCGCTGCCGGGTTTCCCCCGTTTTCGCACCTGGTGTTGCTGCGGGCCGAGTCGAAGAAGGCGGGCGAAGCCATGGGATTCCTGCGCGGCGCCGCGCGCTCCGCACGGGCTCTGGCTCGCGATGCGAAAGGCGGCGAGGTGGAGGTCTTCGATCCGGTGCCCGCGATGCTGGAACGCAAGGCCGGTTTCGAAAGGGCGCAATTGCTGGTGCGCTCCGTCTCGCGCGCGGCGTTGCATTCGTTCCTGCCGCGCTGGCGGGAGGCTCTCGGCCGCCGCGAGGAGCGGCGCGTGCGCTGGGCGCTGGACGTCGATCCGCAGGAAGTCTGAGGGGGGTCGGCCCGTATAATGGACGGTTTGGATTCGCCTTCACCCGCCGTGTCTTCGCTCGATTCGAAAACGCGCCTCGCCGGTCTCGTCCAGGCCGCGGTGCGCCAGGCATTTCCCGATGCGGGCGACGTGCCCATCGAGCTCGACCGCCCGAAGAATGCGGCCCACGGCGACTTCGCGACCAACGTGGCGCTGCAGCTGGCCAAGCAGGTGGGACGAAAGCCGCGCGAAGCAGCCGAGGCGATCGTGGCCGCGATGCCGAGCAATAGCGAGGTCGCCAAGGCCGACATCGCAGGACCCGGTTTCATCAATTTCACGCTTTCGTCGGGCTCGCGGTTCGCAGTCGTGGGACGCGCGCTCGCGCAGGCCGCGGCGTTCGGCCGCGCGGCCGCGGGAGGAGAGCGCCGCCTGATGGTGGAGTTCGTTTCCGCCAATCCCACGGGACCACTGCACGTGGGCCACGGGCGCCAGGCCGCTATCGGGGATGCCATCTCGTCGCTGCTCGAATGGCAGGGCTGGCGGGTCACGCGCGAGTTCTACTACAACGACGCGGGCAACCAGATCGCGAGCCTCGCGCTTTCGGTGCAGGCACGCGTGAAGGAAGCGCGCGGCGAAGCATTCAGGATGCCTGAGGATGGATACCTCGGCGAATACATCCGCGACATCGCGCGCGAGTACGTGGCCCAGCACCTGGGCGACGCGTCGGGCGAGGACCTGGAGCAGATCCGCAAGTTCGCGATCGGCTACCTGCGAAGCGAGCAGGACATCGACTTGCGCGCGTTCGGCGTGAAGTTCGATTCGTATTTCCTCGAGAGCTCGCTCTATACCGACGGCAAGGTCGACGAAGCCGTGTCGCTCCTGAAGAAGGGCGGCCACACGTACGAGTCGCAGGGCGCCATGTGGCTTCGCACCACCGACTTCGGCGACGACAAGGACCGCGTGATGCGCAAGTCCGACGGCACGTACACGTATTTCGTGCCCGACGTCGCATACCACATCGACAAGCACCGGCGGGGATTCGGCCACGTCGTGAACGTGCAGGGCTACGACCACCAGTCTGAGGCGGTGCGCGTGCAAATGAGTCTGCAGGCCCTGGAAATCGGTATCCCGAAGGGCTATCCCCACTACGCGCTGCACAAGATGGTGAAGGTGATGCGCGGCGGCACCGAGGTGAAGATCAGCAAGCGCGCGGGCAGCTATGTCACCGTGCGCGACCTCATCGACGAGGTCGGGCGCGACGCGGTGCGCTATTTCTTCCTCATGCGCACCCTGGAAACCGAGCTGCTGTTCGACATCGAGCTCGCAAAGAGCCAGTCCGACGAGAACCCGGTGTATTACGTGCAGTACGCGCACGCGCGTGTATGCGGTGTGCTGCGCGAGTGGGGCGGCGACGAAGCGTCGCTCGCGAAGGCCGACCTCGCGCCGCTCACCTCGCCGCACGAGCAGCTGCTCGCGCAGAAGCTCGCGCAGTTCCCCGAGGTGCTCGCGCGCGCGGCAGACGAACGTTCGCCGCATTTCGTGACGTACTACCTGCATGACGACGTGGCGGCGGCTCTGCATACCTACTACAATGCGGAGCGTTTCCTCGTCGACGACGAATCGCTGCGCAATGCACGGCTCGCACTCGTCGCCGCGACACGACAGGTGCTCGCCAACGGCCTAGCCGTGCTCGGCGTGAGCGCCCCCGAGAGAATGTGATGCCCAAGGACTACAAGGACGCTCCCGCGCCGCGAGGCGACAGCCGCGTGAACCATCCGCTGCTGCTCGGCATGATCATCGGCCTGCTGATGGGCATCGTGATCTCGCTCGCGGTGGCGCTCTGGCTCAATCGCCTCTCGAATCCGTTCGTCGAAAAGGGACGCGCGCAGAAACAGGAAGAGCCCACGAAGCTCGCTGCCTCCCCGCAGCCGCCTCCGCCGCCGGAAGCGGCGCGCGCCGCGGCCGAGGCCGCGAAGCCGGCGAAAGGCGCAGACGACGCGAAGACCCCGAAGAAGAGCGAGCGTCCGCGCTTCGAGTTCTACCAGATCCTTCCCGGCGACAAGGAAGCTCCCGACAAGGACGGCAAGTCGCCGCCCAAGGCCGCCATCCCGACTGCGCCCCCCGGGACCGCCGCCGCGCCGAAGCCTGGCTCGTCGCCGGCCGCGCCCAAACCTCATGCCGGGGAGACGTACTGGCTCCAGGCGGGGGCATTCGCCGAGGAGAAGGAAGCTGACAACCTGAAGGCGAAGATTGCGTTTACGGGATTGGAGGCCACGGTGCGGGCGGTGAGCATCCCGGACAAAGGCACGCTCTACCGCGTACGGCTGGGACCGTACCAGAGCCTCGAGGACGCCAACCGCATCAAGACCGCCCTCACCCAGAATGGCGTCGGCGCCGCCATCATTCGCGCCACGGACGAAGCGAAGAACCAGTAAAGGAACCCAGATGCAGATTCGGAAACTACTTTCCACGATCCTCACGATCATCGGCTTTGCCGCGTTCGCGCCGCAGGCGCCCGCGCAATCGCCGCTTTTTTCCACGCTCTCTCCACCCCAGCCCCATGAAGCGGGCAAGGTGGAGGTGATCGAATTCTTCTGGTACGGCTGCCCGCACTGCTACGCGCTGGAGCCCGGCATCAACTCGTGGCTGAAGAGCAAGCCCGCCGACGTCGTGTTCAAGCGCGTGCCGACGTACAACGACAGCTGGGCGCCGATGGTGACGCTGTACTACACGCTGGAAGCCATGGGCCTCACCGAGCAGTACCACCAGAAAGTGTTCGACGCGATCCACAGGGACCACGTGAACCTGAACAACGCGAAAAAACGCGACGAGTGGCTGAAGGCCAACGGCATCGATCCGGCGAAGTACGCGGAGGTCGAGAAGTCGTTCTCGGTCGTCACCAACGTGAACCGCGCCAAGCAGCTCACGCAGGCCTACAAGGTCGATGCCGTGCCGCGCTTCTTCGTGAACGGCAGGTACTGGACTTCCGCCGAACAGGCCGGCGGCGAGGACAAGGTCCTCCTGGCGGTCAACCAGATGATCGCCTTCGCCCGCAAGGAAAAGAGCTGAGGCGATGAAGGTCTTCCTCACCGGCGCCTCGAGCGGCATCGGTGAGGCAATGGCGCGGCTCTACGCCGCGCGCGGCGCGACGCTGGGCCTGGTGGCACGCCGCGGCGATTACCTCGCGGGCCTCAGGTCCTCGTTATCCACCCCGGTTGAAACGTACGCGTGCGACGTGCGCGACGCGGCCGCGATGCGCGCCGCGGGCGCGGCTTTCACCGCGAAGCACGGCACGCCGGACCTCGTGATCGGCAATGCCGGTGTTTCCTACGGGAACATCACGACCAACGAGAAAGACGTCGAGACCTTCCGCGAAATCCTCGAGATCAACGTGCTTGGCCTCGTGAACACATTCCATCCCTTCGCCGCGGACATGCGAAAGCGCGGCAGCGGGACGCTCGCGGGCATCGCATCCGTCGCCGGCTTTCGCGGTCTTCCGGGCGCCACCGCGTACAGCGCATCGAAGGCCGGCGCCATCAGCTACCTCGAGGGCCTGCGCGTCGAGATGCGTCCCAGGGGCGTGCGTGTCGTCACCGTATGCCCCGGCTTCATCGCGACGCCGATGACCGCGAAGAACCCATACCCGATGCCGTTCATCATCGAGGCGGATGACGCCGCGCGGCGCATCGTGCGCGTGATGGATTCGTCGAAAACCTTCGCCGTGATCCCTTGGCAGATGGCGATTGTGGGAAGGCTGCTGAAGCTAGTGCCCAACGGCGTATTCGATCGCATGATGGCGGGCCGCGGCCACAAGCCGCGGAAGGACGAGAAGGCCTAGCAGCCCTTTTCGGGGAACGGGTGGATGTTGTCCACCCAGAACACTTCCTCGGGCTTCTCGACCATCGGAATGTCGAGGTTCACCACCACGGGCTCCTGGCCGCTGCGCAACAGCACGCATTCGAGCGGCTCGTGCTCGCTCGCGTTGATCTCCTGGTGCGGTACGAACGGAGGCACCCAGATGAAATCGCCCGGACCGGCCTCGGCGGTGTACTCGAGCTTTTCGCCCCAACGCATGCGCGCCTTGCCCTTCACGACATAAATGACGCTCTCGACAGGACCGTGGTGATGCGCGCCCGTCTTGGCGTTGGCATGGATCTTCACGGTGCCCGCCCAGATTTTCTCGGCGCCCACGCGCGCGAAGTTGATCGCCGCGGCACGCGACATGCCCTTGGTCTGGGGGACGTTGGGGTCCAGCTCGTTCGCGTGCACGACGCGAACGCCTTGGTGCTTCCAGTCGTGGTCGTGGCTCAAAGCTGCTCCGTTTCACTCTGGGCGGGCCGCCACACCAGCAGGCGGCGTTCCGCGCGTCCGACCGCGAAATCGAGCACGAGCGCGAATGCGGTGAGCACGAGGATACCCGCGAACACCGTGTTGATGTCGAACGCGCCCTCGGCCTGCTGGATGAGATATCCCACGCCGCGCGCGCTGCCCAGGTATTCACCGACGACGGCACCCACGAACGCCATTCCCACGGCGGTGTGAAGGCTGGAGAACACCCACGATGTGGCCGACGGCAGATAAACGTACCGGAGCAACTGCCTGCGGTTGGCACCCAGCATCACCGTATTGTTGAGGACCACCGGGCTTACCTCGCGCACGCCTTGGTAGACGTTGAAGAAGACGATGAAGAACACAAGCGTCACGCCGAGCGCCACTTTCGACCAGATTCCCAATCCGAACCACACCATGAAGATCGGCGCGAGCACCACCCGAGGCATCGCGTTGACGGCCGTGATGTAGGGGTCGAACAGCGCCGATGCGGTGGGGGAAAGCCCCAGCCACAGGCCGAAGGCGAGTCCCAGGGCGGAGCCGATCACGAAAGCGAGCGCGGTTTCCTGGAGCGTCACCCAGAGGTGCTGGTAGATCGCGCCGGCCGTGAACCACTCCCAGATGACCCCGAAGATCTTCACCGGCTCGCCGAAGAAGAACGAGGCGCGATTGGGGTTCTCCCACACCAAGGGCGGAAGGAGATCCGGTTGCGCGAGGAGCTGCCAGGCGGTGAAGATCACGACGAGCATCACGAGTTGCCAGATCCAGAGATGCTTCCTCATGACATCACCCGGTTGCGGTTCTGCGCGTAGCCCCTGAGCACTTCCTCCTTCATCGAGTGCCAGATGCGGTCGTGCATTTCGATGAAGCGCGGGGTGAGGCGGATCTCGGCCACGTCGCGCGGCCGCGGCAGGTCGATGGCGAATTCCCCGATGGGGTGCGCCGCCGGCCCCGCGGAGAGCACCACCACGCGGTCGGAGAGCGAGATCGCCTCCTCCAGGTCGTGGGTGATGAAGACCACGCTCTTGCGGTTGGCGCTCCACAGCTCGAGCAGTTCGTTCTCCATCAGCTGGCGCGTCTGGATGTCGAGCGCCGAGAACGGCTCGTCCATCAGCAGGATCTGCGGGTCCAGGATCAGCATCTGCGCGAGCGCGGTGCGCTTGCGCATGCCGCCGGAGAGTTGGTGCGGGTAGAGATCCTCGAACCCGGCGAGGCCCACGCGCGCGAGCCAGTCGCGCCCGCGGCGGCGCGCCTCGTCCCTCGCGACGCCGCGGAATTCGAGACCGGCGGTCACGTTGGCCAGTGCCGTGCGCCACGGCATCAGCGCATCGGCCTGGAACATGTAGCCGGCGCGCCGGTTGATCCCCGTGTGCGGCTCGCCGAAAACGCGCAGCTGCCCTGCCGACGACTTGAGCAACCCGGCGACGATGTTGAGAAGAGTGGACTTTCCGCAGCCGGTCGGGCCAACCACGCTCACGAACTCGCCATCGCCGATCGCGAGCGAAACGTCCTTCAAGGCCGTGTACGGCGCCGCACCCGCGCGCGGCGCGAAGGTGACGGTTACACGGTCGAATTCGACAGCCGATGTCATGGATGCCCGTCGCGTCGAGCGGCGCCGTGCGTACGCCCCATCACGGTTGCGGCTGCCCCTATCCCACGCTCTCGTCTACTTGTACTTCGCGTTCGCCTTCTTGACGAAGGAGTTGTCGAAGGTGGACGCGAGGTCGATCTTTCCCGCGGCCATCACCGAGGGCTCGAACTGAGCGAGCACCTTGTAGACGTTCTCCGCCGCCTTCATGGACATCTCTCCATTCTCGGAGAAGCCGATCATGTTCTTGAGCAGGCCCTCCTTGTAGAGCGACGGGTTGCCCGACTTGTATTCCGCGGGCATGAGGTCGACGATTTCCTGCGGCGTGGCCTTCGCGATCCACTTGTCGGCCCGGACCATCGCGTTCACGACCGCCTGCACGGTGTTCGGATTCTTCTTCACGAATTCGTCGGTCACATAGATCACGGCCGCCATGTAGTCGCCGCCATAGACGTCCTTCATCCCCTTCTCGGTGCGCGTGTCGAAGAGCGTCACGAACTTGCCGGTGGACTCGAGCTGGGTGAGCACCGGATCCAGGTTCACGAGCGCGTCGAGCTCGCCCTTCTCCAATGCCGCCACGGCGCCCGCGCCCGTGCCGACGCCGACGACGGAAATGTCGGTCGGCTTGAGGCCGTCCTTCACCAGCAGGTTGTTCGCGTACATGTTGGTGGACGAGCCCGGGGCAGTGACGCCGACCTTCCATCCCTTCATGTCCCTGGCGCCCTTGAACTTCGCGGCGCGCTCCTTCGACATCGCGAGCGCCATGGCGCTGAACTTCATCTGCAGCACCACCGCCTTGATCGGCTGCTTCTTCGCGGCCATGTTGATGGTGTGCTCGTAGGCGCCCGACACCATGTCCGCGCTTCCGCCCACCATCGCCTGCAGCGCACGCGCGCCGCCGGCGAAATCGGGAATCTCGACCTCGATACCCTCGTCCTTGAAGTAGCCCTTGCGCTCCGCGACGGTGAGGGGCATGTAGTAGAAGAGGCTCTTGCCGCCCACCGCGATGGTGACTTTCTTCTTCTCGGGCGACTGCGCCCACGCAGACGTTGCGAGAACCGTTGCCGCGACGAGCGTCGCGATCGCGCCCACGAACCGCTTCATGCTTCCCTCCTTTTGTTTTGCGTGACCCCTAGAACCGCAGCCCGACTTTCGCGGAATACGATGCGTTGTCGCCCATCTTTTCGGCTTCGATCGCGAAGTTCGCGATCCCCATGTTGAGGTTCACGCCGCCGAAGAACCGGCCCTTGTTGAACGTCTCGTCTGAAAGCGCGCTGCCCGACGCCTTCGAGCGCACGCGGGCGATGCCAACCCCGCCGTAAGGCGTGAGCAAGGTGAGCGTCTTCGAGACCATCACGTCGGCGGCAACGGTGCCGACCCGGATGGCCATCCCGTTGGTGCGCGTACCCGACATGCGCACCGCTACCGCAGGCGTCGTGAGCGTGTCCTCGAGGACCGCGTAGCGGAAGTCCATGCCGAATACGGTCGCGTCGAGGTCGCTCGTGCCGCCGATGAAGGCGCCGATGTCGAAGCCGCCGAAGAAGCCCGCATTCACATGGAACTTGGGCACCAACACGTCGCCGAGGTCGCCCGCGCCCGCCTTCGCGAAGAGCGACGAGTTTTCGAGCTGCGTCTGCGTGACCTCCACTCCGACGTCGAACCCGGCGGGACCCAATCGCTTCGCGGGCGTGACTCCCTTGTACGAGAACGCCGCGCCGAGGTCCTCCGATACGAGGCGGAACTCCTGCTGCGAGAGCGCACCCAGGTTGGTGAAATCGCCGGCATGCGCGGGCAGGACGATCGTGGCCGCAGCGGCGGCAAGGAGCATTTTCATGTTCAGGGCCTCAGGAATTCGGGGGGATCGTGCAACTCAAGTGTCTGTCCTGCCTTCATCACTTGGCCGGGCACATCGTGGCCGACTACGGCGGGTATGCGGCGCGCCACGGCGAGGAGCTTGGCGAGATCGACGCGCGTGTCGTAGCCCATGTCCTCGAGCATGTTCACCATGTCTTCGGTGCAGATGTT
>Ga0105248_10006622_pt1 | contig 12697 bp, 10 predicted proteins | sample KBSS34metaG_FD_81524 | JGI IMG/M metagenome (GOLD analysis project Ga0105248, IMG submission 81524) | Switchgrass rhizosphere microbial communities from Kellogg Biological Station, Michigan, USA - KBS S3-4 metaG | ecosystem: Host-associated > Plants > Roots > Rhizosphere > Soil | place... | reverse complement strand
GTAAATCAGCTGCACCGTCGCCTTGGGCAGCCCAATCTCCTCGGCAGCCTTCTGTGCCTCCTCAGCCAAAAGTCGCGTCGTCGTCGGATGCAGCGGATGCGCCTTCGCAATCACCGGATTCCCCGCCGCTATCGCCGCTGCAAAATCCCCGCCACTGATGCCGTTAAACGCCAGGGGAAAATTGTTCGGCCCAAACACCACCACCGGCCCAATCCCCGCAAAACACGACTGAATCTTCAGCTTCGTATCCAGCGTCGCCCGCTTCCAGCTCTCCTCCCGAGCAGCAGCAGCCGCCTGCCGCAACTGGTTCGTGGTCCGCGGCAGTTCCACCGACAGGAGCCTGGGAGTCACCGGCAACCCCGTCTCCTCGTTTGCCGCCGCCACAATCGTCTCCGCCGCAGCCTCGATCTTCGCCGCATACAGCTCCAAAAACGCCGCAATCTTCTCCGGCTTCACCGCCCGCAGCTCCACCGCAGCCCGCGCAGCAGCATTCAGCGCCGCATCGCAGTCCGCCCAGCTACTTACCGGATACGCTTCCTGCAGCCGTGCACCCGTAGCCGGATTCTCCGCAAAAAATTCGCCCTCAGCGTCCGCCGCCCGCCACACTCCGCCAACCAATATCTTGCCCAAAACCTTCGCCAATTCCGCCACAAAAATCTCCATTCAGCCAGCCGAGCGTATCGCCCTTGTCGTTGCCTTCGCTTTTGCCTTTTTGTTTGCCATTCCCGAAGGGAATCTGCTTCTGTAGTTGCCGTTGCATTTCTTTCTGTCATTCCCTCAAGGAACCTACCCGAGTAGAAATCGTCACCGCTCAGACTTGAACCGGAATTTGCCTTTCGGCTAGCCCCTAGTCCCTCAGTCCCTTCTCTAGGCCTCACGCCACCGTATTCACCAGCGTCCCAATCCCGCTGATCGAAATCTGAATCTCATCCCCACTCGCCAACGTAAACGCGTCCGGAGGAATAATCCCCGTCCCCGTCAACAGAAAGCATCCATACGGAAAACTCTGATCCCGGTACAGATACTCCACCAGCACCTTTGGATCGCGCTTCAGCTCCGACAGCAGAATCGCCCCCGAAAACTCAACCGCACCCGCCCGCAGGATCTTCAACGCAATCTCCGTGTCCGCGGGCATCGGCTCCTTTTGGATGAGAATTCCCGGCCCAAGGGCGCAACTCCGGTCGTAAACCTTCGCCTGCGGCAGGTAGAGCGGGTTCGCCCCCTCGATATCCCGCGAGCTCATATCGTTCCCGATCGTGTAGCCCACAATCTCCCCGCGAGGATTCACCAGCAACGCCAACTCAGGCTCCGGCACCGACCACGTCGCATCTTTCCGGATGCGCACCGTCGACCTAGGTCCAGCCACCTTGTGCGCCACCGCCTTAAAGAACAACTCAGGCCGTTCCGCCGAATACACGCGGTCATAGAAATCTCCACCGCCCGCGTCCTTCGACTCCTCAATCCGCGCGCTCCGGCTTCGGTAATACGTCACCCCCGAGGCCCAAACCTCCTGCGACCCGATCGGCGCACGCAGATTCGCCAGAATCCCCTCGTCCGTCGTCCCGCCTCCAGCCGCCCGCGAACGCAGAAACCCAGCTACATCCTCACGGGTCACCAGCTCGTCCAGCGAGAGGTTGGCAAACTGGTGATAATGCCCATCTTCCTCCAACACCAATCCATGCACATTCCGATACAAAATCATCGTTTGCTCCTGAAAATCAATTCCGCCGTCCCCGCTCCAGCACGGCTGTAATTGCGTCTACATCGTAAACGCACCCACCCCAGATCCCTCCGCTCGCCTGCACAAGCGCAGCCCAAAGCCGCGTGTCATCGGGAAGCTCGGGATGCGCCTTTAGATCACTTCGAGGTGCTCTAGCAGCCAGTTCGCGGCTCGCTTCCTCCGCCCCAGACCGCTTTCCCGCCGGACCAACAAAATTCACCGACCCAACCAACTCCCTGCGGTCGATCACAATCTCAATCAGGTCTCCATCCAGCAGCTTCCCCACCTGTCCGCCAGCCAGCGCCTCCGGAGCAATATGCCCAATACACGCCCCCGTCGAAACCCCGCTGAACCGCGCATCCGTCAGCACCGCCACATGCTTCCCAACGGGCAGCATCTTCAGAGCCGAAGTGATCTGGTAGATCTCCTGCATCCCCGCCCCGGCAGGCCCGCTGCAGATCAGCACCATGACATCCCCTGCAACTACCCCACCAGACTTGATCGCCGCAATCGCTGCCGCCTCAGTCAAAAAGACCTTCGCCGGACCCTCATGCACGTACCGCCCCTCAGCATCGATCATCGAAGGATCGATCGATGTCGCCTTGATCACCGACCCCTCCGGTGCCAGGTTCCCCATCGGGAAGCACACCGTCGAGGTCAGCCCCCGCGACCGAGCACCATCAGGGCTCATAATCACGTCATCCGGATCGATCCCGTCCCGGTCCCGCAAATTCTTCCTCAGCGCTTCCCGGCGCTCGCTTTGCTCCCACCAATCCAGGCTCTCTCCAAGCGTCCCACCCGTCACCGTCTTCGCAGAAGTATCCAGCAATCCGGCCCGACGCAGATGCAGCATCACCTCCGGCACACCACCAGCCAGAAAGACCTGCACCGTCGCAAAATTCCGCGGTCCGTTCGGCAAGGCATCCACCAGCCGCGGAACGGCTCGATTCACTCGCGCCCAGTCATCGGCGATTGGCCTCTTCAACTTCGCCGCATGCGCAATCGCAGGCAGATGCAGTAGCAGGTTCGTCGAACCGCCAAACGCCGCATGCACCACCATCGCATTTTGAACCGCCGCATCCGTCAGTACATCCCGCGTCCCCAGCCGCAGCTCGCGCAGCCGCAAAACCGCCCGCGCCGAACGCCGTGCCGCATCCAGCCAGATCGGCTGCCCTGAGGGCGCCAGCGCTGAGTGCGGCAACGCAAGCCCCAGCCCCTCAGCCACTACCTGCGAAGTAGCCGCCGTCCCCATAAACTGGCAGCCGCCGCCCGGGCTCGCGCAGGCTCGGCAGCCCATCTCTGCCGCCTCTTCCAGCGTCATCTGCTTCTGCGCGTAGCGAGCGCCAATGGTTTGAACTTTGCCGGCATCCTCGCCATGCTCCGGCAGCAGAGTAACTCCACCCGGTACCAGCACCGTAGGAATCGGCCCCGACCCTGCGAGCGCCATCATCATCGCAGGCAATCCCTTGTCGCAGGTCGCCACGCCAAGCACTCCAACCCGCGTCGGGAGTGACCTCATCAGCCGCCGCAGCACCACCGCCGCGTCATTCCGAAACGGTAGCGAATCGAACATCCCTGTAGTGCCCTGTGTCCGCCCGTCACAGGGATCCGTCACCGCTCCGGCAAATGGTACCGCCTGCAGGCTGGCCAGCTCTCCCGCCGCCTCTTCTACCAGCAAACCCACTTCCCAATGGCCCGTATGAAAGCCCAACGCCACCGGCGTCCCATCCGGCGCCCTCACCCCGCCGTGAGTGCTCAGAATCAGCACCTCAGGCCCCAGCACCTTCGCCGGACTCCACCCCATCCCTACATTCATGCTCAGGCCAAACAGGTTCCCCGAGGGCTCGTTCAGCAGCATCTCCGCCGTAATCGGCAGCTGCCCCTGTGGCCCCGGCGCATGCGTCGCTACGCCGCCAAAATCCAGCCCGGCGGTCTCTAGAACCGATGTGATCGCAATGGGGGGAATATTGCTCTCCTTAACAGTCGCTCTGTGAATTTTTAATTCTCAGATTTGTCATCCTGAGCGCAGCGAAGGATCTACTTTTTCGCTTTACTAAACAACCCAGAAGCATCATCGCACAAGCCACCACAACGTTGTCTCTATAGGAAAGGTCTTGTAATCAGCACCTGGCAGCAATGCATTTCACACTTCACACTCGTTTCATGCCAGCGTCAGCCTCGGATTGGCCTCCAGCTCCAGCCCCGCAAACTCCCCGGCAAGAAACCGCGGCCACGCCGCCGCTGCAATCATCGCCGCGTTATCCGTAGACAAGGCCAACGTGGGAAAAGCCACCGGCACCCCCCGCTCCGCAGCCTCCGCGGTAAACCGCACCCGCAACTCCCGATTGGCGGCCACGCCGCCGGTCACCAGCACTGAAGCCGCACCCACCGCCTCCGCCGCGGCAAAGGTCTTCCGCAGCAGATCGCCCACCACCGCATGCTGAAAGCTGGCAATCAGATCCAGCGTTTGCTGGTCACAAAGAGTCCTGGCATCCTGCAACGTTGGCTTTTGCATGGCGGCCAGCGCGCGTTGCCGGGCATCGCAACTTGCCCGCAACCCGTGCACCTCCACGTACCGCAGCACCGCCGTCTTGATCCCCGAAAACGAAAACAGAAAATGCCGGTCCAACTCCGCAATCGGAGCAGTCACAGCCCCTTTCGTCCGCGGAGCTTTCCCTTCCAGATGCGCCTTCGTCTTGATCTGCGCAAACCCGAACGGCACTGCCTTCGGATTCCCATACTGCGCCAGCTGATCGATCCAGGGTCCGCCGGGGTAGCCGAGTCCGAGCAGCTTGGCTACCTTATCAAAGGCCTCACCGGCGGCATCGTCGAGCGTCCGGCCTATCAACTCATAGCGCCAGCTTCCTACTTCCGGTCCTGTAACCGGTGGCCGCGCCAGGAACAGGTGCGTATGCCCCCCGGAAACCACCAGCGCCAACGCCGGCATCGGCAATCGGTCATCATCGACAACAGGCACTAAGTTGGCCGATGTGTCTTCCTCGGCGTGTTCCCGGATGTGCGCGAGCTTTAATTGCTTCGCTTCCAGCAGCACTGCGTGAATATGCCCCTCAAGGTGATTGACCGCAATCAGAGGCTTCCTCAGCGCAAACGCCAAAGACTTGGCATATGTAATTCCGACAAGCAGGGCTCCGGCCAGCCCTGGACCGCTTGTCACCGCAATCGCATCCAGATCGGTCAGTTTACACCCAGCCTCAGCCAGCGCTGCTTGCGTCAGAGGTACGACATTTCGGAGATGCTCCCGGCTGGCCAGTTCCGGCACAACCCCGCCGTAAGCAGCATGGGTCGTCACCTGCGAAGCCACCACCGACGACAGCGTCCACGCGCCCCGCTCCACCACTGCCGCCGCGGTCTCATCGCAAGACGACTCAATCCCCAAAATCAGTCCGCTGCCCATACCCTTCTAGTCTACCCGCGCAACAAATTCCAACCCTCCGGCAAAGATTTTTCCGCCGGATTTGCAGGGAATTATGACCAGTTCAGGCACAATAGAAGAAAGTCAGCAGCAGACTAGGGACTGTTTATCGCAATCCGCGATACTTTCGAGGAGGAGAAGTACCCCCTCCCCCCTGTAGATTCGTAAATTCTTCGCCCGCAAGCCCTGATTCGGGGCAGAAAACGCCTCTAGAACGCCCCAAGCAGATAGGCGATCAGGATGATCAACAGAATCGTCCCCAGCCCGATCCCGGCGCCACCACCTACGCCCCATCGGCTATGCCCGTAATATCCGCCGCCGCCACCAAGAAGCAAAATCAACACAATAATCAGTACCAGAGTCATATTCAGTCCTCGTCATTCGTTCGAGATTGGTTGAAAGCCGGTAGAGAGCCAAGATTTCGCAGTTAGCTCAAACCAGCATTGCCTCCAAACGATAGGATCTTTCCCAACCGCAACCTGACCCAGGTTGACCACTCCAGCGAAAAGAATCCGGTAGAACTGTTTCAAAAGAATCGCGTTGCAAGACATCAGCCCGCACTGCCGTAACCTATTGGAAGCCCGATGCTTCCTCCAGCCCACCAATCCGGTCCGCAGTTCACCACCGCTCACGCCATCCTGAGCAAGCTGCGCGCCGAGGGCTACCAGGCCTACTTCGCCGGAGGCTGCGTCCGTGATCTCCTCCTTGGCCGAGAGCCCAAGGACTACGACGTAGCCACCTCGGCCACCCCCGACATTGTCCTCGACCTCTTCCCCCGCACCTTCGCCGTCGGAGCCCACTTCGGCGTCGTCCTGGTCTCTACTGAAGTCGGGGGCCACCCCCTCACCACCGAAGTTGCCACCTTCCGCTCCGACGGAGCCTACTCCGACGGCCGCCACCCCGACGCCATCCGCTATACCAAGAGCGCCGAAGAAGACGTCCAGCGCCGTGACTTCACCATCAACGGCCTTCTGCTGGATCCTGATGCGACAGATGAAAACAATGGGGTTATGGATTTTGTAGGCGGACTCGCAGACCTCCAAGCCGGGCTGATTCGCGCCATCGGCGACCCGGTCCGGCGCTTTGAAGAAGACCACCTGCGCATGTTGCGTGCTGTCCGTTTCGCATCTCGCTTTGGATTTCGGATTCACCCGGAAACGGCGGCAGCCATTCGCGTCTTAGCTCCAAAGATTCAACATGTTAGCCGCGAGCGCGTCCGCGATGAGTTGACCCGGATGCTCACCGAGGGCCGCGCGAGGTTAGCCTTTGAACTGCTCGACGAAATGGGCCTGCTTGCGGAAGTTCTGCCGGAAGCCTCGCGGCTTAAGGGCGTTCAACAGCCGCCGCAATACCATCCTGAGGGCGATGTCTGGATTCACACACTGATGCTGCTTGAACAGCTCGAGCCTGGGTGCCCGATGACGCTGGCCTGGGGTGCACTGCTGCATGATATTGGAAAACCAGCTACTTATCAGGCTCCGACGAGCCCAGAGGACCGCATCCGATTCAATGGCCACGTCGAGGTCGGCGTCAGCATTGGCGCGGAGATCTGCCGCCGTATGCGCTTTTCCAACGATGAGACCAGCCAGATCCTGGCCTTGGTTGAGAACCATATGCGCTTTGCCGATACTCCGCGGATGAAGACGAGTACGCTCAAGCGATTCTTCCGCCTCGACCGGTTTCCTGAGCATCTGGCGCTGCACAAAATGGACTGCATGGCCTCGAGCGGAAATCTCGACCACTATGAGTTTGCCCGGCAAAGCTATGAATCGATGCCGCTTGAGGTAGTCCGGCCAGCGCCGCTGATTACCGGCCGCGAACTGATCGAGCTTGGCTACCGGCCTGGACCGACCTTCAAAGCTATGCTCCATGCCGTCGATGAGGCGCAATTGGAAGGGGCAATCTCGACTGAAGCCGAAGCTATGGCGCTGATTCGAGAGCACTTTCCTCCGCCTCCGGAACGGACGGAAAGCGCATGAGCTTTCCGATTCGAGAATACGATTGCATCGTCCTCGGAGCGGGAGCTGCGGGCTTGATGTGCGCTGCGGTGGCTGGACAACGGGGCCGCCGGGTAGCTTTGCTGGACCACGGTAGCCTGCCGGGGCGGAAGATTCTTATCTCGGGGGGTGGTCGGTGCAACTTTACCAACATCCATTGCGAGCCTGGGCGGTTTCTCTCGGCGAATCCGCATTTTGCAAAATCGGCGCTGGCGCTTTACACGGCGCGGCACTTTATCGAGCTGGTCAAAAAATACAATATCCCTTTTCATGAGAAGACTTTAGGGCAGTTGTTCTGCGATCACTCGGCGCATGCGATCCTCAATTTGCTACTGGCTGAATGCGAACTGGGGCGGGTTGAGCACGTCTATGATGCGCACGGCATTGAGATCGAAAAGGACGATAAAGGTTTTCGAATCAACAGCGCTAAGGGGGATTTCCGATCGGAGACTGTGGTCGTGGCTACAGGTGGGCTCTCGATTCCAAAGCTGGGCGCAACTGGATTTGGGTACGATCTGGCGCGACAGTTTGGGCTTCGAATCGTAGAGCCGCGGCCAGCTCTGGTACCGCTGCTGCTGGGTGGTAGCGAGGCCGGATGGACGCAGCTGGCAGGGGTTTCAACGCTGGTGCGGGCTAGTGCGCCGGGGACGAAAACTACGTTTGTGGAGAAGATGCTGGCGACGCATCGAGGGCTGAGCGGGCCCGCTATCCTGCAGATTTCCTCTTACTGGCAGCCCGGAAAAACTATCGATCTCGACCTGGCTCCAGAGGCTAACGTGTTGAAACTATTACTGGATGGACGCCGCGATGCCGGTACTCTTCTCAAGGCTTTGAAAGAGCATTTCCCGGTTCGGATGGCCGAGCATCTGGCAAAAGTGGCGGCTCCGAAGGGGTGGTCGAACCTGGCGATTGAGGTTGCCGAGCGTACACTTCACCACTTCGCTTTTCACCCGACCGGGACGGAGGGGTATCCCAAGGCGGAGGTTACGGCAGGGGGTGTCGATACCGCGGATTTGCAGGCGCGGACGATGGAAGCGCGGCATGTGCCGGGGCTGTTTTTCATTGGCGAGGTGGTCGATGTTACGGGGCACCTGGGAGGATTTAACTTCCAGTGGGCCTGGGCTTCTGCCGTAGCCGCCGGAAAAGCGGCTTGAACGGCTAACAGATAAAAACTGACGCCGGTCTGAAAACTTCCGATATCGATCTGAAAATTGCGGACGTACATCAGATAACGTCAGACATCGATCAGATAATTCCTGCAAATCACTCACGGACGTGCAGTGCAGCCAGCAGCCCAGGACTTTTTCCGACTCCGGATCTAATTCTGAGGTTGCTGTGCGGGCTGCTGGTTGGATTTCGGGGCTGCCGGAGGCGGGTTCTCAGGACGGGCTGGCGGTCTGATCTGGAAGCCCTGGCGGACCATGGCGAATTGCTCGTCGATCCACTCGGCCTGGAGGAGCTCGTTGGCGGGACCACTGAAGACTTCGATGGAGGTGGGCGCGGCTCCTTCGAGCGAGATGGTCTGATGGTGCACTGTGACGACCTTGCCGCTGAGGGTGCCTTGCTCATCGGCTTTGGTGACAATTTTCAGTGGCGAGACCGATCCGGTCTGCTTGGGGATGATTGCCCAGAGGTCGCGGTTGTTGCTGGCTGCTCCTAGGTTGAGGGCGATCTGGAGTGCGCCGGGGTCAAAGTCGGGCCAGAATACGACCTGGGGATGGGAGGCCAGCGGGGTCTGGGTTACACGGCCGTTGGCGTTGATCTTGACCTGTAGACTTTGGCCCTGGGCCGTGGCGTTCACGGTGGCGGCGGTGCCGTTGACCAGACCGCTGAGTTGGACGGAGCGCAGGCGATAGGCGGGGTCGAGGGATTGGTTTGCCGTGAAGCTGTAGTTCAGGCCGGACATGGAGATTTTGGAGCCTGAGGTGAGATCGAGCCCTCCATTCGACTGCCGGACGGAGAGGGTGGCGGTGCCGACTCTCGTTCCGTTCTGGCTGATGATGAAGCTCTGGGCGTGGGCGCTGGCTGCAATCAACCCCGCCGCCATGAGGCCTGCGGTGACCATGAGCATGACCCGGCCTACTTTATCTCTCTTCTTGTGAACGCACATCCGCGATGACTCCTGTTTGGTTAGACCCTTTTTCGGGGAAAGAGTTGCAGAAGCGAGTGTGAGTGTGAGTGTGAAGTGTGAAAAGCCGTCGGTGAATGGATCGTGTTTGGGCGAGGATCTGGTGAGACGGCTCGGAGCTATCAAGAGGCCCGCTTGGGAATGCTTTATGGCTGCAGCCGTGGCCTGATTACAAAGCAGGTCACGGCTGCATCGCGGAGGATTGCCGTTGACGATTGTTTCCGCGTGGGGCTAGTATGCGACGCCTATGGAACTCACAGGCAGGATTGGCTCGTTGATTGGGAAGAAGGGGGTCCAGGTGTGGTCGCTTGGGCCAGGGGCAACGGTCTATGAGGCCATTGTCGAGATGGCGGAGAAACAGGTTGGCGCTCTGCCTGTGATTGAGGGTGGCAGGCTGCTGGGGATTGTCTCGGAGCGGGACTATGCGCGGAAGGTGATCTTGCAGGGGCGGTTATCGAAGGAGACTCTGGTGACGGAGATCATGAGTTCGCCGGTGGTGACTGTGACGCCTACGCATTCTGTGGGTGAGTGTATGCAGATTGTGACGGAGAAGCGGATTCGGCATCTGCCAGTGGTTGAGGGCGACCGGGTGGTGGGGATGATCTCGATTGGGGATCTAGTGAACTGGGTGATCCAGGAGCAGCGGGATACGATCCAGCATCTGGAGGCTTATATTTCCGGGAATATGGGTTGAGTTGCCGGGATGCTGTTGGGAGCAACAGCAGGTTCCCTTTGGGAACGGCAAACCAAAAAGCAACAGCAAAGGCAAGAGCAACCGCAGGTCCTTCGGCTGCGTTTGGCACAGAAAGCGTGCCAAACTTCGCTCAGGATGACCCATTTATTTAATTTTGAATGAGAATTGTTACAAAGCGAAAGCCCCGTTCCCTGGCGGACGGGGCTTTGCTTTCTTCAGATGTAGCGGACGGGTTAGCCTTTGGCGGTGGCGAAGCGCTTGTTGACCTCGGTCCAGTTGACTACATTCCACCAGTTCTCGAGGTACTTGGGGCGGAGGTTCTGGTACTTGAGGTAGTAGGCGTGTTCCCAGACGTCGTTGCCGAGGATGGGATAGAGGCCCTGTGAGAGCGGTGAATCCTGGTTGGGGGTGCTGGTGACGGTCAGCTTGCCGCCGGTGAAGACCAGCCAGGCCCAGCCGGAGCCGAACTGCTTGACGCCCTTGTCGTTGAACTGCTTCTTGAGCTCATCGAAGCTACCGAAGTCCTTGGCGATCTGTTCGGCAATGGCGCCGGTCGGTTCGCCGCCGATGCCCTCGGTGCCGACGGGGCCCATGATGGACCAGAAGATGGTGTGGTTGGAGTGCCCGCCGCCGTTGTTGCGCACAGGGCCTTTGATCTCTTCAGGGACGGAGGCGAGATCCTTGATCAGGTCATCGACGGACTTCGCGGCCAACTCGGGGTATTTTTCGAGGGCGGCGTTGACGTTGTTTACGTAGGCCTGGTGATGCTTGTCGTGATGAAACTTCATGGTCTCCGCGTCGATAAAAGGTTCGAGGGCGGCGTAGTCGTAGGGCAGGGGTGCAAGTTCGTAAGCCATCGGGGTCTATCTCCTCCACTAGGATTGTACTGTTGCGGTTTCGTGGTGTGCCCGGGCCGGGTTTCTGGCGGGGGCACGAAAGAATTTTCAACAGAATGGGAATCCTGGTAACCCTTCCCACGGATGCACTCTCAAAGATGTGGCAGCGCGGATTCCGCTTCAAAATCGCGCGTACATACTGCTATGGCAATAGGATGCAGCCTGCCCTGAGAGGGTAGCATCGAGATTGACGGAACTTCTGAGCTCTTTGCTCCATCCAACGATCGTTGCTCGAAAGCTTTGGATGACGAAATTCACAGCATGTTAGAGAATCAGGCGTACAAGGAAGAATCGAGAGGACTCACTTGATCCAGGACACGCTACTGGCAACGCCCCAAGACTCGCTTTACCGATGGCTCGACCAACATGGCGAGGCCTTTGGCGCGCCGGGGGTAGAGCCTCGCTGGACTTCGAGCGTCAAGGACGCTGTCGGCACGGCGTACTCCGCGTCGAGCCGTATCTGGTTTACGGTATCGCACGGGATTTTGAACGAGATCTATCACCCGACGATCGACCATCCGCAGACGCGGGATATGGAATTCCTGATCTCGGATGGCACCAGCTTTGTACATGAGGAGAAGCGGGACCTGATTCCGGCCTTTGAGTACATCCACTCGGAGGCGCTGGGGGTTCGCTATACAAATTCCGACAAAGAGGGACGCTACAAGCTGGTGAAGGAGATCATCTGCGATCCGCACCACTCGGTGGTGTTGATCCACGTGAAGCTGGAGACGGGGCCGAACGGGAGCGATGAGTTCTTGAACACGCTGAAGATCTATGCCCTGCTGGCACCGCACATGGATGGCGGCGGATCGGGAAACTCGGCGCGGGTGGTGGACGTGGCCGGGCACAGGGTGCTGATGGCGTGGAAGAACCGGTGGTCGCTGGCGATGTCGGCCGACTGTGGTTTTTTGCGGGCCAGCTGCGGGTTTGTGGGCACCAGCGACGGCTGGCGGGACCTGACGGACGACTTCACGATGGACTGGGAGTTTGGTTCGGCGACGAATGGCAATCTAGCGTTGACGGGGCAGCTCGATCTGCGCGGGCAGCGCGAGTTCACGATCGGCATCGGTATCGGGGACAGCTATCATTCGGCGCTATCGAAGACGATGGGGGCGCTTTCGCTCTCGTACGAGATGAACCTGAGGCGGTTTCTGGAGCAGTGGCAGCGAGCCAACGCACCATACAAACTGGCGATCAAATCGGGCGACCGCGGGATGCTGATGCAAACCAGCCACAATATCCTGCTGGCGCATGAGGACAAGACGTACTCGGGAGCGTTTGTGGCTTCGGCGTCGATTCCGTGGGGACAGGCGAAGGGCGACGACGACCTGGGCGGCTACCACCTGGTGTGGACGAGGGACATGGTGCAGACAGCGACAGCGCTGCTGGCCTGTGGACGCGTGGATACGGCGCGCAGAGCGCTGGTGTACCTGGCGTGTACGCAGCGGCCGGATGGGTCGTTTGCGCAGAACTTCTGGATTGACGGGCGGCCTTACTGGACTGGGGTTCAGCTGGATGAAGTGGCGTTTCCGCTGATCCTGACGTGGCGCATCTGGAAGGCCGGGGGGCTGGGCAAGTGGGATGTTTTCCCATTTGTGGAGCGGGCTGCCGGGTTCCTGGTAAAGAATGCGCCGATTACCCACCAGGAGCGCTGGGAGGAGAATTCGGGGTATTCGCCTTCAACGCTGGCTGCGGTGATTGGCGGGCTGATCTGCGCGGCGGAGATCATTCGCGACCATCAGTCGATGGAACTGGCGGATTTTCTGGAGCAGTTTGCCGACTGGATCGAGATGCATCTCGAGGACTGGACGGTGACCAACGACGGC
>Ga0105248_10006618_pt1 | contig 12698 bp, 7 predicted proteins | sample KBSS34metaG_FD_81524 | JGI IMG/M metagenome (GOLD analysis project Ga0105248, IMG submission 81524) | Switchgrass rhizosphere microbial communities from Kellogg Biological Station, Michigan, USA - KBS S3-4 metaG | ecosystem: Host-associated > Plants > Roots > Rhizosphere > Soil | place... | reverse complement strand
GGAGCGCAAGGCACCATGTACTCGCCAAACGACGTGGCGAGCGGCTGACCGATCTCGTCGTAGGGGATTTCCTCGTAGAGCGCGGTGCCGATGCCTTGCGCGATGCCGCCTTGCACCTGGCCGTCGACGACCATGGGATTGATCATGGTACCGCAGTCTTCCGAGACCGCGTAGTCGAGGATTTCGACGACGCCGGTGTCGGGCTCGACGGCGACGACGACGGCGTGGGTGCCGTAGGCGAACACGCCGCCGGTTTCCGAGGGCTCATAGGTGCCGGTCATGTCGAGCAGCGGCTCCATGCCGGCCGGCAGGTGCTCCTGGCGGACGTTGGCCGCGTAGGCGATCTCGCTAAAGCTGACGCTGCCGGCAGGGCCATGCACGGCGCCGGCTTTGATCTCCGTTTCGCTGACGTCGGTCTGCAACAGATGCGCGCCGATCGTCTGGATCTTCTCGATCAGCATCCGGCAGGCGCGTGCCACCGCGCCGCCGCCGAACACGATGGAGCGCGAGCCAAAGCTGCCGAAACCAAACGGCGACGTCGCGGTGTCACCGTAGCGGATCGAAATCAGCGCCGGGCTGATACTGAGCTCTTGCGCGGCGATCTGCGCGAACGTGGTCTCGTGTCCCTGGCCGAAGTTCTGCGTGCCGACATGGATGATGACCGAGCCATCGGGCAGCATGCGGGCATTGGCGGATTCGTAGCCCGGCACCACGCGCGACTTCCGCTTGACCCACTCAACCGTGCCGTGGCCGCTCTGTTCGGTATAGAACGCAAAGCCCACGCCGATGGCGCGGCCGTCGGGTTCGCGCAGCGCCTGGCGGGCACGGATGGCGGAGAGGTTGACCATGTCGCGCGCGATGTCGAGCGAAGCGACATAGTCGCCGGTGTCGAGCCGCATGCCGGCGGCGGTGCGATAGGGCAGCTCGGCGGCGGTGACGATGTTCTGCCGCCGCAGGTCGAACGGCTCGCGGCCAAGCTCGCGGGCCACTTCGTCGACCAGCCGTTCGATGGCAAAGCAGGCGCCCGGCCGCGCCACGCCACGATAGGGCCCCATCGGCGCCTTGTTGGTGGCGACGGTGAACGTTTTCAACGCGAGGTGCTGGATTCGGTAGGGGCCGGTCAGGTTGCGCGAGGCCATGCTCGCTTCCATGAACGAGCCCGTCGGCCACAACGAATAGGCGCCGGCGTCAATATAGATGTCGCCCTCGAGGCCGAGCAGCGTGCCGTCCTTGGCGACCGAAACGGTCAGATCGTAGAAATGATCGCGCGCGTGAACCGAGGCGAGCAAATGCTCGCGCCGGTCCTCGATCCAGCGCACCGGATGGCCGACCTTCATGGCGATGGCGGCAACCGCGATGTCTTCCGGCATGATGCGGTTTTTGCCGCCAAAGCCGCCGCCGATGTCGGGGGCGATGATGCGGACCTTGTTCTCCGGCAGGCCAAGCGCCTGGGCGAGGCCGATCCGCACCACATGACCGCCCTGGGTCGACAGATGAACCGTGAGCTCGTCGTTGCGGTGGTCCCAATAGGCCAGCACGCCGCGGCATTCCAGTGAGACCGTGGCTTGCCGGTTCATGCGGAACTGGCGGCGCAATCGTATCGGCGCGGCGGCAACCGTGATCGGGCTGCCTTCGTTCACGGCGCTGGCGATGAAGGCGTTGTCCGGCCAATTGTCGAACACGCGGGGGCTGCCCGGCCGCATCGCTGCTACGGCATCGACCACGGCGGGAAGCGGGTCGAGCTCGAGCTCGACAAGATCGGCGAGGTCCTCGGCCTGGGCGCGGGTCGGCTGCATGCAGGCGACAATCGGCTGGCCGACATAGCGCACCCGTTCGTCGGCCAGCGCCGGGTAGGGGCTGTGGCGATGGGCGGCGAGCTCGGGGCCGGCTTCAAGGATGTTGAGCGGGCCGATGTCGGCCAAGGTGAAGACGTGGCCGGCGGTGCCAGGCGGCCGGATTACACGGCGCACATTGGCATGCGCCATGTCGCTGCGGACGAAGGCCACGTCCTGCACGCCCGGTATGCGGATGTCGGCAATGAACGTGGCGTGGCCGAGAAGATGCCGGGCATCCTCTCTGCGTAGCACGCTCGCTCCGATCCAACTGTCGGAGGACGACGAAACGGCCATGTTCGATTGCTTTCCCGATAGCGCTTTCGCGGCCAATTTGCCCTGGGGAACGCGGTGGCACAAGCGCCGGGCCGATCGGCCAAACACGTCGAATTAGGCCATCTCGGGGCCTTAATAAGGTTGTCAAGCCGCCGGCATTACCGGTTCGGGTTCCCGCAATGTCGCATGCCGCTCATTGTTTGTGATACCAAGCGCCCATGACTTTGGACGCCGCACAGCATCGATCCGGCAAGGGCGCCGGAGACGAGAATTTCCCGGTAGCCTCCTGGCTGGTGGCGCCGCCGCACCGGCGGCCGATCATGGCGTTCTATGAATTCGTGCGGATTGCCGACGACATCGCCGATCATCCGACTCTGAGTGAAGCCGACAAGCTCGGCCACCTCGATCGCCTCGAGGCCAGCCTGCTGGGCCGCGACGATCACAACGCCGCCGGCATCGTGCTTCGCGCGGCATTGGCCGAACGCAACCTGTCGCCCCAGCACGCGCAGGACCTGCTCAAGGCGTTCCGCCAGGACGTCACCAAGCACCGCTACGCCGACTGGGACGAACTGATCGACTATTGCCGCTATTCGGCGATGCCGGTCGGGCGGTTTGTGCTCGATGTGCATGGCGAGAGCCGGTCGACCTGGCCCGCGTCGGATAACGTCTGCGCCGTGCTGCAGATCATCAATCATCTACAGGACTGCGTGAAGGATTACCGGGCGCTCGACCGGGTCTACATCCCGCTCGATGCGCTTGAGGCGGCAGGCTCCAGTGTCGAGGCGCTGGAAGCCCCACGCGCGACCCCGCAATTGCTTGCTTGCCTGCACGGGCTTGCGGACCGCACCGGCGTCATGCTGGAACAGGGCAGCATGTTGCCGGCCCAGATCAATGACCGGCGGTTGTCGCTGGAGATTTCCGCAATCGTTACCCTGGCGCGGCATTTCGTGCAGTTGCTGCGGAGCAGGGACCCGCTGAGCGAAAATGTTCGCCTCGGCAAGTTCGGGGTCGCGGCGGTCGGAGCGCTTGGCGCCGCGAAAGGATTGTTTGGACGCCTGGCCCGCGGGCCCGGCGCCGTTACCAGATCACCAGCCGATGAACGACGCCACACCCACTGACATGCAAAGCTCCAACGGTGCGCCAAGCCGCGCCTCGGGCAGTTCTTTCTACACCGCGATGCGGATTCTGCCGCGCGCGCAACGCCAAGCGATGTTCGAAATCTATTCGTTCTGCCGGCTGGTCGATGACGTTGCGGATTCGACCGCGCCGCACGCCGAACGCAGCCGCGGTATTGCGGAGTGGCGCGCGCGGATCGAGGCGCTCTATGCCGGCCGGCCGGCGCCGGAGTTGCGGGCACTGGCGCAAGCGGTCCGCGATTTCTCGCTCCGCAAGGAGGATTTCCTGGCCGTGATCGACGGCATGGCGATGGATGCCGCCGAGGACATTCGCGCGCCGGATTGGGCGACGCTCGACCTTTACTGCGATCGCGTCGCGAGCGCGGTCGGTCGGCTGTCGGTCCGGGTGTTCGGCATGAGTGAGCAGGACGGGGTTGCGCTCGCCCATCACCTCGGCCGCGCGCTGCAACTTACCAATATCTTGCGGGACATCGATGAAGACGCCGAGATTGGGCGGCTCTATTTGCCGCAAGAGGAGCTGCGCAAGGCCGGCATCGTCAGTACCGATCCCAAGGCCGTGCTGACCAGTGCTACCCTCGGTCAGGTTTGCGACGCGGTGGCGGCGCGCGCGCTGTCCCACTTCCACGAGGCCGACACGATCATGGCGCGTAATCCGCGCCGCACCGTGAAAGCGCCGCGGATCATGGAAGAGGTCTATCGTGTCATGCTGCAAGGCATGATGGCGCGCGGATGGGCGGCGCCGCGAACGCGGGTGTCAGTCAGCGGGCTGCGGCTGTCCTGGATCGCAGTGCAGTACGCGATCATCTGATGCCTCGCACGGTCCACATTATCGGCGCGGGCCTCGCGGGCCTCGCAGCGGCGGTGAAGCTGGCGCCGTCGCTGGGCGCAGCCGTCGTCGTGCATGAAGCCACGGCCTATCCGGGTGGCCGCTGCCGATCCTATTTCGACCGCAGCATCGGCATGACGATCGACAACGGCAATCACCTGGTGCTGTCAGGCAATCGCTCGGTGGTGGGTTTCGCGGAAGCGATCGGTAGTGCCGCGCGTCTGATGGGACCGCAGCATGCGGAGTTTGCGTTCGTCGATCTCGCCTCCAGCGAGCGCTGGACACTGCGGATGAATGACGGCCTGCCGTGGTGGATATTCGACAAGAAACGCCGGGTTCCGGGCACCCGTCTCGGCGAATATCTGCGGCTGATCAAACTGCTGCGGGTTGCGGCTGATGCTCCTGTTGGCGACGTCATCGACTGTTCAGGCCCGCTCTATCACCGGCTGGTGCATCCCTTGCTGCTGGCGGCGCTGAACATCGAGCCGCGCCAGGGCTCGGCGGCGTTGGCCTCGGCGGTGGTCCGCGAGACGCTGGCCGCCGGCGGTCTGGCCTGTCGACCGCTGATCGCACGCGACGGGCTTGGGCCGGCTCTCGTCGAGCCGGCGTTGCAATATCTTCGCGAACGCAACGCCGAGGTGCGGTTGGACCACGAGTTGCGTGCGCTCCGCTTTGCTGAAGGCCGGGTCGATGCGCTCGACTTCGGCGCCGAAACTGTAACCCTCGGCGCCGATGACGCGGTCATTCTGGCTGTGCCCCACTATGCCGCAGCGGCACTCGTTCCCGATCTCCAGGTCCCGCAAGGTCATCGCGCAATCGCCAATGCCCATTTCCGCATCGAGGTGCCGCCGAGCCTGCCGCCGATGCTCGGCCTCATCAACGCCACCACCGAATGGATCTTTGCGTTCGCCGGGCGGCTGTCGGTCACGATCAGCAATGCCGACCGCCTGATGGACGTGCCGCGGGCGATGCTGGCTCAGACCATCTGGCGGGAGGTGTCTCGGGCGACGGGAATTGCAGCCGAGTTGCCGCCGTGGCAGATCGTCCGCGAGCGGCGAGCGACCTTTGCGGCCACTCCCGAGGAAAACGCCAAGCGTCCCGGTGTGCAGACGCCTTGGGACAACCTCGTTCTCGCCGGAGATTGGACCGCGACCGGATTGCCGGCGACGTTGGAGAGCGCCGTGCGGTCCGGCAACCGCGCGGCGGAGGTCGTCATGGTCGGGAACAAGGTATGACGACGACGGATCGGCAGAATCTCGACCGGAGCATTACGGCGGCGACGCAGGCGCTGCTCGATTGCCAGCGCCCGGACGGCGAATGGTGCTTCGAGCTCGAGGCCGACGCCACCATCCCGAGCGAATACATCCTGTTCCGCCATTTTCTCGGCGAGCCGATCGACACCGGGATGGAAGGCAAGATCGCGGTCTATCTGCGGCGGACGCAAAGTGCGGTGCACGGCGGCTGGCCACTGTTCCAGGACGGCGATTTCGACCTGAGCGCGAGCTTGAAGGCCTATTTCGCGCTCAAAATGATCGGCGAGTCCGTCGAGGCTCCCCATATGGCGCGGGCGCGGAACGAAATAAGGGCGCGCGGCGGGGCGGCGGGTGTCAATGTCTTCACCAAGCTGATGCTGGCTCTGTACGGCTTCATTCCGTGGCGTGCGGTGCCGGTGATGCCGACCGAGATCATGCTGTTCCCGAAATGGTTTCCGTTTCACCTCGACAAAATCTCCTATTGGAGCCGTACCGTCATCGTTCCGCTGCTGGTGCTGATGCACTTCAAGCCGGTGGCGAAAAACCCGAAAAATGTCAGGATCGATGAGCTGTTCATCGAGCCGCCAGCGACGCTCGGACCGGCGCCGAAGGCGCCGCAGCAGAACGCGGCGCTGTTCTGGTTTTTCCGCGGCGCTGACAGGCTACTGCGTCTGGGTGAGCCGATATTTTCCATATGGACGCGGCAGCGCGCGGTCGATGCCGCGGTGGCGTGGGTCCTTGAGCGTCTCAACGGCGAGGATGGGCTAGGCGGAATCTATCCGGCGATGGCGAATTGTGTGCTCATGTTCGACGCGCTGGGTTGGCCGGAGAGCCATCCAGCACGGCAGACGGCCCGCCGCGCCGTCGATAAGCTTCTGGTCGTGCATGCGGGCGAGGCCTATGTGCAGCCTTGCGTCTCGCCGATCTGGGACACCGGGCTCGCCGCCCATGCTTTGCTGGAGACCGGCGACGCCGAGGCGTTGAAGCGGGTCGCCAAGGGGCTGCAATGGCTCGAGCCGAAGCAGGTCCTTGACGTCAGAGGCGATTGGGTCGCGCGGCGGCCGCATGTGCGCCCCGGCGGCTGGGCGTTTCAATACGCCAACCCGCATTATCCCGACGTGGACGACACCGCGGTGGTGGCCTTGGCCATGGACCGCGCCCGAAGCATGGACGCCAGGATCGATCACCGCCCCGCGATCGAACGCGCGCAGGAATGGATCCTGGGCTTGCAGAGCAAGAACGGCGCCTGGGGCGCATTCGACGCAGACAATGAATATTATTATCTCAACCACATTCCGTTTGCCGACCACGGAGCTCTGCTCGACCCTCCGACCGAGGACGTGACCGCGCGTTGCGTGTCGATGCTGGCGCAGCTCGGCGAGACGCTGGAGAACTCCCCCGCGGTTGCGGCTGCGGTCGACTATCTCAAGCGCACCCAGCACCCGGAGGGCAGCTGGTATGGCCGCTGGGGTATCAACTACATCTACGGCACCTGGTCGGTGCTGTGCGCGCTTCACGCGGCGGGCGTTGACGACCACGCGCCGGAAATACGCAAGGCCGCAAAGTGGCTGATCTCGATCCAGAACGCCGACGGTGGTTGGGGCGAGGACGGCACGAGCTATAAGCTCGACTACCACGGCTATGTGCCGGCGCCGAGCACGGCGTCACAGACCGCCTGGGCGCTGCTCGGGCTGATGGCGAGCGGCGATGTCAACGAGCCCACGGTCAAGCGCGGCATCGAATATCTCCAGCGCCGTCAAGGCAGTGACGGCTTCTGGGAGGAGGCGTGTTACACCGCGACCGGATTCCCGCGCGTGTTCTATCTTCGCTACCACGGCTATCCGAAGTTCTTCCCGCTGTGGGCGCTGGCGCGCTATCGCAACCTGACGGCCGGGAACGACCGCACCGTCAAGTTCGGGATGTGACGGAAGACTCTAGCGCACCATCGAATTGAGCTTGGTCTTCTGCTCGTCGCTGAGCTGACTGGTGAAGTCGTTGAGCGCCATGTTGAGGTTGGAGGCCGCGAAGATCACCGCGGTCAGGCGGTCGGCGGCGGCGTCGAGACGCTCGGCGGGCGTCGCCGGCATCGGTTTCAAACACGACGCCATCAGGAACTGGCCCAGCTCGAAGGACTTTTTCTGCAACGCTTCGAGGCTCGAACGCTGAGCTTTGGTGGGTCGGACGCTCTGCTCGATCTGGCGCATCGGCGCATCGGCTGTCGGCAGGTCGCACATCCGCGCCATCTCGTTGCGGCTTGGCGTGCGCCCGCCCGCCTGCGGTTGCGTCGGCGCGGCAAACTTCTGCTTCTGCTCGGCATCGAGCGAGTCATAGAAGCCCGCCAGCGGCGCGCGGATGAGTTGCGCCGCATCGTGCACCGACCAAAGCGTATTCTGCATCACGCGCAGCCGTTCGACCGGCCCGAGATTGGCGTCGTCGCGGCAAGTCGATTTGATCGAGGACACCGCATCGTTCAATGCGGTCTTGAACCGATCGAGCGCGCCGCGCTGTGTGTCGTTGAGATCGATCGTGCTGGTGATCTGGGCGATCGGCCAGTCGTTTGCGGTCAGGTCCACGCTGCCACACGTGACTGCCACCGGAGCGCCGCTCGGATCGCCGGCCCGCGCCTGTTGAGTTCTCGCGGCGATGGCTGCGCTCGGCGCAAATGCGGTGCTGAGGAGATCGCCAATGCCGTGGACGCGCAGGCGTTCGCCGTATTCCCTCGGCCACAGCGTGTAGCCAATAACGTCCTCATAAGCGGTCGGCCACGCCAGCGGCCCAACGGTGCCAAGGCGGGCCTGTGAAGGGGTGGTCATCCGGGCGGGCTCGCCGCCACGTGAGCGGAGCTCTTCGTCCGGGACCGCCAGCGCCGCGTTGCGTTGCGGATTGGGAGTCGGAGGGACGGCGGCCTGAGCGTCTTGGGCATTGGCATTCTGGCTTGGCGCTGATTCGGCGGTGGCCGGGGCTGCAACTTGCGCCTTGGCGGCGTCCGATGCGGTACCAGGGGCGCTTCCGGTGGTCGCCGCCGCGGTGGCTGCGGTCGCAGCACCCACAGCCCCAGCTGCGGCAGGTACTGCCGCGACGGCTGGCGCCCGGGTCCGGGACGCTATCGCGCGGCGGTGATGGACCGCCCGCCGGCTATAGTGGCGACCCCCACCAAAGACGCCGAGCGGTGCGGTGACCCCTCTCAGCATTTTCAGGAGCAACGGCCGGGCATCGGCGGTCTGCGGCATCGCGGTGGAGGCCAACAGGAGGCCCACCATCAACATCGTCCCGCGGCGCATCAAACCCTCCGAAATTTTGGTCGCCCACGACGGCTGTGGCTCGAATGATACAACGGCGCCGGGGAACACCCGGTTCCCTCGGTTCCCAATCCGTGTACAAGATTGGGGCAGCGTCAATTGGTCTCAAAACGCCCCGGCCGAAGGAAACCCCTGTGTCTTCAAGCGATTCCAATAGGCCGGCGGCCGCGCCGGCGTCCCCTAAGTTGCACAACCTGGCCTATGGGCTTGAGCGGCTCGGGCTGATTCCATTGCGTGCGCCGGTTGTATCCGCGGTCATCCTGGCCGTGCTGTGCGTGATTGCGGCGCTTGGCATCGAGCGGCTCAAGGTCGACGACTCGCTCAGCCAGTTGTTTCGGTCCGACACCAAGGAATTCAAGCAATACGAACAGGTGACCAAGCGCTTTCCCTCCAGCGAGTTCGACGTCCTGGTGGTGGTCGAGGGCAAGAATTTGATGGCGCGGGAGTCGATCGAGAAGCTCCGCGACCTCGTCACCGACCTGCAATTGGTCGACAGCGTGCGTGGCCTGATCTCGCTGTTCTCCGCGCGGCAGCCGCCGGAAGAGGGCAAGCTGCCAGCCCCGGTGTTCCCGGAGACGCTGCCGACGGGCGCCGAATACGACGCGCTGGCCAAGCGCGTGCTGACCAATGAGATCATCCGCGGCAAGCTCTTGTCCGAGGACGGCACCCTGGCGCTGGTCGTGCTGTCGCTCGATCCCAAGATTGTCGGCGGCAAGGGACTCAAGACCACCGTCGGCGAGATCCGCAAGACGATGCAGGAGGATCTGGGCGGCACAGGCCTCACGGTGCAACTCGCCGGCGTGCCGACCATGCAGCTCGAGATCCGCAACGCGGTCGAACGCGATACGCTGCTCTACAACACCATTGGCTTCGCCGCGGGCTGTCTGATCGCGATCGTATTCTTCCGCCGCATTTCGTTCATGATCGTCGCGGCCGCGCCGCCGCTCATCGCGATCCTATTGTCGCTCGGCGCGCTCGGTTGGTTCAATTTCAGCCTCAATATGTTCCTCAACGTGATGACGCCGCTCATCATGGTGATCAGCTTCTCCGACAGCATGCAACTCACGTTCGCGGCGCGCGATCGGCTGATCGCAGGGAAGGACAAATACACGGCATTCCGGGAGGCGGTGCTGGTGGTCGGGCCGGCCTGCGTGTTGACGCACGGCACCGCCGGGATTTCGTTCATCGCGTTGCAATTCTCAAGCTCGGAGGCCATTCGCACCTTTGGTGAAGCGGGCCTGATGGCGACGATGGTCGCGCTGCTCGCCGTGCTGTCGCTGGTGCCGTTGCTCGGCGTATTATTGATCCGCAAGGAAACGAGCTTTGCCGTCGGCGGCAGGGGCGCCGACATCGGCGTCGAAGGCTTACGCAGCTTCTGCCGTTGGGTGGCGTTGCGCATGGTCAGCCATCCGGGTCTCTACAGCCTGATCGGCCTCCTCGTGGTTGTCGGCTTGTCGGTCATCTACATCAACCTCCAGCCGCGTTATCGGCTGGCCGACCAGGTGCCGGACAAGCGGCAGGCGGTCGAGGCCTCGGGCCGCCTCGACGCCAAGCTCACCGGCGCCAATCCGATCGACGTGCTGATCGAATTCCCGAAGGGCGCAAGCCTTTACGACGACCAGACGCTCGCGACGATTCACGAAGTCCATGCGATCGTCGAGACGCAGGCCGGCGTCGGCAACGTCTGGTCGGTCGATTCGCTACGCCGCTGGCTCGCCGAGAAAGCCGGCAAAGCGGACCTCGCTACGCTCAAGCAGTATGTCGACATCCTGCCAGAGCATCTGGTGCGCCGGTTCGTCTCCGCCGACAAGGACGCGGTGGTGGTGTCCGGCCGCATCCCCGACGTCGATGCGAGCCAGTTGCTGCCGGTGGTGAAGAAACTCGACAACGCGCTCGACGAGGTGCGCAAGGCCCATCCAGGCTACGAGATCGCGGTCACCGGCCTGTCGGCCATTGCGGCGCGCAACTCCGCCGACATGATCGGCAAGCTCAACCGGGCGCTGACCGTGGAGATAGTCTTCGTCGCGGCCTTCATCGGGTTGGCGTTCCGCTCGTTCGCCGTCATGCTGGTCAGCATCCTGCCGGGTATCTTTCCGGTGGTGTTGGCGGGTGCGGTGCTGTGGGCGATGGGAGAAGGCCTGCAATTCGCCAGCGTCGTGGCGCTGACGGTGTCGTTCGGGCTGGGACTCAGCGCCACCATCCACTTCCTCAACCGGTTGCGTTTGGAGGGCAGGCCGGGGGCCGACCCGGCCATTGCGGTGGAGCAAGCGACCATTCTGGTCGGGCCGGCGCTGATTTTGACATCGGTGGTGCTGGCGTGCGGGCTCGCCGTGATGGTGTTCTCGGACCTGCCGTCGCTGCGGCTGTTTGGCTGGCTGTCAGCCTTCGCCATGCTGGCGGCGCTGACCGCCGATCTGTTGATCCTGCGGCCGACGGCGATGTTCGTGAACCAGGTGGCGCTGCGCTTGCGCAAAAAATAACGGCCGGCCGGATAGGTCCGCCCGGCCTTTCGGGCGGATTATCTGCCGCGGGCCATAGTCACGGACACTTCGCTGACTTCGCTGCCGGGCGACCGGATCGTAACGCTCAGCGAGTTGCCGCTGGTTCTAATCGACAAGGCTGCGGTAACACCGACCGATGTCGCGGTGGCCGTGATGTTGCTGCCGCTGATCTTACCGGACAGTGTGCCGACCACCCCGCGCGACGTTTCGTTCCAGGAGCCGGAAATATTGGCGCCTTCGGCGGCGATGTCGCTGGCGAGGTCGAACTTGTAGCTGTCGCTCGCGCAACGCATGCTGAGAGTGAGAGCGTTTCCTTTGGCGCTGTTGGTGCTGCGGCAGCGGATGCGCTCGCTCGTTCCGTCCTTCACGGTGATCTTGCCGTTGCCCGACCAGGTGCCGGCAAAATGGGCGAGCGGCCCGTCGGCGGATTGTGCGCTCTGTGGAACAAAGCCGAAGAGGCTGGCGGCTATCGCGAGTGCAGCGAAATTTTTTGCGTTCATAGGGGCCCCAACACGTGATACCTCGGCCTGGTTCCATCCCGGGGCCGGTCCACGCTCCTGATGATTTGATTTAATGGCCTGACAGCGGCCTCAACAACATATTCGACGGGCAGAAAATCTACGCGGCTGTGGCTTGTTTGCTGCGCGCTTTGTTCTCCTGGATCTCGGTTAGCTTCTGTTCGACGTGTCGGGAAAAGACGTATTGAGCGGGCCGTTGGTTTTCCAGGGAGATATCGGGCGCCATCTCGCCTTCGGTTTTCATTCCGCGCATCGTCGCGGCCAAGGCCTTGATGGGATGCTTGAAGGTGTCCTGAACGGCGGTGGCTTCGAAGCCCGAATGCACCATGCAGTCAGCGCACTTCTCGTAATTGCCGACGCCATAGGCGTCCCAGTCAGTGCTTTCCATCAGTTCGTCGAACGTCTTGGCGTAGCCTTCGCCGAGCAGGTAGCAGGGCTTCTGCCAGCCGAACACGGTGCGAGTCGGATTGCCCCAGGGCGTGCAGTGATACGTCTGGTTGCCGGCAAGGAAATCGAGGAACAACGGCGACTGGCTGAACGACCATTTCTTGCCGCCATTGCCGCGCTTGAAGATGTCGCGGAACAATTGTTTGGTCTTGCCGCGGTTGAGGAAGTGCTGCTGATCCGGCGCGCGCTCATAAGCGTAGCCCGGCGAGACGGTGATGCCGTCGACACCCATCTCCATCACGCTGTCGAAGAACTTCGCCATCCGCTCCGGATCGGCGTCGTTGAACAGCGTGCAGTTGATGTTGCAGCGGAAGCCCTTGGCCTTGGCCGACTTGATGGCGGCGACGGCACGGTCGTAGGTGCCGGCCTGGCACACCGACTTATCATGGTCCTGCTTGTCGCCGTCGAGATGGACCGACCAGACGAAATAGGGCGAAGGCTCGTAGTCCTTCATCCGCTTTTCCATCAGCAGTGCGTTGGTGCACAGATAGACGAACTTCCGGCGGGCGATGATGCCCTTCACGATCGCCGGCAGTTCCTTGTGCAGCAGCGGTTCGCCGCCGGCGATCGAGACCACCGGCGCGCCGCATTCGTCGACCGCCTGCAATGC
>Ga0105248_10006613_pt1 | contig 12703 bp, 7 predicted proteins | sample KBSS34metaG_FD_81524 | JGI IMG/M metagenome (GOLD analysis project Ga0105248, IMG submission 81524) | Switchgrass rhizosphere microbial communities from Kellogg Biological Station, Michigan, USA - KBS S3-4 metaG | ecosystem: Host-associated > Plants > Roots > Rhizosphere > Soil | place... | reverse complement strand
TTATCGTCGGTAGAGATTTAACTCCATGTCTCCTGTCCCAAATGTCTTAGCATAGTGCCGGATCTACTCTCCGAGCAAATGTTGCGCTCCTCGAAAACAACGCCCTGGTTGCCGCTGACGTAGCGATCGCAATGCAACAAAAATAATCCTGCGTCCACGCGCCTCTGCGGTAACCTTCAGACTCGTCATCAGACAATTCCTAAACTGTCACAACCACAAAACACAGAATGGTCCAGAATGCTTAAATTTTGGACTTATGAATCTCAACTTAATTGTTTCGACGATCGTTGTGGCTTGCGTTATCGTTGCCGGCATAAGCGATCAAGGCCCAACTTCTCAGAAACTAGACGACCCAACAAGCCCAGGCACGATTCTAAAAAGGGCGAAATTCATCTACGTAAAGTCCTCATCGCTGCTCGTTGGAGTTTCAGTCATCGAAGACAAATTACGAAAGCGTCCGGAATTTCAACAGGCAGGCTTGTTGATCACGCGCGATGAATCCCAGGCGGACATCATCCTTGAAGTTCATCATGACCTATTTACAATGTATGTCTTCACTGCCGTTGACTCCACGACAAACATTGTCGTAGCAAGTGGAAAGCTTAGTTCTCTGGGGGGAACAGTGGCGGGGAAAGTTGCGAAGAGGTTTATGAAACAAGTGATGCGAGCGCGAAGTTGAATGGCACCAGGTGAGAGTTATGACTACAGTACCGCGAGCGAAGCGACCGGATGATACGCTCAACTCTCGTGCTAGATCCTGATGATAGATTCGTTGAGCGAATCATCCGGTCGCTTCGCTCGCGGTACTGTAGTCATATTGCCCAGTAACAACTCATTGACGCTCACCAGACTGGCCTCGTTCGGCCTCAAGCTATGAATTGCTTTTAATCAGATTATTGTTCAGCTACATTTTTTTGTAGCCGCGCGACAACGCTCTGCGGGACGGCTTGCATCTGAGCGTTTGAAGTTCAATGTGGAGCGCCTCGCCAGGGCCCACAACCAGACAAAAATTTAGGCAGTAGTAGACCAGGGTAAAGAAAAATACTTTCTTTCCGGCTGTCGAAGTCTGTTCGTTTCACCGACGAAGCCGGACGGTTTTCGGAGGCTAACAATGAGCCGGCGATGGCTTCTCTCTCTGTTGTGCCTGTCTCTAGGTGCGCTCTTTTTCGTTCAACCAACACGAGCGCGCTACGACCTTCGCGTAGACGAGGCTAAGACTAAACTTACATTCCAGGAATTAGCGCCACAGTTGTCGCTTGCCGTCGTGAACGGAAGTAACGGTCCAATCTCTACGATGGTGCAGGTCCAGTTAGTTGATCCAGGGGACTCGGTAGTCGCCGCAGTCTCCAGGAAATTTACAATTGGCGCTGGTAATCAAATCCTTACATTCACACTCCCGACACGAACTCGCGACTTCTCGCCTGATGAGAAGGACAACATCATTCTGTATCGGTTGCGCTACCAGTTGACTCCTGAGCTCAAGGACGCGAATCAAGTTGAGGGTATTATTTCGGTCTCCCACATCGCTCCCGATCTATTCGAGCTAAAGATTGCAGCAACCGAATATGTCAGACCCGGAATTGATTACCGGATTACGGTAACTGCCCTACATCCTGTTACTCACAAGTCCACGCCAAACGTTGATATCCGTGGTTTGATCAAGTTCGATGACGACGATTCTCACGGCGAAACTCGTATTACCGCGTCCGCAAAAACAAACGTTGATGGAATTGCACAGCTTAATTTCGATATTCCAGTAGACATCAAAACCGACGAGCTAGCGTTGACGGTTGAGGGTACTAAAGGCCTCTTGATTGTGGACGCTGAAAAGGACCTCAACGTGTTTTCGCATCCCTACGTCATTATTTCAACTGATAAACCTCTCTATCAGCCAGGTCAAACTGTCTTCACTCGCGCCCTCGTCCTGGGTGTTAACCGTCGTCCGATCTCTGGCAAACCTCTAACAATGACTGTTACCGATCCTGACGACCAGGTCGTACATGAGTCTGAGTTGGAAACTTCGAGGTTCGGAATTGCAAAAGCAGAATGGGCCATTCCCGATGGCACGCGACTTGGAGACTATGAGCTAAAATTCAAAACCGACGATGATGATGAATCCTACTCTACGACCATCAAGATTAGTCGCTATGAGCTCCCGACCTTTTCGGTTAGCGTAAAGCCTGACCGCACTTTCTATCTTGACGGTCAAAAAGCAACCGTAGAAGTTAGAGCAGATTATCTATTTGGCAAACCCGTCACTCATGGGCAAGTGAGAGTGGTCCGCGAAAGTGACCGACACTGGGACTATGACGAACAGCGTTACAACGTCGTGGAGGGAGATAAATACGAAGGATCCACCGCCGCCGACGGAACGTTTAAAGCAACAATAGATCTCACGGCAGACCAACGTGAACTGAGAACGTCAAGTTACGAGCGCTTCACCGACGTCCAGTATGCCGCCTACTTCACTGACGACTCAACGAATCGCACCGAACAACGTCGCTTCTATATCCGAGTCACAAAGGAACCAATTCACGTCTACGCGATGACTACGAGCTCGCGGAACCAGAGTCGCCGTTTTCCCTTAAACTTCTACATCTCCACCTTTTATGCAGACGGCACGCCGGCGCGATGCAATGTGGAAATAAAGGAAGAATCAATTTTAGATGGTAAGAGTAATCCGGCCCTACGAAGGGTACGAACAAATAAGTACGGCGTAGCGAAAGTAGAAAACCTGGGAGTCCATCTGATTGATGCTAATAGCTATGCCGAACTGAGTCTTAAAGCCGGCGATAAATCTGGTGCTGTAGGTCAACACTCCGAAACATTTCTGCTCGATAACCGCGCCGGCCTCAAGATCTTCACGCCCAAAACGTTGTTCAGTCCGGGAGAACCAATCCCCGCAACTGTCATATCGAGTGATTCGAACAGCCTCGTCACCGTCTCAGTTGTACACGACTTAACGATTCTGAGCACACAACAAGTAAGACTGAAGAACTCACAAGCGAGTTTATTAATACCTTACAGCGCGGATTACAAAGGTGAAGTAACACTCGTCGCCAATCTAGCCAACGGAAATGAAGACGATTCGATAGCGGCCCGATCAGTAATGTTTCCTTACAATCGGGACCTTAAACTAAAGCTGGAATCGGAGGCTAAGTCATACCTCCCAGGTGAAAACGCGCACGTAGCTTTCCGGTCGGTAAGTTCGCTTGGGAAAGCAGTCGAAAGTGCTCTGGGCGTGCTCGTGTTGGACCAGGCAGTCGAAGAGAGGATCCGAACTGATCAAGAGTTTGGCCCACGCTATTCCGATTTATATTCGAACTATTTCAATTTTATCAACGACCGGGAATCTCTTGGCGGCATTACCAGAAAAGCTCTCGAGCAACTCGACCGTTCAAAACCGATCGAACCAGATATGGACCTTGCGGCAGAAGTTCTACTTAATCAATCCAACTCCTACTACCCCTTATTTTTCGGCAATGAGTATCTTCGTAATGCTGAACTCGAGTACGCCCAACTTCTGAAGTCGCAGTTCCTTCCAGTCGCTGCTGTTCTGGAAAGCGCGTATATCAATGATGAGAAATACCCCACTGACGAAGCTTCTTTGATTAATCTGTTGGCCCGCGGCGGAATTGACTTCAAATCGCTCAAAGATCCATGGGGAATTCCGTACACTCCATCATTTTCCACCGAATATGATGTCGATGTCCTCAACATAAATAGCGCTGGGCCCGATAAGCTTTTCAACACCAGTGACGACTTTATTGCGAAGCGTTTTTCCTGGCCCTACTTCCGACCAACCGGCCGGCTAATCTCAAAAGTCATGGAGCAGTATCACGAGCATACGCGGAAGTACATTGTCGATTACGAGACACTGCGTCGCGAGTTGCGCGCTGAAGGATTTGACCTGGATCAGCTTAGGGATCGGTGGGGTCAAAAGTACAAATTCACCTTCTTCGTCGACGGAACCTATTACTCTTTAAACGTAAGCACCAAGGCTCCAAATCGGAACACACGAGACAACAATAATGAATTTAGTGTGTTGCTTTCGAAACTTGATTATTTCGCCGAGACACGCGCAAAGATCGACAAGGCTCTGGCTAAATCTGCAATTGAAACGAAGACTGTTCCGCAAAACGAAAAAGAGCTGTTTGATTTACTTGAAAGAGCAGGTATCACGCGCGAAAGCTTAAGAGATCCATTCAACAGTTACTATTACGTAAGTTTCATTGAATCCTCGAACTACGTTGACTCCGTCCAGGTTAACGCAAACTCCAGCGACCGAACGGTCAAGATCAAGCCGGTCACCCAAACCATAATAAATATATCGTTCAGAAGTCCGGGATGGGATCGAACAATTCACACCTCAGATGATTTCAGCGTGACGACGTTTCACGCAAACGCGACGGAGCAGTCTGGCGCCGATGCGAAGCGCGAGACTCCGCGGGTGATTGGCACGTACACCGGCGCCGGTGGTGCAATCACCGGCAGGATCACTGACTCTCAAGGCGCCTCCATTCCGGGCGCAACGTGCAGGGCAAAACACATCACTTCCAATCAAGAGTATGAAAGCCAGACAGATGATGAAGGAAAGTACCTCATAAGAAATCTACCTGTAGGCATGTACGAGTTGACCGTGAATGCCACTGGTTTTAAGCAAACGAGCCTCACGAATGTTTTTGTGAGGTCGTCAACTCTGATTGAAGTCAACATGACACTCGAAGTGGGAATGGTATCTGAAACGGTTAGTGTTGTTAGCGGTGTCGTATCGCTTCAAACCTTATCCACTTCCGTCTCGGCAGTTAAGAAAACCTCTCTCACCGTCAAGAATGGCGTTTCTCCGCCGAAACAAATTCTGTCCACCCCACGCATCCGCGGTTTCTTCCCGGAAACCCTACTCTGGCAACCGGAACTCACCACCGACAAGCAAGGTCGAGCGCAACTCGACTTCAAACTCGCCGACAACATCACGACCTGGAAAATGGCAGTCATCGGCTCAACTGAAGATGGAGAAATTGGTACAGCCGAGACTGAAATCCGGGCCTTCCAGCCGTTCTTTGCCGAACTCGATCCACCTCGAGTTTTAACGCAGGGCGACCGGATCTCACTGCCGGTCGTCTTGCGAAACTACCTGGACAAGAACCAGACCGTAAACCTCGAACTGAAACCAGAATCATGGTTCACGATTGATGGGCCAAACCAGACCAGAACCCAGATTGCAGCAAGTGATTCCACTGTCAAGACCTTCGATTTTCAAGCACAAAGCTCGATAAAGGACGGCAAGCAGCGCGTCACCGCACTTGGCTCAGAATATAGTGATGCCATTGAAAAGCCCGTCAGTGTTCATCCGGATGGTGAAGAGCGCTCCGTCACAACGGGTGCTCTGTTTGAGTCCTCTGCATCACTCGAGGTTGAGCTGCCGCGCGACACTATCGCCAATTCAAACCACCTCGAACTGAAGATCTATCCCAACTTGATGGCTCACGTTTGGGAGAGCATCGAAGGAAGTTTGGAACGGCCGCATGGCTGTGGCGAACAAACGATCTCCTCTACTTATCCAAGTCTCCTCGTGTTACGTACTCTCGATAAGGACAAACGCCAATCGGTAATTGCACGGAAAGCACAGCGCTATCTCGAAGAAGGGTATCAGCGACTACTGAACTATCAATCTTCCGACGGAGGATTTAGCTACTGGGCCAACGATTCTTCCGACACTGCCTTAACCGCATATGCAATTCGATTTTTGAGCGACGCCGGAGATCTAATACCAGTGAGTGGCAGTGTCGTAGAAAGAGCAAAGAGCTGGCTTCTCAAACAACAAAGAAATGATGGTAGTTGGCCCAGTCTTGACTGGCAGGAGCGCGAAGATCCTTCTCGCACGGCGTTACTCACGGCATTAGTAACTAAGAGTATCGCAATGTCGGAAAGGAAGAACCCGTCCCGCACGCTAACCGTTGATCGAACTCCGCTGCAACTGGCTCTAGATTACCTACAAACAAAGATCAATGAAATTCCCGAACCATACGTGCTTGCCTGTTACTCATTCGCCGCTGCGACGGTTAACGATAAGAAACGTGCGGAAGCAGCAAATGCTCAATTGATCTCGATTGTTCACTCAGAAGGTAGCGGCTCTTATTGGAATCTGGAATCAAATACACCCTTCTATGGTTGGGGTTTGACAGGTCGCATCGAAACTACCGCTCTGGCTTTAGAAGCACTATCACTAAATGAATCGCGGTCGGACCAGCGACCGGCTATTAAGAACTTGCAAAATCGCGCGCTGCTATTTTTGCTGCAAAACAAAGACCGGTACGGAGTGTGGTACTCAGGTCAAGCAACAGTTAGCGTGCTGGGCGCGATGCTCTCGATGTTGAACGGTCAACCTGAATCGACGCAGGCGTCCCGCGTTGACATCTCTGTCAACGGACAAAGTGCCACCTCTGTCAATCTACCGCCGGGCCGTCTAATGGGTCCGACAACTGTAGATCTCACATCACTAGTCAAACTGGGGACCAACCGGATTCAGCTAAACCGCGAGGCTGGTCCATTGGCCAGCGTTCAGGTGGTTAACAGTTACTACATTCCGTGGACCAGCGCCGCAAGCAGTACTGCGGCACGGATCCGTTCGGGCGATGCTGAAGCCCTGCGTCTCGAGACTTCATTTAACAAGACCACTGCGGCCGTAATGGAAGAGGTGACTTGCCGGGTCAAGGCAGAAAGAATCGGTTTTAAAGGCTACGGTATGTTGTTAGCCGAAATAGGACTGCCGCCGGGTTCTGAGGTGGACCGTGAATCACTGGAAAGTGCGCTACACAGTCCCGATCAATCGTTTGATAGATACGACGTTTTGCCGGACAGGGTTGTCTTTTATCTCTGGCCTCGCGCGGGCGGCTCGAGTTTCAGCTTCAAATTTCGGCCGAGACTGGCGATGAAAGCCAAGAGTTCGCAGTCGCTGATTTACGACTACTACAACCCCGAGGCGAAGGCGGTGTTGGCTCCGGAAACTTTCTCGATTAAGTAAGGTCCATCGGTCAATGGGCCTTGGGTCTTGGGCTTAGGTTACACCGAAGGTGTTGTCCAATTTCAGCCAGACCGGGCTCCGCGCGGGGCAGCCCGCAGGGGTCGTAGCGTTGAGCTTTGGTAACCCTCGGGATCACGTATGGTTTTGGTGGGAATCGTAACCCTGCCAAGCGCACAAAGTACAAAGCACAAAGCACAAAGTAAAACACGAAATACAACACACGACGGACAACTGCGAAGTAAAGGAGTTAGCCAAATGTCCAACCAACGCGCATTTGATCTCATTCAAATCGACTCACCGTGTACTGCCGATTGGGATTCAATGATTGGCACCGACCAGGTTCGCTTCTGCCAGCATTGCCAACTGACCGTCCGCGAGATTTCACAATTCAACGAGAAACAAATCGATCGACTGCTTAGACGGTCAGGTGATCGCCTCTGCATCAGATACTCACAACCGAAATCGACTACCGCTCAACCAAAGGTTCTTCATCAAATTGCCCGACGCACTTCATTGCTAGCCCGGACGGCCTTTAGCGCTGGACTGACTCTTTCGACCGCAATCGGAGCGTCTGCCAGGCCCGACAACCAACAAGGTATGCGTACAATTCCGGCTGCTGCTGCAAGGGAATCGGCCTCCAGCAGAAATGGCGAGGGCAGCGGGATTATTCGCGGGGTTATATTCGATCCAAACTCTGCCACTGTTGGCGGTGCGACCGTGAAACTTTCTGGTAACGAATCAGGCAGGTCGTTGTTTTCAATCACTAACGATGCTGGAGAATACGTTTTTACAGGACTCGACGTAGGCAGCTATAACCTGAGAGTTGAAGCTCGCGGTTTTGCATCTTCAGATATTCCCAACATCGTGCTGCGCGACAACGATGATAATCGGATCGACCAAACTCTTAGTATTCAACCGATTACTGAAACCGTCGAGGTAGTCACTGAAATTATTGAGTTCCAGGGCGGCGCAGCACACGTCAGGTTTGCTACGGAACCACTGGTTAGAGCCGCTCAACAGAATAATTTGGAAGAGTTGAATTCCCTGCTGATAAGTCAGAAGAACGTTAACATCCGCGATTCGGCAACCGGCAACACAGCGCTCGAATTTGCAGTCCAGAATGGGAACCGTGAGGTGGTCCAGGCGCTCCTTTGGGCCAAGGCGGACGTCAACGCAAAGAATCGAAGCGGCCAAACCGCATTGATGATGCTTACGGACAAAGTGACTGCTGATATCTTGTGGGATCTCATCAACGCAGGCGCCAAAGTAAACTTGAAAGACAACGATGGTGATACCGCACTGTCAGAAGTGGCTCAGATAAACAATACCGAGGCTTTGAAAGTACTGCTTGATGCAGGCGCAAAGGTTAATACAGCAAATGATGAGGGTGAGACGCCGTTAATGTTGGCTGCGGGCGATGGCTACGTAAACAACGTCAGAGTCTTATTGTTGGCAGGCGCTGACGTGAACGCCCAATCAAAGAAAGGTAAAACAGCGCTAAACTATGCTCGAGACAATGATGAGGCAGCAGTCATTAGACTGCTGATTTCCTACGGCGCGGTACAAACAGTTGAGACAGAGAAGGATTCACCAGATGATCCGCGGTAACCATTCTGGCGATACTTGAGGCAAGAGCGAAAATTGGCCATTCAGGAATGACCAATCAACGATAATCTGTGCTAATCTAGCCGCCCCGAAAACCAATATTCGCAGGAGGATCCGATGGCAGACGATAAGGATAAGTGTAAAAACCCGGTTTGTAGTTGCCCTCCCCAAGAGGGCGGCAAGTATTGCAGTGCATCATGCGAAGGAACCGGCGACACAATCGAGCTCGATTGTGACTGTGGTCACCCTGAATGCTCCGGTAATTTTTAGTGCTTCGCTCTTAAGGCGCAACTGTAAACGAGCTTTCGGCAAGGTGAGTATAACGAGTGAGCCATTCTATTTCGCTTCGCTTTTAGTTTACCTTGCAGGGTTAATAATAAAAGTGCACGGGTCGGTAACGCATTTAATGGAGTGTCATAACTCAGCTGCGTTTCTGACCCGCCAACTTAAGTATGAAGGGGACTCGATGGTCTCGCCTCCCATCGGATTCTAACCGTGACTCTCGCCACCAGTGATCATCTGAAATAAACACGACTGTCCCGCCCTCCGAATAACGCCAGACTATTGATTGAGTAGTGCGCTGAATCGAGCCGCCAGTTTTGGACCGGTAGCCTCGTCTTCGTGTTTGAAAAAAACGTAAACACTTTGCCAGTCCTGACTCTTGATTCGATCTACCCAGGTAAGTAATTCCGGTTCACTATAATTAACGCGCCGCAACCGCAAGTATCCCCAGTCTGCCGTTCGATCTATGTGACTTGCTGGTAGCTCATCAGTGTCGGACACACAGAGGACCCGATTATGATCTCGCAATAACTGTATTACGTCATCATCAAACCAGGTAGGATGTCGAAACTCAAACGCCGCACCAATCGTCTCAGGTAGTTGCTCGAGAAATGCTGCCAGGCGCTCGGTGTCTTTCTTCATGTTTGGTGGCAGTTGAAACAAGACAACGCCTAAACGTTCCTTGAGCGCAGTGACAATCTCGAGGAAATAGTTGGTTACTTCAGTTGCTTCCTTGAGCCGTTTGAAATGAGTTATGCGCTGCGAAGCCTTGACTGAAAAGCGAAACGTTTCAGGAACTTGAGAATTCCAACTTTCTACCATCGCAGGTTGCGGAACGCGATAGAAAGTATTATTCAACTCCACGGCATCAAATCGAGCGGCGTAAAAAGGTAGCATCTCTTTTGCCGCGAACCTCTCAGGGTAAAAGCTTCCCTTCCATTCCTTGTAAGAATATCCGCTTGTGCCGACGTAATGTTTCATCGTTGGAGATATGGAATTGAAGTCAGGGTGCCATTTTGATCAGATATCGGTCTTATCTAATTCAGCGCCACAAGTTAGACATTTATCTTCCATATATTTTCGGCGTCGGAATAGGGACGCTATACTTGCGGAGAACGTGTTGTCGGGTCAAGCCCATCTGTGATACACAGGCACTCAGGGTAATAATTTCAACATCCGGTTCAGCAGGAGTCTCGGAACATTGTCTACAGGTGTGACAAATATCGATTCGATTCTTAACGAAGAGCGCATCTTTCAACCACCGGCATCCTTTTCCGAAAAGGCGCACATCTCTTCATGGGATTCTTTGCAAAGCTTGAGGAAAGAGGCGAGTGCTGACCCCGAAGCTTTCTGGGCCCGCTACGCGGGCGAAGAACTTCACTGGTTCAAGAAATGGGACACCGTCCTGAAGTGGACCCCTCCACACGCTCGCTGGTTTACCGGTGGAAAAATAAATGCAAGCTACAACTGCCTTGATCGTCACCTTAGTACCTGGCGCCGCAACAAGGCTGCCTTGATCTGGGAGGGTGAACCCGGCGACTCACAGACTTTCACGTACCAACAACTCCATACCGAAGTCTGCAAGTTTGCAAATGTACTTAAGTATGCCGGTGTACAGACTGGTGATCGCGTTGCGTTATACATGCCGCTCATTCCTGAGCTTGCCATTGCCATGCTCGCTTGTGCTCGTATTGGCGCCACTCATTCCGTTATCTTCGGAGGGTTTTCCAGCACCGCGTTGGTCGATCGGATCAACGACGCGCAATGTAAGCTGGTGGTCACGGCAGACGGTGGCTGGCGGCGCGGCAATGAAGTTCAGCTGAAGGTTGCCGTCGATGAAGCACTAAAAAGCACTCCCTCCGTGAGAGCCTCCATCGTTGTCAAACGGACCGGTACCCCAATACCCATGGAGCCAGGCCGTGACTTCTGGTGGCACGAGCTGATGAAAACGGTCAGTACGGTTTGCCCGGCAGAAGAATTGGATAGCGAACAGTCGCTTTATATTCTTTACACGTCTGGGACCACCGGCAAACCCAAAGGTATCCTGCACACGACTGCCGGTTACCTTTTACAAGCACACCTAACTACCAAATGGGTCTTTGACCTGAAAGACGAAGACATCTACTGGTGTACAGCCGACATTGGCTGGGTCACGGGCCACAGTTACGTGGTCTATGGACCATTATCGAATGGGGCTACGGTCCTAATGTACGAAGGTGCTCCTAACTTTCCCGAGCCTGACCGGTTCTGGAGCATTATCGAGCGACATCGAGTAAATATCTTCTACACTGCGCCGACGGCGATTCGCGCGTTCATTAAATGGGGCGAACACTGGCCTCTGAAACATGATCTGTCGAGCTTGCGCTTACTCGGAACGGTGGGCGAACCAATCAATCCGGAAGCATGGATGTGGTATCGCGAGTTAATTGGAAAAGGTCGATGCCCGATAGTCGACACATGGTGGCAGACAGAAACTGGCGCCATCATGATCACTCCACTTCCCGGCGCAACACCCACGAAGCCGGGCTCGGGTACCTTACCATTCCCGGGTATTGAGGCTGACGTAATGACTCGTGATGGCCAGCCGGTGGCCAATAACCAGGGTGGCTATCTGGTAATCAAAAAACCGTGGCCTTCGATGTTGCGAACAATCTGGGGTGACGACGAAAGGTACCAACAACAATACTGGTCTCAGATTAAGGGCATTTATTTCGCCGGAGACGGTGCTCGAAAAGACGATGACGGTTACTTTTGGATCATGGGCCGTATTGACGATGTGATAAATGTCAGCGGCCACAGATTGGGAACCGCGGAAGTTGAAAGCGCACTCGTTTCACACAGCGCGGTCGCGGAAGCTGCAGTTGTGGCGCGACCCGACGACTTGAAGGGTTCTGCAATCGTAGCGTTTGTAACGCTTGAAGGGTCGCATACCGCATCAGATGATCTTAGGCAGGAGTTGCGCGCGCATGTCGTCCGCGAGATTGGCGCACTGGCCCGCCCAGACGATATCAGGTTTACTGATACGCTTCCCAAGACTCGGTCCGGAAAGATCATGCGTCGCCTGTTACGGGAGATCGCGACGAGCGGTTCGGTGGCCGGAGACGTTTCAACGCTTGAAGATTTCTCAGTTCTGGAAAAATTGAGAACTGACGAAGAATAGTCGATGATCGTCAATACCAGGGTCAGAGATCAGGGGTCAGGGGTCAGAACCAAACCCCGACCCCCGACCCCTAGACCCTAAATTGCGTCGGAAGATACCTTGCCCTGACCCGTGAGGTCGAGCCCAGACTCCATGGAGGATTATTGAAATGCCCCGCTTTGTCGAAACCGAACATCGCTCTGGTCCACGTTATCTGGCTAGCCTTGAGATAAAGGCTGAATGGGACGAACCAAGTGGTAACCATGTCATAGTCGAAGGCATTACTGAGAATGTTGGCCCGGAAGGCACTTTGATCCATTTGCCACGTCAATTGCCCGATGTTGGCAGTCGCGTGCGTCTGGAAGTTCATGGCGAAGGTGGTGAGCGCCTTCAGGTCGTCGCGGAAGTGTTGCGCATCGAAAGAAACCCCGGTCATCCGCTCGCAGCTTTACAATTGTTAGGCGAAACTGACGAATGGAAGGGTCTGATCTGGGAACCAGCAGCACCGAGAGTTACTCCGCCCCCACTACCTGAGACCGAAGGGGATGAAGACGACATTGATCCCATTGATCCCTTAGACGACGAGTTAGCTCATTGAAGGTGCTGACGATGACCAGTCTCAGCGAAGAAAAACACCCTCAAAACGATCGGCG
>Ga0105248_10006609_pt1 | contig 12706 bp, 8 predicted proteins | sample KBSS34metaG_FD_81524 | JGI IMG/M metagenome (GOLD analysis project Ga0105248, IMG submission 81524) | Switchgrass rhizosphere microbial communities from Kellogg Biological Station, Michigan, USA - KBS S3-4 metaG | ecosystem: Host-associated > Plants > Roots > Rhizosphere > Soil | place... | reverse complement strand
GCGCCGCACCCAGGCGCCCCATCACCTCGCCGCCGATCCCCGGGATGCGCATCTTCAGCCCCTTCAGGTCCGCGACCGTCTTGATCTCCTTCTTGAACCAGCCGCCCATCTGTGTCCCGGTGTTGCCCGCGGGGAAGTGGACGATCCCGTATTCCTTGTAGAAGTCCCGCAGCAGCTCTAGGCCGCCGCCGGCGTACTCCCAGGCCGATTGCTGGCGTGAAGTGAGGCCGAACGGAATCGCGCAGCCGAAGGCGAACGCCCTGTTCTTGGCGACGTAGTAGTAGGAAGCGGTATGCCCGCACTCGACGGTGCCTTGCTGCACCGCGTCAAGGACCTGCAGCGGCGGCACGATTTGTCCTGCAGCGTACGGGGTGATCTCGAACTTGCCAGCGGTCAGCTTGCCGACGCGCTCGCAGAAGAATGCGCCCGCGCCGTAGATCGTATCGAGACTCTTGGGGAAGCTCGAGGCAAGACGCCACTTCACCTGGGGCGCAGCCTGCGCGAACGCCGGCGCAGCGGTGGCGGTGGCCGCAAGCCCTGCACCCGCCTGGGCCAGGAAAGTTCGTCTTTTCATCACAGCTCCCCCCTGCGGTGGTCACCCACCACGCGACAATATTCGCCGATCAGGCAAACCGACGCGGAATTTCAAGCTTGCTCTCGTACTCTGCGTGCGCTGGGTCATCGGGCAAAGGCAATGCCCCGGCGTCAGCCCGCCTTCGCTCGCGAACCTTCTTCGGGATTCGTCCGCGGAGGAACTGTCAGACTTACAACACAACCCGTTGATGAGTCAAGGGGAATGCGCATTGAGATCCCTTTGGGGCGATTCACGTGCGCTGTCGTATACACGCCTCGCGCTCGGGCAGCCGCGACGAACCGGCCCCGCCTCGCGCGCAGGCGAGGGGCGATGGTGGTTGATCAAATGGAGTGCTGGTCGAACTCGCGACGTGGATCATCGCTTTCATTTCCGATGCTGCCACCGTGGGGTCATATGTCTGCAAGGTGTTTACACGCAACTCCACAAATGAAAAGCGGAACGAGAGCGTCTGGGTTGCGCCGACCGTGTCGAAGAGCATGACGCCAAGTCGCCGGCGCCATCGTTGAGCGTGCCAGTCACGGGAAGCGCGACCACCATCGTATTGAAGAGCGTGGTCGGATTGGTCACTGCCGGCACGAGCGTCATCGGCCCCGCGAGCGCAACGCCCCTGTTTCGGGGCTCGCTTTTGCCATTGCCGCGATACGATGTAAGCGAAACGAAAGTATTGTCTCTCATCATCCCGGCGTTGGCGTATATCTCCGGGGCAGGCGTTTCTCCTCCAGGTGCCTGCCTCTTTTTTTTTCCGCCCCGCTTGGGCGCATTGCTACGGCCCTCAGGCGTCCACATTCGGTCCCAGCAGATACAGGCCCGCGATGCCTGCAATGACAAGCACGATACAAACGATGCGTGCGGCAGTTGCAGGTTCCTTGAATAGAAACATGCCAAGCACCGCTGCCCCGACGGCACCAATCCCCGTCCACACGGCGTATGCAGTGCCTACCGGCAGAATCTTGACCGCAATGGCCAAGAGCCAGAAGCTGAACCCCGCCGCGACAATGGTGACAATCGACGGCGCAAGTCTAGTGAAACCTTCCGAATATTTCATACCGACAGCCCAGACAACCTCGAGCAGGCCAGCGATAACGAGAAATGTCCATGCCGTAGTTGGAGTCGCTGCAAAGATCATGGGGCACCACTCCTGAAAGTATCCGGCGGGTTGGCAACGCGCGGCGTCTAACGTCTCAGGCTAACCGGCGGGCCGCGACGATTTGGACACGCAAGAAGGCGCGTACCGGTCCGTCCGCCTGAGCGGAGCGGCGGCGGTCACAAGTCCGGCATGGGCGGCCATTGGATCGATCCGGCGACCAGCCGTGCCCACGAGGTCGCAAATTCCGAGCTACCCCACGCTCGCGTAGCGCTCCTCGAGCCGATCGAGCAGATCCTCCCCCATCAGCGCGTTGATCTCGTCGAACGATGCGAGCAGGTCCGGGCGGTCGACGACCAGGTTTTTCCCGAGCACTTCGCTCATGAATACATCCATCGCATTCGTCATGCCCTTCAAGGCGGCCGCTGACAGGAGCCGCGGATACGACACCTGCGCAACCCCGAGCGACTGCAGCTCCTTCGGACTGATCAGCGGCGTGGTCTTGCGCGAGCGAATGCCGAGTCCCATGTTCACGGAGAGCGCCTTGGGCACGCTTGCCGCGACTCGCGCGATGTCTTCCTTCGACGAAAGGGCGTCGGCGAAGAGGCAGTCGGCTCCGGCTTCGGCATACAGGTTCAGCCTGCGGATGGCTTCGTCCAGTCCAAGCGGCCCGGCTGCATCGGTGCGCGCCTTGATCACGAAGCTCGGGTTGCGCCGGGCGTCCACCGCGGCCTTGATCTTCGCCACCATCTCCTCCGCCGGCACCACGCTCTTGCCGGCCATATGGCCGCAGCGCTTGGGCCAGACCTGGTCTTCGATCATGACCGCCGCCATGCCCGCCTTCTCGAACGCGCGCACGACGAAATAGACGTTCACCGCGTTGCCGTAGCCGGTATCGGCGTCGGCTTGGAGCAGCAGTCCGGTGCAGTCGGCGATGCGCCTCGCGTTGTCGAGATTTTCTTCGAATCCCATGAGTCCGCGATCCGCCCATCCCAGGCGGCTCTCCGAGGTTCCCGCACCGGAGATAGCGCCGGTCTTGAAGCCCATTTTCTCCACAAGGCGCGCTGAGAAGCCGTCGTAGATTCCCGGCGCAATCGTTATATCCGGTGAGTTGATCAGCGCTTTGAGGCGCGCGCCCGGCGCGGTATCGCTTTCCGATCGCGAAATATTGTCATTCATTTAGGTTCCTTCTTGAACTCAAGTGGCCAGCTGCGGTTCGGTGAATTCGTTGAGTACGCTCCGCGGAATGCCCCCGTCGGCCATGAGTCGCCGCTCCGAGGCTGTGAGGACGGCGGCAAAGACTTCGAACGAGATTTCCTCGCCGGTCGGCCGCCTGGCGATGACGCGAATAGCAGATCCGCTCGCTACGCCCTCCTCCACCCCTTCGAAGTCGAAGTTTTCGTCGCCACCGAGGCCAAGCTGTCGCCAGCCTTCGCCTTTGCGAAAGGTTAGCGGGACTACACCCATCCCAACCAGATTGGCGCGATGAATGCGCTCGAATGACTCGGCAATGACCGCCACGACGCCGAGCAGCGCAGTCCCTTTCGCTGCCCAGTCGCGGCTGCTGCCCGAACCGTAGTCGCGGCCGGCGAGAACAATCGTGGGCACCCGCTCCTCGCGGTACTGCCGCGCGGCGTCGAAGATGGTCATGACTCGACGATCCGGGAAGTGCTGTGTGAAGCCGCCTTCGGTGCCCTCGACCAGCGCGTTACGAACCCGGATATTCGCGAAGGTCGCTCGCGCCATCACGTGATGATTGCCGCGACGTGCCACGTACGTGTTGAAATCCTTCGGCGTGATGCCTTGGTCGAGCAGGTAGCGGCCGGCAGGCGTGTCCGCCGGGATCTCGCCGCCCGGCGACACATGGTCGGTCGTGAGCGAGTCCCCGAAGGCTGCGAGCACGCGAGCGCCGCGAAATCGGCTGCGCACAAGGGGATCATCGTCGTCGCCGGCGATGTTGCTGAAGAACGGAGGTTCGACGAGATAGTGCGATCCGGGATTCCACGCGAAGCACGATCCTGAAGATTCTGCGATGGAGCGCCACGCCTCGACCGCGGGATCGAACGAATCTTCGCGCTGGCTGAACGTCCCGGGGTCGGATGCAAACGTCATCGCCGCTGCAAGCTCGCCCGGCTCGGGGAACAGATCGCGCATGTAGACGGCGACACCGTCGCTGTCGAAACCCACGGGCTCGCGCTCGAGATCGATGTCGATGCGCCCGGCGAGCGCGTAGATCACGACCAGCGGCGGTGCGCCGATGTAGTTGGCACGCACGAGCTTGTGAATGCGGCCCTCGAAGTTGCGGTTGCCGGAGAGCACCGCGACGGCGACGCCGTCATTCGCCCTGATGGCTTCCGCGACGTCAGCATCCAGCGGGCCGGATTTGCCGCCACACGTCGTGCAACCGTACCCCACGAGGTGGAATCCGAGCTGCGCCAGCGGCTGCAGGAGCCCGGCTGCATCGAGATAGCGGGTCACCGCCCGCGAGCCCGGAGCGAGCGAGGTCTTCACCCAGGCCGGAGGCTTCAACCCTCGCTGCACGGCCTTCTTCGCAACGATGCCCGCCGCCAGCATCACCTCCGGGTTCGACGTGTTCGTGCACGAAGTGATCGCTGCGATCACGACGGCGCCGTGTTGCGGCAGCGAATGCGAGCCCCGTTCGACATCCATCGCAACACCGAATCCTCCTTCCTTCGGAGATTCGACGAGGCGCCGGCGAAAATCGCCCGCGACGGTGGCCAGGTCCAGCCGGTCCTGCGGCCGCCGCGGCCCGGCGAGGCTCGGCACCGCCCGCGCGAGATCGATATCGATGATCCGGGCGTATGCCGGCGTCGCGGAGCCCGCATCACGCCGCAGCGCGTTGCGCCGGCAGTATGCGTCGACTACCGCGATCTGGCTTTCCGACCGTCCGGTCATGCGCAGATAGTCGAGGGTTCGGCCGTCGACGGGAAAAAACCCGCACGTCGCGCCGTATTCGGGCGACATGTTGGACAGCGTGGCTCTTTGCGGCACCGTGAGGCCCGCGACCGCCGGCCCGAAGAACTCGACGGCACAGTTGACCACGCCCTCACGGCGCAGCACCTCCGTCACGCGAAGCACGAGGTCCGTCGTGAAGGCGGCCGGATGCATCGAGCCATGCAGGCGTACGCCCACCACTTCGGGCACCGGGAACGTATACGCACGGCCGAGCAGCGCGGCTTCGGCGTCGATGCCGCCCACACCCCAGCCGAGGACGCCGAGCGCGTTGATCATCGGCGTATGGGAGTCGCCGCCAATGACGAAATCGGGAAATGCCCACGCGCGTCCGTCGTGCGCAGCCGTCATCACTACCTGCGTGATGAGCTCGAGATTGATCTGGTGAATGATCCCGGTCCCGGGCGGGAAAACGCGCAAACCCTTGAACGCCTGCTGCGCCCATTTGATGAACGCATAGCGCTCCTCGTTGCGCGAGTACTCGCGTCGCAGGTTATTGACCAGCGCACCGGAAGTTCCCCACTCGTCGACTTGCAGCGAATGGTCCACCACCAGGTGCAGAGGAAGCCTGACGTCGATGCTCGCTGGATCCTTGCCAGCGCGGGCCACAGCGTCGCGCAATGCCGCCAGATCCTGCAGCACCGGTATGCCGCTGGAGTCGGGAAGAATCACGCGCGCCACGTGCAACGGCAATTCGGATCCGACCCGCTCCCGCCAATTCATGACGGCTTCGACCTCGTCCTTCTTCACTGTCCGGCCGGCGCTCCAGTTGTGATGGCGGCAGAGATTTTCCATCAGGACACGAACGAGGAACGGCATCGCGTTCAAGTCCACGCGTGCCAGCGAAGCGGCCGCCGGCAGATCGATCGCGCTGAACGAGCCGGACGCGGTTGCGATCTCGATGGTGGGATAAGTGCTTTTCATGCGTATAAGGGTCAACTCTACTCGTTCGGTGGGACCGTCGGGTTCTTCCCACCGGTAGTCACGCCGCACGACCGCTTCCCGCCGGCGCCAAGGACCGCAAGGCAGTCGTTGACGTTCTTGGAGAGCGCACCCTGTACCTGTGTGCTAGCCGATAACGGTTGGTCGCATTCGGTTGCAAGGCCGAGCGCCCATAAGAGCATCCTAAAATGCATCGCCGGGGGCGGCAACACGAGGGGTCAGGACCTCGCTCAGCTCCCGCCACAGCCCTGCCCCACCTGCGCATGTCGCCTGCGGCGCGCACAACAGGTCGCGTGCCGCCGCGGGTACACGCACTGGGCGCGAGAGGCGGCCACATGCTGCGTTACCGCAGGTCGGCAATCGCGTTACGTCGAGCCTCGATGTAACCAAAACGAAAGTATTGTCCCCCATCATCCGCGACATCGGGTCTTTCTCAGGCAGCGCGAGATGACCGAATTCGCTCTTCGCGCACTTGGCTGGGTCGTGGCGCGCGACGCATGTTGCGAGATCGTGCGTTCGCTGGTCTATGGAACGCCGCGCATCCCGCTGGCGGTCGTGCGTGTGCTCACCATAGGGTGGCAGACGCTAGACGCTGCAGCGGCGAAAACCTCGCGTCCGCTCTGGACCCGGACCGGCTCGACTTCATCCTTGCGTCCGATGTCCGCCGAGACCTGCGCTGCCGTCGCTGACTATTTGACCTTGCTCTGCACCTCGTTTCCGGAACTGTACTCGCTGCCCGTCCTGCGCGAGCGCTGCTGTCGCGCGGCCGCGCAAGCGCTCGCCGGGTTGGGCGGAGCCATGACGTTCGGCTCTCTCGCCGGGCCCAACTCCCCGCTATGTACGGATATCGCGGTCGTGCTGTTCGCAATGGGTGCATGGGGACTCATGACGTTCGTGCAGCTGCGTTGTGTGCAAGCGCTAGTCTCGCAGCTAGTGCGCCGTAACTACCGCCAAGAAGCGCTCGGTCTCAGGGGGTGAAGCGCTAGCGCTTTCCCTTTGGGTAGCGTTGCGGCATCTTCCGTGACCACCGGGCATCCTGCCGTGTCCACACCGAGGACATCCCCAGAGGAACGCGTGTTCCCCGAGGATCTCCTCCGGTTCAAGCGAGAGGGGGATCCGTGTACCAGCAGACCTACGATCCGATGGGGAACATGTTTCTTTCCACCATCATCGCGGCAATTCCAATTCTGACGCTGCTCTACTTCATCGCGTTGCACCGGCACCGCGATTCGCAAGGAAACGTTCTCCTCGGCATTTCGGCGCCCTGGGCGGCGCTCTACGGTGTCATTGCGGCGTTCCTGGTCGTCTGCCTGGTCTTCAAGATGCCGGTGGCCGCCGCCGCATCGGCTTTCGCCCTCGGCTCGCTGTCGGGATTCCTGGGCATCATCTGGATCGTTCTCGCCGCGATGTTTCTCTACACGATGAGCGTGGTCTCGGGAAAATTCGAGGTCGTGAAGGAATCCATCGTCCACATCTCGTTCGACCGGCGGCTGCAATGCGTGCTGATCGCATTTTCGTTCGGCGCCATCATCGAGGGCACGTCGGGTTTCGGTACGCCGGTGGCGATTGCCGGAGCCGTGATGGTGGGTCTGGGGTTCAAGCCCTTCCAATCCGCGGTCCTCAATCTGCTGGCCAACACCGCCCCGGTGGCCTGGGGCGCTATCGGCACGCCGATCGTGACGCTTGCCGCAGTCAGTGGCCTTGATCAGGTTACGCTCTCCGCCATGGCTGGCCGCCAGTTGCCGTTCGTGTCGATCCTCGTTCCATTCTGGCTCGTGGCCGCTTTCGTGAAGATGGAGGGCGGAACCTGGAAGGAGATATTCGAGGTATGGCCGGCCGCGCTGGTCGCCGGCGGAACGTTTGCGTTGATGCAGTACTACGCATCGGGAACACAGGAATTCCACCTGATGACCGACGTTGTCTCGGGTGTCTTCTCTGTCATCTGTACGGCGTTGTTCCTGCGCTTTGTCTGGCATCCGAAGACCCGCTTCCTGCTCAAAGCGGATCGCGAAGCGCTGGCGCAGGCGGGGAAGACCGCCGCGGTGACGACCGACAGCACGGAGTGGAAGTACCCGTATACGGTCAAGGAGACAATCCATGCATGGCTGCCCTGGGTGATCCTCATCGCCTGCTGCGCATTGTGGGGCATGCCGGAATTCAAGGCGTTCCTGAACAGCCTTTTCTCAGGCGTCAAGTTCGCGACGACTTTGCTGGGCACGACTTTCGGCGGCACCCTTTCGCTGCCCTATTGGGACATGCCGTCGCTCAACAACCTGGTGCAGCGCATGCCGCCGGTAGCGCCGATCAACGCCAAACCGGAAGCGGCGCGATTCACCATCAACTGGCTGTCGGCGGCGGGAACGGGCGTGTTCGTTGCGGCACTTCTGTCCGGACTTGTGCTCAAGCTGACCGCGAGCCAGTGGAAAGATGCGTTCTCGCGGACGCTGCAGCGCATGAAGACTCCCGTTGTCGTAATCGCCCTGGTGCTCGGATTGGGCTTTCTGACCCGCTATTCGGGCACCGATGCGGTCCTCGGCCTCGCCTTTACCGGTGCCGGTTTCTTCTATCCATTCTTTGCCGCCTATCTGGGCTGGCTCGGCGTATTCCTCACTGGTTCCGATACGGCTTCCAACGCGTTGTTCGGAAGTCTCCAACGCATCACGGCGCAGCAGCTGCACTTGAACGAGATCCTGATCGTGGCGACCAACTCGACGGGCGGCGTCATGGGCAAGATGATCGACGCCCAATCCATCATGGTGGCCTGTGCGGCGTGTTACGACGATCCGAAGGAGCGCACGCATGCGCTGGGACCGATCTTCCGAACCGTATTCTTCTATTCCATCGCCGGCGCCGCAGTGATCGGCGTCATCGCGATGCTGCAGGCATACGTATTCACGGGGATGATTCCGATTCCACCACCGGGAAAATGACACGCGAATCTGCATTGAACGGGCCGCAATCGCGGCCCTTTTTGCATTTGCTTCGAGCAATTCCGAGGAACAGGACCCCCCACTGGACTGTCGACGATCAGGCGGCTCGCGGCCAGTTGCGGAAGTAGGGTATTGTCCTCGGTAGCGGTCGTTGATCCGCGCTTGCCGGCCAAACGACTCTGCACTGGACGCCATTGCGCGCCGGTGGGAGGCGCAGTATTTTCTACTTCCATTCATCGACGAGGTGATTCAGTGATGGACCGGCGGACATTCGTCACCTTCGTCGCCGGCACATGCCTGCTCGAGCCGCTCGCGGTTCGCGCACAGCAGGCGGGCACGGTTTCCAGGATTGGACTGCTTGCTCCGGCGACCGAACAGACACCCGGGGGCCGGATCGCCATGGAAGAACTGCGTATGGGTTTGCGCGACCTTGGCTGGGTCGAAGGAAAGAACCTCTTACTCGAAACCCGCTGGGCGGGTGAGAATCCGCAGCGCCAGCGCGAACTCGCAGCCGAACTGAAGGCGGTCCCGGTGGCGCTGATCCTTGCGCTCGGGACGACCACCATCCGCGCGGCGCGTGATGGTGCGCGTGGTCTGCCCGTAGTCATGATCAATGCCGGAGACCCGGTGGGCGCGGGATTTGTGGCCAGCCTGGCCCGCCCGGGTGGCGACCTGACCGGCACTTCGGCGGCGGGCGAAGAGGTTCTTGCTAAACAAGTGGAGTTGCTGTCGGCTGCCGTGCCGCAACTCAAGAGGGTCAGCGTGCTGATGAACCGCTCCAACCCTGCCAACGGATTCTTCTTTGACGCGATGTCGTTGCGCGCGAAGACTCTTAGCCTGCGACTTGATCGTATCGACGTCGCGGTGGAAGGCGAACTGGACGGGGCCATTGCGCGCGCCAAAGGTGGCGCGCTTGTCGTCGTGGGTGACCCGATGTTCTTCCGGCGCCATGTCCACATCATCGAGCTGACGCTTCGCTCCAAGGTGCCGTCCGTTTTCGGCGGCCGCGAATATGTCGCCGCCGGCGGTTTGATGTCCTATCTTTCATCCAATGCCTGGCATTGGCGCACCGCAGCCAGCTTCGTCGACAAGATTCTCAAGGGCGCGAAGCCCGCCAATATCCCGGTGGAGCAGCCAACCAAGTTCGAGCTGCTGATCAACCTCAAGACCGCGAAGGCGCTCGGCATCACCGTCCCGCAATCGCTACTGCAGCGCGCAGACGAGGTGATTCAGTAATAGCGCGTGGATCGCAGTTCGCGCTGCTCATCGCACTTGCTGAGCCAGCGGATTCGTTCAACGACCGCTTTCGGGAAGCTCGACCGAATGTTTAGGGTCGACAAGCGCCCGTCTGGACCCGGACCGGCTCGACTTCATCCTTGCGTCCGATGTCCGCCGAGACCTGCGCTGCCGTCGCTGACCAATTTAACCGTGCTGCCCGTGCTGCGCGAGCGCCGTCGTCGCGCGAGCGCACCATCATCGCGGCAATTCCAATTCTGACGCTGCTCTACTCGTTGCGTTGCACCGGCGCCGCGATTCGCAAGGAAACGCGTTCTCCTCGGCATTTCGGCGCCTTGGGCGGCGCGATGCGCATCCTCACAAAACCATCACCAAACCGCTCTAGCCTGGATCTTGCGAACGGTCTTACAGTGGCTGCGGGACACAAGCGCGAGTGATGGACGAGCGTTGCGACCGGCGTGGGTGCCCCGCATCCCAACCTTTTGAGGGAGATATGATGAACAAGCTCGCGGGATTTTTCGTGGGGTTGGTGGGTTTGGCGCTGGCGGTTTCCAGCAATGGGGCACTAGCGGCAACGGAATGTAATGGAGTGATTTCCGGCACCATCGTCGACGGTGTGGTCGTCAACGCCGGCGATTTTTGCCTCCTTGGCGGCGCACACATATCGGGTGGCGTACGGGTCAACCAGGGCGGGATCCTGATTGCATGCGCTTCCACGATCGAGGGCGGGATCGTCGCGAACGGGGCCGCGAATCTCCTCATCGGCGCCGGGAAGGACGAAGAAGGACCTCCCGTGAATACTTTCTGTCCGGGTAACGTCATCAACGGGGCAGTCCAGATCAGCAACACCGGCCCAGGCGTTCTTTCGCCCGCGCCCTCCATTGCGCTCGAACGCAATGCCATCAACGGCGCCGTGCATTTGACCGGCAATCAGGGGCCGATCGTTGTTTCGACCGACACCATCGCCGGTGGTCTGTTCTGTAGTGGCAATACGTTCGATTTGGACGACGAACACATGATGGGTGGTACGCCGCCCGTAGTCACCGGTCCAATACGTTGCAACTTCGGTGAATAGCGCATCGACGGCTCGCGCGCCCGTGCGACGGTGGTCCGACCCGCTGCCGGCCGATGGGTATCGGCGTCCCGACCAGAACAATCGGCGGACCGCCGGGCTCTCAAGGGGCAGGGAGGATTCATGACGCTCCGATCAAGTCTGCAACGTATCGGTCACTTGCCCATCGCCTTGGCTTGTTTTGCATCGTTGATGACTGCGTCGTCAGCGCTAGGGGAAGAGGACCTCGACGGGCAAGTGCGAACCGCGCTGGGCAGCGCGGGATTCACCGGTACGATCCAATCTCAATTCTTGCCGGCGCTCGGGCGGCCGCTCAACCCGCAACTTGCCGATCTCGGCAGGCTCCTTTGGTTCGACAAGTCGGGCGGCCTCCACGACGACAATACCTGCGGTGGGTGTCACTCGCCGAGCCGAGCATTCGGTGACACGCAATCGATCGCGATCGGCATCCAGAACAACAATCTGGTCGGGCCCAATCGCAAGGGCCCTCGCAATCAGCGTCGCACGCCGTTCGCGTCGAACACGCCGTTCTATCCCAACATGATGTGGAACGGTCGCTTCGCCGCGATCTCCGGCGACCCATTCGACAACTCACTCGGATTCCAGTTTCCCTTTCCCGAGGGAACAACGCGGTTCCCGCCAAACGATCCGATCGTGACGCATTTGTCGATCGCGCAGGCGCACATGCCTCCGACCGAGCTGGTCGAGGTCGCGGGATTCACTTGTACGGCCGGGACCATCGGCGCGGAATTCGATCAGTTCGATGACGGCAAAGGGGCATGCCTCCCTCCGGCCGACGCCACGGGAACACGAAATGACCCTATCCGCGCGGTCGTCCTGCAACGTCTAAACGGAACTCCGGCCTACCGGCAACTCTTCGGCGCGCTCTTTCCGTCAGTGGCCGCCGGAGGCCCAATCGACTTCTCCATGTTCGCCCGCGCCATCGCGGAGTTCGAATTCACGCTGATCTTCGCCGACGCACCGGTCGATCGATTCGCACGCGGCGACCGCCGCGCGATGAACGACCAGCAGAAGCGTGGTGCGCTCATCTTCTTCGGCAAGGGACGGTGCAGTCAATGCCATTCGGTCGGTGGCGAGTCGAATGAAATGTTCAGTGACTTCAAGATGCACGCGATCGGCGTGCCGCAGATCGCGCCTGAATTCGGTGTCGGCAAGGGCAACGTGCTGTTCGATGGACCTGGTCACGATGAGGACTTCGGCCTGGAGCAAATTACGGGGAATGCGGCCGGTCGCTACAAGTTCCGCAGCTCGCCGCTGCGTAACGCCGCACTGCAGCCGGCGTTCTTCCATAATGGGGCGATGACGCGCATCGAGGATGCGATCCGCCATCATTTGGACGTGTTCGATTCGGCGCGCAACTACGATCCGAAGAAGGCGGGCGTGGACAAGGACCTTCGACACCGACTTGGGCCGATCGAACCGGTGCTGGCGCGTGTCGACCCGCTCCTTCGGACGCCGATCCGTCTTTCGGGCGGAGAATTCGAGGCTCTCGTGGCGTTCGTCCGCGATGCGCTCCTGGATGAGCGCGCAACGAGGCAGCATCTCTGTCCGCTGATCCCCGGCAGCGTGCCCAGCGGCTACCCGACAATGATCTTCGAGGAATGCCATTAGAGGGTCGAATCCAACCGACGTCCGCACCCAAGCCGGGTGCGACACTGCTGGACAGTGTGTGGCGGTGGAACAGGTCCCGAGGTTTCGACCCGGGTTGGGCTAGCCACTCCGGCTGTTCAACTCATGCAGCAATGGCGTCACGCATTCAAGTTGCCCAGGGTTGACCTTGACCCGGCACATCAACATGATGACGTGCTCGCCGGTCTTCTGGTCGTGGCCCTGCTGGATTTTCTTGACCGTCG
>Ga0105248_10006608_pt1 | contig 12706 bp, 11 predicted proteins | sample KBSS34metaG_FD_81524 | JGI IMG/M metagenome (GOLD analysis project Ga0105248, IMG submission 81524) | Switchgrass rhizosphere microbial communities from Kellogg Biological Station, Michigan, USA - KBS S3-4 metaG | ecosystem: Host-associated > Plants > Roots > Rhizosphere > Soil | place... | reverse complement strand
CGTTGCGGTCGGGCGCCGATCAGGCGCTGCTCTATCGATCCTGCCTCGCGCTCGAACGCGAGCCGGATTTTCAGAGAATCGAATCCCGGTCGCGAAGCCTGCAGCTCGTCGCGCTCGTCGCGTTCATCCTGGCTGGCGGCGCTCTGGTCGAGACGTGGGGCTTTGCGGCCGGCTGGATGGCCGAGGCCGCCGTCAGTGTCGTTGGCGTCGTGATCGCGTGGGCGATGGTAGAGCCTCCGCCCGGCATCGGTGCGCCGGCAGACGTCGCCGCATCCCCCGGGGACGATCGGTCGTCGCTTCTACCCGCGCTGAACCTGCCCGTATTCCTCAAGCTGATCGCGCCGGCGGCTCTCCTGGGCGCCACCGCGGGAGCGATGGCCTTCGTGGCTCAGACCTCCGGCGAAACCGATCCGGGCCGCATGACGATGCTCGTCGCAGTGATCACGCTGGCGGAGGCGATGGGAGCAGCCGTTGCCGCTCGTCTTGCTCCATCGGTCCGGAGCCAGATCGTCCTCGGCGGCCTGGGTGCCGCCGTTGCGATCGCCGGACTCGCGCTCCCGGCCATGTTCTTGCCGGCGCTCGTCGCGCTCTCGTGCCTGGAAGGCGTCGTGCAGCCGCTGCGTGCCGCCGCGATCCAACGCGTCGCCGCGGATCACGTGCGCGCGCGCGCGGCGTCGGTCGCCAGCGCGTGCGACAAGGCTGCTGCGACCATCGCGCTGGTCGTCGCCGGCTCCGTGCCGCGACTGCGGTAACCGGCGTCGGCCAGGGCTTCACCGATCGCTCGAAACTGCAGAGTCACGCGGCTGGCGCCGATACGAAAATGAGACTTTGACAGGAGCTTCGATGCTGCCATCCGCGCGTGGGCTCGCCGTTGCCACCTTGCTCGCGATCGCCTCCCCTGCCGGCGCTCAGACGGAAGAGGCATTGAGGGCGGCGTTCGAGGGAAAGCGCGTCACCCTGCGGATCGACATGCCCGGCACGTCCGACGGCGTCGACGTGCACGGCGATGCCCGCCAGGCGCTCGACTACAAGGAATACGGCGATCGGCTGAAGCGCTATGGCGTCGCCCTGCGCGCGGGCGATTCGGTGATCGTCACGCTGGTGAAGATGAAAAAAGACCTCATCGAAGTCCAGCTCGCAGGCGGCGGATTCGGCACCTTCGGCGACGACACGAGTACATCGGTCTCCATCCCGGACGCGCGAAAAACCGAGCGCGAGAAAAACCTCGAGAACCGGATCGACGACGAACACGATCGCGATCGCCGCCGCGCCATGCAGCGCGAGCTCGACGATCTGCGCGATCGGCGCGAACGCGAGAATCGCCGAATCGCCGCTGAACGCGAGCGCCAGTCCGAGGCCAAGCGCGTTCGAGTCGCCGAACAGCGTCTTCGCGGGGGTTCGCGCTTCAACCTGCGGTACGACGATCGAGTGCCAGAAGGCATCCGGCCGCAAGACGTCGTGGCAGCATTGGGGGAGTTCGTGGACTTCGGCGGAGGCGGGGGCACGGAGCAGGCGCCGCCGCCCACCGGCGACATCACGGCGCTGCGCAAAGGGATGACACGAGCCGAGGCCGAACGCGCCTTCGGCAGGCCCACCACGACCTCGAAGCGAATCGAGGGGACGCTCGTCGTAACCACAGTGAGCTTCGATGTCGACGATCAGCGGATTACGGCTGACTTCGTCGAAGACATCCTGGTGCGCTACACCGTCTCGTCGAAATAACGCGGCGGCCACGGGGATTGTGGCCCCGGCCCAGGTCAGATCGTCCACCCTCCAGGTCGCCGCAGCCGACCGCCTGTCAAAATTCTTCGGGAATCGCTAAGCTTCCCATGGGCCCTCGTGGCATCGCCGTTGCGACGGCACGCACGGATCAACCCAGGAGGGCGGCATGAAGATGCAGAAGGCGCTCGTGAAAACCGTCGGCCTCGCCGCCCTGCTGGGCGCTCACGTCATCTGGGTCGCTGAGGCGGCGCAGCAGCCTCCACCCATTCAAGGCGTGACGGGCACCATTGCGACCGAGACCAGCATCGACGAAACGACCGCGGCCGGCCATGGCTTTGTGGCCAAGGTCAAGCGCGCCCTTCATCTGAACGGACGAAGCACCGTTCCCAGCGGCGATGCCGCCGCCGAGGAAGCGCTCGGCGGATTGAAGAAAGGCACGCGGGTCGTCGTGTCCGACGCGGCGAAGCGTGTCAAAGAAGAGGCCGGCTCGATTGTCGCCCTGAATCTCGCCGATCGGACGATCTCAGTGAGGCTGCCGGACGACAGCATTCAGACGCTCCGGCTCTCCGACGAGGCCGCGACCGACGCCGAAGCCGCCGCCGACGCGGGCGCGAACGTCATCGTCTACTTCAGAAACGCATCGGGCCAGCGCGTCGCGAAGCACTTCAGGCGTGTGTCCTGAGGCTGGGTCGGACTCCTCTGGCGGGCGTTTTCAGTGCGTCAGACCGTAGATCAGGTAATTCACTCCGAGTTTGTAGGCTTCATTCGTCTGATCGAACGGCCTGAATCCCCGGCCGGACCACTCCCAGTACTGGGAGATGTCGGTGTTGTAGTTCACGATCACCTGCAGACGCTTGTTCGGGTCGTTGTCTTCGAAGACGCCGCGAAAGATCGGCTGGCCGCTGTTGTAGGCCTGCGGAAAATTGTCCAGGGCGTTGATTTCGAAGAAGGCGTGGAAGATCGGATGCGTCGCCTGCATCTCGACGAAGCGCGCCTCGGGCAGGACGCGCTTCATGTTCTCCGCAAACGGTTCCCAGCCGCCGCCCTCGATACCACGCCAGCCGGGCGTCTTGAAATCGTCGACGATGACGAAACCGCCTTTCAGGATGTAGGCGCGCAAGGCCGCCGCTTCGCGATCGCTCAGCGTCCACCAGCCGACTTCGATGATGTAGGCCACCGGGTACCTGGCGAGGGCGGGATCGTCGAGCGTCAGCGTGTTGATCTCCTCGTCGTGCGCGCCGAGATAGCTGAGCTCGTTCATGATCTTCATGAGGTTCTGCTCGGCGAGCGGATAGCCGTGCGACCACGACGGGCGTCCGCCGGCCCAGTAGCCGCCGGGGGCTGTCTCATAACTAATCCGGACGAACGTGAACCGGCCGTCGTATGGAATGTTCTTTTGAATCTGAAGGCGGCCGCGTCCGAAATCGCCGAACTCGCGCTGGGCCAGCGCCGTCGCGGCCAGGCAGAGCAGCGACAGGCAAGCGAGCGCTGCGGCGCGTCGGCGGCGTCCGTGAGTCTTCGAGTCGACCACCGGAATACGTTCCACCGATCGCCAGCATAACAGCCTCACATAAGGACTGTCGCCGCGTACAATTGCCGGTGGCCGCGATCGGTCATCGCAGTGATGCTACAAGACGGCGGGCGCGATCGTTCCGGCGCGAACCGATGCCCGTACGGCGTCAGCCAGCCGGACGATATCAGAGCGGTCGTTGTAGACCTGGGCCGACACGCGGGCCCACAATCGGCCGCGCCAGGCGTGAAGCTGCACCTCGATCCCTTCGTCCACGAGCAGCGACAGCCGCAGGCGTGTCGCGTCGCCGGTCGTCGCGCCGGCGCCCTCCGGCAGCGGCACGGTGATCATCGCGCCTCTCATATCCTTCGGGATATCGATCGTCGTCTCCCACCGATCGGTCAGCACGCGTCCGGCCTCCATCGCGAGGCTGTGCATGTACGCCAGGACCGCGTCGTAGTCCCATTCGCGCAGGAGCGACAGGCCCTCCGGCGCGGCGAGATAGCTGGTGGGATCGCAAGTGGCGTGGTGTTCGAACTCCGCGTGAAAGCCGCGGCCGGAGCCCCAGGATACGACCGGGTGGTGCAGCATCGCCTGATACTCGGGCCTCGACCAGAGGATGCCGCACGATCGGGGCGCGTGCGCCCACTTGTGCAGGTTGGCGGCGTACCAGTCCGCGCCGACGGCGGCAAGGTCCACTGCGATCGATCCTGGGGCATGGGCGCCGTCAACCAGCACCGGCACACCGCGAGCCCGGCATTCGGCCGCGATCGCCGCCACCGGAAGCACCAGCGCCGTTTGTGCGGTGATGTGATCCACCACGACCAGCTTGGTCCGAGGCGTGAGCGCCCGTACGAACGCGGCGACGACGTCACCGGAATCGTGGACCGGAAATGGCATCTCCACGGTTCGCAGCGTCGCTCCGCGATCGCGTGTCACGGCACGAGCTGCCAGCGCAATCGCACCGTACGCGAGATCGGAGATCAGCACCTCGTCTGTGGGGCCGAGCGAGACGGATCGCAGCACCGCGTTGAGACCGGTCGTGACGTTGGGGACGAACACGAGATCGTCGGGACGCGCCCCGAGAAACGGCGCGATCTGCGCGATCGCTTCGCGGTATCGCGACTCGAGGCGCCACGGCATCGGCTGCTCGGCATTCAGCTCGCGGAGCACAAACCGCGATGGCTGGCGCTCCATCTCGTCGCGCAGGGCCTGTTGCTTCTGGAGAACCCGCCGCGGCGGAGCGCCGACCGTGCCGTGATTGAGGTAGGTCACGTCCGGATCGAGCAGCCAGTGTTCCCGCATCGAATGACCGAAAGTCGGCATGCCTGGCATTCTCGTCCACGGCCGACCGGCATCTGCAAACCATTCAGGGATTGGTCTGCATGAGGCCGAAGCCGCACCTGCCGCCGGAGATTGAAGACTACCGGGATGCACGCTGGTGCCGGGAAGGGACGCGCCAGATCGAGACGGCGTTCGACGCCGAACGCTTCATCGAGCAAACCGGGTTCGCGAGCTGTCTCACAGACTCGCGGCGGCCGGGACCGTCACTGTATGTGGCAGTCTGTGGCCGGCGTGATGCGGTGATGCCGCGCAACGTGCAGAAAGACTTCGAAGCCTCGCTGACGTGGCAGCTGAAAGACGAACTGGTCAAGCGCGGCAACGTCTATTACGCGAAGCTGGCGCGCGGGAAGGCGACGTTCCTCGCGCCGCGGATGATTCCGTACTTTCACGCCCTCTGGGGCGTGCGCCGATCGGAAGAAAAGCGGCGGCTGACGACGCGCGCACAAGCCATCCTGCGCGTGCTGCGCCATGAATGGGAGATGGCCACATCCGACCTGCGCGAGGACTCCGGCGTGAAAAACCGGCAGGCATTCGCCCGGGCGCTGGACGAGCTGCAGGCGGCGATGCTCGTCGTGCCGAGCGACGTGCTCTATCAGCCCAAGTTCACCTACATCTGGACGCTCGGCGTCGGCCGCTTTCCCGAACCGCTGCTCCGCCGCGTCAGCCGGCAGACGGCGCTCCGCGAAGTCGCGCGGTGTTTTCTCGCCGGAGCGGGCATGACGGTCCCCGGCGAGCTGGCACGCGTGACGGGCCTGTCGCGACCTGACGCGGGACTTGGCAACCACGCGCTCGTCGCGGAAGCGTACGCGCTGAGACTCGGGCCCGGGCTATATCGGCTCGCGGACCTGCCTGCTGCCGACGAGCGGTTGAATGCCACGCTCGCCGAGCGAGTTATCTCTTGAGCCAATCCCGCTACTGATCCGCCAACGTCCGTGCCGGATCGACCCGTGCGGCCCGGTGCGCGGGACCGCAGCACGCCGCGAACGTCGCGGCGATCAGGGTACCAGCCGACACCGCCAGTGTGGCCGGATCCGATGTCGACACCCCGAACAGAATGGCCGCGAGCGATCGGCTCGCGACGAGGCTCGCCGCGAGTCCCAGGGCCGTCCCCAACGAGGCGATTGCGGCCCCCTGGCGCATGACCAGCCACGCGATGTCCATTCTGGTGGCCCCCAGCGCGACCCGTGTGCCGATTTCCCGCGTGCGCTGGCGGACGACGTAAGACATCACGCCGTAGATACCGACCGCTGCCAGCGAAATCGAAATCACCGCGAAGAGGCCGAGCAGCCAGAGCGCCAACTGCGTCACCTGCATCGACGCGGCGGCCACATCGGACAGCGTGCGGGCTTCGAGGAACGCGATGTTCGGCTCGATCGCTCGCAGCGCTCCCTGCAGCGACGGCAGCACGCCGTCTGGCTCGGAAGTCGTTCGGACGAACAGCGTCGTCTCGTTGCCCGGTCCACGCTCGGCTGGAAAATACAGGTCGGCCCGCGGCTCGTCGCGGAGGTCCGCGCGCCGGATGTTGCCGACCACGCCGACGATTTCCGCCGGGCCGTCGCCGGACTGGATAAGGCGACCGATGGCGCTCTCGTCCGGGAAGAACCGCCGCTGGACGGCTTCGCTGATGATCACCACCGGCCGGGTGTGCGGTGTGTCGGAGTCGTCGAAGAGCCGGCCCGCGACCAGCGGAATCTGCAGCGCCCGGAAGTAGCCGCCTGACGCCACCTGCCATCCGACCTCGGGCGGTCGCGCGCCGGCAGCGACGGGTTGATCGACACGCTCGAACGGCACCGTCCAGTTGTTACCGGTCAGCGGCATGACGACGGCCGTGCCGACATCACGAACGTCCGGAAGCGCACGCAACGCCGCCGACGCGCGGTCATGAAATCCACGCCGTGAATCCGCATCCTTGTACCGGTCCGACGGCACCGCGAAGCCCATGGTCATGACGTGGTCAGCCCGGAATCCGGGGTCGACCGCGAGCAGGCGGACGAAGCTGCGAAGAATCAAGCCGGCGCCGACGAGCAGCACGATCGCGAGCGCGATCTCCACCACGACAAGGGCGGAGGTCGCTCGACGGGCGGTTCGGCTCATCGTGACGCGGCCTGGCGCCACGAGCGCACCCGACGCGCTTTCCCTTTTGACCGTCAGCGCCGCCACCAGGCCGAACAGCAGCGCGGTCGCGACGCTGACCCCTAGAGTGAACCCGAGCACGCGGCCGTCGATCCGGACGTCCGCCAGACCCGGAGCGGCGACGGACGCCGGGAGCAGAGCCACAAGGCCGCGCACGCCCCACATCGCGACGAGCGCACCGGCACACCCGGCCGTCAGGGCCAGCATCAAGCTCTCTGCGAGGAGTTGCGCGACCAGTTGTGCCCGTCCAGCGCCGAGCGCCATGCGTACCGCCATTTCTCGTCGCCGGGCCAGCGATCGAGCGACCATGAGATTGGCGACGTTCGCGCACGCGATCAGCAGGACGACACCGACCGCGGCGAGCAACAGCAGCAGCGCCGCTTTGGTGTCGCCCACCACCGCGTCGCGCAGTGGCAGCGCGAAATATTCCGACGCCTGATTGCTGCGCGGGTACTCGTGTTGGAGCGCGGTTGAGAGGATCGCCAGGTTGGCGTTGGCGTCCTCGATCGACGTCCCCGGCTTCAGGCGCGCCACGGCATACGGCCACCACCCGGATCGACGTTCCGCCGGCGCGGTGGCTGGTACCGTCATCGGCACGATGACGTCCACGGTGGCTGCCGGCGGAAACCGAAAGGCCTCCGCCACGCCGACGACCTGTCTCTCGCGCGGACCCAGCTTGACGCCTCTGCCGACGATGTTCGGATCCGAACCGAAGCGCCGTTGCCAGAGTTCGTATCCCAGCACCATGACCGGCGCCGTGCCCGGCCGTGAGTCGTCGGGTTGCAGCAAGCGACCGAGCACGGGACGGACCCGCAAGGTGTCCAGCAGACCGGGCCCGGCGCCGAGCGTCGACACGCGGAAGGGATCGCCAAAGCCAAACACCAGACCCTGGCCGCTTCCGTACCCCGCGATCGACTCGAAAGCCGACTGCCGTGCCGCAAGGTCGACAAAATCCCCCATTGCCACGTCCTGCTTGGTCAAGCCGGTGCGCTGGTCGCGGTGCTTGAGGATCGCGAGACGGTCGGCGTCGACGTACGGCAGCGGACGCAGCAGCACCGCCTCCACGACCGCAAACACGGCAACGTTGGCGCCGACGCCGAGCGCCAGCGTCAGAAGAGCGGCGATCGTGAACCCGGGCTCGCGAAGCAGCAGACGAAGCGCATGACGGGCGTAGTACACCAGCATCGTGAACGGCTCCTGGGGGTGGCGGTCGCCTGGCAGCTGTGGTGGATGCGAACGATCAAACGCCAGCGTGCCGGCGATGACGACGCGCCCGCAATCGAGCGCGAGCAGCAGAACGCGCGCGGCGTACAGAATGCGAAGTCTCGCGAGTGCCAGGCGCGACCGCGCGCGCTGCCGTGCCTCGAGATAGGCAATCCGAAGATCGGCGTGTGCGGGCTCGAACACCTCACGCATCGGACCAGCGCTCCCGGGCGGCAGCGAGCCCGGCGCTTTCGTAAAACGCGCGCGTCTCTGCCCACGCCGCGGCACCCGCCGGCGTTACTCGATACCGCCGCTCGGTGACCGCCTGATCGCCGATGGTGATCTGGTCGTACCAGCCCTCGACCAGGCCGTCGCGCTCGAGGCGCGCCATCATCTGGTAAAAAGCGGCTGCCGTCCGCCTGACGCCGTACTGTCCGATCGCCTTCCGCAGCGAACGGCCAGGCCGCTCGCCGCTTTGAAGCACGGCAAGAACGAGAAACTGAAGGTGCGTGACCTCCGGTAGTCGGGGCTTGCGCATAATGCGACGTTATATACGATGGATTGGACGGAACGACCGCGGAAAAGGTTGCGGGGACGCCGCCGGTTATTTGTTCGCGTTGCTGATTCGCACCGCGAACTGGTCGACGTATTCCTGCAGCGCTCGCAGAACGGCACCGGGGTGGCTGGTCAGTGCGCTGCCGGTCATGCTGCCTTTGTGCATCAACTCCACCTGGACCAGCACTGGCTTGGTTTGATAGGACAGCGTCGCGGTGGTGTGCGTGTACAGGAAGGCGTCGTACCGCGACACGCACAGGCCGTTGGACGGCCCGGTCGTGATGATGTGCACGTACAGATACGTGTCTTCGTCGGCGTTGCGCTGGACCTTCAAGCCCGCCTTCGACAGGCGTTCCGACAGGGCGGTTTCGATGGTGTCCTTGTTCAAGCCGCAGGCGGTCGCCTGGGCGCTGAGATCCTCGACCACGATTCCGAGCGCGTTGAGTCCGCTCAGTTCGGCATCGGGCCGTTGATTGAACGGCTGGGACGCGGCTGGCGCGCCCGCAGACGCGGCTGCCTGGCCGCTGAGCGGTGGCGACGGTAACGATGGCGGCGGCGCGGTTTCCGTGGCACGCGTGGGTTCGTAGACGAGCCGGACGGTGTCTCCGCCTCCGCGCTCGACGAACTGGATATCGACCATCAACCGGGGAGGCGTGGTCGTGCTGCTGTAGCTGTAGCGAAGCTCGTGATTCGGCTCGACGTGATAGACGACGACGAGGGTACCGGCGTCCCTGGTTGACGTCACGCGAACCGGCACGTCGTCCAGTTGCAGGACCGCCTCCCTGCCATCGGGCCGGAACGTTCGTGGGTGATCGCGATCGTCAGCGATCGTGACGGTACCCTGCGCTTCGACGACAGTCAGATGCGCTGGAGGATTTCGCACCTCGGCGGTCAGCTGTCGCACGCGGCTGGCATCGTCCGCGCTCTGAGGACGTCCCCGGTACGGATCGCCCGCCACACCGCCACCCGACGATCCACGCCTGCCCCGGCCGCCGCCTCCCGTGGCGGGCCGTTCGCCGCCCGACGGAGGCAGACCCTCGAGATTGAAGCCGACGTCGCGCGGAATCTGACTGAGCGCTCGATTGAGCGTCCAACGGCCGTCGAGATGCGGCGCGCCTTGCTGCGCCGACCACAGGGTTTGCACGGATACGGCAACCAGGGCCGCTGCCGCGATCATCGCCGACGAGCTGGAGCGGGTCACACGTTGCCTCTCAACTACGCTACCACGGCGACCTAAAGACCGGGTCACGCGACAGCGCGTGAAGAACACCCCTGATGTACTATCCTCGTCACACTGGGGAGTCGCACGATGACGACACGGAAATCGACAACCGCACTCGCGTTCACGCTGGCGTTGGGGCTCGGACTCGTGGGGAGCGCTATGGCAGGCGACACCGACCTGTATGACCGCGTCAAACACGGCTACGCCGAATCGCAGGGAGTGAAGATTCACTACGCGTCGCTCGGCGAGGGCCCGCTCGTCGTGATGATCCACGGCTTTCCGGACTTCTGGTACTCCTGGCGTCATCAGATGGAGGCGTTGTCGGATCGCTTTCAGGTGGTCGCCATCGACCAGCGCGGCTACAACCTGAGTGACAAGCCCAAAGGCGTCGAAAACTACGATGTCCGCCTGCTCGTCGGCGACGTCGCGGCGGTCATCCGCCATCTCGGCCGAGACAAGGCGACGATCGTCGGACACGACTGGGGTGGCGTGGTCGCATGGCAGTTCGCGATCAACCTGCCGCAAATGACGGAGAACCTGATCATCCTCAACCTGCCGCACCCGAACGGGCTGCTGCGCGAGCTGCGATCGAACGCCGCCCAGATCAAGAACAGCGAATACGCGAGAAACTTTCAGACCATGTCGCCCAGCGACCCGACGGTGTTCTTCGGGCGTCCGATGACGGCCGAGAACCTGTCAGGGTGGGTTCGCGATCCCGAGGCGCGCAAGCGATACGTGGAGGCGTTCGGACGATCGGATTTCGAGGCGATGCTCAACTACTACAAGCGCAACTATCCGCGCGCCGCCGGCGCGGACGTCCCGCCGGCGCCAGAACCGCCCAAGGTCAAGCCGCCGGTGCTGATGTTCCACGGTCTGAACGACACGGCCCTCAATTCGGACGGTTTGTCGGGGACCTGGAACTGGCTGGAAAAAGATCTGACGCTGGTAACGGTGCCGGGCGCCGGCCACTTCGTCCAACAGGATGCGGCCGAACTGGTGACGAATACCATGCGGTGGTGGCTGACGATGCGCAACGGGCGGTGAACTGCTGATCAATCGAGTCGATCGGCGCTCTGTTCAACGATGGCGGCGCCTGGTCTCCTTGACCGACGCCAACACGACCTTCTCGAGCACGCCGAGATCGACGTCGCCGAGACGCTTGATGTGCAGGCACCCGCCGGACAGCTTGTGTTTGCCGAGCGCCTTGAGCAGCGTGCCGTCGACTCCCCGTCCGACGTAGAGCGTCAGATCCTGCTTGCGCGGAGAAAACCCGATGATCGGCCAGTCGGCGGTGCGGCCGCTGGCGTACTTGAGCTCGTAACTCCCGAACCCGACGATGCTCGTGCCCCACATCGTCGCGGGCGCGCCCGCCGCGTCCTTCATGATGCGCACCAGCGTCGCGCAATCCTTTCGGCGATCTTCGTCAACGCCTTTGATGAAGGCAGCGACACTCTGTTTGGTCGGTCTGGTCTTTGCTTCTGCCATGTGAGCGCTCCGTCCTAATAGGTGACCTAAAGAGTGACCTTTACGTCCGGCATCAGGTGAGAGAGTATCGCCGGGCAGGAGGCTTGTCAGCATGATTGACGGCGGAAACGTCTATGTCTTGGACATGGGGCACCGATGACGCGCTTATCAGCCGGCCTCGTCATCATCATCGCCACGCTCGCAGGCGGTTGCGGGAAGGGAGCGAACGATGCCACGACGGCCACCGAGGTCAGAGCGATCCTCGACCAATACGTGAAAGCGGTCAATGGAGCCGACGATCAGATGCTCCGGGACCTGTGGGCCGAGCCGGAGCGCATCTCCTATGTGAACCCCATGCAGCGCCTTCGCACGTGGGGCGAGCTGCAAGGGTTCTGGCAGGGCTTTCTGAAAAACAGCTTCACTCGACGGGAGCTCACGCTCACCAACGTTGCCATTCAAAGTGCCGGCGATGCCGGATGGGCGGTGTTCGACTGGGAATTCAACGCGACGCAGACCGACGGGAAGCCGTCTCAAACGCGCGGATGGGAAACCCAGGTCTACCGACGGACCGATCGAGGGTGGCGGATCGCGCACGCCCACTACTCCGTTCCCGCGGCGCCAGCGCCAACGGGTGGGCAAGCCAGGCAATAGGTCTGGTGAAGGGATTGTGCCGGGCTACGACCACAGACCCATGACAGGCGTCCCCTTCACCAGTTCGCGCGGTTGATTCAGGTGATTGCGGATCTCCATGTCCGGGTCGATGCCGAGCGCGAAATACACCGTCGCCAGCAGGTCCGCAGGATGAACCGGCTTCTCCTTGGGAGAAGACGCGGTCGCGTCCGATTCACCGTACTGCGCTCCACGCGCGATCCCCGCTCCCGCCACCACCGCGCTGTAGCAATACGGCCAGTGGTCGCGGCCGTCAGGAGCGTTGGAGTTGCCCGACGTCGACACCCCCAACCTCGGACTCCGGCCAAATTCGCCGACGGCAACGACCAGCGTTTCCTTCAACAAGCCGCGCTGGTCCATGTCCTCGAGCAACGCCGAAAGACCGCGATCCAGTTTCGGACAATGCAGGTTCTTCAAGGGCCGGAAGTTCGCCGCGTGCGTGTCCCAGGCGCTGGTCTCGGGATCGCCATTGGCCACCGACGGCCAGTTCACCTGCACGAACTTCGTGCCGGCCTCGATCAACCGGCGCGCCATCAAAAGACTTTGTCCGAACGTATGCAGACCGTACCGCTCGCGCATCGCGGGCGGTTCCTTCTCCAGATCCATGGCGTCGCGCGCCTTGCCCGACAGCACCAGATCGTAGGCCTTGGCGTAGTACTCGTCGACGGCGTAGTCGTTCAAGGCTTTCTGCAGGTCCGGCATCGACTCGTTGACGCCCTTCAACAGTTCGAAGCGGTCCTTCAAGCGCTCCGGCGGAATGTCCTTGCGCAGCGACAGATCCTCCAGCTTCACCGTTTTGGTCGGGTCCTGATACATGCGATACGGGTCGTAGGCCTTGCCGAGGAACCCGGCGCTGCCGCCTTTGCCGATGATCCCCGACTCCT
>Ga0105248_10006604_pt1 | contig 12710 bp, 5 predicted proteins | sample KBSS34metaG_FD_81524 | JGI IMG/M metagenome (GOLD analysis project Ga0105248, IMG submission 81524) | Switchgrass rhizosphere microbial communities from Kellogg Biological Station, Michigan, USA - KBS S3-4 metaG | ecosystem: Host-associated > Plants > Roots > Rhizosphere > Soil | place... | reverse complement strand
TTCAATGGTTCCATTAAATTAATGGGAGCGAAGCGCGATGATCTGCGTTACCTGTTGCCCTATCGTATTACCAATGATCCGGATGAACCGTTTGTGGAATTACCCGACTCACTTACGATCGATGGCAACATTTGGAATGCGAGCCAGGACAATAAAGTTTACCTGGACCTGGCAAAACTCAAAGGCAGCAAACTGAAAATCTCCAGGGGAGATCAGTCCATCAGCATTCTTGCAGATAACGAGAGTGCTTCCGGACTTCCATTGCACCTGGCGTTATCCAAATTCGACCTGGACAACATTTCAAATATTCTGATCAGTGATACCTCCATGGTCGCGGGCATCGTCAATGGGGAATTAACGGTTCAAAGTTTTACACCTTTAGGGTTTACCAGCGATTTGAAAATTGAAGGATTGAAATTGAGAAATTCCGATGCAGGCGACCTCGTAGCAAAAATAACCAGCGGCGAGGGCAAAAATCTCAATGTCGATATCAATCTCAAAGGCAGTGTCAACAATGCCTCGCTAACGGGAACGTATAACGTGAGTGACCAGGCTTCTGACCTCAAGTTGCACCTGGATCCGCTGGACGTGCAAACTGCTGCGCCGTTTGTTACTCAATACCTGGGAAAACTTGACGGCAGGCTCAGGGGCGACCTCGATGTGACCGGAAATTTTTCAAGTCCCCGCCTTCACGGCAAATTGGTGACAGACAGCATTGAGACCATTTCCCGTTATTACGGCACAATGGTGCGCGTACCTGCGGGCGAGCTGATATTTGATGATGAAGGAGCCAAATTCGAAAATTTTGCTTTCCTGGATAGCCTGGGCAGGAGGGGAAATCTTACTGGCAGGGTACTGACAAAAGACTACAGGATTTTCAAATATGACCTCAGTTTAAAATTGGATAGTTTCCAGGTGGTGGGTAGAAGAAAATATGCCGATCAAACCATGTATGGTCCCACCATTGTAAACGCCCTGCTCACGCTCAAAACCGACGAGGCGAATGTTTTACAGATAGACGGTAAGGTGGGAGTCGTTGACAAGTCATCGTTCACATACGTCTATATTTCTGAGGTAAACAGTCAGAAAGGAGAGGGGCTAATTGAATTTTTTAATCCTGCAGTGCCGGTTGATTCATTCCTGCTGAAAAGAAATGAACAATCTGCTGCGGCCGCCATGCAGATCGCGATGAACATCGTAATCAACCTGACCCCGGAAAGCGAGGTAACCATAATGATGGATGAAGTGAGTGGCGATCACCTCTTGATAAAAGGATCGGCTAATCTTAACTACGCCAGGTCAGCCGATGGGCGCCAGAATCTCACCGGAATTTATACTGTCGAAAGCGGCGAATATGACCTTTCGATTGCGCAATTGATTCGTAAAAAATTTATCATTCAGAAAGGCAGCACGCTGGCGTGGAGCGGCGACCCATTGAAGGCAGATATGAATATTACTGCATTGTACAAGGTGAAAACATCCGCCGGCGAATTGGTAAACGATATTCAATCTGTGCCGGGAATTGACAAACAAAAACTCGACTTTGAAGTCTACCTCCTGCTCACGGGTCAATTGCTGAAGCCAGATATCAATTTCAGGCTGGATATGGACGAAAACGACCAGGCTGTTTTCAATGGGCTGGTGTACAGCAGGATCAAACAGGTCAATTCCATGCCTGCTGAGCTCAACAAGCAGGTAATGGGTTTGCTTGCGTTGAATCATTTCATTGCCGACAATCCCTTCAGCAGTTTGGCCGGCGGAGGAACCAGCATGCAAACTCAGGCCTTTGCAACTGCGGGTAGCCTCATCACGCAACAATTGACGGACCTGGTGGGGCAGTTTGTGAAAGACGTAAATATCGACTTTGCGTTGGATGTGAATGACAATTTCACAACGGGTCAGGCAGTGCGCACCACGAACCTGAAGGTGGGAGTAACCAAATCGCTCGCCAACAATCGGTTATCCGTATACGTTGGCAGCAGTTTTGCGTTGGAAGGACAAAACCAGGATGCCAACGCGCTTTCGGGATTGGCCGGTGACGTGACGGTTGAGTACCAACTTACCAGTGACGGGAAATATCGGTTGAAGGCATACCGGATCAATCAAAACGAGCTCACTTTCCAGGGCACCATTGTAAAGACCGGCGTGACCTTCCTGGTGGTACTGGAATTTAACAAACTGAAAAATGCATTCAGAAAAAATCGTGCGAAACCTGCAATATGAAGTGCGCGCTCAGACGATATCTGCTTTTCTTCCCCGGACTTTGTCTTGCACTGTTTGCTTGTAGTCCTTACAAATATGTTCCCAAGGATGACAAGCTGTATACCGGCGCGTCCCTTAATGTATTGGATGGCAAATTGGCAAAGGATCACAAGGAATTCCTTAAGGCACTTGGAGTGCCTAAACCAAACGCAAGGTTCCTGGGTATCAGGTATCGGCTCATCTTGTTTAATATGTTTAAGGAGCCCAGGAAAAATAAGGGATTGGTTTATACCATCAAGCGGAAATGGGGAGAGCCGCCGGCGTTGTTAAGCCAGGCAAGGCCTACGCTCACAGAAAATAAGATGAAGGATTACCTGTTCAGCATTGGCTTTTTGCAGCCCGAAGTTCACCAGCAAATTTATTCAAAGAAAAAAACTGCTTCCATTACTTATGAGATCACGCACAATACAAGGTATACGATTGGAAAAATTATTTATCCTTACGACACGACAGCAATCATCATGTTGCTCGATTCTACGGCCAGGCGATCTTTGGTCAAAAAAGGCGAGTTTGTGGACCTGAATACATTCAGTGCAGAACGTCAGCGCATCGATTTATTTTTGAAGAACAGGGGCTATTATTATTTCGTTCCGGAATACCTGCTTTTTAAACTGGATACGGTGCACCATGGTGTTGCAGATGTGTATTTAAAATTCAAGCCCGACGTGCCGCAAATTGCCCTAAACCCATGGCGCCTCGGTGATATCAGCGTTTACGGGAACTATAACCAGAACAGGGATTCCATGTACAGCAAAATGGAAGGTAAAAAAGGAATCAAGTATACCGTTTTTGACAATCGTGAGACCTTCAAAACAGATTTGTATGATCGGGCCATATTGTTGAAACCCGGCCAGCGATACAACCGAAACACACACAGTTTATCGATTGAAAGATTGATGAACCTGGGAAGTTTTCGTTTTGTGAGGATGAATTTTATTCCGGATCCGGATAGCGCAAAGCGATTACTCAATACCAAAATTTATCTCACGCCTGCAAGGCGTAACTCCGTTCGCCTTGAACTGTCAGGCAATTCAAAGTCCAATAACTTTCTAGGTTCTGAAATCGCCGTCAATTACAGGAACGTGAATATGTTTCATGGTGCAGAGATTTTCAATTTCAAGATCAGTGCGGGATTCGACAAACAGGTAGGTGGACAGCAACAAAATTCAGATGCGTATACCTTGAGTGCCGATGCCAATCTTGCCATTCCCAAAGTGATCTTTCCTGTCAAAGTAAATCTCAAGACAGGGCGCAACCCCTATCTCCCGCGAACGATTATTGGACTGGGTGCCGAATACCTGGAGCGTCGTGGCCTTTATACATTACGGTCATTAAAATTTGATGGTGGTTATCAATGGAAGGTAGGAAGGAACATGGAGCATTATTTAAAGCTGATCAACATCAACGCGATCACGCCAACCGACATTACGCCTGCATTCGATAGCATACTGCAGAACGATTTTGCACTTCGGGCTTCTTTTGAGCGACAATTGATTATTGGTTCGCGTTACACCTTCAAATTCAACAACACCTATCGCGCGGCCAAAAGCTTCAACCTTGCTTTCGATCTGGATGTCAGCAATTCGGGAAACCTGGTGAGCCTTTTCATGCATCCGTCATCAGACACGGTTGGAGCTAAACAGATTTTGGGTGTGCCCATATCTCAGTATGTAAGATTGGAGGGAAATATAAGAGGCTACTGGAGGATCAACAGTGGCACTACGCTGGCGAGTCGTTTCATTGCGGGCGCGGGCTGGGCTTATGGCAATAGCATTACGCTACCCTATGCTGAGCAATTCTTTATTGGTGGTAGCAGTAGTTTGAGGGCCTTTAGAGCAAGAACGATTGGACCCGGCAGCTTTTATGAGACCAAACAGGAATTCCAGGCCAACCAATCGGGCGAAGTCAAATTTGAACTCAACAGCGAACTTAGGTATAGCCTTACGAAATTATTTAAGGTCGCAGCATTTGTAGACGCGGGAAATATATGGTTGCGAAAAGACGCAATCGACAAACCGGGAAGTGGACTGGATTGGGGAGATTTGTTAACAGAATCTGCGATGGGCGCCGGAGTTGGCTTGCGCATCGATGCTTCTGTCTTAGTCATCCGCTTCGACCTGGCCATGCCGTTGAGGAAGCCCTGGCTCAATCCGGGAGACCGTTGGGTTATTGACCAGATCCGCTTTGGCGATGGCCAGTGGAGAAAGGAAAATCTTATCCTGAACATCGGAATTGGGTATCCTTTCTGACCCATTTATCGATCTTCTTCACCAATTGCACAAAATCTCCTATTTTTATAGATACCCTTGATAAGTTCCCCATCTGATAAAATTAGCCCTGACGATAATCAAAGCATAAGATTTCACGCAACGTTTTATGACATGAGTTGTCATAAATTCTACTAACTGCTTAACATGAAGACAAGTTTTTTGTTAATCCAGCTCTGTTTCTGTATTTGCATCTCCTTTCAATCGCGGGCTCAATCTACTTCTGTTGACTCGGTCATTCGTCGCGACGCCTACAACCAGGTGGTCAATAATTATTTTCATTCAATGGCCGAAAACTCCCAGCTCAACCAGGGCATTGAAGTCGTGGAGTACAGCATTCCTTCACAGATGCATCAATATTTTCTAACCGATCAATTTTCACCGGGTGAAGTGGTTGCAAATGGCATCAGGTATCCCGACGCCTATCTTCTTTACGACCTCGTTCACGACAAGCTTGTTGTAAGGCATTTTAGCACGATCCTGAAGGTGGAACAGATCAGCGAGAAGATCGAATCATTCGCCTTCCAGGGACATCAATTTGAGAGGGTGGTGGCAGACAGTGCCACCCAAACCGTTATCAGCACTGGCTTTTATGAGGTTCTCCACAAAGGCAAGCCGGTTTCAGTGTATGCGAAGCGAACAAAATCCACAGAAGAACAGATTAAGGATATGCAGGTTGTTTTGCTCTTTAATGAGAAGAACAGGTATTTCATGAAGAAGGATGACAGCTGGTATCCCGTATCCGACAGGAAGGCTGCCTTAAGAGTAATGGCCGACAAGAAAAAAGAGATGGAAGACTTTCTCAGGAAAAATAAAATCAAATTCAAAAAACAGCCGGAACAGGCGCTTTCCCGGATGGCGGCCTATTACGATTCTCTCAAAAACTAAGGAATGAAAAGACAGCTGGGAAGAATATTGGTTTTGCTCCTGATTTCGGTTTCTACGGGACTTGCTTTGCGATCACAGGATCAGCCCGTGATCAGCGGAGACTTCAGGCGAATGCCATTTGAAAATTTTGTGCAGGCACTGGAACAGAAAACCAGTTTTCGATTTTTCTACAGTCCGGTTGACCTGGACAGTTTCTATGTAGACTTTGTAGCGGAAAATAAAACACTCAAGCAGGTGTTGGATTTGGCATTTACAGGAACAGATATCCACTATGCCATTGATCTCTCCAATCGTGTGTTTGTTACGCGACGTTTTGAAATTAAGACCCTGCTTCCAACTGAGACTGTGAAAAAGGCCAGGGAACCCGGAGATACAACGGGTGTGTCAGATGGCGATTCGGCTGCTCTTGCCAAAACAAAAGCTTCGGTGCAGGCGCAGGAAAACAGGCTGATGGTGATTGGCGTAAAGGGTGTGGATGACAAAAAATCTACGTCTACCCTTACCGGTTATGTTAGAGATGCAACGACCGGCGAGGCCATCACCAGTGCAGCGGTTTATCTTGACAATTCCAAGATTGGTGGTGTTACGGATCAGTTCGGCTATTTCACACTCCAGATTCCGAAGGGAAATCATGTGCTCAGAATATCCAGTGTGGGCATGAAGGATACCAGGCGCAATATCGTCGTGTATGGAGATGGAAAGTTGAATATCGATATGCAGAATTTTATTCCCAGCCTGAAGGCGGTGGTAATCGTTGGCAGCAAGAATTCCAATGTGAAGAGCGTTCAAATGGGTGTTGAAAGGGTGAGTATTGCCTCCATCAAACAAACACCCATGGCATTTGGCGAAGCTGACGTGCTAAAGATTGTATTGACGCTTCCGGGTGTCACTTCGGTGGGTGAAGCCAGTACCGGGCTGAATGTGCGCGGCGGCTCTGCAGATCAAAATCTCATTCTTTTTAACGAGGCGACTATATACAATCCTTCCCACTTGTTTGGGTTCTTCTCTGCTTTCGATCCGGATATCGTGCAGGACATCCAGCTTTACAAGAGCAGCATTCCCGAAAAATACGGCGGCAGACTTTCATCTGTGCTGGACGTAACTGCCCGCACCGGAAATAAAAAGAAATTTACAGGATCCGCAGGAATTGGACCACTAACGGCAAGGGCTACCATTGAAGGACCGCTGGGCAGTGAAAAGACCACCTTTGTTTTCGGCGCCAGGTCTTCCTATTCTGACTGGATCCTGCGAAATATTAATAACAAGGCTTATTCCAACAGTAATGCGTCCTTTTATGACTTCGACCTGACGGTGACGCATGACTTCAACGCAAAGAACAGTTTGTATTTGACAGGTTACTACAGCAACGACCAGTTCAAACTGAACAGTGATACGGCGTATAAGTACAATAATAGGAATGCTAACCTGAAATGGAAGCACGTTTTCAGCAGTAAGTTGGTTGGCCTATTCCTGGCGGGTTACGACAGCTATTTATATAATGTAAAGAGTGAAAACAATGAGGTGAATGCATTCAAACTGGCCTTTGATGTAAACCAGGCACATGCCAAGGCAGATTTTACCTATTCTCCAAATGCCAAGCATACCATTGATTTCGGCGCCAACTCTATTTTCTACAAACTACATCCCGGGTCCTTCACGCCTGTGGGAGCCACTTCACAGGTTGTGCCAGATATAGTTAACGCCGAACAGGGTGTAGAGAGCGCGATCTGGTTGGGCGATCGGTATGACATAACACCGGATTTTTCACTCAGTGGCGGTCTTCGTTATTCCTTGTTCAGTTACCTGGGCGCACAAACAGTATACAAGTATGTTCCCGGCGAACCCCGTACTGAATTTAGCATCAAGGATACCGTCAATTATGGCAAGGGGGATAATATCAAAACTTACCAGGGGCCGGAAGTCCGCCTGTCGGCAAGATTAAACCTTTCACCCACCGTTTCCATCAAGGCGAGTTACAATACGCTCAGGCAGTACATCCACATGCTCTCGAACTCCGTCACGATGTCGCCGACCGATATTTGGAAATTGAGCGACGCGCATATTCAACCGCAAACAGGTGAGCAGTATTCATTCGGCTTTTACAGCAATTTCAAGTCAAATACGATTGAAACCTCTGTTGAAGTTTATTATAAACGGATGGAGCATTTCCTGGACTATAAGAGCGGTGCACAACTCTTGCTGAACCATCATATCGAAACCGACGTGATTAATACGCAGGGCAAAGCTTACGGAATTGAGCTGATGGTTAGAAAGAAGACCGGGAAATTGAATGGATGGGTCAACTATACGTATTCCCGCACGTTAATTAAACAGGATGACCCCATTGCCGGCGAACTGATCAATGGCGGGAATTATTATCCCACGAATTTCGACAAACCCCACAGTGCAAATTTCGTTGGCAACTATAAGTTCTCACATCGCGTAAGTGCTTCTATGAACGTCGCTTATTCAACGGGCAGGCCCATTACACTACCCATTGCTGTTTACGATCTCTTCGGTTCGCAACGACTTTATTATTCGGACAGGAATCTATACCGCATACCCGACTATTTCAGGATGGACCTATCGATGAATTTTGAAGCGAACCACAAATTGAAACAAAAGATTCATGGATCGGTATCTGTTGGGGTCTATAATTTGACGGGCCGCAAGAACGCTTATTCCATTTATTTCACGTCCGAGAATGGGGTGATCAACGGGTATAAGCTTTCCATTTTTGGTACTGCAATTCCATTTATTACGTACAATATCAGATTCTGAGGATATGAAAATTAAATTGTGCATTCTTATCATCATTGTTTTCTCGGTTACCTTTAGTTGCAAAGAGAAATATGATCCCCCGGTGGTTAAGGCCAATCACAATTACCTGGTGGTTGACGGATTTCTCAATTCCGGAGGTGATTCGAGCCTCATCCTGTTGAGTCGCACCAGGAACCTGGGTGATACCGTTACCTCAATTCCTGAAACGAATGCGGTAATGCAATTGGAAACAGACGGGGGCGCTGTATCGTTTGCCACCAATTTGGGCGGAGGTCAATACCTTTTTCCAGGCATGAGTTTGCCCAACAACATTAGCTATCGTTTGAGAATTTCCACGGCTGACGGCAAGGAATACCTGAGTGATGATATGACGGTGAAAACAACACCACCCATCGACAGCGTCAATTACACCTACAACGACAAGGGGGTAACCATTTATGCGAACACGCATGACCCTTCCAACAATACGCGTTATTATCGTTATGAGTATGATGAAACCTGGGAATACCACTCGAATATCTTTTCTGAGATCAAATATACCGGCGCGGGTAATCCGCCTTTCGTTTATCGAACAGGTGATGACTGGATCTATGTTTGCTACCGCTCGCAGAAATCGCACAAAATATACCTCGCTTCTTCAGCCGGCCTGGAGAGCGATGTGATCTATCAATTCCCCATTCAATTCATCGCGAGAAATACGGAACCCATTTCTGTCAGGTACAGCATCAACGTAAAGCAATATGCCCTCACCAAAGAGGCCGCCAACTATTGGTCAAACCTCAAAAAGACTACAGAAGAACTGGGTTCCATATTTGATGCACAGCCTTCGCAGTTGAAGGGTAATATCCGTTGCTTGTCTGATACGACTTTGCCCGTGTTAGGCTTCATGAGTATTTCGTCGGTTGAAAAGAAACGCATTTTTATTCTGCGTGGTGAAGCGGGGCCATGGACTTATGGGGAAGCCTGTATGGTGCACAATATACCCCCTGATAGCTTTCACGTTTATTTTGACCTGTGGCAATATGAAGCCGTTTCAACACATGGACTCGCCAATCTTGATGGTGCGCAGGCTTCCTGTGTGGATTGCACGCTCAAGGGCGGAACACTAACGAAACCTGATTTCTGGTAAGCATTAGAACTAACTATGTCGCATAAACGAAATATAGATACCGTTTCAATTTTGAAATACCTTGGCTTTTTTACCCTGGCATTGCTGGTGGCCTTTATATTAACTGCCACACCGGCTTTTTCGCAGGAAGACCTCGGCTCAAAATTCATTTCATATAACAAGTCGCACCTGCAGGAAAAGCTCTATGTGCACACGGATAAGTCATTTTACCTGGCCGGAGAAGTGCTTTGGTTCAAAGTGTATGCCGTGGATGGGGTTCTAAACCAGCCCATGGATTTGAGCAAGGTTGCCTATGTGGAAGTAATCGACAGAAATCATGGGCAGCAAATGAAGGCGAAGATCGCGATGAAGGAGGGGTCGGGAAATGGCTCGTTTTTCATTCCGCTCACGCTCAACAGCGGCAATTATTTGTTAAGGGCATACACGAGCTGGATGAAAAACTTCGGCCCGGAACTATATTTTGAAAAAGCAATTACGATCGTTAACAGCGTGAAGGCGCCTGTTAAATTTGTATCGGGCGACAGCGCGAAATATGATATCCAATTTCTCCCTGAAGGCGGATGGCTGGTGGATGGAATCCGAAGCAGGGTCGGGTTTCGCGTGGCGGACAGGGATGGCAAGGGTAAAGCCTGCACTGGCGTGATACGGGACCAGAGTGGTCAGGAGGTGGCCAACATTCAGACTGTCAAATTTGGATTGGGGAATTTTTACCTGACGCCAACAGCGGGCAGCCGGTATGAGGCTGAAATTAAGGTTCAAAATGGCCAGATTTTAAAGATCCCGCTACCCACAGTAAAGGACCAGGGTTTTGTGATGCAGGTTTCCGATTCATCGGCAGACGATATTTACGTCAACGTATACTCGAAGGGTGGGACGGGCAATGAAACGCTGTCTCTTTTTGTCAATACCCGGCAGTCTGCAAAATTATTATTGTCAAAGTCCCTTCAAAATCACCGGGCAGAATTTCAAATTAAACGCTCGGCACTTGGAGAGGGGGTCTCTCACCTTACACTCTTTACTGAGAATTTGACGCCGCTTTGCGAGCGACTTTATTTTATACCGCCCGCACCGATGAACATTTCTTTGACCTCGGCGAAACAGAATTTTGAATCGCGTCAAAAAGTACAAGTCGAAGTCGCCACTTCCGCAGTGAACAGGAAATCCACGGCTGCGGATCTTTCTGTTTCCGTTTTCCTTGCAGATTCTCTGCAAGACCCCGAGACCGGAAGCATTCTGAGTTATTTCTGGCTCAGCTCCGATTTGACGGGAAGGATTGAATCTCCCGATTATTATTTCTCTTCAACAGGCACGGAACAGAAAGAGGCAATCGATAACCTGATGCTCACCCATGGATGGCGTAGGTTTAAGTGGTCGGAAGTTTTCCAGCCCCAGGTTGCGAAAATGAATTATGCGCCGGAGTACGAGGCGCACCTGGTGACCGGGAAAATAACGGACAAGCGTACGGGCCAACCGGCAGATAATATTCCCGGCTATGTTTCTGTGCGCGGCACCAATTTTCTGTTCAATGCTGCCGCAAGTGATTCCAATGGGAACCTGCGGGTTAGCATGCCCAATTTTTATGGAAATGAGGAGATCGTTGTTCAAACCAATCCTGTGCGCGACAGTGCCTATCGCATTGAAGTATTAAATCCGTTTTCTGATCAATTTTCTTCAGATAGCCTGGTGCCCTTTGGTTTAAATACCGCGCTTCAGCCTGCGTTGGTTTCGCATAGCATCGGCACGCAGGTTCAAAATGCATTCTTTCCCGACAGTACGCAGAAATTTTACATGCCCGAAGCCGATACCGGCGCTTTTTTTGGCAAGCCAGATACGCGCTATTACCTCGACGACTATACGCGTTTTACTTCTTTGGAAGAAATCTTTCGGGAATATATAGCCGAAGTTGGTGTACGCAGACCCGAGGGCAAGGCAAAGATCATGGTGCTTCGTGACGACCGCTCTTTTAACAATGACGATCCCCTGTTGTTGCTGGATGGCGTTCCCTATTTTAATATGGATACCGTTCTGCGTTTCGATCCGCTGAAAATCCGGAGGATGGACGTCATGAAGCGCAAATACTTCCTGGGTTTGCTGGTGACGGGCGGCGTGGTGAGCATGACAACCTACAATGGTGATCTTTCTGCCTCTACGCTTGATCCAAACGCGGTCATCCTGGAATATGAGGGCCTGCAACTGGAAAGGGAATATTTCTCACCGGTGTATGAGACCGAGAAACAAACCAAAAGCAGGCTGCCCGACATGCGTAACGTTTTGTACTGGTCACCCAGTTTGAAGACAGACGCGCATGGCAAGGCGCAGTTCAAATTTTATACCTCAGATCAACCTGGGAATTATTTCGTAGTGGTGCAGGGGATTGATGAGTCGGGCAGGGCCGGCGCCCAGGTGTTTCCCATCACGGTTAAATGATCAGGGCCATCTCCCGATGAGCTTGTTGCCCACGATTGCTTTTTTCACTTCCAGTGGATCAACGGCTCCCTGTTTCGCATAGACGATCTTGCCTCCCGGCTCAACCAGGAGGGTGTAAGGAAGTGCGCCTGGCCATGAAGAATCAATCGCTTCAATCATTTTGTATTTATCTGTTTCACTGAAAATATAGTTCTTACAGGACGCCTGTTGCTTTTGGAGATACTTCAGTGCCTTTTCTTTCCTGTCGGGATCATCGGCGCTGATGCTAATGAATTCAAAATCGCGGTCACGGTACATGCGATGCATAGAAATGAATTCGGGAAATTCTGTTGTGCAGGGTCCGCACCAGGTTGCCCAAATGTTGATAAGCCTGAGCTTGTCTGAATTGTTTTTAACGAGATCCTTAATGCCGTCTGCACTGATGGTATCCAGCACAACGGGCTCCTTTGCCCATTTGTCGAGTGCCTCTTTAACCTGGTTTCTTTTTTCTGCCCATTTAATGGAGCAGCCGAATACCTTGGTTGTTTTAACAGCGGGTTCGGTGTTTTTGAGCAGGGCTTCAATGGCATTCCTCGCGTCGCTAACCTGCGGTTCCTTGTGGGGCCATTCCGTATCATCCACGCGGCCGTTGTAGCGAAGCTTTCTTTCTTTATCGAACACGAAAACATGAGGTGTGGCAATGGGTCCGTATGCCCTTGCAGCTTTTTGTTGATCGCCGTCGTAGAGGTAGGGGAAATTGAAATTTTTATCCTTCGCGCGGATCTTCATGTCATCGTAGGAGTCGCCGAGGTCGGAGAAGTCCAGCTCGTCGAGGCGGAGAGCGAGGGGATCGTTACCAGAGATGACCGCGAAAGCGACATTTTTAGACTTGTAGTCGCTCACGAGTTTCATGATGCGGTCTTCGTAGGCTTGTGCAGTAGGGCAGTGGTTGCAACTGAAGATCACAACGAGGATGG
>Ga0105248_10006602_pt1 | contig 12711 bp, 9 predicted proteins | sample KBSS34metaG_FD_81524 | JGI IMG/M metagenome (GOLD analysis project Ga0105248, IMG submission 81524) | Switchgrass rhizosphere microbial communities from Kellogg Biological Station, Michigan, USA - KBS S3-4 metaG | ecosystem: Host-associated > Plants > Roots > Rhizosphere > Soil | place... | reverse complement strand
CGACGATCTTTACCGCAGCCAACGTGTATCTCGGACTGAAGGTTGGTCTCACGTTCGCCTCGTCGATCCCGGCAGCGGTGATCTCGATGGCGATACTGAGCGTCGTGAAGGATTCGTCCATTCTCGAAAACAACATCGTTCAGACTGTCGCGTCAGCAGCAGGCACGCTCTCGGCGATCATCTTTGTGTTGCCGGGACTCGTGATCGTCGGTTGGTGGACCGGATTTCCGTTCTGGGAATCGTTTCTCATTTGTCTGAGCGGCGGCGTGCTTGGTGTGTTGTTCACGATTCCACTGCGGCGCGCGCTGGTAACTAACTCCGACCTTCCCTACCCCGAAGGCGTTGCGGCCGCTGAAGTGTTGAAAGTTGGTTCAGGTACGCGTGGCGAAACCAAGGACGAAACCGGCGAAGCGCGCGAAGGTCTCATCGCCGTGATTCTCGGATCAGTCGCTTCAGCAGGACTCGCCATCCTTACTGCAACGCGCATCGCTGCCGCCTCGGTGACAGGCTTCTTTCGCCTCGGCGCGACCGCTTCAAGCGGCTACGACGTCGCGTTTTCACTCGCACTCGTCGGCGCCGGACACCTCGTCGGATTATCAGTCGGTATAGCGATGCTGACCGGTCTCATCATAGCGTGGGCCATCGCAGTGCCGATCCTCACTTCGCAACAGCCTGCCGCCGAAGGCATTGCACTCGCTGCGCATACGGCAACGATCTGGCGCACACAAGTTCGTTTCATCGGCGCGGGCGCGATTGCGGTTGCTGCAATCTACACTCTCGCCCGCCTCGCCAAACCAGTTGTCGGCGGACTCGTAACTACGCTCGCTGCATCGCGCGTGACTGAACGTGAAGACGATCGCGATCGAGATCTTTCTCCCGGTTGGATCATGATACTCACGGCCGCGTGTCTGCTGATAACCGGCTGGCTCGCATTCACATTTGCCCGATCAACCGTACTTGCGCCAAGCGCCTTGAAGCTCACACTCGTCGCCGTGCCTTTCGTTCTAATAGGCGGTTTTCTCATTGCGGGTATCTGCGGTTACATGGCCGGACTAATCGGCGCCTCGAATAGCCCGATTTCCGGTGTCGGCATCCTGTCGATCGTACTTTGTGCGTCAATACTCATCGCCATCGTTGCCCCGACGGCCGGAACGCGACCGGCGCTGGTCGCATTTGCACTGTTCATCACTGCAATCGTCTTCGCCTGCGCGACGATCTCCAACGACAACCTGCAAGACTTGAAAACTGGTCAACTCGTCGGCGCTTCACCGATGCGACAACAGATCGCGCTGATTGTTGGCGTGGCAGCGGGCGCCTCAGTGATCCCGTTTGTGCTGAACTTACTGGCGAGGGCCTACGGTTTCGCAGGCGCGGCGAACGTTGGAGTACTTGATCCTGAACATCCTTTGCCCGCGCCCCAAGCGACGCTGATCTCAGCGCTGGCCCAGGGCGTCATCGGCGGCAGTCTGCAATGGAAGATGATCGGTATCGGCGCAGTTGTCGGCGTCGGTCTCATACTTCTCGACACGCTTCTCGGCGCGATGAACAAATTGCGCATCCCGCCGCTCGCGGTTGGCATTGGTATTTACTTGCCGATGTCGGCGACGTTTGCGGTTGTCGTTGGTGCGGTGATCTCTTACTGGTACGACGGCGTCGCTCGTCGTTCAGCTAATCCTGAACGCACGGAACGGCTGGGCACGCTCGTCGCTTCCGGTTTGATCGTCGGCGAGAGTCTCTGGGGTGTGATCAATGCCGGCTTGATTGTAGGCTTGTCGAACGACGCGCCGCTTGGCCTAGTCCGGGAAGATTTTCCCGCTGCTCCGTGGCTCGGCGTGCTGGGCTTTGTCGGCCTAATCATCTGGTTGTATTCGTGGATGGTGCGCCGCTCGCGAGCCGTGCGGTGAATCAACAAATGGCACCGAAGTCTCCTATGTGCGTCTAATCAAACAGAATTCTTGTTTCCAAGGAGCACACCTTTGCGAAAGAACTCTCTCCCGCTTTTGATCCTCATCATTGTTGCGCTCTGCCCGGTCTACGTTCGCGCTCAACTGAAAGACCCTGACGCTGAGTTGCGTGAAAAGGCCTACCAGCTACTCGAAACGTTGGCCGGTCAACTGAATACGATGCAGTCTCCTGAAAACCGCGCGCGTGTCGGGTCGAATATTGCCTGGTCGCTTTGGCCTCACAACGAAGCACGCGCGCGTGAGTTGTTCACCATGGTCCAACAGGACATAAACGCCGGCTTGCAAGTTACGGAAACTGACGATCCGGAAGATGTGCGCAACTTGATGGTTTTTCTAAGACTCCGAACAGATACCATCAATCGCATTGCGAAGTACGATCCTGAGTTGGCGTATGACTTCTTCAAGGCAACCGCGCTAAGCCCGAATCTAAAGTTGAGTGAGGAAGCGAAAGCGGGTGAACAGACTCTTGAGATCGAACTGGCAAAACAAGTGGCTGCCGGTAGTCCGGACCTGGCGTTGAAACTCGCTCGTAAAGTGCTGGCTCGTGGATTTTCAGATGATCTGCGAAGGATCGTCAGGCAACTGAACCGGAAACACAAAACGCAAGCGGCCGCGCTCTTCAAAGACATCGTTCAAAAACTCAGCGAGGCTGATTTGGCGAAGGATTGGAACGCGCGGAACTTCGCCATTGGTTTTGTCGGCTCTTTTGGACCCTCCGAAATCGACGAACCAACTTTTACTGAGTTGGTGAACCTGTTTGTAAAAACGACTGTGGCGAATGGTTGTAACCGGAAGATGAATGATGACGATGATCGCGCGGACGTCTGCCGATCACTCGGTCCGATGGTGGGGCTTATTGGAAAGGTCAATCCGTCGCGGGCCGCACAATTGGAGCAGTGGAAAGATAGCGGCCAATATTCTTATTGGCAACCTTCACCGTATTCTGAACTGGAGGAAGTTGCACGCGATTCAACTGTCAAAGATGTTCTTGCCCTCACGGCTAAGTATCCGGAAATGGCGAATGAAATTCGCTGGCGTGCGTTTCGCAAGGCGCTGTATGACCGCGACGTCGAGGCAGCGCAAACGATTGCGGCTGAAAACAACGGCAACCCCGAACAACAAAAACAGATGCTTGCAGAACTCGGGGCTGATAAAGAGCAAGCTGCACGCGATGACGAAAAGCTTGCCAATGTTCAAAAGTACCTCAATGAAATTAAAGGAACTCAGCAACAGGTGATATTTCTGACCTCGGTCGCGGATCAACTTGGCGAGACTAATCGTAAAGAGGCGATCAAGTTACTGAATCAAGCGAGTCGACTGGTCGACACGATGAAGCCGGGCCGGGACCAGATCGCTTCGCAAATGGTTCTGGCAATGGTCTATTGTTATCAAAAGAGCGATCGTGGTTTTACAATCATGGAGTCGCTGGTGCCGAAATTAAACGAGTGGGTTGAGGCTTCGGCCAAGTTGGATGGACTTGAAAGACGATATCTTCGCAACGGCGAGTGGAGCATGATCGGCGAAGGCGTTCTCGGCGAACTATTAGACGGACTGGCTCAGAACGCCGGTTACTTCGCGCACTGCGATTTTGATCGCGCGGTCAGCCTCGCGTCCCAATTCGACAGAACCGAGATCCGCATCATGGCCCAGTTAAAACTGGCTCAGGGCGCCCTCGCCGGTCCATCGAAGCGTCTGTTTTTAGGCGACGCGTATTACCGCTAATCAACCACTTTGGCCACAAAGAGGAACAAGAAGGCACAATGTCGATCGAACACCTAACTATACGGCGGGCCGAGGCGGAAGATTGTGTAGGCATCGCGGAGATGTTCAAGTCTCTGAAAGTATATGCAGGGACGCTTCAGTTGCCTTATCCGTCGCGCGAGTATTGGCGACGCAGGATCACTGAGAATTCCGAGAGCGCTCATTACCTCGTGGCGGTCGTTAATGACCGTATCGTGGGCATGGTAGGCATCGATACGTTTCCAAACAGGCCGCGCCGCAAACACGCCGGCGCCATCGGCCTCAGTGTTCATGAAGAATGGCAGGGTAAAGGCGTCGGCGCCGCCCTGATGCGCGCCATTCTTGATCTCGCCGACAACTGGCTCAACCTCACCCGCGTGGAATTGGAAGTTTATGCTGACAATGAAGCGGCGATAAAACTTTATGAACGTTTCGGCTTCGAAGTCGAAGGCACGATGCGACAACACGCCTTCCGCGATGGGTCATACATTGACTCCAAAATAATGGCGCGACTCATCGATCGGACCAGATGCCCTTCCAACCATGTGCACACGGAAGATCGCCGAATCTAAATTCTAACAAAGAAGGTCGATCTCCAATTTAAGGCAATGTTTATGGAACAAACTGATTCACAGCCAATACAAGATCAAGTCGATACCAAGATTAAGCTCGGCGGTACAACGCAAGCCACCGCGAAGCAAGCTGCGGAGTTTTTGCTAGCAACCAAAACAGGATTCTGCGTCCCGACTAAGTTACAGCGTAAGAACATGCTTATTGTTTATGCCGAACAAGGATTTGTCCTCTATGGAAAAGCATTTGACTTGGTTCGGTGTGATATAGGGGTAAACTACAATGACATTGACGACATCAGGAGAAATATAAACAGACTTGTGATTTACGAAATTAAATCCACCAATAAGATTTCCGTGCAGCCTGATTTTTCAAAGTACTTCTTTTCAATATCAACCGCTGAGTTACTTACGGCGCAGAATTTAGGCGAAAGATATCGCTTTGCTTTTGTAAACACATTGTCCAAAACGTATCTCGACCTAAGCTTGAAAGACATCTTTATTAAGGCAAAAGGGATTTACCCCGCTTGGAGCATTCAATTCTAGAATACCTGGTAGCGTTGAGTTCTCACATCAGTCAATCAATTGAGGCGTTGACTTTTGCGACTCCTCAGCGTTAGCTCACTTACAGACGTTTTGCTGCACGCTCAGTATTTTGCTTTCCTTCTGTAATCTCAGACCCCGGTATTCACTTGAACAGAATCAGTTACTTCGACAACGTAAATTACAGTTACGAGATTGCCTCTAAGAGAAGTTGTGGTATGGTGGCACCACACCAGTCGATGGTCCAATTCGTGATTTACCTGCGTCGCCACCGGTGAGGACACTCTGATCAAATCGATGGACCGTGGATTTATTGCTCGGTCGCTTTTGGTATATTCGCGGCGTCGATCCACGCACCGCATTGCAAACTGGTCTGACACGCGATGACATCTGGTATATCGAGAACGGCAAGATTCAGTACCCCGTTAAAATTTCCGCTTCAACCAGAGCATTATGGAACTGCTCGCACCCGGCAACGTAGATGTGATCAGCAAGTCAGAGAGAGTCGGCAACTCCGAGGGTCAGGGCGGCAACGCCGCACTGCTGCCTACGTTAAAAGTCAAAGAGTTTCACTTCTCCTCGCAATCCGACGCTGTTTAGAAGTTGCCAACTACAAGATACTCCCCGAAACGTTCTACAACTTTAGCTGTCTAATTCCCTACTCGAAAGGAAAACACATGCCAATTCAAGTAATCCTAAGTAAACAAGGACCATTACCGATAACTGTGAATTTCAATGCACTGAGCGACGCGCCAGTGACCCTGGAAGTCAACGGTTCGGTTTGGACGCAAACTGCAAATAACATGACCGGAATTCAGGTTGCGATTGATAACGCGGCAGTCGGAAAGGCACAAATCTTCTCGAACGCTGCCGCCACACACCGTGCCGTTGTGCCCGCGTATATTCCGCTTCAACTTAAATTCGGCCAACACTCCCTTACGCTCAGCGCGCTACCGGGCACCACAACCGTGTCCGATCAAAACGACTTCTACACCGCGGTGCTTCATTATTAGTAAATGCTAAAACAATCCACAGATCACTCAGATTCACTCGGTGTAATCTGTGGATACTAATTCGTAGCGGCGCTCTGCTTGAGCGTGATCATGTGATTGTCGGCTCTGCTGATCTCGTCGAATAGACGCTTGATGTGATCGTAAGTCGTCACTGGAAACAGGATCGAGTCGTTCCCGCCGAAGAGAAAATCGCGCTTGTAAATCAATGCCCTCTGATCCTGCGTCACTCCCGGAAACAAAAGCAGGCGAAAGATTGGGGATTCATATTCGGCTCTGGTCTGTGTTCATCTGAGGATCAAAGGCTTCACGTTGAGGACCGCCACGGAGTTCCATAATGCCATTATTTTAGCTATTTGAGAATAACCAGTCTTACTTCTATAGGACCCAGTCTTGACTTGGACAACAAATCCGTTTTACAACACGGACGTTGTACAACGATTATGTTGTGAAAAAGGAGTCCTCACATGGTTATTAATCGCGTTGGAGCACCGGTCCGCGGCAGTGATTTTTATGGGCGCGAGCCTTTGGTTGAGCTTATTTGGCAGAAACTCAGAAACGGCAATATTCTGCTGGCGGCACCGCGCCGATTCGGCAAAACCAGTATCATGTATCGCCTCATCGATGAGCCTCGCTTCGACTTTAAAGTGGTGCATGCCGATCTGGAACACATGATTGAACCGGCTGAACTGATTTCTCAGTTGGCTGTTCAACTCGCTAAGGATACTCACCTCACAAGAATAGCGAATGGCCTGAGTTATTTCCCTAAGACACTCTGGACCAGGTTCAAACAAACCTTTTCTGAAGTGGATCTCTTGAAGGTTAAGGTGAAGCTACGAGAACAACTGCGTCCTCATTGGCAGGAGAGTGGAGAGGAACTATTCAAGAGGATCGCGGACTCTGAAAACACGATTCTGTTCGTGCTGGATGAGTTCCCAATGATGATCGACAGGATGGCCCGTTCAGCAAAACATCGCGAAGAGGCCAAGACCATGCTGCGTTGGTTACGCGCCTTGAGACAATCACCGAACACAAGAAACGTCAGGTTCCTCATCGCAGGTTCGATCGGTATTGGCCACGTTTTGAATCAATTGGGTGAAATAAGCGCTATCAATGATTTCGAACAAGTCCGATTGGAGCCGTTTCCGCCAAAGATGGCCATGGGACTGCTGACCGAATTGGAACGTTCACAGAAGATCAAACTGTCTGATGGATGCAAGCGAAAGATGCTTCAACTAATCGGCACGCATGTGCCTTATTTCATTCAGATCATCTTCTCGGAAGCCGCAAAAGCTCACGCGCAAGATGGTGAACCGATAACTCCTAAAAGAATCGAACAGATCTACCGTGACAAGGTCCTCGGCGTCGACTGCAAAACTTATTTCGATCACTACTATGGTCGCTTACGCGACTATTACCAACCTCAGGAAGAAAAGGCTATCAAGCGCATCCTGCGAGAGCTTGCCGTAGTTGGTCGTCTTACTCGAGATGCTTGTAATCAGTTTTATCGCGAGAACCTTGGAAGCAGATCAGACGTTGAGGAGTTCAATCGATTGATGACGGATCTTGAGAATGATTTTTACATTCGGTTTGATGCGGACGCGCGCCAGTATGAGTTTGCCAGCAAGCTGCTGCGCGATTGGTGGCTGCGACATTATGGTCTTGAAGCGATCTGTTGAGGTGAACGCTGATGGAACTGTTTTACAACCCAGAACGGATGTCTGAAACCGAAATTAAGGAGACGTTTGTAGCCTACCAATGGCTGGTGGATGAGATCATCTCAATTATTAAACGCCAGCCTAAGGGTGCAGGGGTTCAACACGTCGTGATCGTCGCGCCACGCGGCATGGGTAAGACCACGATGCTACTAATGCTTCGCTTCACAGTTCTTAGCCAGGACCTTGCCAAGCGCTGGCAGCCCGTTTTGTTTCCGGAGGAGTCATACAGTGTCTACGATCTGGCTGATCTATGGGTGGAAGTCATAGACCACATTGCGTCAGAGACCAGCGATGTCGGGCTGCATGAACAAGTCACGAAATTGAAAGATAGCCATCCGGACAGTTCCGATCTGGAAGCGGTCACTTTGGCGAGTATAAAAGACTGGCGCGAGAAAAATAAAAAACGCCTACTGCTGCTGATCGATAACTTCGACATGATCCTTGAGCAAATCGGGAGTGAAAAGGATAACGCCAGTCTTCGCGATGTTTTGATGAATGATGGCACGATGATGTTAGTCGGAGGATCCACGACATTTTTCAAAGAGGCACGGGCCTATGATCAACCTCTCTACAATCTCTTCAAAATATATAACCTGAACGGCTTGAATTCCGAGCAGGTGGAAGACTTGTTGCGGCGTCGCGCAAGGATAGATGGATTGGAGAATTTTGAAGAAATACTTCGCGCCAATCGCAGTCGATTGCGCGTACTCGAGTATTTTACCGGCGGCAATCCTCGTCTCGTGCTGATGCTCTACCGGATCCTCACACACTCAGACATTTCCGAAGTTCGGCGCGGTTTGGAAAAGCTCCTTGACGAAGTCACTCCTTATTACAAGGCTAAGATTGAAACGCTTCCAGCACAACAACGAAAAATTCTTGATCAAATCGCTCGCATAAGTTCACAGACAAGAGAAGGATTAACACCAACAGAGGTTGCAAGTGCCACGCGCTTGCCCGTCAATCAAGCGAGTGCACAATTGAAGCGTTTAGCTGATGTTGGTTACGTACGTGCAGCAAACATTCGAGGTCGTAGTTCCTACTACACGCTTTCCGAGCCGCTTTACGCAATTTGGCACCAAATGCGTTTTGGTCGCGATGTGCGAACGCGAATGAACTGGCTAATCGCATTCTTAAAAGGATGGTATGACGCCAAGGAACTAGGTGTCGAAAGTCAGCGTCTACAGGATGTCTTTCGCCAATATCTTACAGCCGGAAGAGACAAGGAAGCGCGAGATGCTTTGGAACATCGTAGGTACCTAATGGAAGCGGTTGAGGATCGGTTTTTACGAGCGCATACACTCGAAGGCATTGTGATCGGATATTTGGAGCTGGACGATGTAGATACGTTGAAGAACGAAATTCTACGAGATGTTGATGTCACGACCTTATCAGCACAAACGCGTCAACGCCTTGCGACGGCAGGAATCATAGACAAAGACGCAGTTGGAGTCGGGCATCAGTCGGCCGATGAGACCAGCACAAAAAGCAATACAGTTCAAATCCGTGCATCTATAGAGCAGATCCAGGCAGTCTTTAAAGAGGGGCGAACCCGTGAAGCCACGGAGCTACTCGGACACTTAGAGGAACAGTTTTCTCACGATTTTACTCGGCGCCTGTTATTGCGTGCCCTTGTTTTCTTTTCATGGGAAGACTATCAAGCGGGAATAGCGGTATTAGATGAACTTCTTCAGAAAGTACCAGATTTCGCAATTGCGTGGCGTTTGAAGGGGATTGGCCTTAAATATATTGCGCAACTTGAGGACGCAGTGCGCGCGTTTGAGCACTCCTTAAAACTGGAGCTGTCGACTGAAACTCTGAGTTTACTTGCTGAAACGTTGGAGGAATTGGAATGTTGGGATCAGGCATTGACGAACTTTGAGAGAATCCTACAAATACAGCCGGACTCCTTCTCTGCAATATTGGGACAAGCTCGCACCCTACTTGCTGTAGGTAGGGCAGATGAAGCCCTATCGATCATCAAGCGGGCAGTTTCCTTGAAGCCAGATGACGATTACGCATGGTTTACTCAAGGCGCATTGCTTGCTCAGTATGGGGACGAGGATAAGGCCTTGGAAAGTTTGAATCGAGCAATCGAACTCGATCCAAAGTTCGAAACTTATCTTCTGTTGAGGGCATGGCTCTTGAACGAAATGGATCGAACTGAAGAGGCGCTCGAATCTGTAAATAGAGCTTTGGAACTCAATCCAGATTACCCAGATGCCTATTTCTTGCGTGCTAACTTCCTTGTTGGGAAGGACTTTGCCGGAAGCATGGCTGACTATAAGCGGGCCTTTGGTTCTAAGTCCGATCCATTCCATCGAGCATTTGTTGAAAGCTTCAATGGAAAACAGTTAAAGACAATTTTGGCTGTACTCGATCAAACGCCAGAGCAGATTAAGGCAAATTGGCAAGAAATGATGCTCGCTGCAGAAGCAGAAGGGGGTAAGTCGAAGTGGCTGGACGAGCTTACTCAAAGTTTGAATGCCATAGCTAGAGGTGGGCATTGGAATTTGGCCCGAGAATTAATCTCGGTGTCGGAGCTTGAGGAAGAGATGTATCCCCTTGCACGAGCTCTCGATTATCTAATTACCGGCGATTCGAGCATCGTTGAGAAGCTTTCGCCTGAGGTGCGAAAGATCGTGGAGGAAATTGTAAGTACACTCAATAACTCATCGACTGACGCTGGTAAAGCAAGTTCGCGCATTAGAAAGAGGTCAGTAAGTAAGAAAAAGAAATAATCATAGACATTATTGACGGCACTGATGCACTTGAGTCTCGGCCAATTGCGGCGCTACGCCGTCGCGCGGAATTTTCCCAAGCCAACTACACTGAATCGCGCCCTTAAGCAGATGGGTTTTGTGCAGGCCGATCCGATTCGGGCGCCGGCGAGGGCGCAGGACCTCATCTTGCGACATCGTGTGAAGAACTATCACGCCGGTGATCTGGAGCGTCGCTATCCGGAGCTCGACGTTGAGGAAGACTTCTTCGTGAACTACGGTTACGTCTCGCGTTCGTTGCAGACTTTGATGCATCCGCGTTCGAATTCCAACGTTCCCTGGCCGTCGGGTCAGAAGAAGAACGCGAAACTACTGTTCGACTTCGTTCGGGAACGTGGTCCAGTTCACCCGCGTGAAGTTGATGAATACTTCGCGCACGGTCGAGTGACAAACTACTGGGGCGGTTCGTCGAATGCCACGACACACCTGCTCGACGCGATGCACTACACCGGGCTCTTGCGCATCGTACGCCGTGAGAAAGGCATTCGGATTTATGCGACACACCAACATGCGCCCGTTCCACGCGGCACGGTCGAGCGCCGCACTCGGATTGACGCGTTGGTTGATGTGCTTATTCACATCTACGCACCTCTGCCTGGCCCGAGTTTGTCCTACTACCTGCGACGTCTGCGTTATGCAGTGCCGCAGTGGCAAAAAGACTTGCCGGCTGCGTTGCATCGCGCGAAGCAGCGACTGTCTCACGCTCGCGTTGACAACGTTGACTGGTACTGGCCAGCGGATAAAAAGGCGGCTGGTCACAGTACGCCCGAGGTTGTTCGTTTGCTCGCGCCGTTTGATCCTCTGGTCCACGACCGTGATCGTTTCGAACTCCTGTGGGGCTGGGTCTATCGCTTCGAAGCGTACACACCCGCGGCCAAACGTAAACTCGGTTACTACGCGATGCCATTGCTCTGGCGCAATCGTGTGATTGGTTGGGCTAACTTATCAGTTAATAATGGCGCGCTCGTTCACGAGGTCGGTTACGTTGATTCAGCTCCACCGCGCGATCCTGTATTCAAACGTGAACTGGAGATTGAAATTGATTGCATGCGCGACTTCTTGCGCCTTTAGCAACCCATATATTCCACCCGAAAAGTAACTTCCTGCTGGGCCACCGTTTGTCCATTCTTGAATTTTGTTAACGTGCCGCGAACCGCGCCCTTGTTCTTCCCCTCCACGGTATCGAAGTCTTTGACCAGGAATTCGCCTTCGAAACGATATTCAAATTCATGGTTGCGACTCGGTCCAGTTGTAAAGTACAAGTACCGCTCAGTTACGAACGCAAAATCTGCCTGACCCCATTCTGCAGATTCACCGCTGTACACTGTTATGTAATCGGAAGACTCCATTACGTGCATACCAGACAAACCTAATGCGATGTACGCAAAGTCTGTGAAGCCTTCCGGTGCGGGACCCATGATATAAAGAGCGCCGTAGTGATCAACGCTCTCCTGGTTGTAATGGAGCATTAGATTTGGGTGCGTTACGGGTTCGGATGCGGTCGTTAAAAACACGGGAGCAGCGACTTCGATCTTTGCGGGGGCCACTGATTCGGTCGTAGATAGATAACTCCTGAGTGAGTCTAGCCCCGTCCCAATCGCAAACGTAATCAACAGCGCAACGAGCCAGAATATGACGCGTCTCATGTGAGCCCTCCTTCTAACGCAATGAATGATATCCGCGTCGGAAGATGTGGACGACGTTATCACCAACGTCAATCAACTGTGGTTAGCAACAGTGCCGGCGTTGTTTGCAGAGTAGGACGGTCTAACACGATAATCCTCCGCATATGGAAACACGAAGAACCCTTTACGACGAGATTGAGCCTTACGACAGTGGACACATCCGGGTGTCGCCGCAGCATGAGCTTTACTACGAGCAGTGCGGCAATCCGAATGGCAAGCCTGTCGTGTTTCTGCACGGTGGGCCCGGAGCCGGACTGATCCCGGATTACCGCCGTTTCTTCGACCCGCAGGCCTATCACGTCATTCTTTTCGAGCAGCGCGGCGCCGGACGCAGCATTCCGCACGCATCGCTGGAGGACAACACCACGTGGCACCTGGTCCAGGACATCGAGTTGATTCGCGAACAGTTCGGTATCGAGCAGTGGCTCGTGTTTGGCGGTTCGTGGGGCAGCACGCTCGCGCTTGCGTACGCTGAAACGCATCCGGAACGAGTGCGTGGGCTCGTGTTGCGCGGCATATTTCTCTGCCGGCCAAAAGAGATCAAATGGTTTTACGAAGACAGCCAGGGCGCGAGTGCGATCTTTCCGGAGACGTGGGAACAGTATGTGCGCATCATTCCTGAAGCAGAGCGCGGCGACATGATCCGCGCGTATTACAGCAGGTTAACGAGCGACGATGAGAAGGTGCGACTGGAAGCGGCGCAGG
>Ga0105248_10006599_pt1 | contig 12713 bp, 9 predicted proteins | sample KBSS34metaG_FD_81524 | JGI IMG/M metagenome (GOLD analysis project Ga0105248, IMG submission 81524) | Switchgrass rhizosphere microbial communities from Kellogg Biological Station, Michigan, USA - KBS S3-4 metaG | ecosystem: Host-associated > Plants > Roots > Rhizosphere > Soil | place... | reverse complement strand
CCTCGTCGATCACCAGCGCTGCGCGACCGACCGTCGCCGCATTCGCGCTGATCAGCGCAAGCCCGTCCTTCGGGCCGAGCGCAACGGGCGCAAGCCCCGCGTGCCGCAGCGCTTCGGCGCCCGGCATCAGGACGCCGTCGCATTCCGCTTCCCCCTCGCCGACCAGCGGCAGCGCGAGATGCGAAAGCTGCGGCAGATCGGCAACGCCAATCGAGCCGTGTCGGGGGACGGCGGGATGGATGCCGTGGTTCAGGAGCGCCACCAGCGCGTCGAGGACCTCGGGTGAAACGCCCGAGCCGCCTGCGGCCATGCCGGCGACCCGCGCCAGCATCATGGCGCGCACCGAGCTGCGGTCATAACGCTCGCCAGCGCCGACCGCCCGTGCCCGGATGGCGCGGAGCTGGTAATCCGCGAGATCGGCGGCAAGCAGGCGTTGCCCGGTGTTCGCGCCGAGCGCGGAATTGACGCCGTAGATGGCGGTGTCGCCCTGCGCCAGTCGCAGCACGACCGCGCGCGCCGCGGCGACCCGGGCACGCGCATCCGCATGAAGCTCGACGCAGTCGCCGTTGCGCGCCACCGCGACGACGTCCGCGACGCGGATTCGCGCGGCGCCGACGCGCACCGACATCAGCGAACGATGCCCTTGGCCTTCAGAAAGGCGCGAGCCACGTCGCGCGGCTCCATCTTCTCACCGTCGACCTTGTAATTCATCTCGGCCATCGTGGCCTCGTCGAGTGTCGCGCTGACACGATTCAGCACATCGGCCATCTTGGGATTGGCGGCGAGCGCTTCATTGCGGACGACGGGAACTACGTAGTAGGGCGGCCAGAGATTCTTGTCGTCCTTGAGGCGCGTGAGCTTCAGCGCGCTGATCATGCCGTCCGTCGAATACCCGTTCACGACGTCGATCTGCTTGTTCGCGATAGCCTGATAGCGAAGGCCGATCGCCATTTGCACGTCCTCCTTGAACACGATGCCGTATTTCGCCTTGAGGCCCGGCAAACCGTCTTCACGATCCCGAAATTCGGGGCCCGCCCCGAGCTTCAGCTGGTTGGCCACCTTCGCGAGATCCGACAGCGTTTCGAGCTTGTACTGTGCGGCGGTTTCGGGGCGCACCACCATGTTGTACGTGTTGTTGACCGGCGCTTCGTTCAGCAGCGTCAGCCCCTTCGCCGCGTATTCGGTGCGCACCTTTTCATACACGGCCTTGCGATCGCTCATCGCAGGCTGCTTCAGGACGGCGAGCAGCATCGTCCCCGTGTATTCAGGGTAGAAGTCGATCTGCTTCTCCTCGAGCGCCTTGTGTGCGATCAGCGTGCCTCCGAGGTTGATCTTCCGGTCGACCTTGATGCCCGCGTCTTCCAGCGCCTGCGCATAAAGCTCCGCCAGGATGAATTGCTCGGTGAAGTTCTTCGAGCCGACGCGAACCGGCTGTTGCGCAGCGACGGAAAACGCGACGAGCGCGGTCGTCGCAAGCAAGACGAGTCGGGACAGGTAACGCAAGAGGGCGGGCATGGAAGACTCCTCGGATGTCGGCAAATCAATCAACCGGGCCGGTCCCGGGGTCCGCGACGTGCGGGTTCAACCCCGTGGATGGCGCCCGGTGGTGCGCCAATGCTTCGCAAGAGCCGGTCAAGCTGCCGGCCGGAGCGCGATTCTCCGGTCTCGCTCATTCCAGGTCAATCGCCATCCGCCTTGACGTGCTGGAGCCGTCGCGGAGCTTTTCGCGGCGTTCATTCGTCCAGATCATCGCACGATGCGGTAACCGAGCGAGTCGGTTTCGAGCGCATCGTCGGCGAGGATCGCGTAATCGCCCGCATCGACGGTGGCAAATCCGCGGAGCAGGAGCCGATCGCGAAGCTCTTGCAGGGGCGGCGCGTCCGCAACGTGCTCAAACGCGGTCGCGAGTCGTCGACGAGTCGCGTCCGCAATGCCGTGAGCACAGACGAGCGGCGGGACGGGCGTCATTGGCGTGCTCGCGATCACGCGGAGGTGCGCCGCGGTCGCCGGTTCGTGCCGCTTCAGCAGGTCGTGCCACCACGAATCGAGCGGTCCCGCATCGATGCGGCCCTCGAGCAACGCGTCGACGACGGCGCGGGGCGTTCGCAGCGGGCCCACGATTGCGCGGAACCATGCGCCGCCTGCATCGTGTGCGCGACGCGCAAAAAATTTGCGCGGCGCCTGCCACCCGCTTTGCGAATGCTCGACCGTATACCCGAACCGTGTTCCGCGCAGTCCGTCGATCGTCGAATGGGCCGAATCGCCGTGCACGACGATGTCCGTACAGTAGACGGCGCGCCCTTCATATCGCGACGGCGAGGGCAAGGGCCCCGCGACCAGTCGCGGTTGGCTTGCAGCCTCTTCGCGCCACGTCGCATAGGGATAACCGCACATGAATGCGCATCCGAGGTCCGGGCGAAGCCACAGCGTTTCGAGCGGCTCGGGCGGGGCGTGCGCCACGTAAACGAGCGGTACATCGGCCTCGTCGGCGATCCATTGGAACAGCCGTTGCCACGCGCCCGCGACTTCCGGATTCACGGCGTACATGCGAGCATTGGCCACGAGCGGCCCATCATCGCACGCCCTGCTCATCGGGGATGGCTCATCGATACCGCAGCGTCTGTCCGATGGATAGACGCGCCGCCTTGTCGAGCATCGCTGCGCCAAGCGCGATGTCCGACAACGAGAGCCCGCGATGCCAGAAGAGGATCGTTTCGTCGTCACGCTCGCGGCCGGGCTTTCGACCCGCGACGATTTCGCCAAGCTCGGCATGAAGCGTGCGCTCGGTCAGCTTGCCGGCCTCGACGTGAGGGCGAAGCGCGCCGAACTGCCCGGTCCTGCACTGTCCCCAGTCGTCGACGACGATCTTGTCCATGATGTCCGTGAGCGTCAATTCGACCGCGCTCATCGTGCCGTACGGAACCACGAGCGCCGAGCGCTTGATCCAATCGGTGCGCAGCATCGGCGTGGGCACCGGCAACCGGGACGCTTCCACGACGATGTCCGCATCGCGAACGCAGCGTTCCCAGTCGCTGACCGCGCGCACCGGCTTGCCGAGATCGGACGACAGACGCGTGGCGAACGCATCGCGCGATTCGGCGCGACGCGAGTGAACGCGAATCTCGTCGAAATGGAACAGCCGGTCGAGCAGTCGAACGTTCCAATACGCGGTGCCACGCGCGCCGATGTGTGCAAGCACCCGGCTGTTCGATCGCGCGAGATAACGCGCGCCGAGCGCGGTTACCGCTCCCGTGCGCATGTCGGTGAGACCGGCCGCATCGATGACCGCGAGCGGGCGGCCCGTGCGCGGATCGAACAGCGTCAGCAGCCCCATCTCGGAGGGGAGCCCGAGCGTATAGTTGTCGACGTAATCGCCGACGACCTTGACGCCGGCGAGATCGAGTGGCGCGACATGTCCTCTCAGCACATTGAAGTGACCGTGGATCGCCGTGCCGTCGGACGCGATGCCCGGCACGAGATGCATCCGCGGCTCGATCACCGTTTGTCCCTGCCCCTGCGCGCGCAGTCCGCCCTCGACCGCGTCGAGGATCTCGTCGTCGGTGAGTCGGAGCTCGGCAACGTCGAGCGCGTTCAGGTAGACGAGCGTGAGCCGCTCGGGAGTCGGTGCGGGCACGGGTTTCATGACGATGGTCGAAAACGTTCGAGCGATGGTAGCGCACGGCGTGCTCGATTGTGGGAACGAGCGCCGGCCACCGGGCACTTCGCACGGATCCTTCACTGAAGCTGCCGAACAGCGGCGACGAGCCAGGCGGCCCCAGCCAGGAAAACATCATGCTGCAACGCGCACGCACCGAATGGACACGCCGCCGCGACGGAATCGTCCGCGCGCCGCGCGGCACCACGCTCACGGCGCGATCGTGGCTGACGGAAGCGCCGCTGCGGATGCTGATGAACAATCTCGACCCGGATGTTGCCGAGAACCCTGCGGAGCTCGTGGTGTATGGCGGCATCGGTCGGGCCGCGCGCAACTGGGAGTGCTATGACGCGATCGTCGAGGCGCTGACGAAGCTTGGCGATGACGAATCGCTGCTGATCCAGTCGGGCAAGCCGGTCGGCGTATTCCGCACGCACGTCGACGCGCCGCGCGTGCTGATCGCCAATTCCAACCTGGTTCCGCATTGGGCGACGCTCGACACGTTCAACGAGCTCGACCGCAAGGGCCTGATGATGTTCGGCCAGATGACGGCCGGCTCGTGGATCTACATCGGCAGCCAGGGCATCGTGCAAGGCACGTACGAGACGTTCGTCGAGGCCGGTCGACAGCATTACGGCGGCTCGCTTTCGGACAAGTGGATCCTTACCGCGGGCCTCGGTGGCATGGGCGGCGCGCAGCCGCTTGCCGCTACCATGGCCGGTGCATCGATGCTTGCGATCGAGTGCCGGCAAAGCCGCATCGACATGCGCCTTGCAACACGCTACCTGGATCGACAGGCAACCGATCTGGAGGATGCACTTCGCATCATTCACGATGCATGCGCGTCGCGCCGGCCGGTGTCTGTGGGTCTGCTGGGCAACGCTGCCGACATCGTGCCCGAGCTTGCACGACGGGCGGGAGATGGCGGTCCGCACATGGTGACCGACCAGACATCGGCGCACGATCTCGTGCATGGCTATCTGCCGGGCGGATGGACCGTCGACGCGTGGCTCGCGGCCCAAGCCGATCCGGACCGGCACCCGGCGCTCATTGCCGCCGCGCGGCAATCGATCAGGCAGCACGTTGCGGCGATGCTCGCGTTCCACGCGCGCGGCATCCCGACGTTCGATTACGGCAACAACATCCGGCAGGTCGCCTACGACGAGGGACTTGCCAATGCTTTCGATTTCCCCGGATTCGTTCCGGCCTACATCCGACCGCTGTTCTGCGAAGGGAAGGGTCCGTTCCGATGGGTCGCGCTGTCCGGCGATCCCGAGGACATTGCGAAGACCGATCGCAAGGTGCGCGAGCTTTTTCCTGGCAATGCGTCGCTTGCACGCTGGCTCGACCTCGCGGGTCTGCGCATCGCCTTCCAGGGACTGCCGGCCCGCATCTGCTGGCTCGGTCTCGGCGAGCGACATCGCGCAGGACTTGCGTTCAACGAAATGGTGGCGAGCGGCGAGCTGAAAGCGCCGATCGTCATCGGTCGCGATCATCTCGACACCGGCTCCGTCGCGAGCCCCAATCGCGAGACGGAGGCGATGGCCGATGGTTCGGATGCCGTCTCCGATTGGCCGCTTCTGAACGCGCTGCTCAGTACCGCCGGCGGCGCGACGTGGGTCTCACTGCATCATGGGGGCGGCGTCGGCATCGGCTACTCGCAGCACGCCGGTGTGGTCATCGTCTGCGACGGCTCGCCTGCAGCCGCGAAGCGTATCGAGCGCGTGCTGTGGAACGATCCGGCGTCGGGTGTCATGCGACACGCCGACGCCGGTTATGCGAAGGCCATCGAGGTCGCGAAAGCGAGCGGCCTCGACTTGCCGATGTTGCGCAGCTGAAGCGGAGCTTGGTCAGCCTAATCGCCAGGTGGCGCCGAATCAATCGTCGTTGTCGTCGTCGTCCGCCTCGTCGTGCGGATGACCGAGTGCACCGCGGATCTCTCCGGACTTGAACTGGTCGGTATGCACGTTCGCGTAGGCGGCGCCGTTGCGGATCGCAGCAACGATCTGAGCGAAACCGGTATCACCGCCCGAAAGGCCCTGCGGCGTGCTGGTGGGAGAGATCACGTTGGCTGCCGTCAGCGTGCCGGAGACCTTTGCCGACGCGCCGCCGACAGGTGCTTGTGGGCACGCCGGCGGCACCGGCACGTTTGGCGGCGGCGCCAGGTTCGTGCAGAGGAACAGCACGATCGAGCCCGTCAGCGCGGGCCGTCCGAAGTGGATGTGCGATTGCAGAACGGTGGTCGGCAGGTCGCGATACGTGAGGACATAGTCGATCGACTTGCCGTCCTTGCTGACCTTCGCCGCGAACTCGCCGCTGCCCGGCGAATTCAACGTCACCGGCGTTTCCTGATAGCCGGTCAGGCTCGTCGTGAACGTCGACTTGCCGCCGTCCGCGAACGTCGAGGTAGCTGCTGTGGCGAGCGCAGCGGCGACTGCAATGGCAATGATGCGATGATTCATGTCGATCCTCCGGTAACGGTGCGCGGGGTGAAGACTCCGGCCGGTCGCTGCCCGGGCGTGGGCGACGCTTGACTCGACCAGACGCGTTAACAGCGGAGGCGACGGATTATTCTGCCCGGTCGCGGACCTTTCTGGCCCAGTCGCAAACGTTTCAGGCCGGTCGCAAACCTCTCACGCCGGCCGCAAATCTTTCAGAAAATCCAGAGTTCGCGCCGTGGCAGCTCGAGCCAGTGCCGTCCGACGGCGAGCGGGCTGTCGCCGTACGCTCGCAATCGCTCGTTGCCGAGCGCGAACAGGTGCTCCCACTTGTCACCGAGGTACATCGACGTGGTGAGGTCCGCTTCGAGACGATTGTCCCCCGGTCCCTCGGCAATGCGAATGCGTTCGAGACGAATCATCCCGACAGCCTCGTTGCCGCGCGCGGCGCTCCGCTTGGCCGTTCCCCACAGTCGGAACCCGGCACCCTCGAGGAGCGCAACGCCGTCGCGCATCTCGGTCACGCGGCCGGGGAGGCGATTGTTGCTTCCCATGAAGTCGGCAGTGAACAGCGTCTCCGGCGCGCTGTACATCTGCTGGGGCGTTCCCTGCTGCTCGATGCGTCCGCCGTTCAGCAGGAGGATACGGTCGGACATCGCAAGCGCTTCACCCTGATCGTGCGTGACGCAAAGCGCCGAGAGCTGCATGCGCACGATCAGCTCCCGCAGCCACGCACGCGCCTCTTCGCGCAGCTTCGCGTCTAGATTCGAGAGCGGCTCGTCGAGGAGGATCACCGGCGGGTTGTAGACGAGCGCCCGTGCAAGCGCGACGCGCTGCTGCTGGCCGCCCGAGAGCTGATGCGGGAAGCGCTTCCCCAGGTGACCGAGGGAAAGCTGCTCGAGCGCCCTGGTCACGCGCGACGACACTTCGGACGAGGCGATGTTGCGCAGCTTGAGACCGTACGCGACGTTGTCGAATACGGTCTTGTGCGGCCATAACGCATACGACTGGAACACGAGGCCGAGACTGCGCGCTTCCGCGGGCACGTCGACGCGACGCGCACCGTCGAACACGACCTTGTCGCCGACGCGAATGACGCCGCGCTGCGGTACCTCGAGTCCGGCAACGGCCCGCAGAAGCGTCGTCTTGCCGCTGCCCGAAGGACCGAGGAGCGACACGACCTCGCCCCGTTCGAGCGTCATCGTGACGCCTTTCAGGATCGGGTTGTCGCCGTATTGAAGGTGCAGGTCCTCGACGGTCAGCTCGGCCATGCGTATTCCCCTGGCATCAGTCGCGAAGCTTCACGCCGAAGCGCAAGGCGAACGCAAGACCGATGAACACCAGCACGATGTTGATCAGTGACAGCGCGGCGACGACGTCGATGGCGCCCCCTTGCCACAACGACACGAGCTGCGCTCCGATCACTTCGGTGCCGGGTGCAAGCAGGTAGACGCCGGTCGAGTATTCGCGCTCGAAGATCATGAAGACGAGGAGCCACGAGCCGATCAGCCCATGGCGTATGAGCGGCAGCGTGATCTCGCGCGAAATGCGACCTCGACCGGCACCGACGCTGCGTGCCGCCTCCTCGAGCTCCGTGCTGACCTGCATCAGCGACGAGGAGATCAGCCGCATCCCATATGCGAGCCACACGACGGTGTATGCGAGCCACATGCTGAAGATCGTCTGGCGCAGCGGGGTCAACGGGGGAAAGAACAGGAACACCCAGAGGAATGCCAGCCCGATCAGCAGGCCCGGGACCGCGCGCGGGACCAGCACCAGGTAATCGACAACGCGCGACCATCCGTCGTTGCGCCGATGCGTCGCAAAGCCGATTGCCGTGTAGCACGCGACGGTGATGGCGCCGCCGACGGTGCCGATCAAAACCGTGTTCCAGATCGCGCGCACGTGCGTCGGCTCATCGAATACCGCGCGGAAGTTGTCGAGCGTGAACGCTTCGGCGAGCTGCACGCCGAATCCCCAGTTCGTCACGAAGGCCCGAAGTGCGATTCCCGTGAGCGGCACGATCACCGCGACCAGCAGCCACAAGCCGATCAGGGCGACGGCGAGCCATTTCCAGCGGCCGAGCGGCAGATCGCGAATGCGTCCGGCCTTGCCCTTGATCGTGGCGTATTTGCGCGCGTTCTGCAGCAGGTGCCGCTGCATCAGCACGAGCGGGATCGTCATGGCGACGATGCAGACGGCGACGGCCGCCATCAGGTGATAGGACGGTGTGCCGAGCTTGTTGGTCAGCTTGTACAGGTATGTCGACAGAACGAGGTGGCCTTCGGGATCGCCAAGCACGAGTGGAAGGCCGAAGAGCTCGATGCCGAGGAAGAACACGAGCACGGCGGAGAACAGCAACGCGGGCATGATCAGCGGCAAGCTGACCGAGATCGCGACCCGAAACGGTGATGCGCCGGCAACGCGCGCGGCCTCTTCGACGTCCGAGCCGAGACTCTTCAGCGCCGATGAGGCGTAGATGTAGACGTTCGGCACGTGCGTGAGCCCCGCGATCACCGACATTCCGGCAAGCGAGTAGAGCGTCCATGGCGCGCCGCCGAAGAGCTCGGTGGACCACACCGAATAGAAGCCGACCGGTCCGGCGGCGACGACATAACCGAACGCGAGCACCATCGGCGACACGAAGCTCGGCACGAGCACCATCGGCTCGATCCAACGCTTGCCGGGGAAATCGGTGCGCTCCATGACGAACGCGAGAATGCCGCCGAGCGGCACGGCGATCAGCGTCATGCCGCCGGCGATCAGCAGCGAATTGGTAAGCGCGCTCCAGAAGTCCGGATCGGAAAAGATGAACTCGTACGCGGCAACGCCGACCTGCTTGACGGCGTCGAAGAACGGCGCGGAGAGCAGGCTCTGGTAGACGATGAGCGACAGCGGCGCGAGGACCGCCGCCGCGGTGATCAGGATCGTCAGTGCGCGAGGCAGCGCGGTCAACGCGCGGCCACGCGCGCGGGGCAGTCCTGCTGCGGTCGGGGCGTCGGCCAGCGTTGCCATCGGCCGTCGGTCAGGACGCGCGCGACATGCGTGGGCGCGTTGCGGTCCGAGCGCTTACTTGCCTGCGGACGCGAGCGTCGTCTTCCACGAATTCAGGAATTCGAGACGCTTCTTCGGATCGAGATACGAGACGATTTCGGAGGTGACCGGGATGGGCTTGACGTTGTTGCCGAGCTGCTTGTTGAGCGATGCCGCCGTATATTCGGCGTCGACGTCATTGCGGATCGAGAACAGCTCGACATCGCTGCCGATCAGCTTCTGTCCGCGCGCCGACAGGACGTAATCGGTCCAGACCTTCGCCGCATTCGGATTCTTGGCGCCCTTGCCGATGAACAGCACGCGCGAGAGCACGAGCGTGTAATCCTTCGGGAGGACGACGCCGAGGTTCGGGTCCTTTTTCGCGCGCACGAGCGCGTACGAGCCGAGGACGTTGTAGCCGAGCAGATGCTCGCCCGAAGAAACCTTCTCGAGCATGTTCCCGGTGCTCGAGTACACACGGTAGCTGGTTGCGCCGAACGCCTTCTCGAGGTCTTTCATCCCCGGGAAGTACTTGCTGTCCTGCACGACGAACATGAAGCCCACCCCGCTCTTCTCGATGTCGTAGGTCGTGACCTTGCCCTTGAACTTGTCGGTCTTCGACATCAAAAGCTTGACCAGCGACGCGTGGTCCTGCGGGATCTCGTCGCCGGTGACGAGCCGCTTGTTGTAGATGAAGACGGCCGGCTCGTATGTCGTTCCGTAGGCCTGGTTCTTGTAGACCGCCCACGTCGGAAGCTTCGACGCTTCAGGCGACGCGTAGGACATCGCCTGGCCGTCGTCGACCAGCTTCACCTGGAGATCCATCGCCGAGCTCCACATCACATCGGCGCCTCCTTGACCCGACGCGGATTCGGCGATGAAGCGGTTGTACATCTCGGTCGAGTTCATGTCGTTGTACTCGACCTTGATATCGGGATAGAGCGCGTTGAAGTCCTTGATGAGCGGCTGGGCCGCCTTGGTGTCGAGGGCGCTGTAGACGACGACCTTGCCTTCCTTTTTCGCGGCCGCGATCGTCTGGGCGTAATCGGCCGGGTAACCGGCTGGAACGTTCTGCGCGAGCGCGGGCAGCGCGATGCAGAAAAGCGTAGCGACGGCGACACGTAGCAGCATGACTCCTCCGATGATTGGGCTCGCCGGCCGCTGCCGCCTGGGATCGGCCGACCGTCGCGGGCGCGTCTGATGTCCTATTCTATGCGCAATCCGCCGGCCGCAGGCGCCGGGGTGGACGACTGCGCTACCCGCGCGTAGCGTTCAGTTTTCTGTTGCCATTTTCAGGACGCGTCGTGCAGGTGACAAGCGAGAGCGACGAGCATCAGGAAATCCGTGACGCTATCCGCGAGTTGTGCGCGCAGTTTCCCGACGCGTACTTTCGCAAGATCGATGCCGAGCATGGCTATCCCGAGTCGTTCGTCGACGCGCTGATCGGTGCCGGCTGGCTCGCTGCGATGATTCCCGAGGAATACGGGGGTTCGGGGCTGGGGCTCACTGCGGCATCGGTGATCATGGAAGAGATCAACCGCTGCGGCGGCAACGCGGGCGCGGTCCACGGCCAGATGTACAACATGGGCACGCTGCTGCGTAACGGCAGCGAAGCGCAAAAGCGCAAGTATCTGCCCGACATCGCGGCCGGCCGGCTGCGGATCCAGTCCATGGCGGTCACCGAGCCGACGACGGGCACCGATACGACGAAGATCAAGACGGTCGCCGTGCGGAAAGGCGACCGCTACATCGTCAACGGGCAGAAGGTGTGGATCTCCCGCGTCCAGCATTCCGACCTGATGATCCTGCTCGCACGCACGACGCCGCTCGCGGAGGTCAAGAAGAAATCCGAGGGGATGTCGATCTTCATCGTGGATCTCCGTGATGCCGTCGGCCACGGCCTCACCGTCCAGCCGATACCGAACCTCGTGAATCACGAGACGAACGAGCTCTTCTTCGACAACCTGGAGGTCCCGGCCGAGAACCTGATCGGCGATGAGGGCCGCGGCTTCAAGTACATCCTCGACGGTTTGAATGCGGAGCGGACGCTGATCGCTGCCGAATGCATCGGCGACGGCTACTGGTTCATCGAGCGTGCCGTTCGGTACGCGAACGAGCGGATCGTGTTCGATCGGCCCATCGGCAAGAACCAGGGGGTGCAGTTTCCGATCGCCGATGCCTACATCGAGGTGGAAGCGGCGAACCTGATGCGCTTTCGCGCGTGCGAGTTGTTCGACGCCGGCAAGGCATGCGGCGCGCAGGCGAACATGGCGAAGTATCTCGCGGCGAAGGCGTCCTGGGAGGCAGCGAACGTCTGCATGCAGACGCACGGCGGATTCGGCTTTGCGAACGAGTACGACATCGAGCGCAAGTTCCGCGAGACGAGGCTCTATCAGGTTGCGCCGATTTCCACGAACCTGATCTTCTCGTACATTGCCGAGCATGTCCTCGGGCTGCCGCGATCCTTCTGAATTCATCTCGAGAAACGGCTGCACGAATGCGCATTGAACGGGGACGAGCAGTGAGGGATCGGTTGTCGATGCGATGAACATCGGATCCGATACGCAAGCGGAGTCTGCGGCCCGTCCTCTCGACGGCATCACGGTCGTCACGCTCGAGCATGCGATCGCGGCGCCGTTCTGCACGCGGCAGCTCGCCGATCTCGGCGCGCGCGTCATCAAGATCGAACGTCCGGGTGTCGGGGACTTCGCCCGCGCATACGACGAGCGCGTCAACGGACTTGCGTCGCACTTCGTATGGACGAACCGCTCGAAGGAGAGCCTGACGCTCGACGTGAAGCACCCCCAAGGCCAGGCGATCCTGCGCCGCCTCGTGCTGGAGCGCGCGGACGTCGTCGTGCAGAACCTCGCGCCCGGCGCGGCGGCGCGCCTCGGCATCTCCTACGATGCGCTGCACGCGGACAAGCCGGCGCTGATCGTGTGCGACATATCGGGTTATGGAAGCGACGGTCCATACCGCGACAAGAAAGCCTACGACCTGCTCATACAAAGCGAATCAGGGTTCCTGTCGGTGACGGGCACCGAGAGCACGCCGTCCAAGGTCGGCGTCTCGATCGCAGACATCTCCGCTGGAATGTACGCGTATGCGGGAATCCTCACGGCCTTGCTCGCCCGCAAAGACACGGGACAGGGAACGATCGTCGACGTCTCGCTTTTTGATTCGCTGGGCGAGTGGATGGGCTATCCGATGTATTACACGGCCTACGGCGGCTCACCGCCGGAGCGGACCGGGGCGCGTCACGCGACCATCGCTCCATATGGTCCCTTCCGCACCAGAGACGGAGCCGTCGTCGTCGCTGTCCACAACGATCAGGAGTGGATTCGGTTCTCCACCGACGTCCTGGGTCAACCGAATCTCGCTGCTGATCCGAGATTTCGAACGACACCGCTGCGCTTCGAGCATCGTGTGGCCTTGACCGATGCGATCGAAACGGCCTGCGGCACACTCACGTCGGCGGACGCGCTTGAACGACTCGAAGCGGCCGGCATTGCCAACGCCAGGGTCAACAGCGTGGAGGAGTATCTCCGCCACCCACAGCTCGCAGCGAGCGACAGCTGGCGTGAGAT
>Ga0105248_10006598_pt1 | contig 12713 bp, 10 predicted proteins | sample KBSS34metaG_FD_81524 | JGI IMG/M metagenome (GOLD analysis project Ga0105248, IMG submission 81524) | Switchgrass rhizosphere microbial communities from Kellogg Biological Station, Michigan, USA - KBS S3-4 metaG | ecosystem: Host-associated > Plants > Roots > Rhizosphere > Soil | place... | reverse complement strand
GGCGCGCGGCTGCTGGTCGGGCCGGAATCGGCAGGCGCGATTCCGGGGCCGGCTTGCTATCGGCACGGCGGGCCGCTGACGATAACCGATTGCAATGTCCTGCTCGGCAAGATCCAGCCTGACCATTTTCCGCATCTGTTCGGACCGGATGGAAATGCGCCGCTCGACCGGGCGGCGGTCGAGGCGCGCTTTGCGGCGCTGGAACTCAGAGGCTTCTCGCCCGAGCAGGCGGCGGAAGGCTTCGTCGCCGTGGCGGTCGCCAATATGGCGAACGCGATCAAGGCGATTTCAATCGCACGCGGCCATGACGTGGCGCGCTACACCCTGGCGTGTTTCGGGGGCGCCGGCGGGCAGCATGCCTGTCTGGTCGCGGATGCACTCGGCATGGACCGGGTCATGGTCCACCCGCTCGCGGGTGTACTTTCGGCCTATGGCATGGGGCTGGCGGATCGGGCGATTTTGCGGGAGCGGACCTTGGCCCTGCCGCTGACGGAGATCGGTATGCCGCTGCTCAAGCGCCAGATTGCGGCGCTGGCCGAAGAGGCCGAAGCGGCATTGCGGGCACAAGATGTCAGCGAAGCAACGATCCGCACCGCGGTGCATGTTCATATACGCTATGCGGGGACGGACAGCCTGATCGAGGTTGCTGCGGCATCGCTGGATAAGATGCGCGCGGATTTTAGGGCTGCGCACGAATTGCGCTTCGGTTTCGCTGGCGAGGGCGATCTGATCGCGGAGATGTTACGTGTTGAGGCGACCACCGCCTCTCAACCGCAGCATGCCCGAGCTTCAGGGAAGACGGCTTCCCGCTCTCAGCCTTCGGCTGAAGTTTATCCTGATCGCCTGCCTTGCGGGCAGCCGAGGGGCGGGAATGAGAAAGGGCGCGCGGACGTTTATATGGATGGCGCTGTCCATCCAACGCCTGTTCACATCCGCACCGACCTCCTCACTGATACGACAATCCTCGGCCCCGCGCTCATCATCGATCCTGGATCCACCACGGTCGTCGAACCTGGCTGGCGCATGACCGTCGATAGCGGACGGAACCTCATCCTCACCCGTGCCATTCCGCGCAAGACCAGCATAAGCAACGACACCGCCGTCGATCCTGTCCGCCTCGAAATCTTCGCGGGGCTGTTCATGGCGATCGCCGAGGAAATGGGAGCGGCGTTGCAGCATAGTGCGTCGTCGGTGAACATCCGCGAGCGGCTCGATTTCTCCTGTGCGCTGTTCGATGGCGACGGCAACCTCGTTGCCAACGCGCCGCATATGCCAGTCCATCTCGGATCGATGGGCGAGAGCATCCGCACCGTGATCGCCCGCCGCGATGGCGCAATCGACGGGCGCGGCATGTGCCCGGGCGATGTCTATGCGCTCAACGCACCTTATGATGGCGGAACGCATCTTCCCGACATCACGGTGATCATGCCGGTGTTCCTGGCGGCAGACGATGCCGCCCCGGCCTTCTTCGTGGCGGCACGCGGACATCATGCCGATATCGGCGGCATCAGCCCCGGATCGATGCCGCCCGACAGTCGGAGCGTCAACGAGGAGGGGGTAGTTTTCGACAATATTCTGCTCGTCGATCGCGGCCATTTCAGGGACAGCGAGACGCGCGCTTTACTGGGCGGCGGGCGGTGGCCGGCGCGCGATCCGGATCGAAACATCGGCGACCTAAAGGCTCAGATTGCCGCCTGTGCGAGGGGCGCCGCCGAGCTTCGCCGCATTTCGGGAGATTTTGGACGGGCAACGGTCGAAGCTTATATGGGACATGTTCAGGCCAACGCCGAAGCGGCGGTACGGCATCTGATCGACGGGTTGTCGGACGGCGCATTCACCTATGAAATGGACGATGGTGCGATCATTTGCGTCGCGGTGACGATCGACCGGATAGCACGAACGGCAACCGTAGATTTCACAGGCACCAGCGCGCAACATCCCGGCAATTTCAACGCGCCCTTTTCGGTGGTGCGCGCGGCGGTGCTCTATGTAATCCGATCTCTTATCGATAATCCGCTTCCCCTGAACGATGGCTGCCTGCGTCCGATCCGGATCATCGTCCCTGAAGGATCGATGCTGAATCCGCGCTATCCCGCCGCCGTGGTCGCGGGCAATGTCGAGACCAGTCAGGTGATCACCGATGCCCTGTTCGGGGCGCTGGGTGCGATGGCGGGCGCGCAAGGCACGATGAACAATTTCACCTTCGGCAACGATCGCCACCAATATTATGAAACGATCGCCGGCGGATCCGGCGCGGGCCCGGATTTCGACGGCACGGCGGTCGTGCAGACGCATATGACCAATAGCCGTCTTACCGACCCGGAGGTGCTGGAAACGCGTTTTCCCGTGCTGGTCGAGGAGTTTTCCATCCGCCATGGATCGGGCGGGCAGGGCGCACATGCCGGCGGTGACGGCGCTATCCGGCGGATCCGGTTCCGGGAAGCGATGCGCGCCGGAATATTGTCGAACCGCCGCCGCGTGCCGCCCTTCGGCCTTGCCGGGGGTTGCGACGGCGCCGTTGGCGTGAACCGGGTGGAGCGGGCGGACGGACATGTGGAATGGCTTCCGGCGACCGCCGCGGTCGATATGGCGGCAGGTGACGTGTTCGTGATCGAGACGCCGGGTGGCGGTGGTTTTGGAGAAGCAGAGTGAAGTTGGCGAACGAGAGGCGGGTCAGCTGATGCTGGTCCTCTCCGGCATTGCGATCATCGCGCTTGGGTTCATGCTGCGCTTCAATCCGCTGCTGGTGGTGCTCGCCTCCGCGCTGGTCACCGGTCTGGCGGCGGGGCTCGACCCGCATGCAATCATCGCGGCGTTTGGAAAAGCGTTTAACGATAATCGCTATGTCACTGTAATCTATATTGTCCTGCCTGTGATCGGATTGCTCGAGCGGCACGGTCTTCAGGAACGGGCGCGCACCGTGATCGCGGGGCTGCGCGGCGCGACCGTGGGCCGGCTGCTGATCGTCTATCTGCTGTTCCGGCAGGTCACGGCGGCGCTCGGGCTGACGTCCATCGCCGGCCCCGCGCAAACCGTCCGGCCGCTGATCGCGCCGATGGCGGATGCGGTGGCGGACCTCGACGATCCCGAGGACGAGCGCATCAAGGCGATGGCCGCCGCCACCGACAATGTCGGGCTGCTCTTTGGCGAGGATATCTTCATCGCGGTCAGTTCGATCCTGCTGATGAAGGGCATATTGGAAGGGTTCGGCATCGATCTGCAGCCCTTCGCCTTGTCGGTCTGGGCAATCCCGACCGCGATCGCGGCCTTCCTGATCCACAGTGCGCGCCTTTTGCTGCTCGACCGGCGGTTGCGCCGGGAACGGGATCGGCCCGTATGATCGGGCTGCCGTTCATCTATGCGATCGCCGGCGCGACCTTCGCCGCTTATGCGCTGATCAATCTGTTCGATCGGACCAACCGGAAGCGCGTCGGCAGCGCCGCTTTCTGGGGATTGATCGCGCTCAGCTTCATTGCCGGCAACCGCCTTGGCGATTTCGGCAACGGATTGCTCGTGATTGCGCTGGCAACGATTGCCGGGCTCGGCGGCATCGGGCGAAGCGGCGGCGCGACGACGACGCCCGAGGAACGGCGTTCGGAGGCCGTCAGGCGCGGTAATCGCTTGTTCCTGCCCGCGCTGATCATCCCTGGCGCCGCCCTGATCGGCACGCTTGCGTTCCGGCATTTCCCCACCCTGGTCGATCCGAAGCAGGTTACGCTGGCATCGCTGACGTTGGGCGTTCTCATCGCGCTGGTTGCGATGTTCCTGTGGCTGCGACCGACACCGCTGGCGCCGTATCGGGAGGGGCGCCGGTTGATGGACAGTATCGGCTGGGCGGCTTTGCTGCCGCAGATGCTCGCCAGCCTGGGCGCGGTGTTTGCCCTGGCCGGCGTCGGGAAGGTCGTCGGCGGGATCGCAGCACAGGCCATACCGTCGGGCAGCCTGATCGGGGCAGCGCTGGCTTATGGCCTTGGCATGGTGCTGTTCACGATGATTATGGGCAATGCCTTCGCGGCGTTTCCGGTGATGATCGCGGCGATCGGAGTACCCTTGCTGATACAGGGGCATCATGGCGATCCGGCGATCGTTGCAGCGGTCGGCATGCTGACCGGCTTTTGCGGGACGATGATGACGCCGATGGCGGCCAACTTCAATCTGGTGCCGGCGGCTTTGCTGGACCTGCGCGATCGCTACGGCGTGATCCGGGCGCAGGCGCCGACGGCCTTGCTGTTGCTGATGGTCAATATCGGCCTGCTCTATTATCTCGGCTTTCGATGAGCCAGCTCGATTATCAGACCGCGTCGCACTTCGCCCGGATCACCCTCGGTCATTTGACGCGCGAATATCCGAACAAGCTCGACCATGTGATGGACGGGCCGGATGATCTCGCTGCGCCATCGGTGCTGCATCCGATCTTTTTCGGCAGCTTCGACTGGCATAGCTGCGTCCATGGCTGGTGGCAGGTGATGCGGCTGGCCCGGCGCTTCCCCGATCTGCCCGAGGCTGCCCAAATTTGCGCGCTGGCGGATCGCATGCTGGTCCCGGCACGGGTGGCGGGCGAACTGGCCTATCTGGAGCGGCCGTCATCGGCGGGCTTTGAGCGGCCTTATGGCTGGGCATGGCTGCTCGCTTTGCATGACGAACTCTCGCAGCATCCGGATACGCCCTGGGCAGCGACGCTCGAGCCGCTCGCCCGTGCTTTCGCGGCCCGCTTTGCGCACTTCCTACCGAAGATGGTCTACCCGATCCGGGTCGGCACGCATTTCAACATCAGCTTCGCTCTGGTCCTGGCGCATGACTGGGCCGAACAGCACGACCACGCCTTGTACGCCATGATCAGCCGATGCGCGCTCTCCTGGTTCGAAGAGGATGCCGATTGCCAGGCCTGGGAGCCGGGGGGCGACGAATTCCTCTCGCCGGCGCTGACCGAGGCGGTACTGATGAGCAGGGTTTTGTCGCATCGGGACTTCGCCGACTGGCTCGCTCTGTTCCTGCCGCATCTCGCGCACAAAAGGCCGGTGACGCTGTTCCGGCCGGCAACCGTCTCCGATCGATCGGACGGCAAGATCGCCCATCTCGATGGCCTCAATCTCAGCCGCGCATGGTGCTGGCGTACGATCGCCCGCAAGCTGGGCATTTCCCATCCGTTGTCGCCGATCATCAGAGCGTCAGCCGAACAGCATCTCCACGCGGGCCTGCCTCATATAGCGGAGACCTATATGGGCGAACATTGGCTCGCGACCTTCGCCTTGCTGGCGCTGGAGGCCTGATTCCGGGGCACATATTAGGTCGTGGATTCAGGAAGCGGACGGTCGGCAAGCGCTCCAAGTCGGTCATAGCGGCAGCTTGCTCCACCGCCTAAAATCGGTCCGTCAGCTTTCCATCCTCGCCGGGCAGTGCCGGTGCAGAGATGGGGGGCTCGCTCTGACCGCTTTTTTGCGTTGGATAACAGCTTAGGGGTCGGAAGCCGCCGTTGCCTCCTGCCAAATGGAAGGGAATTGCGCGGCCAGTCTCACGCCATCTCGTGTCTGGCATTTGTCCGAGAGATAGAGTCCGGTCGGGAAGAGCAGGAAGGCCCGCCCACCAAGGTTCCGGTTGTCGGTTGTGGCGTACACGATTGATCCGCGTCGATTATCTATAACCGCGCTCAGTTGATCCCAACGCACAATCCGCTCAGCAGATGTCTCGGGATGGAAGCGAAGACCATCTGGGGACACGATCAGAGCCGGTTTGAGATCACGCTGTCTGCGCCGCAAAGTGGCGATGAGGAAAGCCGCGAAGCACGAGGCCAATCCCAAGGAAACAATTAACCGCCCTGACGTGAGAGCCTCTGACCGCCACCCTGTCGCGAGCAGCAACGAAAGCACGACCCACGCCCCCCAAAAAACCAACTGCCAAACGCTGGGTGGCTTTGCATAGAAGACGATAGGCTGGGCGATCATTGGGAAACAGTAGCTCGCAGGAACGAGGTAATGAAAGTCCGCTATTGGGATAGCCCATGCTAGAACCGGCTGTGCCCGCTTACCAGCAATTCCGCCGCAAAGCCGATAGTCGCAAATCCACTCAATCGGCCATTCGACAACCGTTCGAGCGTCCCTAGTTGCGGACGCTCTGCGTCATGGTAACGTGCATGGATGACGCTCCCCGGTAAACTCTGTCCGATGTTCTTGGTCATAGGATTAGCGGCCCCGCTGTTGGCCCAGACACCCTCAGCCAAAGAGGATTTAAGCGATCAGATCATCACCGGAGCGTGGGGCGATCCCACAAAGTGCGACCTGACGAACGCCTCGCCTATCCCCTTCATGGATGCGGCTCGCGATGGTGGTGCGGCAAGCGGAGCCTGCGTCTCGGTAACAGCGTATTGGAAGGGCGGAGCGATCTACGCCAACGCAGCGGATGCAAACATTGCGAAGTCCGTTGTGACGTCGAAGCTCGTGGGAAGGCGCGTTGGCATCTATGCGAACGAACGCATCTTTGATAAGGCTCCCCGCCATCCGACGCCCTTCACCGTCGCTGGCACATACGCTTCCTGCAAAACGGAATGGCCCGGCGCGATGATGGTGCTCGGCTACTGCCACTTCTCGGATGGGCCATTCTTGAAAGTCTCGCAAACGCGGGCTGCTCGGCGACGCGATGTCCGCTAATCGATTTCACTCACCGAAAGCAGAGCGTCGCATAACCACCCAATTTATGGGCACTCCCACCAAAATGGATCGAATGCGAGAACCGCCCCAGTTTCGGACGTTCCCTTGCTGGCCGACGAACCCTGAGAACGGACGCCCGATTAGCCTTATGGACAATCGCCCCATGTTGGCATTCCGGGCCGTGCCACGGCCTTCTGAACGCCCTCTTTCACCACAGCCGATCCTTGGGCGTGCAGGTTATCGTATAGCTGGATCCCGTCACCGGTGCAGAGTTTTGCGGCGCTTTGTCCGACACCACCCTGCTGGCTTTTGAACTTCACAACCGCCTCTACGCCGATATGTCCGTTCGCTAAAACATATTGGTCCATGAGCGCCACGCTGCTCTCTAAAACGGATTGGAACGCGGGATCATTTTTGCGAGAGCAATGCTTTCCGACCTCCGACGCCACCGACGTTAAGGCCCAAAGACAAAGCACGCCCTCGCCCGGTTTGGGCTCCGGTGTGTTGGCAGGAGTTGGATCACTCGAAAATGCACTCGCGCTGGCCGTGAATGCCAAGCCGATAACCACCGACATAAACCGCTTCGTTCTCATAAATTGATGATCGCAGAGCTTTGGCCGTCCTGCAACGACCAGTATTCCGTTTGTCAGTCTGAAAGCCGCCATTCCGCTTTCCAGCCAATCTCGGCCGTTCCGATTTATGGGTTTACGTCCTAATTTAGATCACCGCGCCGCGTCGTCCCAGCCCCTCGACTGCCTGCAAGGCAGGCGCTCGGGATCAACTTCAGCCAAAGGCTGAAGGCTGGGGCCCATAGCTCTCTCCACGCAAGGCACCTTTTGCAACGGCAGACATGGACCCCAGCCTTCGCTGGGGTGACGATGTTCTTGAGACGGAAAGAGGTCATTCACGCACTGTCGTTGCCGTTCCGCCCCGATGCGGGCATAGGCGTCCCATGCTCAATGACAATATCCTGTTCATCGATGGCGAAGCGGTCGTCGTCGACAAGCCTGCCGGCCTTCCGGTCGATCCTCCACGCGACGGATCGATGAGCGTGGCGAACCAGTTGCAGTCGCTTTCCTTCGGGTTCAAACGGTGGCCGACGCCCGTCCATCGGCTCGATCGAGACACGTCCGGCTGCCTGTTGCTTGCGCGTCATCCCAAGGCACATGCCCGCATCACGCAGGCATTCGAGGCGGGGCTGGTCCGCAAGATCTATTATGCGGTGCTGGACGGCGTCCCCGCGGAGGAAGGCGGCCTGATCGATATGGCCCTGAACAAGGTTTCCACCCGCGAAGAGGGATGGCGGATGGTGCCGGATCCGGGCGGCAAGAAGGCGCGCACCGTCTGGCGCGTCGTGTCCGTGGTCGATGGGCGTACGCTTGTCGAGTTCAGGCCTGAGACCGGCCGCACCCATCAGATCCGCGTCCATGCCGCGAGCGCCATTGGAATTCCAATAATTGGCGATCCCGTTTATGGCAAAGCGGGTCATCCGATGCTGCTTCATGGGGCATCCTTGATGGTGCCACGCGAGGGCAAGCCGCCGATCGAAGCGCGCGCGCCGTTGCCGGCCGCGTTCGCGGCGATCGGCTTTACCGATCCGGGTCCGGACGATGCCGCCGCCTGACTTCATCCTGCCGGAAGACGCGATCGAGGAGCGTTTCCTCGCGTCGACCGGTCCGGGCGGCCAGAATGTCAACAAAGTCGCGACGGCGGTTCAGCTTCGTCTGGACGTGTTCGCGCTGCGGCTGGCGCCGGACGTCTATCAACGGCTGAAGGAACTGGCGGGCAGCCGCTGGACCAGCGACAGCGCGATCGTCGTCACCGCGCGCACCCATCGCACGCAGGACGCGAACCGCGCCGAAGGCCGCCGCCGGCTTGCCGAGCTGGTCGCCAAAGCCCATGTCCGCCCAATGCGGCGGGTGAAGACCAAGCCCAGCAAGGCAGCGAAGGCGCGGCGGGTCGAAAGCAAGACGGCGCGGGGGGAAATCAAGCGTGGCCGCGGCCGGCCGGATATGGAGTGAAGGCATGTATGATTTCGCCAGGCCCGGAACCAGCGACAAGGAAGCCCTCTACGCCGAACTGACGTCGGCGATCGGGGCCATCACCGCCGACGAGCATGATGCGATCGCCAATATGGCGAACGCGGCCGCCCTGATCTGGGATTTCCTGCCCGATCTGAACTGGGCCGGCTTCTACCGCGTGATCGGCCATGAACTGGTCCTGGGGCCGTTCCAGGGCAAGGCCGCGTGCATCCGCATCGAACGCGGTCGCGGGGTCTGCGGCACGGCAATGGCGACGCGCGAAGTGCAGTGCATCGCCGATGTTCACGCCTTTCCCGGTCACATCGCCTGCGATGCGGCGTCGGCGTCGGAACTGGTCGTGCCGATCGAACATGAAGGCATATTGCTGGGCGTTCTCGATCTCGACAGTCCGATCATCGGGCGGTTCGATCAGGAAGATGTGCGCGGCTGTACGATGGCGATGGCGGTGTTGGGGCCGAGAATAGCGGGGGGCTCTTCGCCATCCTGAACCTGTTTCAGGATACACTCTTCAATTTGGACCGGCTCTCCAATGGATGGATGCTGAAACACGTTAAGCGTCACGGCTTCCAGGAAATCCTTATTTGCGCGCCGGTGCGCCCGCGAAGGTGATAAGGCTTTCCTCTCCATGTGGCCCAAGCGCCGCCACCCCGAAAAAATTATCATCGATATTGATGTTCTTCAGCAGCATCGTCTTATCCTTCGTGTCGCGATGCTGCGTCCAGTCCATGCCGTCCGCGCGCCGCCAATATATACGGTAGGCCGCGGCTTCGGGTACGGGCGCCCATGATACGGTGGTATCCGCCGTCACCGCGCCGGCGAGCGCGGCGGTGGCCGGAGCAGGCGGCGCGAGCGCGAGCGCGCGAGCGGTGGCGATGTTCAGATTGGCGACCTTCGCCAGATAGCGAAAATCGACGCCATCGATCGTGTCGCCATAGACGCGGCCGTTTTCGGTGCGCAGGTCCTGATGCTGGTGATCGTAATTTTCCGTCGCCTCGGTGATGCGCACCGCCGGAAAGCCCATGTCGAGCGAAGGCAGATGATCGCCGCCGCGGCCGAAGCGGTCCGGCCGGCGGATGGCGATAACCTCCAGTCCGGTGTGCGCTGCGGCGCCGATGCGGTCGACATATTTGGCCAGCGCACGGGAAGGCCCGTCATCCTCGCCGCCGTTGCCGCGCCGTATTCTGGCTTCATCCAGGCTTTCCGACGCGCGAATGCCTTCGCTGAACACGCGGACCCGCGTGTCGATGTGCGCACCGCCTATGCCGTGCGAGTTGCCGACGATGTCGTTGTTGATCAGAGCCGTCACTTGCCAGTTGCGCACCTTCGCGGTTCTGGCGAGCAACTGGCCACCATACAGCCCCTGTTCCTCGCCGGAGAGCAGCGCAAATATAATCGTCGCTCCGTGCGCTTCGCGGGAAAGGATTCGGGCGGCCTCGATCACGAGCGCGGACCCGGACCCGTCATCATTCGCCCCCGGGGCGTCGCTGGTGGCGTTCATGATGTCGGTGACACGGCTGTCGATATGCGCCGACAGGATGATCACACGGCTGGGATCCGTCGTTCCTTTCCGGATCGCCAGCACGTCGACAATCTCGACGCCATTCGGAGCGCGCGGACCGGTGAAGCGATCGGCGACCTTTTCGACCTCCAGGCAGCCCCCGCAATCTTTTGAAATCTCCGCAAAGCGCGCCGCCGCCCACGCTCGCGCAGCACCGATGCCGCGTACGGGGTCGGTCGGGGAGGACAAAGAGTGGCGCGTGCCAAAGCCGACCAGCGTCGCGATCGTCGCGTGCAATTCGGCGGGGCTGGCGGACGGCAGCGCCGCCTGCGCGACGGTGGCAGAGAGCAGAATGGCAAGAGCGGTGCAACTGCGGATCATGCGAAGATCAACTCAATCGATCGAGGGCCTCATCGCTCAACGATCCGGGGATAACCATCAGCGGGCAGGGGAGTTGCCCCGCCTCGGTAACGGCGAAATGGGTGATCAGCTTGTTCGCGGATCCGACGGCGGCGGCCCCGAGCACGAGCGCCGCGACGCCTGGGCGTTCCTGCAGCAAAGCCTTGACCGCCAGAATCGGATCGCCCTGGCGCACCGTGATCGATGGGCGCAGGCCGGTTTCCTCGATCAGTGAGCCAGCCGCCTGCGCGACCAGCGCCTCAGCCCGCAGGCGGGCCTCCTCTTCCATAGCGGCCTGGACCGAACCCCATTGGACGAATTCGGCCTGATCGACGAGCGCGAGGATCTCGACGGCGCCGCCCGTTTTTGCCGCGCGACGGGCCGCAAAGCGCAACGCGATACGCGCTTCGTCGCTTTCATCGATGACCACCAGATAGGTCCGAATATCCATCGCGCCCGTGCTGCCCCCCTTGTCTATTGCGGAAAACGGTGCGCCAGTTGCGCATATTGTGCAAGCGCCGGCCATGCTGGGGCCTTGACGTTGTCGGGCCGAGCGGGAAAGACAGCAGTGTCCAACCCATTCCTCCCCATGGGACCTGTTTCATGCCGATCGAACTCAAAATGCCCGCGCTTTCTCCGACGATGGAGGAGGGAACACTTGCCCGATGGCTGGTCAAGGAAGGCGATATCGTCAAATCCGGCGATCTGCTGGCCGAGATCGAAACCGACAAGGCGACGATGGAATTCGAGGCCGTCGACGAAGGCACTATCTCCAAAATCGTGGTGCCGGCGGGCGCGGAAGGTGTGAAGGTGGGCGCGGTGATCGCGCTGATCCAGGGTGAGGAAGAAGCGGAAACCGCTCCCAAGGCGAAAGCGAATGCGCCAGAGGCCGATGCCAAAGCGGAGGCGCCGGCTCCCAAAAAGGAACCCGAAGTCACGACAAGGGCGAATGCGCAGGCGCCTGTCGCAGCATCGACGTCGGTCGCTTCCGGCGATCGCATAAAGGCGAGTCCGCTCGCCCGCCGGCTCGCATCGGCGCAGGGCGTTGATTTGGCGAGCGTGACTGGATCGGGGCCAAGTGGCCGCATCGTCAAGGCTGATGTCGAAGGACTCAGCGGTACGGCGCCGCGCGCCGCGGCCGCGCCTGCACCGATACCCGCTGCTGCGCCTGCAACGCAGACCACGCCTGCAACCGCAGCGGGGGATATCCCTTCGGAAACGATCAAACTCTCCGGCATGCGCAAGACGATCGCGCGTCGCCTTACCGAATCGATGCAGCAGAGCCCGCACATCTACCTGACAGTGGATATTCTGCTCGATCCGCTGCTGAAATTGCGTGGCGAACTCAACGCTGCGCTCGGCAAGCGGGGCGTGAAGTTGTCCGTCAACGATCTGCTGATCAAAGCGCTCGCCGTCGCCCTGATGGAAGTGCCGGATTGCAACGTCTCCTTCGCTGGCGACACGCTGATCAAATATCAGCGCGCCGATATATCGGTTGCGGTGGCGATTCCGGGTGGCCTGATCACGCCGATCGTGACGGCGGCCGATACCAAGAGCATGGCGACGATCGCGACCGAGGTGAAGGATCTCGCGCAGCGGGCCAAGGATGGCAAATTGGCGCCCAACGAATATCAGGGCGGCACCGCTTCCATTTCCAACATGGGCATGTTCGGGATCAAGCATTTCACCGCCGTCATCAATCCGCCGCAGGCGATGATCATGGCGGTGGGCGCGGGTGAGCGTCGCCCCTATGTCGTGAATGACGAGCTGACGGTTGCCACGGTGATGTCCGCAACCGGCAGCTTCGATCACCGCGCGATCGATGGCGCGGTCGGCGCGCAGTTGATGGCGGCGTTCAAGCGTCTCGTCGAAAATCCGCTGGGCATGCTGGCCTGATGCACACTCCCGACGAGTCACCACCCGTCTATGAGCCGGCGGTGCGGGTGATCGCCATGCCGGCCGATACCAATCCGTATGGCGACATTTTTGGCGGCTGGCTGATGAGCCTGATGGATAGCGCGGCCGGATCGGTCGCGGCGCGCCACTCCAAGGGGCGGGCGGTAACAATCGCGGTGGATGGCATGACCTTTTTGCGGCCGGTCGTCGTCGGTGACGAGGTTTCCGTTTTCG
>Ga0105248_10006597_pt1 | contig 12713 bp, 10 predicted proteins | sample KBSS34metaG_FD_81524 | JGI IMG/M metagenome (GOLD analysis project Ga0105248, IMG submission 81524) | Switchgrass rhizosphere microbial communities from Kellogg Biological Station, Michigan, USA - KBS S3-4 metaG | ecosystem: Host-associated > Plants > Roots > Rhizosphere > Soil | place... | reverse complement strand
ATTATCCCGCAGGTACTCCGCTCCGACCGCCTGGTGCGCCGGCGAATTGGGGAAGTATTCCCGCGCGATGGCGTCGCTGCACGCGACGCCGGCGTCGCGCGCGCGGCCGAGCGCCCGCACGTCGTCGTCGTTCAACGCCTCCGGCCGTCCCGCCCAGAACGCCCACACGAACGGCAATCCGGTCATGCTCGACCACGCTTCGCCGAGGTCGATCTTCTCGAGATGGGGCTGGGGGCTAGGGGACAGTGGATCACGGACGTCGGGGCTCGGGGCTAGCCGATCACGGACATTGGAGCTCGGGGCTAGCTGGCGAGCGCTGGTCCAGTTCTCGTGATCGAGCAGGAGCGCGTTGTCGCCGATCAGCAGCGCCGCGTCGCAGTGACCGAGCATGTCTGCCAGGTCCGGACCGCGAGACTCCAGCGCCGGCCGAATCCTGAAGCGCCGCGCGCAGAGCACGCTGACGAGCGCCACGGAGGTACGCGAGCTGGTGTCCAGCGCGATCGACCGGACGTCGGCGATTGGCCTGGTCGTATAGATCGCGACCGAGTCGACAGGACCGCGAGAGGCGATGGCCAGATCGGGAGCGATTCGATAGACACCGCCCCGCAGGTACTCGATCGACGGGATGAGGCCGACGTCGATGGCGCCCTCATGGAGCAGGCGCGCGCATTCCGAGGGCACGTCATAGCGCAGATCGAACCGCGTCGAGACGTCCAGACCGTAGACCAGCGGCCGGGCATTCAGATACCCGACGGCGCCCAGGCGAACGCGGTTCGTATCGCTCACTGCGAGGAGACGTCCGACGTCGCGCGACGCATAGGCTCGAACCGTCCGTTCCGCTCCACCGGCTCCTGACCGGCGGCGCGGATGTTGCGCCGAATCTCCTCGAGCGGCGCGCGGCGCCGGCCCTCGGTCGTTTCCGCGTCGGGCGACACTGCGTCGACATCGTCGGCGCCGACGGTGAGCGCGACCTGCGCGAGCTTGGGGCCGTACAGCGACCAGTCCACCTGAATCGACGGCACGTTGTCCACGATGACCCTCGCCAGCGCGACGTGCTTCACATCGTCGTAGCCGGTGCTCGGCGCGGCGGAGTTCGTGCGACGCGGCAGTGGCGCAAAGGCGCGGATGACCGCGACCGCTCGCTGGAGATCGGCGACCGCCTTCAGCAGCGGCAGACGATCGGGCGACGGCGATTGATGCACCGTCAGGCGCGCGAGCGCCAGCCCGGAAATATTCACTTCTTCCACTGACCGCCGCGGATCCTGCAGCCGATCGAACGGAGCCTCCGCAACCAACTCCAGGCCAGCAGCGTGCAGCTCTTCGAGCAGCGCTCGAAGCGTCACGCCATCGCGCGCGGCCAGGACTTCAAGATCGGCGAGCGAGAACGCGGAGACGACCCTCCCCTGCGCCTGCGCCATGACCTGCCGCACGCGGTCGACCGCCGCGGCGCGGGTCGTGGGGGCGCCGACGATCCGGACTTCGCCCGCACCAGCGGGAATCGCCATCGGCGCACCGGTGTCGGCCGCAACGTCGGCGACACGGACAAATGTGGTGTTCAACGCGTGCCGTTGGCGGCGCAGGTCGTCCGCCAGCATGCCGAGGCTGATGATGTCGTGCGTGGCCGCGAGGCTGGTGAGCTCCTGCTCCGAGACCGCCATCCGATCGAGCTTACGACAGCGTTGGGCCGAAGAACAAGCCGAGGACAACCGCGATGGTCAGGGCGAGCGCCCACCCGAGGACGCAGACCGCTATCGCGCGCGTGGTATGCCGATAGTCCAGCGCCTGCCGGACGGCGACCACCATGGCGGCAAGCATCCAGACGGCCGACAGGGCGAACACCGGAATCGCAATCGGCGTGATGACCCCCAACACCCGCAGGAGACCAGGTGTGGAGGCAAAGCCGATTGTCCGCAGCAGCTCGCCGACGTCCCCGCGCGTTTGAGGTTCGGGGATCAGTCTGGCGCCGATCTCGAAGGTTACCAGCGCCCATGCGGCCCACGTCATCAAGGCGACGATGCTGATGAAGACGATGCTTTGGAAGGATCCACCGCCGAGGCCGCGCGCGCCGATGCCCGCCGACAGGCTCGACAGGAGCACGACGAGCAGGGCTTGCCCGGTCGCGGTCCGATCGGCCTCGACTTCTTCGTAAATCGCCGTGTCGAGCGCAGCCGCCCCGATGAGCCGCATCACGAAGTTGTTAGGCCTGGCAGTTGTGGTGGCCATACGGATCCTCATGCAAAGAACACCCCTTCCAGCGTCCGGTGGACGGTGACTCCGAGCCTGCCTCGCGCCGAAGCTCGGCGGTTATTTCGCAAGCGACGGCTGGCTTGCCCGCCGACCTGTCCCGACGAAGCCGCCTTGCGGCGAAGGCGGAAGCCCGGTTCGTCAGCGCTCCGCCCGACCCTCCATGACCTCGTAAATGCGCGCCATCGCCGCCGGGTTGATCCCCGGCGCGCTAATCGACTGGTAATGCGCCTTGTGGGCCGTCATGTCAACGCGCTTCGCGGCATCGGCTGCCGGAACCTTCTGGTCGTGCAGCGCCGACGATTGCTTCCACAGGTCGCGCAAGTACTCCTGGAACCAGTCGATCCGCTCCTTGCCCTTGAACGGCTCGCCATGGCCGGGTATGACGTCGACGAAATCGATCGACTTCAGCTTCTCGAGTGCGTCCGGCCATTCGTTGACGTAGCCGTCGATGAGGTTGGCGATCTGATTCACCAGCAGATCGCCCGTGCACAGCACGCGTTCTTTCGGCAGATAGACCACGACGTCGCCTCCGGTGTGGCCGCGGCCGAGATACAGCAGTCGAATCTCGCGATCGCCGCGAAACAGGGTCATCCGATCGTCGAGCGTCACGCTGGGCGGTGTCGGTCTGGTTTCGCTGATCTGCTGACTGAACGTCTGCTGATTCCTGAGCTGCTGCTCGAGCCGCGCCTTGGCGCTTGCGTCGGTTTCCGCCGCCGCGCGCCCCCTGAGATCCTCAATCTGTTTCGGCATCCCCGCCAGGAGTTCCGCGAACATGCCCTTCTGCAGAATCTCCGCGGTCAGCTTCCGGCGAGTGAATTCGTGGCCGATGATCTCGACCGGCGGTCCGAACACCTGGTTGCCGCTGGCGTGGTCGTAGTGGAAATGCGTGTTGACCAGAAAACGGACGGGTTTGTCGGTCAGCGTCTTCAGCTCCTTCAGAAGCGCGCGCGCCGCCTCCGGCGAAATGTGCGAGTCGACGACAAGGACATCGTCCTGATTGACGATGACCGCCGAGTTCGAGCCGACGTTCGGCACGCCGGACCCTATCGCGCTGTAAATGCCAGGCGCGATCTGCGTAAACTTGTGAGCCGGCTGCGGCGCCGGAGTCTGCGCCTGAGAGGCCAGCGCGCCGATGCCAAGCAAACCGGCAAGCGACGCCAGTCGAATGCGATTCATGGCGCACAGTATGCATCAAGCACGGCAGAGGTCATATGGCGGAGCCTGACGCGGTCGCCGAATTCAAACGGCTCGTCGACGGCATTACCGTCGTCATGATGACGACGGTCGCGATCGACGATCTGTTTCGAAGCCGCCCGATGCTCCTCGAATGCGTCGAGCCGGATGGCTCGCTGACGTTCCTCACCCATCTGTCGTCGCAGAAAGTCGAGGAATTGGAGCGCGATCCGCGCGTGAACGCCGCCTTCGTCGGCGACCGCGGCGACCGCTACGTCTCGGCGTCTGGCGTGGCGCGCGTCACCCGCGACGGTGCACGCATCCAGGAACTCTGGAACCCGACATATCGGGCCTGGTTTCCTGGCGGGCCGGAGGATCCGGACATCGCGGTCCTGACCGTCGATGTGCAGCGTGTCGAGTATTGGGACGTGCCCTCTAGCCGTCTCGTCCGCCTCTGGGGGGTCGTCCGGGCCTTCGCAAGCGGGACACCAGCGGAGGCTGGGGACCATCGCACGATTGAATTACCGGCACACGGCAGGTAGTGTCCGGCTTTGGCCGGACCGGGTCGCGCAGCTCTGGCTGAAGCCACACACTACGTACGAGACAGCCGCGCCACGATATCGGCCGCTCGGCGTCCGGCGGCTTCCGTGGTCTTGACGCGCGCGGGCCAGTTGCGCGTATATCCTTCAGACGCCCACTTCTTCGTCGCGTCGATGCCCATCTTGCCGCCATAGGCGGGGAGATCTGCCGCGTCGTCCAGATCGTCCACCGGTCCCTTCGTCATCTGAATATCGCGCAGGGGATCCATGTGGGTGCCGACGATCCACGCGACCTGACTGACATCGTGCACGTCCACATCCTTGTCGACGACGACGATGGTCTTGGAGAACATCAGCTGACCGAGCCCCCAGAACGCGTTCATGATCTTGCGCGCGTGGCCGGGATACCGCTTGTCGATCGAGACCAGCACCAGGTTGTGGAAGATGCCTTCAGCCGGGAAGTGCATGTCGACGATTTCCGGCAACGTCTTGCGGATCATCGGCAGAAAAATCCGCTCGCTGGCCAGGCCGAGGTAATAGTCCTCCATCGGCGGCACACCGACCACGGTGGTGAGGTAGGTCGGCTTCTTTCTGTGCGTGACGCAGGTGATGTGAAACACCGGGAAGTCGTCGGGCTGCGAATAGAGCCCGGTGTGATCGCCGAATGGGCCCTCCCGGCGCCGCTCGCCCGGCTCGACGTATCCCTCGAGAACGATATGCGAGCTGGCGGGCACTTCGAGATCGACGGTCATGCATTTCACGAGCTCGATCCGCCGGCGCGACAGAAAGCCGGCCAGCAGGAGCTCGTCGAGGCCTTCGGGCATCGGTGCGGTGGCGCAGTACGGCAGCACGGGCTCGGCGCCCAGCGCGACGGCGACTTCGAGCCGCCGGCCGAGACGTTCCGCGACGCGGTAATGCTGTGCGCCGCCCTTGTGGCGCTGCCAGTGCATGCCGGTCGTGCGGCCGTCGAAGACCTGCATGCGGTAGGTGCCGATATTGCGCATGCCGGTTTCCGGATCTTTCGTGAACACCAGCGGAAACGTGATGAACTTACCGCCGTCGTCCGGCCAGCATTTCAGGATCGGAAACTGGTCGAGCGTGCCTTCACGGCTGACGACCTCCTGACACGCCGCGTCCTTGACGGTCTTCGGCATCAGGTCGCGCAGCCGGCCGACCATCGGCAGCATCTTCAGCGCGTCCATGATGCCTTCGGGCATCTGCGGCGTCATCAGCTCGTCGATCTCTTTGGCCAGGTCGTCGAGCGTCTTCACGCCAAGCGCCAGGCACATGCGCTCGTTCGATCCGTACAGGTTGGTCACGGCGGCGATGTCGTACCCGGTGGGCTTCTGGAACAGCAGCGCCGGTCCGCCGCCCGGCAGCTTGCACGCGCGATCGGTCACCGCCGCAATCTCGAGATCGGGGCTCACTGGCTCCGGCACGCGCGCCAGCAGCCGCCGTTTGTCGAGGTCCGAGAGAAAGTCAGTGAGATCGGAATACATACGCCCTACGTCGCCGCTGCCATCTTATCGGCGATCTCCTGCGCGAGCGCGAGCGCGCGTCGACCCGCATCGCCGGTGACGCGCGGCTGGCGTTTCCGGGCGATCGCGTCAACGAAGTCGGCGAGCTCGAGCTTCAACGGCTCCTCGACGTCAACGGCAATGTCGCCCCCCTGGATTGACGGCGTCGATCCGGGATCGACTTCGAGACTCCAGCGCTCGGCCTTCCGTGCGGCGTAGTCGATCGACACGTACGACGAGGGCTGGAAGAAGCGGATCTTGCGGACGCGATCGCGGCTGATGCGGCTGGCGGTGAGATTGGCGATGCAGCCGTTGGCGAAGCGGAGCCGCACATTGGCAATGTCGACGCGAGGCGTAATCACCGGCACACCCACCGCCTCGAGCGACGCCACGTCAGAACTGACGATCGAGAGGACGACGTCTAGGTCGTGAATCATGAGATCAAAGACGACGTCGATGTCGAGACTGCGCTCGGGAAACGTTCCCAGCCGATGGACTTCGATGAAGCGCGGATCGGTGAGGAACCGCCGCGCCGCGTTAAGAGCCGGATTGAAGCGCTCGGTCTGCCCCACCGCCAGCACGACGTCCGCGTCGCCGGCGGCGTCGATCATCGCATCGGCCTCGTCAATCGAGCGCGCCATCGGCTTCTCGACCAGCACGTGGATGCCCTTCGACAGCAGATCTCGCGCCAGCTCGGCGTGGAGTTCGGTCGGCACCGCGAGCGTGACCGCGTCTACGCGCCCGATGACGTCGCGATAATCGAAGAGCGGCTCCGCATGATTCGCGGTCGCGATTTCCGTCGCCCGCGGACGGTTGGTGTCGACCACTGCGACGAGCTCCGCGCCCGGCAGCGACGACAGAATCCGCGCGTGATGCTTCCCGAGGTGGCCGACGCCGATCACCGCGATGCGCAAGCTCATGACGCCTGCCACGAAAACACGAACACCCGAACAGGCATTTTAGGTATCGATTTCGTACGTTCGTGGTTTCGTGGCGACCCCCCGACCGACGATGGAAATTCCGGCGTCGTCCGCCGCGCGAATGATCGCGTCTCCGTCGATCATCAATGTCTTCCCCGCGTCGACCGACAGCGCGGTGGCGCCGGCGGCGGCCATCGCCTCGACGGTCGAGACGCCGGCGACCGGCACGTCGAAACGCATGTCCTGATTCGGCTTCGCCACCTTGATGATGCGCGCGCCGCGGCCGGCGAGCTGTCCCGCCCGCGCGATGACGGCGTCGGTCCCTTCCATCGCCTCGACCGCGACAACTGCGCCGGACTTGACCGCAATCGTCTGGCCGATGTCCAGTCCGGCGACTGCGTCGGCGACGCGGCAGCCGAAATCGAGGTCGCGCTGTTCGTCGTCGGTCGGCGCGCGGCGCGTCAGCACGCCCGCGTTGGCGAGCAGGGGCGCCAGCAGCGCGGTCGAGTCGATCAGGTCGATCCCTTCGTCGCCCAGCACGTCGGCAACCCCGGAAATGAGCGAGTCGGTGTTTTTCGTCGCGAGGCGCATCAGCACGCGTCCGAGCGTCCAGTCCGGCCGCACGTTGAACAGCTTGGTGTGCTTCACCTGCCCTGCCATGACGGCCTGCGATACACGGGCGGCCTTCAGCAGGCTGATGCACTGTCCGAGCTCGCCGATCGAAATCCAGTGGAAAGCGGCCGCCGGTGGCCGGGCCGCGGCGTCGGCAAGGTCAGGAAATGTCTCTTCCTTCAACGCGATCACGGTGACGTCGTGTCCCGCGGCGCGCGCCGCGTCGAGAACGAGAAACGGAAACCGGCCGTTCCCGGCTATCAGACCGAGCTTCATCGACGGCTCGTCAAAGGACGGCTATCTTCGTGCCCTTCGGTTTCTTCGTTCTTCGTGATAGCTCGTGACTCCGCTATTCGTCCGCCAATCCCTCGTCGCGCCGCGACGCCCGCCGCAGAATCACCCCGCGCGAGGAGGAGCGGATGAAGGCCAACACATACTCGACCTCGGCGCAGGCCAGCGACTTGTCCTGCTCGATCTGCCGAAGCGCGTTGGTGGTATTCAGCTTCGACTGGAGCAGGTAGCGGAAGCAGCGCTTCAGTTTCTGCACGACGTCCGGCGAAAAGCCACGCCGGACCAGACCGATGGAATTGGTGCCGAAGATCCGCGCTGGACGGCTGCCGACGGTTCGCGCATACGGCAGCGCGTCCTTGGTCACCACCGAGTAGCCGCCGATGAACGCGTGCCGTCCGACGCGGCAGAACTGGTGTACGCCCGATCCGGCGCTGATGTTGGCGTAGTCCTCGACGGTCACGTGGCCGCCGAGCGTCGCCATGTTCCCGAAAATCGTATTGTTGCCGACACGGCAGTCGTGGGCGACGTGCACGTAGGCCATGAAGACGTTGCGATCGCCGATCGTCGTCACGCCGCCGCCGCCGCGCGTGCCGCGATGGATGGTGACGAACTCACGGAAGATGTTGCGGTTTCCGACGACGAGCCGCGTCTCTTCGCCGCGGTATTTCAGGTCCTGCGGGTTCTGGCCGATCGAGGCGAACGGGTAGACCTCGCAGTCGTCGCCAATCTCGGTCCAGCCGTCGATCACCACCGAGGCCCCAATCCGGCAATTGGCGCCGATCTTCACGCGCGGGCCGATCATCGCGTGCGCGGCGATCGTGGTCCCCACGCCGATCTGCGCCGAGGGATCGACCATCGCCGACGGATCGATGTCGGTGCGGTCCGGCACCAGGCCCAGCAGCAGTTCCGCCTCGGCGACCACCTGATCGCCGACATGGGCCGAGGCCTGCGCCCGCGCCAGCGAGGCGCGCCGCCGCCCCAGGGTGATCTCGAGCCTCAGGCGATCGCCGGGCACCACCTGTCGGCGGAATTTCGCGTCGTTGACGCCCCGCAGGTAGACCCGCGCATTAGGCGGCGCGTCCTCGCGCTGCAGGAGCAGCAGGGCCGCAACCTGCGACCAGCTTTCCAGCATCAGCACGGCGGGCATCAGTGGCGCACCGGGGAAATGGCCCTGGAAAAACTCTTCGTTGACCGTGACGTTCTTGACGGCGACCAGCCGCCGCCCCTCGTCGTGCTCGACGATGCGGTCGACGAGCAGCGAGGGATACCGGTAGCAGAGTCGGTCGAGGAGGATGGGGATGTCGGTGGCGTTCACTGTAGGGGACTAGGGAACAGGGTTTAGGGATTAGAACACGGCACTCGGCTAATCCCCAATCCCTATACCCTTTGCCCTACACGTTACTTCGGCGTCGTCGCGGCCGGCTTGCTCGCATCGAGCTTCTTGATCACGTCCGCCGAGATGTCCAGCCCTGGAGCGACCCACGCAAAGCCGGCATCCGCCGCGTTGAACACGAAGTGCAGACCCTTTTCAGTGGCGATCTGCTCGATGATCGGCTGCAACTTCTTCCCGAACTCGTTGTTCACTTCCTGCTGGATCTCGTTGATCTCGGCCTGGGCGTCCTGCTGGAACCGCTCGCCTTCGCGCTGCTGCCGCTCGATTTCCTTTTCGAGCTGCGACCGCGCCGCTTCGTTCATGACGCTGCCGCTGGATTGCAGCTTCGTCTGGTTATCCTGGAGCTGCTTGGCCTTGGTCTGCCCCTCGGTTTGCTTCTTCTGCACGAGGGCCTGCACGCGCGCGATGGCGGCTTTGCCTTCCGCCGACTGCTGGAAGATGAGCTGCGGGTTGATGTACGCGACCTTCGCGCCCTGCGGGAACGGCGCCGGCGGCTGTGCGGGCAGTTGCGGGGCCGGCGTGGCCGGCTGAGTCGGAGCCGGCTGGGCCGGCTTCGGCGGCGTCTGCGCCGGCTTGGCCTGTTCGGGCGCGGCTTGAGCGAAAACGGGGGCAGCGCTCAGCGCCAGGATGGACAGCGCAAGCGACGCGGCAATTGCGGAACCTCTCATTACTCGAAATCCTTTCATCTGGTCGGAAGCCCTTGATTTTACAACAGATGCTCTAGAACGTCGACCCGACAGCGAAGCGGAACTGGAACCCCTTCTGGGGGAAGAAGGTATTGTCCAGCACGCCCGAGCGCTGCGGGTTATAGGCGAAGATCAACCGGAACGGCACGTTGAGGACGGGCATGAAGAAGCGGATCTCGAGGCCGGTGGACGTCTTGAAGTCCTGCCACGTGAAGTTCTTCCCCGGCACGTGCAAGGTGTTGGACTCGCCCAGCGGTACGAACAGCCGGTTCTGGGTGGTCGGCCCGGGCTGCACCTGGCCGGCGTCGTAGAACAGAATCGCCCGCACCGGTCCGGCAATCGTAATCTGCTCTTCGACGTTGAACAGCAGGCTCTTGTCGCCGCCCAGAACGATGCCGTTGTCGGCCTGCGGACCGATGGTGCGGATGTCGAAGCCGCGGACGCTGTATTCGCCGCCCAGGAACAACTTCTCGAAGATCGGCAGTTCGGCCGACGAATCCGTGAACGGGCGAATGAATTCGGCCTGCGCGCGCATGCCGAGCGTCAGCCGGCTGCCGTGCTTCAGGTACATCACGCCTTCGAGCATCGGCTTGTAGTAGTTGGTGTTGCCGCCGATACCGGCGAGATCGACCGACGCGGAGAACCGCTTGCCGGTCGTCGGGAAGATCGGCTGATCGACCGTGTTGTAGACGTAGGACGGCACCACCTTGCTGATGATGCGTTCGCCGTTCGCGCCGATCAGCAGCGAGTCGGCCAGGAACGGGTTGCGCTGCAGGACGTCGGCCTGCTGGTACAGCTCGTTGATCTCGGTCACCCGCACCCGCTGATAGCTGTAGTTCATGAACAGCCGCGAGAACCCGCTCATCGGCAGACCGAGCGTGAGGACGGCCCCGGCGGTCTTCTGCGTGAACTGTCCGATGTAGCGGATGTCCTGCTTGAAGACATTGACCCCGCCGGTGATGTTGCGATCGAACAGGAACGGCTCGGTGAACGCGGCCGAGTAGTTCTGTGCCCGCGAGCCGGTCTGCATCGAGACGGTCAGGCTCTCGCCGCGTCCCATGAAGTTCGCGGTCTGAAACGACAGCTGGCCGAACACACCTTCGAACTCCGACACGCCGGCGCCGAACGTCAGCTGATTGCGGTTCTGCTCTTCCAGCTTCAGCTTGACGTCGACCTTGTTCGAGTCGGGCGACGTTTTCTGGACGTCGACCTCGCCCGGTTTGCCCTCGAGCGCCTTGAAATAACCGAGCTGGTTCAGCCGCTTGACACTGAATTTCAGCGCCTCGGTGTTGAACACGCCGTTTTCGAGCAGTCGAATCTCACGCCGGATCACGTTGTCGTGCGTCGTCGTGTTACCGACGAACGTGATGCGGTTGATGAAGAACTGCTGCCCTTCCTTCATCTGCATCGTCACGTCGACGACCGGCGGGCCCTTTTTCTCCGTGCCGCCGTTGTGATCGGGCTCCGGCGCCTTGAGGGCGTCGGGCGCCTCCGGCTGGTTGGGGTTGGGATCGTCGCGCGGCTTGAGATCCGGGTAGCCCGAGAATTCCCAGTAGCCGATGCTGCCGTAGAGTTCGCGCGCCTTCTCGAGTCCTTTGCGAATCTTCTTCTCGGCGTAGTACTCGCCGGCGGTCTGCTTGAAGAGCGGCTTCAGGTAGTCGGTCTTGACGACGGTGTTGCCGGCGACGTCGAAGTTCCCGACCTTGTAGCGCTCGCCCTCGTTGATCGGAATCCGAAGTTCGATCCAGCGGGTCTTCTTGTCGTCGGTGTCGCTCAGCACCTTGAGCTCGGGCACGCCGACGTTGGCGCGAATGTAGCCGCGATCGCGGTAGAACGATTGAATCTTCTCCGCGTCGTCGTCGAACTTCGTCTCCTGATACGTGCCGTGGTCGCCGATGATGGTGAGAAACCAGGTCGGAAAGTGGATGAAGTCCTGAAACGGCCCGCGCTCCCGGTTTTCTTTCAGCTGGCGCTTGAGCGTGCCGTCGCTCATCGCCTTGTTGCCGACGAAATCGATCTTGCGGATTTTGACCTTCGGACCTTCTTCCATCTGGAAGGTGATGTGCACCAGCTTCGGCCCGCCCTGGACTTCCTTGATCTCGTGGGTGACGTTCGCGAACTGGAATCCCTTTTCCCGCAGCATGTCGCGGACGATGCCTTCCACTTTGCGCACCAGCGCGGGATCGATGAAGGTGTCGAGACGGATCTGCGCGTTGGCCTCTTTCAGCTTCTCGTCGATCTTCGAGATCTCGACCTTTTTCGAACCGGTGTAGTCGACGATCTTGACCCGCTGCCGCTCCTCCATGTTGTAGGTCACCACCTTGCCGATGGTTCCGTTGGGGAACTTGTAGTCGGTGACCTCGACGAAGAGGTTGTCGAGGAAGTTGGTGTTCCACAGCCGGTGGAAATCGTCCTGGATGATCTTCTCGGTGGCCTCGTTGTACGGGACCCACTGCCCTTGCGACGGCGAGCTGGGTTTCAGCTGGATGTAATAGAGGTAGGTCTGCGATTCGATGACCGACGAGCCGCCCTGAGCCTCGAAGCACGGCGCGATGTAGAGGATGACCGGGCCGGAGCCCGCCGGCGGCTCCGCGAGCGGACGCGCCTGCTGTCCGCATACCGTGACCGCCGGTAGTTCCGCAGCGGGCGGCTGGCCCGCAGGGGGCTGGGCCCACGCGCTCGTGGCCGCCAACGAGCAACCCGCAGCGATCGATAGTCGAACGAGCCGGTACACTTTTACGATCTTAGACTGAGGGGCGGGCCGTTCGGTCTGTCAAAATTACCTAACGGCCCCAACGGGACAGTTTATTGGATCACGCGAGCTTTCGACCAGCCTCGAGTGGCGCGAGCCGCGGCCGGTACGCGAGCGTGCCCGCATCCAGGTAGACGTCGATCTCGCCGCCGGTGAGGTGCCCCCGGATCAGCTCTTCCGACAACGGATCCTCGACGTAGCGCTGGATGGCCCGGCGCAGCGGCCGCGCGCCGTACGACCGGTCCTTACAGGTGACTTCGATGATCCAGTCGACGACCTCCGGCGCCAGCGCAATGGACAACTTGCGATCCGTCAGGTTGTCGTTGAGCTGGTGAACCAGCAACGCCATGATGCGCCGCAGATCGTCGTCGCTCAGCGCGTCGAAGACGATGATTTCGTCGATCCGGTTGATGAATTCGGGATTGAAGGTCCGCTTCACCTCGCCGAGCACCATGTCCGAGACGTTCTTATCGATCGCGAGCGTAGCGGCCGACTGGAACCCCATCGAGCTCTTCTTCTGGATGAAGCGAGCCCCGATGTTCGACGTCATGATGATGATGGTGTTCTTGAAGTTCACCCGGTT
>Ga0105248_10006595_pt1 | contig 12722 bp, 13 predicted proteins | sample KBSS34metaG_FD_81524 | JGI IMG/M metagenome (GOLD analysis project Ga0105248, IMG submission 81524) | Switchgrass rhizosphere microbial communities from Kellogg Biological Station, Michigan, USA - KBS S3-4 metaG | ecosystem: Host-associated > Plants > Roots > Rhizosphere > Soil | place... | reverse complement strand
GCCGATTTACTGGAACAATATGCCGCAGTCTGGGGTGCAGTTGCGATTGGACCGTCAGGGCGGCGTCTGCGTGATGTGCGGCTCAACCGATATTGGTCAGGGTTCGGACTCCATCCTCGCTTATATAGTTGCTGAGATTCTGGGTATCGATCCCTTTGACATTCGAGTGATCACTGCCGATACAGATCTGACCCCTGTTGATCTCGGCAGCTATTCGAGCCGCGTCACGCTGATGACCGGAAACGCCGCTATCCAGGCGGCCGAGCGAGCTCGTGAACTCCTGGTAATGGCAGTTGCCGAGAAACTGGGAGTACCCGTTGAAAACGTGTCACTAGCGGAGCGGCGTGTATTCGACGTTGAAAATCCGGAGCGTGGCGTTTCATTTGCTGAGGCTGTTGTACTCGCTGAGTCAAAGTTTGGGACGATCGGAACGGTGGGATCCTACTCTCCGCCACGTTCGCCAGGAAAGTACAAGGGTTCAGGCGTAGGACCGTCTCCGGCTTATAGTTATTCAGCTGCAGTGGCTGAGATCGATGTCGATCCGGACACAGGTATAGTAATAGTTGAGCGAGTTTGGATTGCCCACGACATCGGCAAATCAATCAATCCTATGCTGGTGATGGGTCAGGTCGAAGGCAGCGTTTACATGGGATTAGGCGAAATTCTGATGGAAGAGATGGTCTATCGAAGTAATCGCAATCTTGTTCATAAATTTCCGTCGCTACTTGAATATAAGAGCCCAACGACGATGGAAATGTGTGATGTAAAAACATACTTGATCGAAGATCCTGATCCCAATGGGCCATTTGGCGCGAAAGAGGTCGGACAAGGACCACTACTGCCGATTCCTCCAGCCGTCGCAAATGCAGTTTACGACGCTGTGGGGCTAAGAATTGATGAAGTACCGATCACGCCAGAGAAGGTACTCAAGGCACTTCGCGAAAAGGAGAGGGGCCGAGAAGGTCGCTATGGTCCAGTTTCAGTGCCATCCGTTGAGTGGCCAGATCCGCTGCGAGTCTTGACGCCATCTGAGGGAGGAGATGGACGAGAGATGCCGCACGTCGCCGTTCATTCATGATTTTTGCGAACCAGGGGTTGGAGTGAATCGTAAATGAACGTGAAAGCCGCCTGGCTTTCGCACTACCTCACCTAATGAGAAAGGAAGGCAACGGATGAGTGAAACCAACACTGAAGAGATCAACGGTTCAAGGTCATTTGAAGAACGTGTATTTGCACGCTTTGATGCAGTCGACCGCAGGTTCGACGGCGTCGAAGTTCGAATCGAGAGGCTTGAGATGAAACGACTTGATACCAAACCAATTTGGGAGCGGGCTCTGGCAGCTATCGAGGAAACAAACGCCAATATGCGCAACGGCTTTGCGGTGGTGGGCAGCGCAATCGATCAGATGAACGGACGCCTCGATTCGATGGATAAACGCTTTGATGGCGTCGACTCTCGCTTTGAGGCAATGCATCAACGCTTCGATAGGGTCGAGGTTAGGCTCGACTCAATGGATCAACGTTTTGAGGAAATGGATAAACGCTTTGATGGCGTCGATTCTCGCTTCGAAACGCTTTCCATGGAGCTCGATGATGGACTTCGTGGAGTCGAACGGAAGATGGATGTACTAAACCAATATTTTCTTGAAATGAGAGCCGATCAGCGCTACGTCGACAGGCGACTGCAAAAAATTGAGTCTGACGCAAAACCGTCTTAACTCTAATCGCAACCTAACAAGGGAAATTTATAACTCGCATGATGCGACTTCCTAAATTCAAGTACCACATTCCGCAAACTATTGCGGATGCGGTAAAGATGATGGGCGATGCTGGTCCTAATGGTCAGTTTGTTGCCGGCGGCACGGATCTCTATCCAAATATGAAACGCCGGCAACAGACTCCCAGAACAGTGATTTCAGTGATGCGTCTTAAAGACCTCACCGAAATTTCTGGCGACGGCCAACAGGGACTGCGCATCGGTGCATCAGTCACTCTCAGCGACGTATGTGACAATCCGGTAGTCAATCGTGATTACCCTGTCGTAGCCTCAGCCGCTCGGACCATTTCCACTCCACTGCTCCGAAACATGGGGACTATCGGCGGCAATCTTCTCCTCGACACTCGCTGTAACTACTACGACCAAAATTACGAGTGGCGAAAAGGAATCAACTTTTGCCTTAAGAAGGACGGCGATATCTGTTGGGTGGCTCCCGGCAGTAGCAAGTGCTGGGCTGTCCAGTCATCAGATCTTGTTCCAGTTATGGTAGCGCTCGGCGCGAAGCTGCGGTTCGCTTCAACTCTCGGTGAGCGAATCATCGAGGCGGCAGGTTTGTACAACGATGATGGTATCAATTACCTGCATAAACGACCGGAGGAACTTCTAGTTGATATTCAGTTGCCTCCAGTTAATGGTTGGCGCGCTTCCTATAAAAAGCTTCGCCGACGTGGAGCGTTCGACTTCCCTGTCCTTGGTGTGGCTGCATGGATTCGCGAGGAAAAAGATGTAGTGACTGACGCTCGAGTGGTACTCGGCGGCATTGCTCCGTCACCGATCGTAGTTGGCGAAGCCTCGACAGCACTAATCGGTAAGGCCTTATCTCAGGATGGAATCGCTGCGGCGGCAGAAGCCGCTTATGTCAAAGCCAGACCACTCGACAACACCGATTTTGTTTACCAGTGGCGTAAACAGATGGCACGGCAATACACTCTGCGTGCATTGCGAGACGTTCAGAATTAGCGCAGCCGTCATCTCTAAGACTGCAGATCACTATTGTGCGCGAAGTAGCTGCGATTATTCTTGCCGCAGGCCGCTCGGAAAGAATGGGCGCCTTTAAGCCTCTCTTACCGTTTGGCACTACTACTGTAATCAAATCTTGCATCAACTATCTGCGCGAAGCTTCGATCGAAACAATAGTTGTGGTTGCCGGACACAAATCGGATGAGTTGAAGAGCGCTCTCGTCGATCAACCTGTTACGGTGGTTGTCAATCCCCTTCCTCATAGTGAAATGAACTCATCAATTGCCTACGGTACGGGTTCGGTTCCACCAGACGCTCAGGCTTTACTGATCGCTCTCGCGGACCATCCTGCAATCTCTGCGCAAGTAATCGAGGATCTGATTGCAAGCTGGAAAACAGGAGCGTTGATTGCAAAACCAACCTGGCAAGGCAAAGGTGGACATCCAGTGATGATAGACCTCCAATTTCGCGACGAATTGATGAATCTGGAACCCGGTGCCGGACTGAAAGGCTTCTTCGAAAAACATCATGAACTTGTAATAAGGGTGCCTGTTATCACACCGTACGTTGCCCGCGACATGGATACATGGGATGATTACCTGTCCCTACATACGGAGGTTTTCGGGAAACGGCCTGCAGCTGGAAAGGGCTAAGAAAAGGCCCAACGAAAAGCTGTTTGGGCTCATCTAATGAGTTGTCAAAACGTCCGATTGACGTTCTGACGGAGGAATGCAAATGCCCCTTTTAACTCGAAAACGTCTGTTGGCCGGTTCCTTAATTCTTTTGACAGGCTCACTGGCCTTCAGTCAAAACCGAAATGTCCCACAGGCTGACTTCTCGATGCGTTCTATCGATGGTCAAACAGTGACTGCCGGCAGCCTGCGTGGCGAGGTTGTGGTGCTGGCTTTTGGCGCCTCGTGGTTGCCGTTATCAAAAACGCAATTACAAGGGGTTCGTAAACTCGCGGACGAGTACAGCAATCGAGGAGTAGTCGTCTACTGGGTTAGCACTGACTCGCAGGATGAGAAATCCAAAAACTACGCAAGCGATGAGCAGTTAAGAGCTTTTTCTCAAAAATACGGGTTAAAGGTAACTGTCTTAAGAGATCCAGACGGTTCCACTTCGAAGAAATTTGGGGTCGATCAATTGCCATCGATCGTCATCCTGGATAAACAGGGAAACCTTGCAGCTGGTCCAATCGGAGGGCTGGATCCCGGTGGAAATCTTGCTGCCCAACTAGCGTCCCACCTCGATAAGATTCTTTAACGTAATCCTTGCAATCAGATTTGAAAGGCCGCCAGTGAAGGCGGCCTTTTCGTTTCTGGAAACACCCGGATTGATAGCCTATTTACTATTAGGCCATGAGCATTTAACCTGTCAGTCGCATGCCTACGACAATAATCAATCCCGAAACCCTCGGAGCTCCAAAGGGTTATGCAAACGGAATCCTCGTCGATCCCGGAGGCAAGTTACTTTTTATTGCGGGCCAGATCGGTTGGGATGGTGACCAGCAAATTGTCGGAGACGATTTCGTCGAGCAATTTGGTCAAGCGCTCTCTAATGTAATCGCGGTTGTCACTCATGCGGGCGGAAAACCCAACGACATAGTGAGACTAATACTATATGTGACTGATAAGAGAGAGTATGCAAGTAGGACCACAGAAATTGGCAGCCGCTACCGCGAACTAATGGGTAAACACTTCCCCTCCATGGTACTGGTCGAAGTAACCGGACTCTTACACGATTCGGCCAAAGTTGAAATCGAAGGCACTGCAGTAATCTTCTAGGTCCAACTTTTTCTATGAAAAGTCCCACGAGTTTTCAGTTTCAACAAACCGGCTCAATTGCGACCATCACTTTAAATCGGCCTGAACGCTTGAACGCGTTGACGTTTGAAGTCTATCTTGAGTTGACTGAATTGTTCGCTGCTTTAAGAAGTGAGGACTCAGTCAAGGTCGTGGTAATTACCGGAACGGGTCGAGCCTTTTGCAGCGGCGGTGATGTTCACGACATTATCGGAGAGCTATTTAATCGCGATATGGAAGGTCTACTCGAATTTACGAGAATGACCTGCGAGTTGATCAAGAATATTCGAACTCTACCAAAGCCGGTCATTGCCAGCTTGAATGGAACTACAGCAGGCGCGGGCGCTTGTATCGCGCTTGCCGCAGATATTCGAATCGCCAGTGATACGGCTAAGATTGCATTTCTTTTCGTCAAAGTTGGTCTAGCCGGAGCAGACATGGGAGCAGCTTATCTTTTGCCCCGAGTCATCGGATTGGCTAAGGCGACGGAGCTCTTGTTCACTGGTGACTTTATCTCAGCAGACGAAGCGCAACGGCTGGGCCTTTACAACAAAGTAGTCTCGGCTGACAGTCTCACCTCTGTAACGACAGCTTTAGCTGAGCAACTTGCGCGTGGTCCATCATTTGCGATCGCTAAAACCAAGGAAATGCTAAACCGAGAATTGGACATGGATCTGGTTACTGCTTTGGAATGCGAAGCTCAGGCCCAGGCGATTTGTATGCAACATCCCGACTATCGAGAAGCTTATGAAGCTTTTGTCGCGAAGCGCGAAGCTAAATTTCAGTAGTTTTTAATTCCAGAAGTTGACTGCGATGATTGAGCAACTCCCGTTCTTTACTCCCGACCATCAGAATCTCGCTAAGGTGGTCGCTGACTTTACTGCGAGTGAAATCGAGCCTCGGGCCACAGCAGAAGTCGACGTTGACGCCAGCGCCCGACAGTTTCTCGGTCTATTGGCCCAGGCAGATTTGCTACGTTACGCGGTGGCAACCGACCAGCTGGATGTGCGGTCGCTTTGTTTGATACGCGAAAGTCTATCTTATTCATCGTCTTTGGCGGATCTCGCGTTCGTGATGCAAGGTCTTGGGACTTATGCGATAAGGCGAGCGGCAGCTGAGCATATTCGAGACTTCTGGCTGGAAAGAGCCTCCAGCGGTAAAGCAATCGCCGCATTTGCCCTTACAGAGCCCGAAGCTGGTTCGGACGTCAGCTCGCTCCAAACCAGTGCGCGAAAAGATGGTGATGCTTATGTGCTGAACGGTCATAAACGTTTCATATCAAATGCTGGAATTGCAGACTTCTATACTGTCTTTGCCCGAACCGGTACCAACGATAAGGGACGAGCCGCGATCTCAGCATTCGTTGTTGGTGCAAGGATGCCTGGCTTTTCGGTTGTTCAGCGAACGCCCTTGATGTCACCTCATCCAATCGGAGAAATCGAACTGAATAATTGCCGAGTGCCTGCTGATAATCTCATTGGCAACGAAGGTGACGGTTTCAGCCTCGCAATGGAAACACTTGACACGTTTCGGGCCAGCGTCGGCGCGGCAGCTTGCGGAATGGCGCGAAGAGCCGTTGACGAAGCAATCCGTTACTCGACCAATCGCAAACAGTTCGGGAAACTCCTGGCTGAACATCAGCTGGTCCAGGAGAAGCTTGCTGATATGATCACTGAATTAGATGCCGCCAGACTTCTCGTTTATCGAGCCGCGTATCTAAAGGATACGACCCAGGGACGGCAAACTCGTGAAGCCAGCGAAGCTAAATTATTTGCTACCGAGGCCGCCTGGCGAATTATCGACAGCGCGCTCCAAATTCATGGTGGAGCTGGACTCGTTCAAGGAAGTGTCATCGAAAGGCTTTACCGTGACGTCCGCGCGCTGCGCATCTATGAAGGCACCTCTGAGATTCAAAAGCTAATTATCGCCGGACAACTCTTAAAAAACTCATAGCACTCATGAAGCTAAACATAGTAGGTGGCGGACCCGCTGGTCTATATTTCGCCATCCTGATGAAAAAACAAGACTCTTCCCATGACATAACTATCTTCGAGCGGAATGGGCCAGACGCTACTTTTGGCTGGGGCGTGGTGTTTTCGGGACGAACCCTTGCAAACTTGCGAGCGGCTGACGTGGAGTCACACGCTGAAATCACCAGTCAATTTGAGGCCTGGGAAAACGTCGATGTGGTTCAGGGGAATTCAAAGATCTCGATCTATGGCAACAGCTTCTCGGGAATTGCGAGACTTCGGCTGCTCAAGATTCTACAGAAGCGGGCACAGGAGCTTGGGATTGAGATTATTTTCAAACATGAGATCGACGATTTCGATCATCTTCGCAAATCCAGCGACCTGTTGATTGGCGCTGACGGAGTTAATAGTTCCACGCGCTCGTTCTACTCGCAGTTTTTCATGCCTGACCTCGATACGCGCGAGCATCGCTATATTTGGTACGGGACGCATCGTCTCTTTCACGGACTAACCCTGACCTTTCGACAAAACGACGACGGAGTCTTCGCAGCGCACTCATATAAATTTAACCAGGATACAAGTACTTTTATCATCGAGTGTGACCGTCACACATGGGAGCGGGCGGGTTTCCAATCATTGAACGACGAACAGATGCGCTCTTACCTTCACAAGGTCTTCCAACGAGATCTGGGCGACGAAGGTCTGCTTTCAAATAATTCGAAATGGATAAATTTCGTCCTCGTTAAGAATGGAAAATGGTCATTCGAGAATGTTGCGCTGCTCGGCGATGCATTGCACACCGCCCATTTCTCAATAGGATCTGGAACTAAGCTGGCGATGGAAGACGCTATTGAGATGGCCCAATGCTTTCTGCGTAATCAGAACGTGAAGCAGGCGCTGATGGATTTCGAGCGATTGCGGCGGCCAGTTATTGAGAACTATCAACGTGCGGCGCGAGAAAGCATGGTCTGGTTCGAAAACGCAGCTAGCTATATTGATCTGCCTCCGCTGGACCTCGCCTACAGTGTAATGACCAGAAGTGGGCGAGTCACTATTGAGGACCTGAGAACCAGAGATCCGGAATTCGTGCGAGAGTATGAGAGCTCAACAGCGCGGCGTCGTTTAATCAGAGGTCGATGATTTGGCGCACCTTTCCTTCAGTGCAAATCTGCAACCTCTGTGGCGACTGGTGATAGAACCCTTCAATGAACGTTTAATTTAGGATCGCTTTGGATATTGATAACGGACTTCGGCTTCGGAACATAACGTCCGTCCCCTATAAAATACAGCAGCCTGCCTGCCCTCCATTGAACCATCTTGTCGTTGTTCCAAAACACCACCCTAAGATCAATATCAGCTGGACGCGGATCGAGAGGATTGCCAGTGGTCCACTGATATGTCAACACAGCGGTTTCATTAGGTTTTAGATACTGAACGACGCCATCACCACCAGGTATGCTGCCAAAGGAATAGAGAGTAAGGGCAATCGCATCGCTCCCAGAATCATTGCTGGTCGATAGTTCCACTGACGCATAACTAATCGGCCTATCCGAGACGTTTCGTACTGTTATCTCTAAATCCTTAGTCCAGTTTGGATACGGATCGAGAGAATCGCCATGGTTAAGAGTACGGCCCCTAAGTTTCACGCTGACGATCTCGGCCGGTTCATCTTTCCAGTGGCCTACCTTCATAACCCTAGACGGGCCTTGAAGGATGGATGTGAGTAGTGAAGTCAGGATCAGTGAGATGATCGTCAGATTCATCGAAGCACTCCTTGTGGTTAGAGTCGTGAGTTTGAGAGATATATCATGGTTAACTTCTTTTCCATGCCGGAGGAATCAAACGACGCCGCCCATCATCAACGGTTGCCGCACCCGGCTCATCGAGATCGTGACGATCCCATAACTTACACGTAACTGCCCGGTGGGCCTGGTCCAGCGCCTCGCAATAGTTTGTGTAGGTGCAACGTCTTACCTCGGTGCCATAACCCAGGCGCACTTTTGTAAACCAATCTGGATCGGCAAGAGCCTGGCGGGCCAATCCGACGATATCTGCTTTACCGCTTCTCAATATTTCCTCGGCCTGAGAAAACGTAGTGATGCCACCTGCTGCTATCACTGGAACTGTGAACCCGCCTCTATTAACAGCTTCTTTGATACTGGCAACGAGCGGAACAGTGCGGCCAAATGGTCCAACCTGGTCTGACAATACTGTCGGCATACATTCGTAGCCGCTCTGTCCGGTGTAAGGATATACAGCTTGTCCAACTTTAGGTTGATGAGCGTCCTCGAATTTGCCACCTTTCGACAAGGACAAAAAATCAAAACCAGCACGAGCAAACTCAAGAGCGTAGTAACGAGCGTCCTCAACACGACTGCCGCCCTCAATGACTTCATCGGCGAGAAATCGAACACCTACCACGTAATCATTTCCCACCTCGTGGCGCACCCGTCTAAAAACTTCGAGCGGTAAGCGAACGCGATTTTCCCGCGAACCGCCGTAACCGTCATTTCGGTTGTTCAAGGCGCTCAGGAATCCCGCCATGGTGTAAGCATGAGCGTAATGCAACTCGACACCATCAAAACCGGCCTCACGTGCTCTTCGGGCGGCTGCCGCAAATACCGGGGGTAGCTCTGACGGAAGAGTCCTGACGTGGTCCAGGTTCATATCAGTAACACGCTCACGATAGCCATAACGCAGTGCTTCGAGCTCGCGACTATCAAGCACACTCTCCAAGATCGCGTCACTTGCCTGACAAAGATAATCGCGAACGTCCTTGTCAGACGCCGTGGCCCAACGAGAATCCTGAGTAAGTTCTGCGAGTCCAGTCCGGTGGCGAACAGCAACCGTAAAAAACTTTTCAAAGTATTTCTCTTTCTCGGGACGCCGGCGTACGGAAAGAAAATCTATGATCTGGATGAATAGCAGTGTTTCGCCGTCACTCGCTTCTCGCACGACTTCGACAAGCTTTTGCAAGCCCGGAATGAACCGGTCGTCGCCGATTCGCAGCAATGGCCCACTCGGGATATCCCGAACTCCAGTGGCCTCAACTACGAGAACTCCCGGCTTCCCTTGAGCGAATCGACGATACCAATCCAGGTTCTCAGGAGTTACAAATCCTTCATCAGTCGCTCGCCACGGCACCATTGCCGGCACCCATGTCCGGCTAACTGATTGGCGTCGCCCAATATTTACAGGCGTGTAGAGCATCGAATTCGATGCTTCCAGTGCGGTTGGCCATTGGGTCGAAGGTATTTGATGACGGATTGGGTTCGCGAATTTCCACATCGGTTTTACGTGCACTTTAACATGGACGCTCGGGGCTGGTAGAGTACTCAGTTGGAACCTTAAGACCTTCTCTGTAGTAGGTCGTTTACGCTATGTTACATTAACGCTAGCTTTCAGTTTCCGCCGGAGGATTTCCTTTTGACCGACGATTTGCTCAAGTGGCGAAGCCAGTTCCCTATTCTCGACAAAGCTGTTTACCTGATTTCACATAGCCTTGGGGCAATGCCCAAGGGCACCTATGAGAAACTTCACGACTATGCTGACGTGTGGGCCACGCGCGGCGTAAGAGCGTGGGCCGAGGGCTGGTGGAACATGCCGCTCACGGTAGGCGACCAGGTGGCAAAGATTATCGGGGCAGCTCCAGGCACCGTTGCAATGCATCAGAACGTTTCGATCTGCCAGTCGTTGATTCTTTCGTGCTTCGAACCTTCTCCTACTCGTAACAAGATCGTCTACTCGGAACTAAATTTCCCGTCGGTGATGTACGTCTACGAAGCGCACGCTAGAAATGGAAAGCTGAGAATAGAAACGGTTAAGTCAGACGACGGCATTACAATTCCTCTTGAACGAATGTTGGCGGCGATCGATGAAACGACTCTACTGGTTCCCATTTCGCACGTTCTCTTCAAAAGTGCATTCCTACAAGACGCGAGGGCAATCATCAAGCGAGCTCACGAAGTCGGTGCACTAGTGGTGCTCGATACCTATCAGTCGGCGGGCACCGTACCTTTCAGTGTAACTGAATTGGATACCGATTTTGCGACGGGTGGCTCCGTCAAATGGCTCTGCGGCGGACCGGGCGCCGGTTATCTCTATGTGCGTCCTGACTTACAGGAAAAACTTGAACCCAAGACAACCGGATGGATGGCCCATGATCAGCCGTTCGCCTTCGAACCAGAGTTGCGCTATGCGACGGGTATAGCAAGATTTTTACACGGCTCACCGGCGATCCCAGCTCTTTACGCCGCACAATCCGGCTACGACATCATCAATGAAATTGGGGTGGAAAGAATTCGCGAGAAAAACATCAGGCAAAGCAACTACTTGATCTCTCTCGCCGAAGAGGCGGGCTTCCGCGTGACCAGCCCGAAGGATTCGTCCCAACGTGGCGGAACCATCACAATAAGTCACGATCATGCCGCAGCAATCGCCCGAGAACTCGTCAGACGCGAGTTCATAATAGATTACCGTCCAGGTGCCGGCATTCGCATATCACCCCACTTCTATACCAGCGACGAAGAGTTAGAGCTCGTTATTAAAGAGCTTAAGAAGATCAACGAATCCAACTCCTACCACGATCACGAGACGATTGGTGCAGCCTTCTGAACAGTCAGATTGCGAGCAACCTGATTATCATGACACAGCAATACGGTGATAACGCGCCTCTGTCTTACAACAAATACCTGCGAGTCCAGGATTTGATAGAGCTGCAAAACTGTCTCTCCGATCCGGTTCATCACGATGAACTGCTTTTCATAACGATTCATCAAGCCTACGAGTTATGGTTCAAGCAAATTTTGCACGAACTCGATGCCAGCATAGACCTACTGAATAATGACCGCTTGATGCTGGCGACACGAGCCATCAATCGCATCGTCGACATTGAAAAGCTGCTGCTGAATCAGATTCATATTCTCGAAAGCATGACTCCAATCAGTTTTCTTTCTTTCAGGGATGAACTGAATCCCGCCAGTGGCTTTCAATCAATGCAATTTCGGGAGATCGAGTTTTCTTCAGGACTTAAAGACGAAAGGATATTACGAGAATTCGCAAGCGATCCCTACGCTTCCGAAAGACTGCAAAGACGCTTCGAGGCCGAATCTATCGCTGAAACCTTCTATCGCGCACTTGAGCGCCGCGGTCTGAAAGCGCCAGTTGATAAAGGTGCTGATCAAGCCCAGGCTGCTCGCAACTATCACGAGAGAACCCACGCAATCCTTGAAATTCTGACTCATTTCGAGGATCGCTACGAAGAATTTCAACTGGCAGAAGCCTTGATTGAACACGATGAGTATTTTTCGCTATGGCGTTCTCATCATATTAAGATGGTCGAGCGAATGGTCGGAGCGAAACGAGGCACCGGTGGATCGGAAGGAATTGGTTATCTAAAAACCACTCTTGATAAAAAGTTCTTTCCGGAATTATGGGAGGCTCGAACGTACCTCGACACCAAACACAACAGGAATGAATGCCCGTTTGCGGGGCGTTGATTGGAGTGCGGCACCCTAGCGCCGCTTTATTTATAGTGGAACAAGAAAGACGAAGTGCACCACGCGTTCGAGTTAAGCTGGCAGCTCGTTGGGAAGGTGTGCTTTCACGCGAAGAAGCAACGATCACCGATCTGAGTCGGAACGGATGCTTTGTGTTATCAGGCGGCAAGATTGAGCACAAAGAGTTAGTCTGGCTCGAGATCTCGCTGCCGGACCAGGAGCCGGTATCTTTCTGGGCAGAAGTCGTTGACGCGGCGCCAGAAATCGGATTCGCAGTACGTTTCAATTCCAGCAGCGACGAAGACAACGAAAGATTGGCGCACTATATCGAGAGCATTTTCGCGACCAGAGTGCCGGAATAATCAAGCATCTCCTCACCACCAAATCGAGTTAAAAAATGAGCATCACCTTTCCCGAGCGGTTCAACATGGCGGATTACTTCCTTTATCACAATGTTGATGAAGGACGGGAAAGCAAGGTGTGCCTCTACTTTCAGGATCGAAGTTGGACCTACGGTGAAACTGTCAAACTTTCAAATCGGACTGGAAATGCTCTACGTGAACTGGGAATCGAGATGGAGGACCGTGTTCTAATTGTTCTTCCCGATTGTCCGGAATTTGTTTGGACCTGGTTCGGAGCCGCACGCGTAGGCGCAGTTATTACAATGGTGAATCCGCTGCTCCCGGCAAGTGATTACACTTACTATCTCGAG
>Ga0105248_10006592_pt1 | contig 12725 bp, 10 predicted proteins | sample KBSS34metaG_FD_81524 | JGI IMG/M metagenome (GOLD analysis project Ga0105248, IMG submission 81524) | Switchgrass rhizosphere microbial communities from Kellogg Biological Station, Michigan, USA - KBS S3-4 metaG | ecosystem: Host-associated > Plants > Roots > Rhizosphere > Soil | place... | reverse complement strand
GGCGTCGAGCCATGCAGCCGGCCCGGAGGATGTCGGGGATGTCGGGGATGTGGGGGACGTGGGCAGGGGTGCGGTGGTCATCGGGTATCAGACTCCTGCCGGTTCTCTGTCGGCGGCGGTGGAGAGATCTGCGGGCGTGACGGCGCCGGAGGCGGCAGCGGGAGCCTGCGACGGCGCCCTGCCGGACGTCGCAGATGCGTCGGGTCCGCGCCGCCGCATGGGCGAGGAAGCTCCATGGCGAGGGAACTCCGCCGCCGGCGAGCGGCACGTGGTGCTGAGCCACCCAGCCCACGTCGAAGCCCAGCTCATCGGCAACGACGAACAGTTCCTGGGCGTCCCGGTAGGTGGTCGACGCGTCGCCGTGGCCTTCGACATGGGTAAGGAATCCCAGCCGGAACCGTGGCCTGCCCCCCTCCCCGGGATCGGACGGGGGGATGGCGGCAGGGGTGGAGGCAGGATCCGGGACGGTCACCGGGTGGCCCCCTCGCGTGCGAGGGTGTGGCGGTTCACGGGTACCGGCAGGCCCAGGTTGGCACGCAGCGTGTCGCCGGTGTACTCGGTGCGGAACACGCCGCGCTTCTGCAGCAGCGGGACGACGTCGGCGGCGAAGCGCTCGAGGTCCTCGTGCGTCCGGAACCGCAGGTTGTACCCGTCCGCGGCGCCGGCGGCGAACCAGTGCTCGAGGGCGTCGGCGACGGTGTCGGGGGCGCCGGTGAACGGCGACGGCCCGTACTCGGTGATCGTCTCGACCACCTGCCGCAGCGTGAGTCCGCCTTCCCGGGCCCGGCGGACGATCTCCTGGCCGTGGGTGCGCCCGCTGCGTTCGGCCAGCCCGGCAACGTCGGGGAAGGGCGCGTCAAGGTCATGCTGAGTGAAATCGTAGGCGCCGAAGCTGCGGCCGAGGAAGCCGAGCTTGCGGTCGAAGTCGTTGTCGGCCTCGAAGATGTCGCGGGACAGCCGGTGCGCCGCCTCGTCGGTGCCCGCCACGACGGGGCTGGCATGATTGAAGATCACCACATGGTCGGGATTCCGTCCCAGCTCCACGGCACGGTCCTTGATGTCGCGGTAGTAGGCCTGCGACTGCTCCAGCGTCCCGCCGGGCGCATAGATTCCCTCGGCGACCCGGGCCGCGAGCGTGCGTCCCTCCTCGGACACCCCGGCCTGGAAGATCACTGGCTGGCCCTGCGGCGATCGGGCCAGGTTGAGCGGGCCGGCGACGCGGAAGTGCTCGCCCACATGGTCGAGGGCGTGCAGCCGGGACGGATCGAGGAACACGCCGCGTTCGACGTCGGCGGGGAACGCGTCGTCCTCGTAGCTGTCCCACAGCCCGCGCACGACGTCGACGGCCTCCTGCGCCCGGCCGTACCGAGTGGGGTAGTCGAGGTGCTCGTCGAGGCTGTAGTTGCGGGCCGTGCCGGTGTCGAAGCTGGTGACGACGTTCCAGCCGGCCCGGCCGCGGCTGATGTGGTCGAGGGAGGCGAAGCGGCGGGCGAGGTTGAACGGCGAGTTGTAGGTGGAGCTCGCGGTGCCGACCAGGCCGATCGAGCGGGTGTGGGTGGCCACCGCCGAGAGCAGGGTCAGCGGCTCCAGACGGTTGAGATAGTGCGCAGGGTAGGAGGCGTTGATGAACTGGCTGTCGACGATGAACAGAGCGTCGAACAGCGCCGCCTCGGCCGTCTGCGCGTGCCGGATGTAGTAGTCGATGTCGACGCTGGCGTCCTTCGGGACGCGCGGATCCTTCCACAGGCCGTGCTGGCCGGGTCCGCCGACGCCGTAGACACTCAGCGCGAGATGCAGCGTGCGGGGCATGAGCAGGCTCCTTCCGGACGCGCCGGGACGACAGAGACAGGCGGCTCAGGTGCGCAGCAGCGCGAGCAGTTCCTCGCGCTGGGCCCGGTCCGCGGCGGCCGAGCGCAACGTCGGCGCGGAGCCGACGAGCAGCGTCTTCGCCCGCTCGATCGCCGCCTTGACCGCCGACGCGTCGAGCGGCGTGCCGTCGCTGAAGGTCAGCTTCGGCCGCAGGTGGAAGGTGACCTCGTCGCCGGTCGCGTTGTAGTCCCAGCTCTGGGCCAGGTCCGGGGCGACGTTCCCCTTGGCGTCCGTGCGGGTCAGTGACGCGTAGACGAGGGCCAGCTCACGGAACTGCGCGCCGGAGCCCGAGACCACCGGGTCCCAGTGCGTCGGGAAGTAGGAGGACGCCCACTTCAGCGTGGACGAACCGCCCCCACCAGCGGAGGCCCCGGAGGCGCCGCTCCCGGCGCAGGCGCCCAGCACGACGGCCGCGAGAAGCAGGAGGGTCCCGGACAGGACGCTGCGTCTGGCTCGACGGGCGGAGCGCAGCGGTCGCGCGGAGGTCATCGTCATTACTTTCTGTTGGTCGGACGTTCGTGGTGCGGTCTGCGGTGTGGTGCGAGGTGCGGCCGTACGAGGGTGCGGCCGTACGAGGGTGCGGCGGCGTGAGGCGCCGGCGAGACCGGCGGGGCGGGTCAGGGCACGGGCACCAGGGACGGCGTGGCGACGTGCCCGGCCTGCCCGGTGGCCGCCCGCTTCGCGGTGTGGCGGTTCGCGGGGATCGGCAGGCCGAGGTTGCCGCGCAGGGTGGTGGACTCGTACTCGGGGCGCACGACGCCGCGCTCGCGCAGGATCGGCAGCACCTGGTCCGTGAACAGGGCGAACTCGCTCGGCACGTTCACGGTGATGTTGATGCCGTCGAAGGCGCCGGCCTCGAACCAGCGCTGGATCGCGTCCGCGACCGTGTTCGGCGAGCCGACGAACGGCGAGCGGAACTGCTCGAGCTGGTGCTCGACCACCTGGCGCAGAGTGAGGTTGTTCTCCCGCGCCAGGTTCTTGATCGCCTCGGCCTGGGTACGGAAGCTTCGGCCCCCGGCATCACCGACCTCGGGGAAGGGAGCGTCGAGGTCGTACTGGGTGAAGTCGTGCCAGCCGAAGGGCCGGCCGAGCTCCGCGAGCGCCCGCTCGAAGCTCTTGGTGCCCTGCGCCGCCGCGTCCTTGGCCCGCGCTTCCTCGTCGGTGTCGGCGATGACCACCGCGATGCCCGGCACGATGAGCACGTTCTCCGGGTCGCGCCCCTTGGCCGTCGCCCGGGCACGCATCTCCCGGCGGAACTCCTGCGCCTGCTCCAGGGTCGGCGCGTGCGTGAAGATCGCGTCGGCGATGCTCGCGCCGAGGTCGCGGCCCTCCTCGGAATCGCCGGCCTGGAAGATGACCGGCTGCCCCTGCGGGGTGCGCTCGAGATTGAGCGGCCCGACGACCGAGAAGTACTCGCCGGTGTGGTCGAGGGTGTGCTGGCGGGAGCGGTCGAAGAAGACGCCGCGCTCCTTGTCCCGGGGGAACGCGTCGGCCTCGTAGGAGTCCCACAGCCCCTGGGCGACCCGGACGTGCTCGAGGGCCCGGCCGTAGCGGGTGGCGTAGTCGTAGTGCTCGTCGAGACTGTAGTTGCCGGCGGTGCCGGCGTCCCCACTGGTCACGACGTTCCAGCCGGCGCGCCCGCCACTGATGTGGTCGAGCGAGGCGAGCCGGCGGGCGACGTTGAACGGCTCGTTGTAGGAGGTCGTGATCGTGCCGACCAGGCCGATGTGGCTGGTGTGCACGGCGATCGCCGACAGCAGGGTCAGCGGCTCGAGCCGGCTGAGGTAGTGGTGCGGCGAGTCCGGGGTGATGAACTGGCTGTCGACGATGAACACGTGATCGAACTTCGCCGCCTCCGCCTGCTGCGCGCGGGCGATGTACCAGCGGACGTCGACGCTGGCGTTGCCCGGGATCTCCGGGTTCAGCCACGTGGCGTGCTGGCCTGGCCCCCCGACGCCGAGGAGCACGGCGCCGAGCTTGAGGGTGCGAGCAGACATGGTGGGACCTTCCTGGCAGGAGGCGGCCGGGTTCGGCGCGGCGGGTTCGGGGCGGCGGATGTCGGCGGCGGGCCTCGCGTGGCTGCGGGGTCGGGGGGCGGTACTGGGCGCGCCACGGCGCTCCGGCGCGCGGGCCGGTGTCGGACATGCCGTGCGGGCAGGGCACACGGGCGCGCCGACGGAGGAGTGGCGTCAGTCAGGAATGCGGTGGGGTGGAGGTGGACGGCGGGTCGCTCAGACGGCGACGGCGGCGCTGCGACCCGGCGGGTCGGGCACGGTGGCCGGTCCCGCGATCCCCGCGACCGATCAGGTCAGCAACAGAGAGCGGCCTGGCCGCGGGCGAAGTCCAGCCAGCGACAACACGTGAGCAACACGGCGGTCGACTGGGTCATGGCGCTCAGCATGCGGGGAGTGGGGACGAAAGTCCAACGACGCTTCGTGATGACGAATCATCACGTCTCGTTATGCCTTGTCGAGTAGTCTGGTGAACATGCGCCGGAATCTCGACATCGCCCCCCTGCGCAGCCTCGTGGCTGTGGCGGACTGCGGTGGTTTCCAGCGTGCCGCGACATCGTTGCACCTCAGCCAGGCCGCGGTGAGCCAGCACGTGCGCCGGCTGGAGGCCGCGACCGGCCGTCCGCTCGTCGAGCGGCAGGGGCGAGGTTCTCGTTTCACCCCCGACGGCGAGCGCCTTCTCGCCCAGGCGCGGCGCATCCTCGCCATCCACGACGAGACGCTGCGTGGCTTCGGCGTCGCCGCCGACAAGACGATCGTCATCGGTTCGACCGAGCACGGCGCGGCCCAACTGCTGCCCACCCTCGCCGCCGCACTGGAGCGCTCGCTGCCGGACCACCAGATCCGCTTCCGCCTCGACCGCGGTGCCCGGCTGCGGGAGCGCCTGGAGGCGGGCGGCGTCGACCTGGCCCTGCTGCTCGGCCCCGCCGACGACCCCCGCGCCACCCCCGTCGGAGACCTGCACCTGCACTGGTACGCCTCGCCGCTGTGGCAGCGGCCCCCCGGCAGCCGCCCGATTCCCCTGGTCGCCTTCGACCATCCGTGCGCGCTGCGCACCCGGGCACTGGAGACGCTGTCGTCGCATGGCCTGCCCGCGGCGATCGGCGCGGAGGCGATCCAGCTCGCCGGTGTGCAGGCGGCCGTCGGCGCGGGCCTCGGGGTGGCGCTGATGGCCACCCTGCACCAGACTCCGGACGGGCTCGTTCCCCGCGACGACCTGCCCACCCCACGCCCGCTGCCGCTCGCGGTCTGGTCCCGCCAGGGCCTGGCCGAGACGATCTCGCGCCAGGTGGCCGACGCCCTGCGTGCCCTGCTCGCCGAGACGTCGTCGGTGGCCGACGCCGTCGACCTCCAGTTCGCCAAGGGAGCCTGAGCCCGATGCCCGCCGTCCATGTTCCCGCCGGCAGCTCCGGCGGCGAGTTCGTCCGCTCCCCCGCCGGCGTCCTGCTGCCCGCCGACATCGACCCGTTCCACCGCCGCCTGCACCGGGTCGCCCCGGCGGGCCTCGTCGGCGACACGATGCAGACGACGGGGATGCGCCGCCGCGAGGCGATCAGCGGCAAGACCGTCGGCGCCCGCAACCTGTGGATGGGCCAGACCCACGTCCCCGCGTCGACGAACTCCGGCAACCACCACCACGGCGCGTCCGAGACCGCCATCTATGTCGTCTCCGGCAATCCCGTGTTCGTCTTCCTCGACGTCGAGCGCGACGAGCCGGTCGAGACCCGCATCGAGACGGCCCCCGGCGACTACGTCTTCGTCCCGCCCTACGTCCCGCACCGCGAGGAGAACCCGGACCCCTCCGTCGAGGCCGTCGTCGTCATCGCCCGCACCACCCAGGAGGCGATCGTCGTCAACCTCGACGGCCTCGACTGGTCCGAAGTCCGCACCGACGATCCGGGCACTCCTGCCAGCTCCCGCTAGCCGCCTCACCGCGGCAGAACACGCACTGGCAGGACCGCAAAACACGCACTCGCTGCCCCGCAGACTGTGCATCGATGGCCCCGCGGATTGAGTACCGTTGCCGTGTGCCCACGTCGCAGTACATACCGCGGATCGCCGACGCGCGGCTGTCGAGCCTGCTCGCCGAGCTTCCCGCGGTCCTCGTCACGGACCGCGGGCGGCGGGGAAGACGACCTCGGCCCGGCGGCTCGCGCAGGACATCCTGCGCCTGGATGATCCCGCCGTCGCCGCGGCCGTCACCGCGAATCCGGACGCGGCGCTGCGGCGCGCCCGTGAACCCGTCCTCCTCGACGAGTGGCAGGAGGTCCCCTCGATCCTCGGCGCGGTCAAGCGGGCCGTCGACGAGAACTCCCGACCGGGCCGCTTCGTCCTCACCGGCAGCGTCGAGGCCGACCTCACCGCCCGTCAGTGGCCGGGAACCGGGCGGGTCGTCCGGCTGGTGCTCCACGGCCTCACCGAACGGGAGATGTCCCGCTCGGTAGAACACCCTGGCCTGCTGGACCTCCTCGTCAGCGAGGACATCGACCGGCTGCGCATCGCCGGTGAGCCCCCGAGGCTGGACGACTATGTCGATCTCGCACTGCGCAGTGGCTTCCCCGAGGCTGGAGATCAAGGCCTCCTCGGCGCCGACCGCTCGGGACGCCCGCCACCTGGTGTGGCTGCGCGACCAGCTCGGCCCCGACTTCCGCGCCGGCGTCCTCTTCCACACCGGTCCCATGCCCTTCGACCTCGGCGACCGCATCTGGGCCCTCCCCATCTGCGCCCTGTGGGCGGCTCAGGTGGACTGACCCGCACCTCGCGACCGTCCGCGGCCCGGCACCGTACGTACTGCGTCCGCCAGGAAAGGTGGCCCTGCTACGCGTCCGGGGTGGCCTCGCGGATGACGGCCATGGCCGCGGCGGGGTCCGGGACGCTGACGGTCACGGTGCGGCCGCTGTGCAGGGTCAGCCGCAGGGTGGGCCCGGAGCACGTCGGGTCTGCCGTCCCGGCCGCGCGGGCGGCCAGCCCGGCGAGCATGACGTCGACGAGGGTCTCGGCGTAGGTGTCCGCGGCGGCGAGCGCCTGCGACCGCAGCGCACTCGGCGTCCCGAGGGCATGCATCAGCGCGCCCCCACACACGACATCGAGGACCAGGGTGACCTCGGTATCCGGCGGTAGATCACCGCGGACGACACCGCGACGCACGACGGCGCGAGCGGCCCGGGTCTGGGCATCGCGCAGCTCCCGGTACTGCGTGTCGAGGTCGGGATGACGATCGCTCTCGAGGCTGACACGCAGCAGGGCGCGGCCGCTGTCACCCAGGTAGAGCCGCAGGATCTGACGGCCGAGGCGGACGAGGTGGTCACGGGCACACTGTCGGTGTCGGTGGCGGTGATCGGGCCGATGCGGTCCCGTAGCGCGGCGACCAGCAACTCCGCCTTCGAGGGCCAGCGCAGGTAGATGGCCGCCTTGCCGACGCGGGAGCGTCGGGCCACGGCTTCGATGGTGAAGCCCGCCCAACCGAGCTCGCCGAACACGTCGATGGAGGTGACGACGTCGGTACTCGTGCCGGAGGCGGTGGAGGCGATCCGGCCGATCCGGGAGGTGCCCGTGCTCGCCGCGGGCGGCATCGCCACCGGCCGGCAGATGGCAGCCGCGATCGCCTCGCCGCGTTCGCCGACGACTACCTCACCGCCACCGAACGCCTCGCCGCCACCCTTGGCTGACCGCCCCGCCCACCGAACGCCATCACCCGACCTGTCGCCGTCGCCCCTGCGCGGATGGGTCACCCCCGACCTGCCCGTAGGGGATCAGGAGGCGTCCTCGGGCTCGGTGATCCAGGCGGAGAACAGCGGCAGCCCTGACCAGGGCGATCCCGCACCGGTCGCGACCGCGACGACGGCGTAGGGACGGGCGAAGCGCAGCTCGGCGACGCGCGACGGCCCGCTGGGCGCCGGGATGTAAGCCAGGGATCTGGCCAGGGCGGTCACCGCGGCGGCCTCGAAGCCAGTGCGGCTGTACCGGGCGACGGCGGACTGAAAGGCAGCGATGTCGTGGCTGCCGGTTCGCCGTCGACCGGCGAGGCCGGCCCCCGCGGCGGCGAAGCCCAGCGCCCGGTCGGCGTCGCCCATCAGGTCGTGGTTCGAGGTGGCGGACCAGGCCGGCAGCACCGCCGCGCACCGCTCCCGTGGTGCTCCGGGCAGCGACGGAACCTCCCGGATCGTCCAGGCCGGGCCGTCGCCGAGCGGGAGATCGAACAGCGATCGGTGGCCCGGGACGTCCCCGCCGGTCGCGGCGGTCGCGCTGGTCGCGAGGTGGTGGGCGGCGGCGAGCACGTCATCCGGGGCGACGTCGGCCGCTGCGGCTACGGACACGACCTCGAGGTCTCCGACAGCGGCGGCGATGTGGACGGCGACCTCCCCGGCCCGGTGGGTCGCCGCGATGAACTGCCGGTGCCCGGGGCTGAATCCCGGGTCGTGGTAGGGGGTGCGCAGCACCTGGGTGAGGGCTGTCGACCAGGGGCTGTCCGCGCCCAGGTCCGCCGCGGGCGCCAGCGTGAAGGGGAACCGCCAGGAGACCTTCGTCGCCAGCGCCGAGGCGAGCACCCAGAGGACCTCGGGGGTCAGGGCGAGGGGGAAACGGTCGATGAGGCCGAGAGAGTGACGGCGCGCCCACGCGTCGCCCGCCTGCTGGGAGGGAATGTCGCCGGTCTCGACCTGCTCGGGCAGGCTGTCCCGCCAGTGGCGCAGGGCGTCGGTGACGGCGTACGGCCTGACCCAGAAGGCCGCCGCAGCGCCGACCAGGGGATGTGGGCGGGTAAGCAGCGCCGTGGCCGCCGCGGCGGCGGTCGCGACGTCACACCCGAGCGCGCCTTCGAGGTCGGTGCGGGCCTCGCCGCTGGTTGCCTCGCCGGCCAGGGCCAGCACCAGCCATGCGCCCAGCGGGGAGGCGACGTGATGCCGCCCGCCCCCGAGCACGGTGTGGAAACGGTCCGCGTATCGCACGACCGCGGGGATCGGCGTCTGAACGTCCATGGTCTCTCACTGTGCGCCACCACTAACGGCAACGGCTCGCCGGGGCTCGCGGCGGGAGCGGAACGGGGCGGCGAGCTGGCCGAGCCAGCCGTCGGGCATCGATTCGTGCATGCCGTAGGCAACGGGCATGCGGCGCGGCAGATGACTGGTGCGGAAGATCCAGTCCCACACGGACAGAATCGCGCCGTAGTTGCGGTTGACCGCGGCCGGCTCCTACGCGTGATGCCAGTGGTGGAAGGCGGGGGACCAGCGGCTCCCCCGGCCGTGCGCTCGGCGCGCCGGCTTCCGCAGGAATTCGGGTACGCCGCAACACCTGTCCCGGAGGCCGGCGGCGGACTGACCGTGCCGCGCCCCGGAACGAGTGCGCGGACAGCGGCCTCGCGGGCCGCCCCGACACGGTCAGCCGGTGGCCGCGGCGGTGCTGGCGGCAGCCGCGGCCAGCGAGGCCACCAGGGTGGTGCGGACGCCTCCGACCGCGTCGCCGAGCAGGCGCGCCAGGGCGTCCGCGTCGATGAGCGCGCCCGCCCGCGCGGCGACCTCGGCCTTCGGCCGCGCCGGCACCAGCTGCTCCACCAGGCCGAACGGGCGCAGCAGCCCAAGCAGCACAGCGCCGACGGATAGGGCGGGAGTCTCCCCCGCGGCCGGCCCGGGTGCCGACCGCGCGGTCAGGGCGGCGATCAGCTCGTCGCGCGCGGCCTCGCTGGGCCCCGGTTCGGCGATGGGGTGGCGGACCACCCGGAAGATCCGTCCCCGCTCGGTACCGAGGACCCCGCTGGCGACGAGCCGGGCGGCGACCGTCTCCCGCACCGGCGCCAGGTCTTTCAGGAGGGTCCGCAGGGCGTCGGCGAGCGCAGGCGCCGTACCCGACGCCTCGATCGCGCCGTACGCCTCCCGCAGCGGCACGTTCTCGCTGCTCGGCGGGGTGCCGGGGGTGAGTACACCGCTGTCCGTGTCGAGGCGCAGCGCGCCGGCCAGGACGAGATCGGCGAGGAGCCCGCCCGCGACACCGGCGTCGGAACCGGCGCCGGCAGCATCTTTTCCTGCCTCGTCCAGCGTGAGGAGAAGAAACGTTTCGGCAACAGTGACGTCCATGCCGGACATCATCACACTCACCTCACCTGTCCGTGGGCGCCCGACCAGCGCGGCAGACCGCTGATCCGGAATACACCCGCCATGTTCACGCCGTTCACCCGCTCGTTGTCCGATGTCCACCCGCAGATCGCCGTCTCCACCCCCAGGCAGCTGGAGAAGACGCCGGGTGAGGCCGAGCTGGGCGGCCTGACGCCGTCCCAGCAGCTCCCCCAGGCGCTCCGCGTGCTCGACCGTGGCACACCACAGCGGCAACCCGACCCCCACTCGTCCGCCACCCGCTCCGGGCTCGTCTTCAGTGCCGCCGGTGCCGGTGCGGGCAGCGGCGGGATCCGGGCGCGGGCGGCGGCGTACCACCAGGTCAGGCCACGGGGTCGCCTCCGGGCCGGCGGCGGCAAGGGCCCGCTCGACCAGCGCGGCGACGGCGTCCGGCGTCACCACGCCGCCGGAGGACCAGGCAGGGGCCTTTCCCGTCTCACGGTGCGAACGAGGCCCGGCGGCCGGCCGGTGCGGCCAGCGCAGCTCGCCGGTAGCGGCGAGGTCGCGGTACCAGGCCAGCTGGTCGGCGCGGGCCGCCGCCCGTAGCCCGCCCACGACGCCGCCCGCCCGAAGCCCTGCCACGGCCTGAGCCGCCTGCGCCACCCCCGCGAACTCCGCCAGCCACAGCAGGTGCCCCCGTCCGACGCGGGTGCGCCGGCTCGGCCCGCCGTCGGCGAGCTGGACGGTGCGCGCGTCCACCGTGGTGAACCGCGCCCCCGCGTCGGTGAGCCGCAACCACAGGTCCCAGTCCTCCAGGCCGGTCGCCGGCTCCCGCCAGCCGCCGACGGCGGCGGGCAGACCGGCCCGGTGCGCGACGCGGGACGGCTCGAACAGCGGCGAGGCGACCTGCAGCTCCGGATGCCACAGCAGGTCCAGCAGCCCGGTCACCGACGTCACCGACCCGTCCGGTCCCGTCCGGACGGCCCCGGTTGCCACCAGCTCGACGCCGCCGGTGCCCGAGCCAGCACCAGCGCCCGCGCCGGGGCCCGAGCCGGAGCCGATTCCGAAGGCGCCCAGCACCGCGTCCAGATGCCCGGGCAGCCAGACGTCGTCGTGGTCGAGGTAGGCGACGATCGCACCGCGGGCCTCGGCCAGACCCACCTCGCGCACGGGCGACGGATGACCGTGGCGGCGCGTGCGCACCAGGCGGACCCGGTCGTCAGCGGCGGCGACGGACGCGACGACGTCGTCGGTGTCGTTCGTCGAGCCGTCGGAGACGACCAGCAGCTCCCAGTCGGGCATCCGCTGGGCACGCACCGACCGCAGCGTCGGCAGGATTCGCCGGGAGCGGTTGTAGGTCGGGCAGATCACCGAGACCAGCGGCGCGGGCATGTCAGCCGAAGATTGAGCGCAGGGCCGGGGCGAGGTAGGTGTTGACCACCCAGCGACCGGCGCTGACGTGCCCGAGGTCGACGATGGCCAGCCCCGTCCCGCCCGTCCTGCCCGCGTCGGCGCCGGTGAGGTGGACGCCGGACAGGCCGTGGTAGCTCGCGGACAGGGTGCGCGGGCCGCCGCGGACCGGCAGCGCCGTGCCCATCGGGGCGAACCGCTCGCCGGTGTGCACCGACTGGCCGGTGGTGCGTGCCGTGCCGATCTCGGCGCCGCCGAGCAGGCCCATCCGCCGCAGCGTGACCCGGTGGCCGGCGTGCGCCGCCGCCGGATCGGACCCGGCGGGCAGGACCAGCAGCACCCGGCCGTGCTCCACGCAGTAGCCGGCCCGCACCGTCGACGGGACGCTCACGGACATCGCGGCGGCGGCGAGCAGCCCGGCGAGCAGACCCGACACCAGCACGATCGAGGCTACGGTCGCACCGCCCGCACGCGCCTCGGTGACCAGGTTGCGGGCGGAGCGCACCAGCAGGAACGCCATCGCCGTGACGAGCACCAGGCTGACCAGGCCACCGACCGGCCCCATCGCGACCAGCCCGGCCAGCCACGACTGCACCGCGTACCCGACCAGGTAGAGGGGGAACAGCGCGCACAGCACGCCGAACGGCACCGACCACCACAGCCGGGACGGCAGCTCCCGCTGGTAGGTCCCGCCGAACAGGACCCGCGCGGTGGCCCGGCGCGCGTCGGTCATCGACTTGCGGCGCAGGTGCGGCAGGTCCAGGTGGGACATCAGCGCGATGTAACCGTCGAACTTGACGAACGGCACCAGGTTGATGATCCCGTAGGCGTAGCACGCGACGGCGAGGCCGACGACGGCGTCGTGGGTGTCCCCCGCCGGCAGGGCGAGGCTCACCACCGCGGCCAGGCCCGCGCACACCCACTGGACGGCGACGCCGGCCAGCGCGATGGCGACCCGGTGGCGTGGCTGGCGCAGCCGCCAGCCGTCGGAGATGTCGCAGAAGAACGCGGGCGTCAGGTAGAACAGCATGATCCCGAGCCGGCGTGGGCGGCCGCCGTGCGCGGCGAGCACCGCCGCGTGCCCCATCTCGTGGATGCCGGTGACGAGCAGCAGCCCACCCAGCACGATGCCGTACTGCCCGAGGCCGAGCGGATGGCCGACCACCTGGCGTAGCGAGGACGCCTGCGACGCCAGCGCGCACAGCCCCACCACGATGACCGCCAGATACAGGCCGCAGGCCGCAGGCCCGGTCAGCCGGCGCAGCGTCGGGCGCATCCGGCCGAGCAGGCGGCTCGGGTCGGTGATGGTGAACTGCACCGACAGCGGCGGCCGGTAGACGAGCCGGCGCTGCTGCTGCGGCGAGCGCGGGGCCCTGCGCGCCGGAACGGG
>Ga0105248_10006591_pt1 | contig 12730 bp, 9 predicted proteins | sample KBSS34metaG_FD_81524 | JGI IMG/M metagenome (GOLD analysis project Ga0105248, IMG submission 81524) | Switchgrass rhizosphere microbial communities from Kellogg Biological Station, Michigan, USA - KBS S3-4 metaG | ecosystem: Host-associated > Plants > Roots > Rhizosphere > Soil | place... | reverse complement strand
GAAACTGCTGGATTGCTACTCCGAAGAATGCCTGCGCCGCGTCTGGAGGGCACAGCAGTTCTCGTGGTGGATGACTTCCATGCTGCATCGACCTGAAACCGGAAATCCTTTCGACTTCCGGCGCCAGTGCGCGGAGCTGGAATACGTCACGAACTCTCACGCGGCGAAAACAAGTCTGGCGGAGAACTATGTCGGACTGCCCTTCGAAACCTAGGCGGCCGGGTGAGGGTACCTTATTGTCCCGCAATCAACCCCTGCAGCTTCGCCAGGCTCGCCGCTGATCCTGTGAACATGTCCGTGGGAAAGGTCCGGTAAGTCAGTATCTCGTCCCGGATTTGCGTGCCTAGAAATGCGTTGTAACCGAGTCCGGCGAGATACTGCAGCCGCAGGTTTCGATCCCGATTGATCTCGGCTCCAGCAAGCCACGGCGCGAGTTCCGTGCTGCGGCCGCTGTAAGTGCGGAACAGATCGAACACCGACATGAAGTCCACCTCCTCCAGTGATGCCTTCACCTCCGCGTACTCCGGCTGCGCGATGCGCGCCTGCAATGCGTCCACATCAATTGGCTTAACGGCAGGTTCATCATCCAGTCTTGCCACCAGCACGACATCGTATCCGCTGCCATTGCGATTGTCATTGCGCCAAACCGTACCATTGGGAAAGACGGAGAAGAATGTCGCCAATTCGCTGCGAACAACATCCGGTGTGCTCTCGTACAGCGGCACCCACTGCGTCACGACACCGCCGGGATTGAGGTGCGACTTCACATGTTCGAAATATTCCCTGGTATAAAGCGCCGCGGAGCCCTTCACCCAGGGATGAATCGGATCGGAGGTGACGACGTCGAATTTTTCGGGCGTGGTGAGCACATAATGGCGCGCATCATCGTACACAATGGAGACCTTCCGGTTCTCCGCAACATTGGAGTTGGCATCGCTGAAATACTTCGAGACGATCTTCGGAATCAGCGGCTCCATTTCGCATATCACCATTCGCTCGACAGTGGGATGAATGCTGATGGCGCCGGCGGTCACACCGGCGCCAAAGCCCACAACGAGCACGTTCTTCGGATGCTCGTGCATCAAGGCCGAGAAATGCCCCAGCAGGCGTTGCAGACGCATGTCCTGTGGCTCAGTGCTGGCCTCCACTTTCCCGCTGACATGGAAGCTGCGGTATCCGCCCGCCTCTTCCGTAACCGCAATGGACGAGTTCATGCCTTCGGCCCATTCCAATGCGTTTGGTGTCCCCTGCCAGGACACGGACCGTCCCCATGCAACCAGTCCCACTGGAACCACCGGCACCCGCGACGCGAGAACCAGCGATGCGCCAGCGAGGGCGAACGTCGCGATGGCCATCCCGGAGCGACGTAACAGCAATGGACCAATCGCCAATACGCCGCTCGCGGCAGACGCAACGATGAACACCTGCTGGGCGCCTTTGGTTCCGATCCATGGAATCAATACCAGTCCGGTGATTATCGAACCCACGATCGCTCCAAGTGTGTTGGCCGCATAAACACGCCCCACCGTGGGACCCGCATCCGATGATGGACCCGCATTGTCACCTTCACTCGCCGCGGCAAGAGCCAGCGGGAAGCTTGCCCCCCACAACACCGCGCCGGGAAACACCGCGAAAAGTGTGCGCGCGAGGTCCACCTGGAACACAATCCACGGACCCGGAGTCAGCCGCTCATCGAGCGGCCACCACGGCAATTCGCGAGCGATCATGAACGCCCCCCAGGCGGTAGCGAATGCCAGCAGGAATTGAACCCATGCCAACGCGACGCGTGGCTGCTTCGCATCGCGTGCCAGCCAGGAACCGGCGACGCTTCCCATTCCAAGGCCCGCAAGGAATACTCCGAGGATGATGGAGAATGCGTACGTCGTGGCTCCGAACATCAGCGACAGCAGCCGCGTCCACACCACCTCCGCTCCAAGTGCCGTTAGGCCCGAGAGAGCGATTGCGACGTATACACCGCGCGGCATCCAGTGGGTCATAGCGGCACGAGGAACACTGGTATCCGTTACCGCGTACGGCGCTCGCCTGGACAGGGCGAGTCCGAGTGCAGCCACCAACAGATTGATTGCCACAGCAACGAAAGCCGCCGTGCTTAAATCGAAGCGGGGCAACAGGTAGAACCCTGCACTCACGCAGCCCACCACGGCACCCACGATGTTGCCGGCATAAAAAAAACCCAGCCACGACATGCCGCTCGGCGTGGCCTTCACGAAACGCGACATCGCTGGAAGCGTGGCGCCCATCAGGATCGTCGGAGGGAGCAGCAACAGGACGCACACGATCGCGCTGGCATGCGACACGAGCGGCAAGAGAAAAACAAGCGCAGCGCCGCACGCACCGATGAGTCCTTCGAGCCGTGCAAGTACACCCAGCGGATGCCGAGTCGGACTTACGAACTTCGCCAGCAGCAGCGAGCCGGCGCACATGCCTCCCATGAACGTGCCCAGCAAAACCGCCAGCGACACGGCCGATGAGCCAATCACCAACTGGAGCATTTGAAACCAGACGATCTCGTAAATGAGCGCTGCGCATCCGGATCCGGCGAAGAGCACCAGCATGAACGGAAGATAGTTTTTGTTCATAACATCGATTGGCACGATGCCATTGCCCCATCCTCGCAAAGCATCGACAAGGACGAGGTGCTTGTTCAATGCTTTGTTCGAGTTTGAACAATCACCCGTCTGTGCGCGGTCATGTACCGCGCCTCCAGACAAAGATAGGAAGCTTATCTGGCGGTGACTCCGGGAACAACCGTCAGTTTGTCGAAGACCCGGTATGCCTTCCCGCGAATAGTGACGTTTCGACAATGAATGCTCACGCCTGGTTGATCTGGATTACCTAACTACAAGATTCGATGTGGAATCGGCGGGGTACTTGAAAGGAATACAAACTGCCATAGACTAAAGGAGGTTATGTCCATGCAACGCGCTTCGTGGCCGATCTGGATACTGGTTGGATTTCTCTTGATGCTTATCCCGGTCGCCAGTTCATTGCTCGCGCAATCGGACGCCGACTTTGACCATGGCTTCATCGGCTATTCGAAGAAAGAACCCACCGACGCGATAGCACGCCTGCAGCGTCGCATCGATTCCGGCGAGATCACACTCGAATCCGCACCCCACGTGGGGTATTTGCCCGCAATTCTCCAGGCACTGGACATTCCCAAATCGTCGCAAAGCCTGGTTTTCTCCAAGACCAGCTTTCAATTCACGCTGATTGTACCGAGCCAGCCGCGCGCCCTGTATTTCAATGACGAAGTCTATGTGGGACACGTTCAGGGCAGCCACCTTCTGGAGTTCGCCTCCGTGGATCCAAAGCTGGGAGCCGTGTTCTATACGCTGGATGAGGAAAAACCCGGGAAGCCTCGGTTTCAGCGGGAGGTTTACTTCTGTCTGATCTGCCACGATTCGGCCACGATCACGGGAGGCGTTCCCGGATTCATGACGCTCTCCGTGCTGCCAGACAAGCAGGGCAATGCCATACGCTCGGCCGGGGCCAACGCGATGAGCGATCAAACCCCATTCAACGAGCGCTGGGGTGGATGGTACGTCACAGGAACACATGGAGCGCAGCGTCATCGCGGCAATATTCTGTTTCCCTCCGGTATCCCTGCGGTAGATAAGGTGGATTGGTCCAAGGGCGCCAACGTGACCACGCTTGACGACAAGATGGATACGGCTGCGTATTTGACGCCGCACAGCGACATCGTGGCTTTGATTGCACTGACGCACCAGACTCGAATCCACAACCTCATCACGCGAGCAAACTACGAAACACGGCGCGCGGTCCAGGACGAAGAAAACGCCTTCAAGGGAATCTCGGAGAAGAGTGATCGATACTCCGACCTTACCGTGAAACGAATCCGCGACGCGGTGGAACCGTTGGTTCGCGGCATGTTCTTCGTCAATGAAGCCAAATTGACGGATCCCGTTCGTGGCACGACGACATTCGCAGGCGACTTCGAAAAAACCGGCGTTCGTGACAGCAAAGGCCGATCGCTAAAGGATCTCGATCTGAAGACACGGTTCCTGCGCTATCCGCTCAGTTACCTGATCTACTCGCAGGCGTTTGATGAACTTCCCCGCCCGGCAAAGGATGTATTTTACGAACGCGCGTGGACAATTCTCTCGGGCGGTGACGCTGCGAACTATCCGAACCTCTCCATCGAAGATCGCACCGCAATACGGGAAATCCTCCAGGATACAAAACCGGACTTTGTCCGAGCCGCGCACAAGTAGTCGCGTCTTTCCGTCCGGGATGCCACGCTATACTTGCATTGGTATCGACGCGGAAAAGGAAATTGTCAATGGCAGGACCTTCCAGGATCGAATGGACCGACGCTACATGGAATCCGGTACGCGGCTGCACAAAGATCAGTCCAGGATGCACACACTGCTATGCAGAAACGTTTGCGGAACGCTTTCGAGGTGTTCCCGGTCATCCATACGAACACGGGTTCGACCTGAGATTGGTCCCCGACAAGCTTGCTGAGCCGCTTCGCTGGACGAAACCCAGCATGATCTTTGTCAATTCGATGAGTGACCTGTTCCACAAGGACATCCCCAGCAGTTATATCCACGCTGTAGTCCATGTGATGGCTACAGCGAACTGGCACACATACCAGGTCCTGACGAAACGCGCGGACCGGCTTCGTGCCATGCTGGATTCGGACCTTCGGACAGAGTCCAAGTTCCCGAATATCTGGTGGGGAGTCAGCGTTGAAGACCGCAAACACGGATTTCCAAGGATCGACCTCTTGCGCGGTGCATCTGCTTCTGTGCGCTTTCTTTCCATCGAGCCACTTCTCGAAGATCTCGGCGAGATTAACCTGGAAGGAATTCACTGGGTCATTGTTGGCGGGGAGAGCGGTCACGGCGCTCGCCCCATGCATCGATCGTGGGTCGAGTCCCTGAGGGACCAATGTCAGACCGCCGGTATTCCGTTTTTCTTCAAACAGTGGGGAGGTGTTCAAAAGAAGAAAGCAGGCCGGACGTTGAATGGACTCACTTATGACGACCAACCGATCCGGTCGTCACGGTCTCCCCTTCCAAAGCCCGAGAGGCTCAACGCGATTGCGGATTGGGAACATCGCGCCATAAAGTTCGCATCGCTGAAAGAGTGCGAAGACGAAAAAAGGAGCAGCGATGCACCACACACGCTGCTCCCTGGGATGCATTAAGAACTACTGAGAGGGAGGTGCTCCGCGACCAGCTGCTCCACCACCGGGTGCGGCTGGTCCACCTCGGGGAGCGCCAGCCGCACCTGGTGCACCCGTCGCTCGTGGTCCGTTTGCCTGGAGCAGATGCGTCACGGTGTGCACGAAGCGCAGCTTGCCGGATTCCACGCGGAAGAGATGCGCATCGGGTGCGCCACTGCCGCCATTTGGGTTTCCGGCTCCGAAGGTGCAGAGAGCCACAACCGCACCGATAGTCTCGTCCACGACATAGCGGCGATTGGAGATGTTCACACCGCTCGGAACACCCACATCGCAGCTGTCATCGGCGGCCCCTCTGCCGGTATGCATGCTTCCGCCTTCAGTCCGGTTGCAGGGATAGCCCCATGGCACCAGGTCCTTTTTCTGTTCAAGAAACGCATCAAGGTACGCGCTGGCGGCAGCCACCAGTGTGCCGCGCGAATCCCGCTTGTTGGCGGGGATGACGTCCCAGTTCTCCGTGGACGAATACTGTTTGTATGCGTCCGCGCTGAATCCCCAATAGCCGGTTGTCGTCCAGATGATTTCGATCTCGGCGATCTTGTCATGGTTGACGCGAAGGCGTGTGCCAAACACATAGGGATGTTCCTTGTCCGTCACGATCGCTTCGGTATAGGTCTGGCAGGTGGATGTATCGATCAGGCTGCGCTGGTGATCAATCTTCATCGGCATCTTGATCAACCCCTTGTTGATATCGAAAGGCGCCACGTTTTCCATGTAGCCCAAACCCGCCGCCAGCGGCAGGCCGGACGTATCGCCCTTCGTCTGAGCGGCAATGTAGAGATCCACTGCGCGCTGCAACCCTTCGCGCGAACAGGAAATCTGCGCGAAGCCGGCCGTAGGCACAAGCAGCGCGGCGGTGAACACAATCCACGTGAGAGCAATGCGTTTCATCGAACTCCTCCTCTGGTTATCCGGGCGACAACTACGCCGAATTTCGCCGGCGCGGTGGTTGTTGCCTGAGGGACGCTATCTTATTGGAGTCGGAGGAGGATCTCCAAGAATTGAATCCAGGGAAGGCCGCTTCAATTGGTTGCTGCCAGCAGATTGCGTACGTCTTTGGAATAGGACAGGACGATTCCCAACACATCCAATGTTGTTCTGTCTCGATAATCTCCCCGGTAATTCACGGCAATACTCTTTGTGAATTCCCAAAGGAGGGTTCGAACCACCGGCTTACCTTCATCCGGATAGACTTCCTGAAAACGCGAATAGTCTTCCTGCGTCGCGCTGGCCCGTACAATCAGGCCCTCTCCAATTTCCCGCGCCTCCGCATCGGAGCGCTCATGCGCCGTGATCCGGCACAATTGCTTCATGACGAAATCCATAAACGCGTCCTTCTGCATTGGGCCATGTATCGCAGAAATCTCTCTATCCAGCAGATGATGCCCGAGCCAGAATAAATCCGTCTCCGCCTCTTTACGTTTCGTGCTGTACGGATTAATCGTGTCTTGAAAGACTTCGTCGAGTCCCTCGGCAGACTCCTCCGATAACTTTAATAGTTCCAGGACCAGTAGTAGTGCCGTTGATTCATTGAGTGGTTTGTGCCTGTCTATTTCTTCGTCTTTTGGATCGACGACAGCGGAACCGAACATTTTCCGAAATCTGTGAGCTGCTGCGGCAGCGGCAGCCAGAATCTCCATTCTCCGCACCGTTTCCTCCTTTCTGCCGTCATGACGGCAAGTTCCTGCGTCCGATTCCCGGTAATGTTCTCCGGACTTTAACGCATCCGTTCAATTGTCGGCGAGCCTTATTGAAAAGTCCAACGAGTCCGAGAAGAGCACATCAGGAGCATGAGGAAAGGTTCCGTGTTGCTTACGGTATGGAAAATTGTCCCTTATTGCCAGCGGCAAATCGTCGGTACGCCAATTTTCGGAAATGAGGGGACAGTCCCCTCGTTCCCTCATTTCCAGGAAATTGGGGAACGAGGGGACTGTCCCCTCATTTCCACATCGGACAGCACAAGACGGACCGTGAGAATGGTACCCTGGCCGCGGCGGGAATCCACCGTGCAGGAACCACCAAGCATGCGTGCCCGTTCCTGAATTCCGACAAGTCCGAATCCATTTCCCGTCGCCCGACTCTCCATCTCAATTCCTTTGCCGTTATCTTCGACGGTCAAGGCCACTTCGTCTCCAAGATGCTTCAGTGTCACGCGGGCTTCCGTGGCGTCCGCATGCTTGACGATATTGTTCAGCCCTTCCTGCACGATGCGGTAGATGACCGTTTCGGAATCCGTGGAAAGCAGACCATTGATGTCGTCAAGACTTGAAGAGAAACGAACAGAAAAGGAATTCGAGACGCGCTCGATCATGGAGTCGACTGCCTGCGTCAAACCAAACCGATCGAGTTCGAACGGTCTCAGGTTGTGAGCAATCTCCCGCACGCCGTTAATCGCGGAGTACGCTGTATCGGAAATTTCTCTCAGCTGATCCGTGACCAGCGCCATCTCGCCGGAATGCTGCAGTGCGATTGTCGCGCGATTGCGAATGATTGCAAGCTCCTGTCCGAGTCCGTCATGCAACTCGCCGGCGATGCGGCGCCGTTCCACTTCCTGGAGATACATCAGCTGTCCGGTTAATTTCTGCAGACTCACTTCGGATCGTTGACGCGACGCTTCGGCACGGGTGCGCCTGGATTGCTGAGCCAGAAGCGCAATGATCAACAAGCTCTGCAAGCCCACGAAAACGATCACTGCGATGATTCGCCAGCGGTAAAGCTCCCAGAAAGTGGATTGCTTGAATTGAACAATCGATCCGGGAGGCAATTTGTTTTCCGGAACGCGCCATCGCCGGAGCTGACGCCAGTCGAATATCAACTTTCCGGCCTCAGGTTCAACAAAACGAAGCGCCTGTGGACTCGTGCCAGCCAGGATTTGAAGCGTCAGCTTCGCCGCCTCCTCACCTTGTTTGCCGACGCTGTAAAGCTGTCCTCCGACGATGCCACGGCCCATGTATTGGTCGAGGAATCCGTAAACCGGCGCACTGGATGCTGCGGCGATGCGCTCTGCCGCCTCGTGAGGGACGAAGGGAGTGCCGGCGCCATCTTGAAACATCGTCGTGTACAGAACGACAGTCTGGGGCGGAAGACTCGAGAGTTCCGCAAGAAGCTTCGGCATCGGCAGAGCAGACAAGTAAGTGAACGTGAGATGGCCCTCAAAGCTGTGGAACTCGGCTTTGGCCTGATTGACGAGTCGCGTATCAAACTCCGAAGTACCGGAGACCACAATAACCTTTTTTGTTTCCGGATGCAGTTTGAGAGCCAGCTCCAGCGTCGGTTGGAACTCGCGTTTGACGAGAACACCGGTTGCGTAAGACGGCAGAACGAGATTGTCGAGCTCCCGCTTATCGATGCCGCAAAAAACGATCGGAGCTCCGGGAAAGACGTCCTTGCCGTCTTTCACCAGAAAATCCAGAGAAGGCCCCATGGCAGCAACAGCAACGTCGATACTTTTGGCGGCGTATTTCGAACGAAGGTAATCCCGGAAATGAGCGAAATAGGTGTCCGACCTGAACCGGGAAAGATCCATCTCCTCGGTATAGATCTCGACCGGATCCGCGGAACCCGATCGCAGCGTATTCAGGAAGTCGGCATTTAGAACCGAAAGGCCCGGCAGTTCTGTGCGCTCGTCAAAGAGCAGGAGAACATGTCGGGTTTGCGGCGGCGGACCCGGAGTTCCAGCCTGGAGGATCACCATGACAGACAGAAGCCGGAACGCGGTGATCATCGGGTTGGCAATCCACAACATCTCCGATTACTTTCTGGAGGTTGCATTCTGCAGGAGCGCGCGGATCTCGTCGGCGCTGGCGGCTGCGGCGGGAGGACCGCCCCGCCCTCTGCCGGCTCCGGCCGGCGCAGGAGTCGCAGCGCCGGGCGTGCCTGCCCTCGCTCCCCCGACACCCCCGACGAGGTCAATCGGTTTGCGACCGTTGCCATCGACGATTTCAGGATTGGCGCCTTTCTCAAGCAGGTAGCGCACGAGATCCGCCCTGCCCGATTGCGCCGCCGCGTGAAGAGCGGTCATCCCTTCATTCATGGAAGGCGATCGGGCGATGCGCATGGAATACGTCTTCGTACCGGTGACCTGGGTATTTACGTCCGCGCCATGCTGAAGAAACAGGTCCAGGAGTGCAGTCGCCTGCGCTCCCCGCTGGCCGCCACCGACGCCCGCCGCGACAAGGAAAGGCGTGACCCCCATCGCATTGATGTTGGGGGAAGCTCCTTTGGCGAGAAGAGCCTGAATCACTTCCATGTCATTGGCCATCGTCGCCCGAAGCAAAGGAGTCGCTCCCAAATCCAATGTGGGATCGCTGAAGCGTCCGGTATAGCCTCCACGAGTCGGCCGATGCATACGCAGTTCGGAATTGGGGTCGACATTCGCGGCCAGCAGTGCCTTGATGACGTCCATCGCGGAATTGCGCGCGGAATGACTCGCATCGATGGGGACCCTTATGCCGCCACCGCTGCTTCCACCATCTTTTCTATCGATGGCGATATACAGGGCTGTGCGCCCATACCAATCCCAAATTCCGGGATTGGCGCCGTGATCGAGCAGAAGCTTCGCGACATCGTTATTGTCATTATCGAGTGCGATCATCAGCGGCGTCACCCCTTCCGGCGTTGGCACGTTGACGTCGACGCCGTTCGCAATCAGAGCATCGACGCAGTCATAACAGCCGTCGCGCGCTGCATACAACAAGGCGGTCAGGCCACCGAAGGGATGGTATTGCACGCGAGGTTCTTCCGAAATATGGCTGGGCCAGTCGTAGGACAAAGCGCGAGGCCTCGCGTCGGCGCCTTTGGAAAGCAGCAGCTTCACCATTTCTCCGGCATTCTTGTCCGCCGCCGCCGCGTACATCAACGGCGTTTGGTGATGTTCCTTCTCCACCGTATTGACGTTGGCGCCGGCGTTGATCAACATCTGGACAATGGACAATTCGCCGGTCTTGATCGCCAGCATTAACGCCGATTCGCCATCGAGGTTCGCGCCTTCCACTCCGGCACCGGCATCGAGCAGAGTTTTCACCATCCGCACATCGGTCACTTTGACCGCCTCGGCAAGTGGTGTGTCGCCGTACTCATTGGCGACGTCAACTTTCGCTTTCTTCGCGATCAGGGCGTCGAGCAATTCGTAGTCGACCTTGAAGACGGCCCAGTGGATCGGGCGAGTGCCGTCGGGTTGTGCCTCATTGACATCTGCGCCGGCTCGAATCCTCTCGAGCGCCGCCTTGCGATCTCCCCGCTGAATGAGACTCGCAAGAGAACCCTGTTTCGTCTGCGCCGTAGCGAGAAGAGTGACAGTGATAATGCAGCACGCGATGAAAACGAAGCGCCTCACAATCCTCCTAAATCACGCTCGGATCCAGCTTGTTATGGTGAGCGAACATTCCCTTTGCGGCATCGTAAAGAAATTTGTACGGATCTTTCCACGTGCGAGCAAGGCCTTTCAAGACGCCGCCCTCCAGCATGTCCGTCGGACTGTCGCCTTTGAGAGTTTGTTTCCAAACCCGGCTTCGAACTTCTTCCATCATGTCGCGCTCGGCTTTGAATTCGGCTCGCGTCATGACGGAGCCTGACGCGGGCATGATCCGGGTCTGGTCATTGGTCAGATTGATAATCGTGTCCATCGCATCCACGCGGCCGCCGATCCATGCTCCCGTGAAATAGTCCAGGGAAGGGTCGCGCAATGGTGAGGCCACGTCGCCGGCTGCCAGCACATTTGAAGTTTTGAAAAAGACGTAGATATCGCCGTCGGTGTGGGCCAGCGGCAAGTGGCCGAAGTCGATCTGTTCGGTGCCTGCCTGGATAGAGCCGGTGGTGCGGAACGTCTCCGTGGGTCGTGCGGCTTTGGGCCGAGCTTTCTCAAAGCGATCTTCGTCTGGAACCCAGTAGTCGGTCGACATCCACTGGCGCGTGTGTTCGTGCGCGATGATCTTCGCTCCCGCAGCGGCGAACATTTCGTTGTTGGCGGTCTGATCGAGATGATAGTGCGTGTTGAAAAGAATCCGGACTTTGGCATTCGACCCAAGCGCTGCCCTGAGGGTGTCCCCCGATTTCGGAGCGCCACTATCAACCAGGATCACACCGTCCGCTGAAGGGAACACGACAACGTTTGTTCCGCCGCCGTCGATGACGGTGAGTTTGTCCGCCTGTGCACGAAGCAGCGAAGGGAAGCCCATCGCAAGCGTTCCGGCCAGCGCGGACTTCAGTAGTTCCCTGCGGTCGAATTGCCCCTCGTGGACAGGGGCAATGGATCGCTTCCAGATATCACCCAAGTTATATCTCCGCAATTCTGCCCGTGCTGTCGCCGAACTTGTCTCGTTCGACTCCGACCTTTTGCAGCAGCGTCAAGTGTAGATTCGCGATCGGCGTTCTCTCCGGCAACACGATGTGCTGGCCGCCGACCTTCAATTTGCCATTCCCGCCGCCCACCAGAATGTTTGGCTCCGGATAGTTGTTGTGCTGGTCGCTGTTGCTCATGTTCGAACCGAACAGGAACATCGAGTGATCGAGCAATGTTCCCTGTCCATCGGGCGTGGCTGCCATCTTCGCAAGGAACTCCGCGAACTTCTCCACATGCCAGGTCTGGATTTTCGACAGCTTGTTGAGTTTCTCCAGATCATTCGCGTGATGGGACATCGGGTGGAAAGCGTCCGGAATCCCAATGTGGTTGTATGTACGGTTCGTCCCCTCCGCGGCCATGACGTACGAAACGACGCGGGTGACGTCGATCTGGTATGCGAGTGCGCTCAGGTCGAACATCAGCTTGACCTGTTCGGCGAAGTCATCCTGTTCTCCGACAGGAGCATTCGGTATTTGAAAAGCAGACATATCCTTCGCAGCTGCGAGTTGCACGCGCCGCTCGATTTCGCGAACGCTTTCCAGATATCCATCCAGAACGGCCCGGTCGCCGCTTCCGAGCCGGCCTTGCAGCTTCTTTGTGTCTTCCAGGATCAGGTCGAGGATGCTGTTGGTCTGGTCGCTGATCGATGCGCGCTCCTTCGGGTTGTCGCCTTCCCCGAACAATTGCAGAAAGACTTTGCGCGGGTTGGTTTCCATCGGGAGCGGCGAATCCGCGTCGCGGAATGACAAAGTCGTGTAGATGCTGTTATTGCCAGCCGACGTTTGAACGATCGTTTCCGACGACACTTCCAGCGATGGCAGGGGAGTGTCCTGGCTGATGATCTTTGAAATCACCTGATCGAGAGTCACGGCCATATGTGCCCGTGCACGGCCGGTATCCGGACGCGTGCAGCTGAGCCATGTCGAAGGAGTGAAGCTGTGCACCGAGCCGGCGGTGGCGGCGTTCTCAAGATTTCCGAAAGACGAAACGTACTTTTTGTAAGGCTCGAGGGAAGAAAGAATGGGGCTGAGCTTGAAATCGGCGCCGGACCCGCTGGGGGTCCATTTGTCCATGGCGGGCCCATGCGACGTGTTGTACATGATGGCGCCGTGAGGCATGTAGAAGAAGCCCATCCGCATTTTTGGAACGGCAGCGGT
>Ga0105248_10006589_pt1 | contig 12732 bp, 10 predicted proteins | sample KBSS34metaG_FD_81524 | JGI IMG/M metagenome (GOLD analysis project Ga0105248, IMG submission 81524) | Switchgrass rhizosphere microbial communities from Kellogg Biological Station, Michigan, USA - KBS S3-4 metaG | ecosystem: Host-associated > Plants > Roots > Rhizosphere > Soil | place... | reverse complement strand
CGGTGGCGCCCCACGCCTGGGTCGGACCTCCGGCCGCGTCGAGCGTCTGCCCTCGGGTCGTCCCGTCGTTCGAGTGATCACGGAGGGTACGGTGTCGTGACGGATGGGCGTGGTGGGCGTGGGACGCCCGACCTGGTTGGCGGCACATGTCCGGCCCGCTGCTATTCGGTTGGCGGCAACCTATTGATGATCTGGACGAGTTAACGCTCCGGAGGTTGGCCGACCCGATCTCCGATAGGATTTGCCGACGTCGGGGGCGGGCGACGAAGGGCTCTACCACAGTGGGGGTTGAATCAGCCGTGGCAGGCGGCGGCGCGAATGCGCCTGGTGCGGTGGTCGCTCCGGCTCCGGCTCCAGGGCGAGGACTGGCGGGGGGCGCCGCTGGCCGGGGGTGTACGTCGGCGCTGACCGGCCCGGATGGGGGTGGTGGGAGGCGCGGGATTCGCCAGATGCGCCCCACCGGCCGCGTTCCCTCGCGAGCCGTGTGATGTCGGCACCGGCGGGTCCCGGGCCGTTCCCGGGTGTGCGGCCTTTTTCCCGGGCCGATGCGCCCCGCTTTTTCGGGCGCGCCGCAGCTATCCATTCGTTGTTGGCGAAATGGCTTGATAGTCGTCTGGTTGTCGTGTACGGACCACCTGGCGCGGGAAAAACGTCGCTATTGCAGGCCGGAATCCTGCCGAACTGTGTGTCGCTGGATGCCGACGTGCTGGCGGTGGGTCGGGTGCGGGCTGCGGCACCGGCCCAGGGTCAGCCCGCGGCTGGCCGGTCCCCGGAGGCCAATCCCTTCGCCGCCGAGTTGCTGCGCACCTGGTCTCGGCCGGGCGGTGAGGGCTCGCTGCCGCGGGACCTTCAGGACGTGATGCAGGGACACGCCGCAGCGGGGCCTGTCCTTGCTGGGCCGGGCCGCGGAAGCGGATCGAGTCATCCAGACGAGGCGGAGCGGGCACGCCTGCCTAACCGCCAGGACCGTCAGGGCCGCCGGCTGATCCTGGCGGCGGTGGACCAGGTCGAGGAGCTGTTCGCGCCAGGTCCACCACCCGTGGACGCCTGGCGGGAGGAGTTCCTGGCCCGCCTTGGCACCGCCGTCGCCGCGTTGCCGAACCTGCGGTTGCTCCTCGTCGTCCGGCAGAGCGACCTGGCCCTGCTCGAGCCCCACCTTCCGCGGCTCGCCGCTGGCCACGGCGTCATCCGGGTGGCCCTGGCGCCCCTGAGCCGCGAGGCGGCTGTCCAGGCGCTCGCCGAGCCGGCCCGGCAGGCTGGTGGTCCGCTGTCGCCTGAGGTGGTGGATGCCTGCCTGGACGACCTGACCACCAGCCGGGTGACGGATGCGGCCGGAGCCCCGGCCGTCCTGGCCAGCGATTACATCCAACCGTCGCACCTGCAGCTCGTCGCGGCCGCACTCTGGCGGGACCGGACAGGTGGCGCCGAAGCGGCGCTGGGCGGCGTCGCGCCCTGGGGGGCGACGGACGCCCTGCTCTCGGCGTATCTCACTCGGGTGGTGGCGCAGGAGGCCCAGCGGCACGATCGTGACGCCGGCGAGGTGCGCCACTGGCTGGCGCATACCTTCATCACCGAGCGGGGTCGCCGCGCGGGGGTCGACGAGGGGCTCGCCATGACCGCCGGCATGCCGACCTTGCTGCTCGAGGCGCTGGTGGAGCGGTATGTGCTGGTCAGTGAGTGGCGCGCGGGCGCCCGGCGGTTCGAGCTGTTCGACGATCGGCTGATCCCGGTGCTGCAGGCCGCTGTTCCGGCCTGGACGACGACCGCCGCGGCCGCGGCGATCGGCGCGGCCGACCATCTTCAGGCCGCCCTGATCAGTCGGGCCGACGGTGACCTGGCGGCCGCCCGCGCGCACGCCGGGGAGGTGTTGCGACAACACGACGCACACCCGCGTACCCGGGCTCAGGCGTTGCTGCTGGTCGCCGACCTGGACGCTGCCGCTGGTCACGTCGACCAGGCGGTGCGCGGCTACCGGCAGGCGGCCGAGCTGTACGAGTCGCTGCCGGACGTCGAGGCGTCGGGCCATGCGCTGGCCGAGGCGGCCCGGCTGCTGCTGCGCGCCGGCCGGCTCGGTCCCGCCCTGGCGGAGCTGCAGTGCGCCGCGACGCGGGTCCCGGACGACGCCGACATCCAGATCGACCTCGGTCGGGCGCTGTGGTACTCGGGACAGCGCTGGGCAGCGGCCGCGCTCTTCTCCGCGGCGCTCATGCTCGCACCCCGCTCGGCTACGGCGTTGGCGGAGCGCGGGCGGCTGCGCGTGGAGCTCGGTGACGACGCGGCGGCGCTCGAGGATCTTGACCGCGTGGCCCGCCTGGCCGCCCAGGCCGCCGCCTCGCCCGGACCTGTCGGACCTGTCGCACCGGTCGGTCGGACGGGTCGGGCCGGGCCGACAGGGATGGCGGCGGCAGAGACGCGGGCGGCCCGCGCGCTGGCGCTTGCCCGGCTCGGTCAGTCGGCGACCGCGTCGGCCGAGACCAAGACCATTCTCGAGGACGCGGCGGACAACGGCGCCGCGGACAACGGCCCGGCGCTGTGGCACGCGGCGGAGGTGTTCCGGGTGGTCGGGGACGACAGGCGTGCGGATGATCTGCTTCGGCGGGCGGTGGAGGCGCGCCGGCCGCCACTGCTCCCCCATCAGCGCCGGGAGGTGGACCGGCTGCTGGACCATCCCGGTGCGGTGAGCTGACCTCCTGCCCGGTCGGGTGTCCGGGCGCTGGCTTCGGACAGACGGGGCCTATCACGCAGGGCGGACTCTCGGCGTCACCGACCCCCGGGTAGCGGCGTGGCGACGTGGTCGCCCAGAGTGGACCCTGTCGGCGGTCACGCGACTCGGAGGGGATGCACGCGGATGGCGCTGCACGGACAGGAGAGCGGGGAGCGGGCGGGGCGGACGGTCGAGGTGCGGCCGCGGCTGGTGCGGCCGGGCGTCGTCGACACCAGCGTGCCGCGGTTCCGGATTCCGGCGGAGTCGATGCCGCCGGAGACCGCATACCAGATCGTGCACGACGAGCTCATGCTCGACGGGAACGCGCGGCTGAACCTGGCCACGTTCGTGACGACCTGGATGGACCCGGCGGCCGATCGGCTGATGGCGGAATGCTCGTCCAAGAACATGATCGACAAGGACGAGTACCCGCAGACCGCCGAGCTGGAGGGGCGCTGCGTCAACATCCTCGCGGATCTGTGGCATGCCCCGGACGCCGAGCATGCCGTCGGATGCTCGACGACCGGGTCGTCCGAGGCCTGCATGCTCGCGGGACTGGCGATGCTGCGCCGCTGGCGGGCGCGGCGGCGGGAGGAGGGTGCCCCGACCGATCGGCCGAACATCGTGATGGGCGTCAACGTCCAGGTGTGCTGGGAGAAGTTCGCCCGGTACTGGGACGTGGAGCCGCGGCTGGTGCCGATGGCGCCGGGGCGGACCCACCTGACCGCTGACGAGGCGGTCGCTCGGTGTGACGAGAACACGATCGGTGTCGTGGCGATCCTCGGGTCGACGTTCGACGGCAGCTACGAGCCGGTCGCCGAGATCGCCGCCGCGCTCGACCGGCTCGCCCAGCGCGAGGGCGGGCCGGACGTCCCGGTGCACGTCGACGGGGCGTCGGGTGGGTTCATCGCCCCGTTCTGCGACCCAGACCTGATCTGGGACTTCCAGCTTGACCGGGTGGTGTCGATCAACACGTCGGGACACAAGTACGGGCTGGTCTACCCGGGCGTCGGCTGGGTGCTGTGGCGGGACCGGGCGCACCTGCCCGACGAGCTTGTCTTCCAGGTCGACTACCTCGGCGGCACGATGCCGACCTTCGCGCTGAACTTCTCCCGGCCGGGCGCGCCGGTCGTCGCGCAGTACTACACGCTGCTCCAGCTGGGCTTCGCCGGCTACCAGCGGGTCGCCCAGGGCTGCCGGGACAACGCCCGCTGGATCGCCGCCCAGGTGGCGGAGATGGGGCCGTTCGAGCTGGTCTCCGACGGCAGCGGCATCCCCGCCTTCGCGTTCCGGCTGCGCGCGGACATCACCGACTACACCGTGTTCGACGTCTCGGAGCTGATGCGGACCCGGGGCTGGCTGGTGCCGGCCTACCACTTCCCGCCGGCGCTGGAGGACCTCGCCGTGCTGCGGATCGTCGTCCGGCACGAGTTCAGCCGCGATCTCGCTGACCTGCTCGTCGCCGACCTGCGCCGCGTCGTCGACCGACTGTCCGCCGCCGGTCGCCGGCTACCGCCACTGCCCGCCGACAAGGCCGCCTCGTTCCACCACTGATCAGGACCGGCGCTGATCAGGACCGGCGCTGATCAGGACGGGCACTGGTCAGGACGGGCACTGGTCAGGACCGGCACTGGTCAGGACGGGCGCCGGTCAGCACGGGCACTGGTCAGGACGGGCGCAGGGCGTCGAGGACGGCGGGGTCCTCGATGGTGGGTGGGACGGCGGGGGAGCGGCCGTCGGCGATCTCGCGCATCACCCGGCGAAGGATCTTGCCGGAACGGGTCTTGGGCAGGGCGGGCACCACATCCACCCGGCCGAACGCCGCGACCGGGCCGATCCGGGCTCGTACCTGCGCGACCAGCTCCGCCGCGAGTGCCTCCGGGACGATCTCGGCGCCGGCCTTCAGCACCACGAACCCGCGCGGGACCTGGCCCTTGAGCGGGTCGGCGACGCCGACGACGGCACATTCGGCGACGGCGGGGTGCGCGGCGAGCACCGCCTCCATCGACCCGGTCGACAACCGGTGCCCGGCCACGTTGATCACGTCGTCGGTGCGGCCGAGGACGTACAGGTAGCCGTCATCGTCCAGGTAGCCGCCGTCGCCGGTCAGGTAGTAGCCGTCGAACGCGGACAGGTAGGACGCGACGTAACGCTCGTCGTCCTCCCACAGGGTGGGCAGGGTGCCGGGCGGCAGCGGCAGGCGCAGGCAGATCGCGCCCTCCGTGCCGGGGGGGACGGGCTCGCCCGCGGGGTCCAGCACCCGTACGTCGTAGCCGGGCATCGGAACCCCCGGGGAACCGGGTCGCGCGGGGCGCAGGCCGAGGCCCAGGGGGTTCGCGACGATGGGCCAGCCCGTCTCGGTCTGCCAGTAGTTGTCGATGACCGGGATGCCGAGGATCTCGCCCGCCCAGGCGCAGGTCGGCGGGTCGAGGCGCTCGCCGGCCAGGAACAGCGCGCGCAGGGACGACCGGTCGTGGCGCTGCGCGAGCTCGCCGGCCGGGTCCTCGCGGCGGATCGCGCGGATCGCCGTCGGGGCGGTGAACAGGACGTTGACCCTGTGGTCGGCGACGACCCGCCAGAAGGCGCCGGCGTCGGGCGTCCCGACCGGTTTGCCCTCGTACAGCACGGTCGCCGCCCCGGCCAGCAGCGGCGCGTAAACGGTGTACGAGTGGCCGACGGCCCAGCCCACGTCGGAGGCCGCCCACATCACGTCCCCGGGCGCGACGCCGTAGACGGCGCGGATCGACCAGGCCATCGCGACGGCGTGGCCGCCGTTGTCCCGGACGATGCCCTTGGGACGACCGGTCGTCCCGGACGTGTAGAGGATGTACAGCGGGTCGGTGGCTGCGACGGGCACCGGTGGGTGCGGGGTGGCGGCGGCCAGCGCCTCGTCCCAGTCGTGGTCGCGCCCGGGCACCATCGTCGCGCGCTGCTGGTCACGCTGGACGATCAGCGTCGCCTCAGGGGCGTGGGTGGCCGCCGCGATCGCCTCGTCGAGCATCGGCTTGTACGGCACGATGCGTGTCGGCTCGATGCCGCACGACGCGCTGATCACGACCTTCGCCCGGGCGTCGTTCATCCGCGCGGCGAGTTCGGCGGCGGCGAAACCGCCGAAGACCACCGAGTGCACAGCGCCGAGGCGGGCGCAGGCGAGCATGCTCACCACGGCGGCCGGGATCACCGGCAGATAGATGATCACTCTGTCGCCGCGGGTGACGCCGAGGGCGGCCAGCGCCCCCGCGGCCCGGGCCACCTCGTCCGTGAGCTCGGCGAAGGTGAAGCGGCGGACCGCCCCGGTGACGGGCGAGTCGTACATCAGCGCGAGGGCGTCCCCACGGCCGGCGGCGACGTGCCGGTCGAGCGCGTTCGCCGCCGTGTTCAGCTCGGCGCCCGGGAACCAGCGGGTGAACGGGGGGCGGCTCTCGTCGAGGATCCGGCCTGGCGGCGTCGTCCAGTCGATCGCGCCGGCGGCGTCCGCCCAGAACCCCTCGGGATCCGCCGCGGCCCGCTCGCGTTCCCGACGGTATGCGTCCATGGTCGGCATCCTCTCGCGCGGGGCCACGGCTGGTACCGGAATCGGCTGCGCCGCGCGGGCGAGCGGCCGGGCCGGACGTGGTCCCGTCGTTGTTTCGACGGGCGGTGGTCGGCGAGCGATGAAATTCTGTCGGTGGTGGGGTCCAAGGTGATGGCACGGTTCGTCCGGCATCCGGGACCGGCGCGGCACCCGACGGGGGCCCGCCGGCAGCGTCTGAAGGAGTCACGATGCCCACTCGCGAGAACATCCCCGCCGGTGCCCCCTGTTGGGTCGACCTGATGACCTCCGATCCGCAGGCCGCCACGGCGTTCTACCAAGGGCTCTTCGGCTGGGGTGCCGAGGAGCCCGCGGCCGAGTACGGCGGCTACACCAACCTCACGAAGGACGGCGTCCGTATCGGCGGGCTGATGCCCAAGCAGCCCGACATGGAGGCGCCCGACGGCTGGTCGGTCTACCTGGCGACGGCGGACGCGGAGAAGACCGTCGCCGCCGCGACCGAGCACGGTGGCGGCGTCATCGTGCCGGCGATGGCCGTCGGCGACCTGGGCGTGATGGCGGTGATCACCGACTCGACCGGCGGGGCCATCGGGATCTGGCAGCCCGGCCTGCACACCGGGTTCGGGCTGATCGCCGAGCCCGGGGCGCCCGGCTGGTTCGAGCTCTACACCCGCGACTTCACCGGCGCGCTGACCTTCTACCGCGAGGTCTTCGGCTGGGACGTCCACATCATGAGCGACACACCGGAGTTCCGCTACGCCACCAATGGCGAGGGCGCGTCCGCCAGCGCGGGGATCATGGACGGCTCCGGCTTCCTGCCGGACGGAGTGCCCCCGCACTGGGCGGTCTACTTCGGCACCGCGGACACGGATGCCTCGCTCGAGCGGGCCACGGCCCTCGGCTGCACGGTCCTCGAGCCCGGGATGGACACCCCCTACGGCCGGCTCGGCGTAGCCACCGACCCGACCGGCGCGATGTTCAAACTGGTCGGGCCGAGCGCAGCGGAGTCCACCCCGCCCGCCGCGGGCTGACGCCGGACCGGCTCCCTCGGTCAGGGGGTGGCCGGCTCGACGCGGAGCAGGGTGGCGAGGGTGCTGCCGGCACGGGCGATGTCGCCGTCGTCGAGGTCGAGGTGGGTGACAAGGCGCAGGGTCGTCGGGCTGATCGCGCCGATCAGCACGCCGGCCTCGGCGGCCTGGCGAGCGAACCGGCCGGCGTCGCCGACCTCGACGAGCACCATGTTGGTCTCGACGCGCTTGGGATCGACCCGGCCGGGTGCGGCGTCGGCGAGCAGCGCGGCGAGTTCCGCCGCCCGGCGATGATCCTCGGCGAGTCGGTCGACGTGGTGGTGCAGTGCGTACAGGCCGGCCGCGGCGAGTACCCCGGCCTGGCGCATCGCCCCGCCGAGCCGGCGGCGCCACTCGCGCACGGCCGTCTCCCGCCCGGCGTCGCAGACGACCACCGAGCCCACCGGCGCGCCCAGTCCCTTGGACAGGCAGACCGACAGCGTCGTGAACGGTTCCGCGAGCCGGCGCGGTTCGACGCCGCCCGCGACCGCCGCGTTCCACAGCCGGGCGCCGTCGCAGTGCAGCACCACCCCGGCGGTCTCGGTGATCTGTCGCAGCAGGTCCAGCCGGTCGCCCGGGACGGCCTGACCGCCTCCGCGGGCGTGGGTGTTCTCCACGGCCAGCACGCTGGTGCGGACCATGTTGTAGTTGCCGCCGACGTCGTGCGCGCGGATCGCGGCGCGGATCTCCTCAGGGGCGGCGGTGTGCGCGAGGCCGGGCAGGGTGCGGGTCTGTACACCGCCGAGCGCGGCGAGCCCGCCCATCTCGTAGGTGACGATGTGCGCCTCGGTGTCGGCGATGATCTCGGAGCCGACCGGGGCGCTGGCCCGCAGGGCGACGAAGTTCCCCATCGTCCCGCTCGGGACGAACACGGCCGCCTCATGGCCGAGCAGGTCGGCGGTGTACTCCTCCAGCGCGCGCACGGACGGATCCTCGCCGTAGTGGTCGTCGCCGACGTCGGCCCGGGCCATCGCCTCGCGCATCCCCGGCGTCGGGCGGGTCACGGTGTCGCTGCGCAGGTCGATCGGCCCGGCGAGACGGTCACTCAGCGGTGCGTCGTTGGTCATGTTTTGTGATGCTAGCCCTGCCCGCCTGCGCGTTTGCCTGTGACAGGAGCAGCTGGCGCACGGCTGGGACCGTAACGAGACCTCCAGCGACGTATGACCTGGGCGAAACGAAGACCTCCTAGCGTTCGGATCCAAGTTCGGATCCAAGTTCGGATCCAAAGCGCGTCCAGCAGGCTGGTAATGAGCCGGTCGAGCAGCACCGCGGTGTCGGCCACCCTGGCGGGGTCCGGTGGGGTCGCGGACGGCCAGCCGGACATGGTCGCCGTGCGGATGTTCGTCAACGGGCAGGCGATGAGTGGTGGGTCGATCCATGGCCCGCCTCGGCTGGCACTGGCCTTGGCTGCCACTTGCCCTGACTGGGACTGGCCCTGGCTGGCATTGGCCCTGGTTGGCATCGGCGGCGTCAGGGCGTGGGCGCGCCGTCCTCCAGATAGACAGGCAGGCGAGCGGCGGCCATGCAGGCGATGATCCGCCGGGCCAGGCGGGCTGACGCCCGTTCGGCCACCTCGGCAGGGGTGCAGTACCGCGCCGAGCGGATCTCGTCGGACTGCAGGGCGAGCGCCGCCACCGGGACGGGCGGTCCGTCGACGGCGAACAGGAAGCGCAACGCGTCCGGGCGGTCCGCGGTGGCGGCGAGATGGTCGACGCAGAGCAGCCGGCCGACCGGCAGCGTGAGGCCGAGCTCCTCGCCGAGCTCGCGCTGGGCGGTGCACCGCGGGGACTCGCCCGGCTCCGCGATACCGCCGGGCACCTCCCAGTTCGGCTTGTACGTCGGCTCCACCAGCAGGACCCGGCCGTCGGCGTCGCGCAGCAGGCATCCCGCGGCGACCGCCTTTCTGGACCGGGCCACCATGTCGTCGAGCGACGCCGCCATGCCCATGACGCTACCGGGGCGGGGACTTTCCCGGCGCATGTCGCCCGGTCGCGGGAGCGGCGCCGGGACCGCGGCTACGGCGCTCGGACGGTGGCGTCCTCGTTGCGCTGGGCAGGAGGCGAGTCGGTGGGGGGCAGGTGCGCCGGCTCCGCGAGGGCGCCGCGGGCTACCGTCCAGCGCAGCAGCGGCGGCGCCATGATGGACGTCGCGACCGCGACCAGCACCACGACCGTGTAGCCGGCCGGGCTGATGACGCCGAGGCGCAGGCCGGTGCCCGCCACGACGACCTCCACGACGCCGCGCGCGTTCATCCCGGCCCCGAGCGCCAACGCCTCCCACCGGCCTAGCCGGCTCACCGTCGCGCCCAGGTAGGCGCCGAGGAACTTGCCCGCCACCGCGATGGCGAGCACGACCGCGCCGGCCGCGAGAACACTGGGCCGGCGCAGTTGGGTGAGGTCGACCCGGAACCCGGCGGTGGCGAAGAACAACGGCGCCAGCACGCCCGTCACCACGAGGCGCACGGGCGCGACCAGCCGGGGGTCGAAGGAGCGGCGGGACCCGATCACCATGCCCGCGATGAACGCCCCGAAGATCGCCTCCAGCCTGAGGGCCTGGGTGGCGGCGGCAGCACCGAGGATCATCACGACGCACGCCAGGCTCACCGCCGAGGCCGCCGAGGCCGGCGAGTCGCCGGGCTCCCGGCGTCGCCCGGCCTGGCGCAGCACGACCTCGGCGACCGGGCTGCCGACGAACGCCGCGACCACCACCGTCGCGACCACGTACGCCACCGACGTCAGCACGTCACCGGCGCGTACCCCCGAGGTCGCCAGCGCCGACACCACCGACAGCAGCAGCCAGCCGACCGCGTCGTCCACGGTCCCCGCCGCCAGCGTCATCTGGCCCACGCGGCTGTGCAGCAGGTTCAGATCGACGAGAATCCGCGCGATGACCGGGATGGCGCTGACCGCCATCGCCACCCCTAGGAAGAGCGCGAACACCCCGCGGTCGACGTCGCCGGAGAGCAGCCCCGCCGGCAGCAGCAGCCCGGTCGCCACGCCGAGGCCGAGGGGAATGACCAGGCCGCCGAGGCTGACCTGCACCGCGGAGCGCCCTCGCCGCAACACCCCGGGCACGTCCATTTCGGTGCCGGTCATGCCGACGAACAGGATGACCCCGATCTGGCCGACCGCCTCCACCAGATGGAACTGGTTCGGGTCACGCGGGAACAGCCAGTCCGCCGCGCCGGGCGCGAACTGGCTGAGCACCGAGGGCCCCAGCAGGATTCCGGTGGTCAGCTCGCCGACGATCGCCGGTAGGCCGAGCCGCTGCGCGAGCCGGCCGAGCAGCAGCGCGCCGGTGAGCAGCGACGTGACGGCGAGCAGGAACACCAGCATCGCGTGGGGAGCGATCGCCGGTATCGGCTTGGCCGCTGCCGCGAACACCTCCACGCCCACGCCATCTGGCGAAGAACCGGGCACGTACGGACCTCCGTTCTTCGCGCAGGTGGCGCGGCGCCCAACTGGTGCCTGACATCAACTGATGCTGGAGATGCACTGGTGCTGGCGGATGGAGCAGTGCTGGCGGATGGAGCAGTGCTGGATCAGTTCAGGGCAGCGTGGACCGCGATGACCTGGCTGCGTTGCGTGAAAAGTATGGCAGTGAAGTGATGTGGCCGTGGTCCGTTGTTGAAATGGGTGCTGTGGAGTGTTGGCCGCGAGGCAGACGCGGTGTGCGGGCCATCTGGCGCCGTCGGGGCCGGCAATGGTGCGCGATATTCGCCGTAACGTGGCCGACGTTGCCGTGAACGGACGCCATGGACGTGGAGGATGCGACTCGTGACTGACTTCGGGTTGGTTCGCACGTCGACCTTTGCGGGAGCCGCCCTTGCCCGGGACGAGCAGCTTCGCCAGGACCCTGACCGGCAGAAGGAGGGCTGGGGGGCCGCCCGGGTGATCGTCCTGGACGCGCAGGGGCGCGCGCCCGTCGTGTGGCCGGATCCCGGGCCGACGGCCGAGGCACCGGCCGGACCCTGGCTGTGGACGCGGCCTGCGGCGGAGCTGGCCGGGTCGCCGCCGCCGGAGGCCCTGCTGCTCGGTGCGGTCGATGGCATCGCCTACTGGGCCGTGCGAGGCGGGGCGGCCGAGGCCGCGCTGGGTGACGGCATGCCCGTGCGGTGGTCGAGCCTGTTCGAGGTGGGAGCCGAACTTGGTCCTGGTGACGGCACCCTGCTGGCGGCCGCCGTCGCGCTGCTGGGCTGGCACGACCGCGCCCGCTTCTGCACCCGTGACGGATCGCCGACCCGGATCGTCAACGCCGGCTGGGCGCGCCGGTGCGAGGCGGCGTCGCACGAGGAATACCCCCGGACCGACCCGGCAGTGATCGTTCTTGTGCACGACGGTGCGGACCGCATGCTGCTCGGCCGGCACCGCAACTGGCCCGCGGGGCGGTTCTCCGTGCTCGCCGGCTTCGTCGAGGCCGGTGAGTCGCTGGAGGCGTGCGTCGTCCGGGAGATCGCTGAGGAGGTCGGCCTCGACGTGACCGACATCCGCTATCTCGGAAGCCAGGCCTGGCCGTTCCCGCGCTCCCTCATGATCGGGTACCACGCCCTCGCCGATCCCGCCCAGCCGCTGCGCCTCGACGAGGCCGAGATCTGCGAGGCCATCTGGCTGACCCGAGACGAGCTGCGTATCGCCCTGGACCGCGGCGACTGGCGTGCCTCCGCCACCGACGCCGGCGCGTCAGACACCGGCGCGTCAGACACCGGCGCATCGGACCCGGGCGCGTCCGGCAGCGTTGTGTCCGGTAACGAGGAGCCGATGCCGGTCGTCCTGCCGGGCCCGATCTCGATCGCGCGGAACATGATCGACTCCTGGGTTGCGGCCGGCTGACCGTCACCGTCGTCAGGTGGGCTGGCCACCTCAGGCGGGTCGGCCACCTCGGTTGATGGGTCCGCTGCGGTGGAGCCTGCGCTCAGGCGGCTGAGCAGGAGGCGTTGACGAACTCGCTGAGCACCCAGCCGGTCAGCCCCTGCGCGGGGGCCTGACCGTGAATCCAGGAACCTCCGTTCGCCGAGACGCCGTCCGCGTCGAACTCCGCTCCGTGGACCAGGACTCCGATCGGGGTCGACCCCGCTCCGTACGTGCTGCGCACTGTCGCGTTCTGAGCGCAGACCGTAAGACGTTGGACGACTGCCGTGGTCACCGGTCGCGGGCTCGGTGGCGCCGGTGCGGCCGTGGCCGATGGTGCCGCCCGCGGTGAACCAGGGCTGGCGGGACTGCCGCCGGCTGGTGGCCTCGTGACCGCCAAGGGGCTCGGCCGGGTGGCGGCCCCGGGCGCCGTCGCCGTCGGCGTCGGCGTCGGCGTCCCGAAGGGTGAGAGGGAGAAGGCCGGCGGAGCGACGGCCTTCTGGCGGGCGGTGGCGTCCGGCGCAGGCGTCGCGGGCGCGGGCGTGGTCGCGGCGGCGGTGCTGGCGGTCGTGGTGGTGGGTG
>Ga0105248_10006587_pt1 | contig 12734 bp, 12 predicted proteins | sample KBSS34metaG_FD_81524 | JGI IMG/M metagenome (GOLD analysis project Ga0105248, IMG submission 81524) | Switchgrass rhizosphere microbial communities from Kellogg Biological Station, Michigan, USA - KBS S3-4 metaG | ecosystem: Host-associated > Plants > Roots > Rhizosphere > Soil | place... | reverse complement strand
GTAGAGGCCGCGCTTGACCGACTTGATGATGTCCTCGGGCATGTCGTCGCCATTGAGCATGTAGGTGTTGGTCATGCGCGGCATGGGGATATGGTGGTAGCTCTCGCGGCGGCCGGAGCCGGTGTTGGGGGTTCCCATGAGGCGGGAGGAGAGCTTGTCGGAGAGGTAGCCCTTGAGGATGCCGTTCTCGATGAGGACGTTTTCCTGGGTGGGGTTGCCCTCGTCGTCGACGTTGATGGAGCCGCGGCGGTTGGGCATGCGGCCGTTGTCGACCACCGTGACCTTGGACGATGCGACCTGCTGGCCGATCAGTCCGGCGAAGGCGGAGGTCTTCTTGCGGTTGAAGTCGGCTTCGAGGCCGTGGCCTACGGCTTCGTGGAGGAGGACGCCGGGCCAGCCGGGGCCGAGGACGACCTCCATCTCGCCGGCGGGGGCCTCGATGGCGCCGAGCTGGAGGATGGCGGTGCGGGCGGCCTCGCGAGCGAAGTGTTCGGGAGACTTGTCGCCCTCGAAGAAGTCCATAGTGATGCGGCCGCCGCCGCCGGAGGTTCCGCGGGCGGTCGACCCGGAGCCATCGTTTCCTGCTGCGTCTTTGGCGATGACGAAGACGTTGAGGCGGGCGAGAGGCTGGGTGTCGGAGGCGAAGGTGCCGTCGGAGCCGGCGACGAGGATGCGGCGTAGCTCATCGGAGAAGCTGGCGCGGACCTGGGTGATGCGCGAATCGTAGGCGCGGGCGGCGACGTCGGCGCGCTGTATGAGGGCGAGCTTCTGGGCGATCTCGGCGTCGGCGGTGGCCCCAGTGATGGGGTAGAGGGAGTCAGCCTCGGTGTGGCGGAAGCCCTGCATGAGCTCCTTGGCGGGGCCGGAGGCGATGAGGGCGGCGGTGCGAGCGGCCTTGAGGAGGGCGTCGGAGGAGAGGTCGTCGGTGTAGGCGTAGCCGGTGCGCTCGCCGGAGAGGACGCGGACGCCGCAGCCCAGACTCACTCCCTGGCTCGCGGATTTGACGAGGGACTCGTCGATGCCTAGCGAGGTGGAGGTGACGGACTCGAAGTAGAGGTCGGCGTAGTCGCCCCCGGCAGAGAGAGCTTCGGCAAGGCAGCGTTCGATGAGGCGTTCAGAGATGCCGAGTTTCGTGGTGAAGTAGTGCTTGTGGTCCGGGGCGGGAATGGTCATCTTATTTTGATCATAGGGGCGCGCGGGGGATGCGGCAATGCCTGTTTGGGGTGATCATGCTCGGGCGATAATTTCTGATGGTTCGCGGGATCAATCACATTACGTTGGCAGTTCGGGATCTTGAGGCTTCGTTTGCGTTCTATACGGAGGTGCTTGGTCTGCGGCCAGTGGCGAAGTGGTATCGAGGTGCTTATCTCGAAGCGGGTGGGGACTGGATTTGTTTGAGTCTTGACGGCGCGGCGAGAGGCAGAAGTCTTCCGGAGTACACGCACGTGGCATTTACGGTGGACGAAGCCGACTTTTCGGCGGCGGTGGAGAGGCTTCGAGGAGCAAAAGTGGAGTGCTGGCAGGAGAACCGGAGTCCGGGGAATTCGTTCTACTTCCTTGATCCGAATGGTCACAAGTTGGAGATTCATGTTTCGGACCTTGAAGCGCGGCTGAAGGCACTGAAAGATGCACCACCGCAGGACCTGATTGTCTTCTGATGTCGCATCCTATCGGCCCCATCTGATACCGTGACTGGAAGCAAAAATCAGTCCAGATTGAGGGATTTTAGCCACGTGCTAGCAACGGACCTGATAGAACGCCTGGCGCAGCACAAGATTCTGGGCTCGGCGCCTCGTGAGGAGTTGGCCTGGCTGGCGGAGCATGGCGTGCTTCGAAGCCTGAAGGTGGGGGACGTGCTCTCACACAAGGGGCAGGCCGTCGAAGGGATGTACCCGGTTTTGTCGGGACGGCTGGCGATCTTCGTCGACCGCGGCTCAGGGCCGCAAAAGACAATGGAGTGGCGAGCAGGCGATGTGACTGGCACGCTTCCGTACTCGAGGCTGGTAAAGCCTCCCGGTACCGTGATCGCACAGGAGCCAACGGAGATTTTTTCGCTCCATAGGGATCTTCTTCCTGAGATGACGCGCGTGTGCTTCGAGATCACTTCGCGGCTGGTTCACCTGATGCTCGATCGGGCTCGGGCCTTCACCTCAAGCGATCTGCAGAACGAGAAGATGATCTCGCTGGGCAAACTTTCGGCGGGGCTGGCGCATGAGCTTGGGAATCCGACGTCCGCGATCGAGCGCAGTGTGTGCTTGCTGACGGACCGGCTGGAAGACTCAGAGAATGCCGCGCGTGCGCTGGAGGCCGCGCGGCTGACGGATGCACAGCTTGCCGCGGTGGATGCGATTCGGAAGGTGTGCCTTGCGAAGAAGCCCTTGAAGGAGAGGTCATCTCTGGAGCAGGTGGACCGTGAGGATGCAATTGCGGATTGGCTGGCCGCACGTGGGCTGGATATAGCGAATGCTCCGATGCTTGCTGAAACGGAAGTGACATTCGAGGCGCTGAATGCTTTGGCGGAGGTGGTTAAAGGGCAGGCGCTGAATGCAGTGCTGCGGTGGTCGGCGGCCGGGTGCGCGGTGCGCAACCTGGCGTCGGAGATACAGGGCTCCTCGATGCGGATCTCGAGCCTGATTACGGCGGTGAAAGGTTTTACCCACATGGACCAGGCGATGGTGGCCGAGCCGGTGGATCCGAAGCCCGGACTATGCAGCGCAGTGACGGTGCTGAATGCGAAGGCGATGGAGAAGTCGGTGACGGTTGCGGTGAATCTGGAGGACGATCTGCCGCAGGTATATGGTTTTGCCGCCGAGTTGAACCAGATATGGGGAAGCCTGCTGGACAATGCTCTGGATGCCGCGCCGAGCGGTGGACATGTGGAGGTGAACGCGAGCCGAGAGGCGGACCATGTTGTAGTGCGGATCATCGATGATGGTCCGGGGGTCCCGCAGGAGATACGCTCGCGCATCTTCGACCCGTTTTTTACGACTAAGCCTATGGGATTTGGGACGGGTCTGGGGCTAGATATCGCGCGCAGGTTGGTCCGGCATAATGATGGGCAGATCGAGTTTGAATCCAAACCGGGCAGGACGGAGTTTCGCGTGCTGCTGCCAATCGCGCAGATGAGTTCGCACGTTTAGACGATCTCGAGCTATTTCGTGGGGAACGAGATGATCATCTGATCGAGGGGAAGACTTTTTTCCACCAACCGAGCCGCTGGCATCGCGCGAATTGCGAGAGGCGTACCTTTCTCTTCAGCTTCATCGAAGGCCTTTGTGCCGGGAGACAGCGCGGTGATCTGGAAATTGTCGATCTCGTAGGGAAGACCGTTCGAGGCGAGAGAAGACGGTTTGTTCATAAGTTGAAAATGCAGATGCGGGGCGACGGAGTTTCCGGTATTTCCTACTAGACCCAGGACTTGTCCGGTATGCACTTTGTCGCCTTTGTGGACTCGGACGCTGCCGGTCTTCAGATGTGCGTACATGGCGTAGTTGCCGCTGCCGAGGTCGAGGATGACGTTGTTGCCGTCGGCATCGGTGAGCGAGATCCCGCTTGGGTATTGGCCGGGCATTTGTTCGGGCAAGCCATCGACGGTCGAGACTACGGTTGCGTCGGAGACGGCAAGGGCGGGTTTGCTGAAGATGGTGTAGCTCTCCAGCTTTTCCTGAGGACCGTTGTAAATATGGCCGTTGGCGTCGAGTTGCTCCCAGTCGACGGCGTAGCGTTGCGCCAGCCACACCCGGTTGTTTACTCCAATAGATGCGCGGGTGTGACGAGTGGCATCGCAACAGGAATCGGCAGAGATGTAACGCTCTCCTGCGAGGGGTGGATGAATGACTGCGACTGCATGGCTATCAGGAGAGACAGGGTCACTTGTCTCGACGAGATGCTGGAAGGCGGGGGGAGCAGCAGCGACGTAGGTGGTGACTCTGTGGGTGATCTGATTAGGGACGGGCGCTCCGGCGGGAAGCGTGAGGTGAATGAAAAATAGCGCCTGACTGCTCTTCGCGAGCGTGCCGGTAGTTGAGCGCAAACCGGCTGGTTGAAGACGGGTGGCGGTAGCGGCCGAGTCGAGGGTTTCGAGAGGTTTTCCATCGCCAAATATCTCGACCTTCTGAACGGCAATGTCTCCGCTGGAGAAGTTGAGCATCCAGAGCTCATAGACAAGATGAGTTCTTTGATCGGAGCCGGTGAAGGGGACAGGAGCGTCGTGCACCGCGAGGATGAGGGGTGTCGGCTTCTCCATTTTCGCGTTTAGATGGAAAGCTGCGAAGAGCGGAGGCAGGACTATTGCGGAGAGTAGCCGGCGCAGAGTCATCGTGCTGATACCTGAGAGTTGGGATATAAGACGGGACGAATTGGCACTGTGGGTCGAGAAGAGTCTATCGCGGCTTTGTATACAAGTGAGCACGACCCTAGCGGCCGTGGGATGGATCGTTCGAGGCGGCGACGCTCATATCGAGATAGATCTTCGGAACCCCTGGGGCATAGCAGTTGTTGTCGGCGGCGTAAGTCTTGCGGCAGGTGCGAGTGTTTTCGGGGCGGCGGGGAGATTGAGCGTACTGCCATGCAGTCACATCCGGAGTTCCCGCTGCGGTGATGGATGGCGGAGTAAGCGTGCAGCCGTTTGAGGGCGGGCAGGTGTCCTGATAGACGAAGAGGGCGACTGGGTGCAGGTGCCTCGCGGCGATCTTTTCGCGGACGTCTTGTGCCGTAGTGATGGTCTTGCCGGGGTCGTCTTCGACAGGCTGTCCGCTAAGGTAGACGCCGGGCTTGTAAGCGGAAGCAGCGACGGCCTCGGTGAAGGCGAAGAGGTAAGCGGCTTGCTCGTCGAGGAGGCGGCCGCCTTCTTCCTGGTCGAGGAAGAGGATTGTGCCAGTGGGAAATTGTTCGCGCTTTGCAGCAGCGATGGCGGCGGTTGCGTCCTGGAGGCCGAGGGTTTCGGGAGTGGTTCCACGCCGCTTCGCTTCCAGGATCTCGGCGTCGAGGCGGCCATTGAATAGAACGAGAAAGCCGAAGGCGTTACGCAGGAGAGTGTCGCGCTTGCCGCGCCATGTATTTGTGGTCTCGCCAGGAGGGTTATTGAGCCAGTAGCCAGTGAAGGTGAAGTGCTGGCGTAGAGCGGGAAGCGCCGCGTCACCGGGGTATAGATTGCGGTCAAATCCCAGGTACTGGGCGGCTATCTGTGCCGTCGATGAGTGAGAGCCAGACGAAGCTATCTGGGTGAAACCACGGATGGCGAGGCTGCTGAGTACCAGAGCTATGGCTGTGGAAAGGATTCGGCGCATGGCTTGTCTTTTCTCAGGGTACAGCCAGCTATGCTAAGTTGCTCGTAAGAGATGACTGAAGGAGTGATCCTGGATGAGTGTGAGCGTGGTGGACCCGCGATATCCCGTTGGCAAGTTTGAGCGGCCCGAGACGATCTCTGCCGAAGACCGCCTGAATGCGATTGCGACAATCGCAGAGTTACCAGAGCAGTTGCGTAACGCAGTAGATGGATTGGACTCAACTCATTTGAATACACCATATCGTGAGGGTGGATGGACGGTCCGGCAGCTGGTGCATCACATCGCCGACAGCCACATGAATGCCTTTGTCCGCGTGCGGTTGGCACTGACTGAAGACTGGCCGACCATTAAGCCGTACGATGAGCAGGCGTGGGCAACACTGCACGACTCGGCCGCGCCGATCGAATGGTCGCTGGAGTTAATCGAAAGCCTGCATGCGCGTTGGGTCATGATGCTGCAGTCGTTGGCCGAGGAACAATGGCAGCGCGGCTACCGGCATCCAGAGAACGGGCCTACGAGTGTGGAGGAGGCGACATTGTTGTATGCGTGGCACTCACGCCATCATGTGGCTCACATTACGCACCTGCGGGCTGCTGGCGGTTGGTGATGTCGCAAAGAGCGAAATCGCAGACCGGTCGTTTTCCCCTGTTAGGGGGAACAATTTTTATTGCAGCTGCGCTGGCTGCTCATGGCCAAAGCGCGCCACAGTTTTCGAGCGACAGCATGCAGGGGCTCGACGGAGCCAAGAAACTAATGGAGCAGCAGGCCAAGTGGGATTCCTCTTCCATGCTGGGCACGAAACTGATTGCGAAGGAACGCTCGCGTACTAAGGGGGAACAGGGGACCGTAGTCCACTATGACCTGGTCACGCAGGGATTGCCGCACGATCTGCACTATACCCTCGTAACCTGGCCACTGAACGGCGGCATTCAGCCGGTACAGAGTGGCATCACGCTGACCGATGACGGAAGGCTGATCTGTACGGCAAAGACGAAGGCCGACTGCGCTCCAAGCCGGCCGGATGCTGATCCGGTCATCGATATGGCTATCACTGCAGCCAAGGGAGAGCCGAAGCGCTTCGGCGTGATCTCGGAAGATCAGAAATGGAAGGCGCTTGCCACGGTAGTGGCGTTCCCCAACGTCGCCACGGACGGTGGGTGCACGCTGGAGGCGGTCCGGGTTATTCCGGACGATAGAGCGGTCATGATCCGCGGCAGGGGATTTCCTGCGAACGCGGTGCTGCCGATGATGTCGGATTCAGCGGGCGAAGTGGCATCAGGAACCTGGCAGGCAAACGAAAAGGGAGAACTGCTCTCGCTGGTGATGCCTGAGGTGAGGGGAAAGACCGAGGGCCAGACGTCCATACGGCTGAAGGCTCCCACATGCGCACCACAAGTCAGTTTCTCGTGGGGAACCAGCTCCTATCATCCTGAGTAGTTGCAATTTCAGATCGATTGAAAAGGACCCAAGGCGAACGTTGAGCGCATCTTCTTCACTGCCGAAAAACGCCGTAGTGCGAATCGCCGATAGCAGAGAGCAAATTCACAGCTGCTTTGCGGTGATGAGCCAGCTCCGGCCGAAACTGTCAGCCGCAGACTTTGTCGGCCGCGTCGAGGTGCAGCAACGCGAGGGCTATAGACTCGCTTTTCTGGAGCATGAAGGTACGGTTGTCGGTGTGGCGGGTTTTCGCACGATGCATGTGTTGTGGAGCGGCAAGACGATGTACGTCGACGACCTGGTGACGGACGAGGCGATGCGCTCGCGAGGCTTCGGCGAGACTCTGCTGGGTTGGCTGATGGACTTGGCTCGTGATGAAGGTTGCGAGACCTTTTCACTCGATTCGGGAACACATCGGCACCAGACGCATGCGTTTTACTTCCGACAGGGACTTCGCATCACAGACTTTCATTTCCAGAAGCCGCTATGACGCGAACTTCGCGCATGCTGTGTTAGCGTTCGGCTATGCCTTTTACTTGCGGTCCAGCAACCGGCTCAGGCGCCACGTCGGCGAGGAAGCAGGCGGACGGCCAGGCTCCGGAGACGATTGCCGCTGCGATTGACGAGTTTCTTGCCGCGCATCCACACGCTACAGTACTGGATGATGGCAGGGTGGTTTTCGACATGCGGTCGGCAAAGTACACGCTGGCGAGCGAGCATGGCCGCTGCACTCTTCACCTTTGGAGTGAAGAAGCCAACCTTGTGCGGAGAGTGACAGCGGCGACGGTTCGCAGCGGCGCGCTTCGCCTTGCTACGCTGCGCTTCGGCCAGACGAAGCCGCAGGTACTTGAGCTTGTGGCTGACCGCGACCGCAGAACTCTCTCTGCCCGCGAGACAACAAGAACGAAGTACTTGCGGCTGCTGGAGCGTGTGCTCGGTCGGGCATTTCCTGAATGGAAATTGGATCGTCTGCGTACCGCAATGGACCTGGAGAAGAGCTTCGGGCCTGCGTATGCTCGGGGCGTACAGGTCCAGGGGCAACGCGCATGGGCCGTGATCGCGGTGAATGCGGAGGAGACGCAGGCGACCATCGACGGCATCTTGACGGTGGGAATACTCTGGCTCGAACACTGTCGCCAGTCGTCTGATGGACGGCGAGTGTTTCAGGGTTTGCGGATGATTGTTCCACGTGGCACTGCGACGCTGACTCTCTCGCGTTTGCCATGGCTCAACGAGCGCGCGGCGCAGTGGGAGTTATGGGAGCTGGATGCGCGGAACGAAGAGCTGGAGCAGCGCGACACCGCCGATCATGGCAATGTGATGACGAGGCTGGTCCACGCGCCAAATCGCGCTGCGGTGCGGGAGCGTTTTGCCGATGCGATAGCGCGGGTGATGACGATGGTGCCGGAGCCAGCTCGCGGAGACGTGGAGCAGGTCGTCCGAAGTGGAGCGGAGATAGCCTTCCTGCTGCATGGCCTGGAGTTCGCGCGAGTGCGAGCGGGCTACGCAGGCAACTCCTTCAACGCTCAGGAGGAGATTACGTTCGGCGCAGGCTCGAACGAGACGTTGCTGGCCGTCGACAATGAAGATGCTCTGCGGCAGCTGGTGGCGCGTCTTTTCGAGCGCCGCAGGGCCGAGGGTGACAAGCGCGATCCGCTGTATCGAATGCAGCCGGAGCGATGGCTCGAGAGCGTGTTACGGGCGGAGATCGAGGCGCTCGATTCACATTTGAACGCGGGACATGTTTACACGCAGGTGCCGGCATTTGCAGCAGGGGATCGAGGGATGCTCGATCTGCTGGGAGTACTACGCGATGGCAGGCTTGCCGTCATCGAATTAAAGGCCGACGAGGACTTGCATCTCGCACTGCAGGGTCTTGATTACTGGGTTCGCGTGCGGTGGCATCATCTGCAGGGTGGCGCTGGGGTTCAGGGCGGTGGGCTGGGAGAGTTTCAGCGCGTTGGGTACTTTGATGGAGTGATGCTGTCGCAGCAGGCTCCGAAGCTCTACCTTGTGGCGCCTGCTCTGCGAGTGCATCCTGCGACTGAGACCGTGCTGAGATACCTCTCGCCGCGCGTGGAGTGGGAGCTAGTTGCGCTCGACGAGCGGTGGAGGAAGAAGGCCAAGGTGGTCTGGCGTAAGCGGAGCGTGGATCCGCAGAGTCGTTAAGGAGCCTGATGGATGCAGTGCTGTAGGTCAGCTTTGGTGGGGTTGATGGTGTTGTGTCTGTGTTCGCAGCCAGTTGTATCCGCAAGCAGCGAAAAGAAGGAGTGGAAGCTGACCTGGAGCGACGAGTTTGATGGAGCTGACGGAACGGGGCCTGATCTTGGGAAGTGGACGTTTGATGTTGGTGGCGGAGGATTTGGCAACGACGAGTTTGAGACGTACACGTCCAGTCTGAAGAACGTACAGCAACGAGGTGGGAATCTAGTCATCACAGCCTTGAAGGAGCGCTATACCGGTAGCGACGGGATCGAGAGGTGGTATACCTCCGGGCGCCTCAAGTCGAAGGGAAGGTTTTCGCAGGCTTACGGACGCTTCGAAGCGCGGATGAAGCTTCCGCTAGGAAGGGGCATCTGGCCGGCGTTCTGGTTGCTCGGTGATGATGCGAGTGCGGTCGGCTGGCCGCAGTGCGGCGAGATTGACGTGATGGAAAACATCGGCGAGCCGAGCAGAGTCTACAGCACGCTGCATGGGCCGGGATACAGCGGCGATCATGCGATTTCGGCGAAGTTCAATCTGCAGTCCGGTCAACGCGTGGACGATGCATTTCATACGTTCGCGGTGGAGTGGGAGCCGCAGAAGATACGGTTTTTCTTCGATGACGCGCTGATCGTGGAGCGGACTCCGAAGGAGCTGCCTGCGGGGGCTAAGTGGGTTTATGACCATCCGTTCTTCGTGATTCTGAATGTGGCGGTGGGTGGGTACTGGCCGAAGTATCCGGATGCTTCGACGAAGTTTCCGCAGACGATGCTGGTGGACTATGTGCGGGTCTATTCGCGTGCGGGTCAGTCGCAGTAAGCTGCTTCGGTGAGGAGAGCTGTGTCGGACTGTACCGGCGCGGTGTCGGCTTCGTCGGGCAGGTTCTGATGTGATTCGAAAAAGTGCTCTACGGCGCCGATGACGGCGTTGCCGTTCTTTGCTTCGAAGATCTGCTTGCGCAGGCCTCCTCCGCCAGGGACGCCGTGGGTGAACCATGCGGCGAACTGCTTCATCTTTCCGACGGCGTCACGGTTGCGCTTCTCGCGAGCGATCTGGCCCTGGGCGATGATGGCCTCAGCGCGTGCGGCTTCGGCGGCCTCTTCGATAGCGATCTCATCGACCAGCATCTGGAAGTAGGTGCGGATCATGCTGTAGCGGTCGTCGTTGGTCGGATGATCGTAGGTGCCGATGCCGGTGGCTTCCTTCGACGCGGTGTACTGCGCGATTTGGCGGAAAATCCACGGGTTCGCTGGTGCAGTGCGGCCGATCATGACGGCGTCGCAGCCTGTCTTCTCGACCATGGCGGCGGCGTCCTCGGGGGTGCGGATGTCGCCGTTGCCGATGACGGGGATGCGGACGGCGTCCTTAACGGCGGCGATGTACTCCCAGCGGGCCTGGCCTGTGTAGCCGTCCTCGCGGGTTCGGGCGTGGAGGGCGCAGGCGTTGAGGCCGTTGTCTTCGGCCAGTTTGGCGAGTTCAACGCAGACGATGTGGGCGTCGTTCCAGCCCATGCGGAACTTGACGGTGAAGGGAATCGTGACTGCGACGCGGATCGCTTTGAAGATGCGCTCGATCTGCGGCAGATCCTTGAGGAGGCCGGAGCCTCCGTTGCAGGCGACGACGCGTTTGGCAGGGCAGCCTAGGTTGAGGTCGACGATGTCGAAGCCGGCATCCTGAACGATGCGCGCGGAGTCGGCGAGGGTTTCGGGGTTGGAGCCGAAGAGCTGCGCGGCGATGGGGTGCTCGTCGTCGTAGTAAGTGAGGTAGCGCTTGCGCTTGGTCTCGCGCATGCGGGAGAGGCCGTCGGCCGATGTGAACTCGGTCATGATGAGGCCGCAGCCGGATTGCTGGTTGGTCTGCGTGGCTTCGACGTCGGTTGTGGACGAGGATGCGCTGAACTGACTTGCATTCTTAATGAAGCGGCGGAAGACGGTGTCGGTGACGCCGGCCATGGGTGCGAGGACCGTGGCGGGAGCGATGGTGACGTTGCCGATGTTGAAACTGGCGGGCACGCGGGCTTGTGCGGGCATCGCGTGTTCAATCGGCGAGTCCCACTTCTTTTGCTCGAGCGTGTAGCGCTTCTTCATCGTGTCTTCTTCGTAGCCTTCTTTGTAACTTTCTTTGCTGCTTTCGCGGCGGTTTTCTTTGCTGCCTTTTTGGATGACTTCTTTGCGGGTTTGCGACGCTTTTCCTGTGGGAGGGAGGCGACGTAGGCTTTGGCTTCGAGCAGCAGGGCCAGGTTACCGGGAGCGGCGATGTTCGGTACCACGACCCACTCGCGCATGGTCCGCTTGCCCATGGTGAGGTGGTGCATCTCGCCGTCGGTGATCAGCTCAGCGATGCGAGCCTCGGGCAGCTTCAGGGCTGCGCTCTCGTCGGAGCGGGTGAAGGCGAAGATCTTATTGTCGACCATGAGGCAGCCGTGCCCGAAGTCGACTCCGACGACGGAACCAGAGATCTTTTTGCCGAGGTCCGCTGCGAGCTGTTGCCGGAGGTTCATGCCGGACTCCTACTGCTTAGACAGTACAAAGGCCTCCGTGTGGAGGCCTTTGCCGGTTTGAGTGCTCTCCGCTTACTTGGCGGCTGCCTTACCTGCGTCCGACTGAGCGAACTTGCGACGGAAGCGCTCGACGCGTCCGGCGGTGTCGACCAGCTTCTGCTTGCCCGTGAAGAAGGGGTGGCAGGCGGAGCAGATTTCGAGGACGATGTCGCCCTTGTGAGTGGAGCGCGTCTGGAAATTGCTACCGCAGGCGCACTTCACGGTGATGGTTTCGTACTTGGGGTGAATTCCCTGTTTCGGCATATCGATTCCTTTCGCCGGAGGCTCTTTGCCCCGGCGTTTGAGATTTGCTTGTACCGATTCGCGGATCGCTTGCGACGGTGTGATCACGTCACATCGATGTGCCTGTCGCGATGCGCAAGCTGTTTTTATTCTAACATGCGTTGCGATGAGCGTATCCACCCACCCCTCCCGGCTTTTCCGTGTAAATGCTCATTCCAGAATGGTTAGGCTGGTACTTCCAGCGGAAGCTCGGTACACGTTTCACGGCATGGGGGCAGGCTGGAGTTCTGTATTAATTCTAACGATTTGGAGGGATTGAATCGGCACTTTTAAGGAAAATAGATTTTGGTCTGTAAGTTATTGATGAGTAGATGGTTGTGTTGGCTGATCCGATCGTTTTTTGAGTCGGCAGGGCTTGACAAGATTCGGAGTCGGCGTTGGTGCCGTTGTCCGGGTCTGGACGGTGCTGGCTGTTCGTGGACAGAACTGCTTGCGTCTCGACAGGTGGAAATTATCAATCTAAAAGGGTTACGCCTGAAAACGCTTGGCATTTGAAGTGCGAATGTATCTCTCGACAGAATCAGGCTCTTAGATTGACGGAGGACACAGCCATGACCAGCTTTGCCCAGGATGTTCGCTTTGCGCTTAGGCAGTTGAGGAAGACTCCTGCTTTTACCGTGACGGTGCTATTGACCCTGGCGCTTGGGATTGGGGCGAATGCGGCGATCTTTACGTTGGTAAACAGCGTCCTGCTGCGGAATCTGCCGGTGGTGGATCCGGCTGCGCTGGTCCGGGTGGGTGATGATCCTGAGGCCTGCTGCGTGGGGTCGGGCTGGGCGAAGGATGGAAATTATTCGCTGTTTCCTACTGAGGCCTATGAGCAGATGAAGAGGAACGCTCCCGAGTTCGAGGAGTTGGCGGCGATCCAGGCGGGGTTCAGTTTTCGACCGGTGACGGTGCGCAGGGATGGGCTGGAGACGCTGCCGAAGTCGGTGATGGGAGAGTACGTTTCGGGGAACTACTTC
>Ga0105248_10006585_pt1 | contig 12737 bp, 10 predicted proteins | sample KBSS34metaG_FD_81524 | JGI IMG/M metagenome (GOLD analysis project Ga0105248, IMG submission 81524) | Switchgrass rhizosphere microbial communities from Kellogg Biological Station, Michigan, USA - KBS S3-4 metaG | ecosystem: Host-associated > Plants > Roots > Rhizosphere > Soil | place... | reverse complement strand
GCTTCGGCTCAGGGTACGGTAATGCTCTGTTGCCCGACCACCTGGCCGTTGGCCAATATCACCCGGCTCATGGCCATCACCCGTTGGTCTTTGCCTTCCATGCCCTTCGCGGGGTTGCCGACGACCGTTACTTGATCGCCTGCCTTCACGGTCTTGTAGGTCCAGCCGCGCCTGGCCAGACCGGAGGAACTGCCGCCTTCCGCGACCCAATGCACGACTTTCCCTGCATCATCAGGGGCGTCGAAAGAAATGATGATATGCGGATTGCGGAAGATGAATTCGGTCACCGTCGCCTTGAGCGTGAGCGTGACGGTTCGATCGTACGCCGACGCTCCGTGGTGAGCGAACGCTGAACCGCACGCCGACAGCACCGCCAACGGCACGGCCACGAAGCTCACGATCCCGCGCGTCATCTCACACCTCCACTCGCGCCGAGCCGTGGCGATCCGGCTTGATCGGCGAGGCCTGGCGCGATTCTAGTCCGGTCCAACCGAAAGTCAATGACATGACGAGCCGGTGCCGGATCGATTTGAAGTCAACCACCGAGTGGTCATGATCCGGCCCACCCGGTAGCCATGAAAAAATGACATTCAACCGCGGAGACGCAGAGACCGCCGAGAAAACCCGGGGCCACTCGCTGCGTGCTCGGCGAACTCGGCGGTTGATGTCGATTTGTTCCCAGCCTCGAGTGCGGGGATTGAGTCCATCAAACCGTGCAGAACAGCACGGAACCGGCAGCTCGACCAGATAGATTGAGCAATGCTTCAGTTTCAGCGAAAGGCCGGGCATGGCGACCATTCTGGTCGTTGACGACATTTCGGCCAATCGACAGCTCCTCACCACGATCCTCACTGCGCAGGGACACCAACTACTCGAGGCGGCGGATGGCCGTGAGGCACTGGCAACGATCCAGGCCGGACACCCGGATCTGCTCATTACCGACGTGCTCATGCCGCTGATGGACGGTTACGAGCTCGGCCGGCACCTTCGTCTCGACCCGGTGACCAGCAGGATTCCCATCGTGTTCTACACCGCGCACTACGGCGAGCGGGAAGCGAGGGAGTTTGCCTTGTCGAGCGGCGTCTCCTACGTCCTGACGAAGCCCGCCCAGATCGCGGACGTGCTGCGGATCGTCGGCCTCGCGTTGTCGGGCGAGTCCGAGACCGCAGTCCCACCGGGCCCTGCACCCCTGACCACGGCGTTCGATCGCGAGCACCTCCGGCTCGTCACCGACCAGCAGTCCGAGCAGGCGGAGTACGTGCGGGCCGCCAACGCGCGATTGAGGGCGCTGATCAATATCGGCTTGGAGCTCGCCGCCGAGCGGGACCCCGATCGTCTGCTCCAGCGCGTCTGCCTGGCCGCGCGCGATTTGTTCGGCTCGACCTACGTCACACTCGGGATTGTCGACATCGCCAATCGCACCATGCAACGTCTCTTCATGTGTGGTGCGGACGCGACAGACTGGATCAAGCGCGGCGACGCTCCGTCAGGAATCCTGGCGACCGTTGTCGCCGAGGGGCGGACCATGCGCGGCGACAATCCCGGCGGCGATCCGACCAGGCTCCAGCTGCCGCCGTTCCATCCACGCGTGAACGCGTTTCTCGCGGCGCCGATCGCGTCACCCGCTCATGTCTACGGCTGGATCTGTTTCGTCAACAATGAAGGCAGGACCTTCAGCGACGAGGACGAGGACCTGGCGATGGCGCTCGCGGGACAGGTGGGTCGCATCTGCGAGAACCGCTATTTCTATGCGATCGCGCAGCGGCGGGCCGAAGCGCTCGAACACGAGATCCTCGAGCGTCAACAGGCGGAGTGTGCCGTGCGCCAGGAGCGCGACCGGGCGCAGCGATACCTCGACACGGCCGAGGTCATCCTGCTCGCTCTGGACGTCGCTGGCCGGATCACGCTTGTGAATCGCTATGCCTGCTCCGTCCTCGGCTCGACGAAAGAGGAGCTGCTCGGCCGCGATTGGGTCGAGACCTGCCTCCCGGACCGGATCCGGGAAGGCAGCAGACAGAAGTTTCACAACCTCGTCAGCGGCGATCTGTCAGGCAACGAAGATCCCGTACTGGCCAGGTCCGGTCAGGAACGGCTGATCGAATGGCGCAACACGCTGCTGCGCGGCGACTCCGGGCAGGTCATCGGCACGTTCAGTTCCGGCACCGACATCACCGAACGGCATCAGGCCGTCGAGTCACTGCGGACGGCGGAAGAGCGCATGCGGTTCGCGCTGGAGGCGGCCGACGTCGGGATCTGGGACATGGACTACGCCACGGGAGTGCTCAAGTGGTCCGAGACGCTCGAGTCCCAATACGGACTGCAGCCGGGAACCTTCGGCGGAACGCTCGAGGCGTTCATGGCGTGCGTGCATCCCCAGGATCGAGCTGCACTCGCCGAGACCATGGCGAAGGCCAAACGAGACGGCAGCGATTTTTCGCTGCAGCATCGAACGATCTGGCCCGACGGCTCGGTGCGGTGGCTGAGTGGAGCGGGCCGGGTCCACCTCGACGTGAACGGCGAACCGGTGCGCGCCGTTGGCATCACCGAGGACGTCACCGAACGTCGCACGCTCGAGGCGCAGTATCAGCAGGCGCAGAAGATGGAAGCCGTCGGCCGGCTGGCCGGAGGCGTGGCGCACGACTTCAACAATCTCCTGACCGTGATTCTGGGACACTGTGAGCTGCTGCTCGGCGATCTGCACCCGAACGACCCGCTCGGGCCAGACATTGCCGAGATTCAAAAAGCGGGCGCGAAGGCCGCAGGGCTCACCCGCCAGTTGCTGGCGTTCAGCCGCAAGCAGATCATCGAACCGACACGGCTCGACCTGAACCTGGTCCTCGACAACATGGGGACCATGCTCGAACGCCTGATCGGGGAAGACGTGAAGATCGTGCTCCTCCTGAGGCCCGGGCTCGCCGCGATCAAGGCCGATCGCGGCCAGGTGGAGCAGGTCGTCATGAACCTCGCCGTGAACGCGCGCGACGCCATGCCGAAAGGCGGCACGTTGACGATCGAGACCGCCAACGTCGATCTCGACGAGAACTACCCGAAGGCCCACCTCGCCGCGACGCCGGGTCCCTACGTGGTCGTCACCTTTACCGACACCGGCACTGGCATGACGCCGGAAGTCCAGACGCGCCTGTTCGAGCCGTTCTTCACCACCAAGGAGGCCGGCAAAGGGACCGGGCTCGGCCTGGCGACGGTCCACAGCATCGTCGTGCGGAGCGGTGGAACCGTCAACGTCCACAGCGAAGTCGGCAAGGGCACGTCGTTCAAGGTCTACTTCCCGCGGGCAGCCGCGGCGGTGACGGTCACCGGCGAGCAGCCGGCGGTGGTGCGGCCGCGGATCGAAGGACAGACCGTCCTCGTGACGGAGGATGCGCACGCCCTTCGCGAGTTGACCAAGAGACTGCTCGAGCGGCAGGGCTATAAGGTGCTGGTCGCCGCCAACGAGGAAGAGGCGCTGCGGCTGTTCGAGCGGAACCCATCGATCGACGTGCTGCTGACTGATGTCGTGATGCCGAATACCAGCGGGCCGGAGTTGGCCAGGCGGCTGGTGGAGCGACGGCCGGCGCTCCAGGTGGTCTACATGTCCGGTTACACCGAGGACGCCATCGTCCAGCACGGCGTACTCGCGCCTGGCATCGCGTTCCTCCACAAACCTTTCACGGCCGAAGCCCTCGGCAGCAAAATCCGCCAGGTGCTGGACCGCTAGGAGCGTGTTCGAAAAATTGGCCTTCCCGGGTTGTACGTAGTGTCCGCCTTTAGGCGGACAGTGATCGCTGGAAGCGGCCACAGGGATGCCATAGAGCGTGCGATCGACCCACGGTCCGGCGAAGCCGGGCACTACCTACGAAATGCTATTTGTGCGTGAGCTCGTCGTAGAGCTGACCGTAGAACGCCGCGTTGAACATCCAGCCGAGGTCGTCGGTCTTGACCTGCATGGCGAGCTGGTCGCGGGTCGCCCCCGCCTTGATCGCCTCAGAAGCACGACTGATCACGCTGGCAAATGCGGTGCGGTAGGCCTGGACCTCGGCCTTGCTCTTCGGTTCGCCTCGTCCCGGAATCGCCATGTCGAAATCCAGCTTCAGCACGCCGTCCAGTATTTGCGTCCACTCGACCGCGCTCCCGCCGTTGGCGAAATCCACGATGGGGGTGGCGGCCGTGATCTGATCGCTGACCATGACCACTTTCAGATCGGGAAAGTAGACCATCGTGTCGTCGCCGGTGTGGCCGCGCCCGAACGAGTGGGCTTGCACCTCAGCTCCGCCGAGCTTGAGGATGTAGTCCTTGGCGAAGGTGACCGTCGGCAGCCCCGGGATGTCCTTCGTGCGGGGGTCGCTCGCCATCCGGGTCTTCAGCGCCTCGAGGGCGACGACCTGGGCACCCGCGTCGATGAACTTCTGATTGGTGCCGACATGGTCGGGATGATGGTGTGTGTTCAGCACGTACTTCACCGGCAGGTTCGAAACCGACCGGATCTCTTCCATCACCCTGTTGTAGTTCTCGTCACCGGGGTTTTTCGTGTCGACGACAATCAATCCCTCGCCCGTCACGCGGACCAGGGTATTGGCGCCACCACCGGTGATCATGTAGAGATCGGGCTTCAGCTGGCGGATTTTCTCCACCGTCTGTCCCGCCGCGGCGCCGCGTCCGGCCCGCCCGCCGCCCTGAGGAGCCTGTGCCGACAGCGCCACGGCGGCCACGCCGAGCAGCGTCGCCAACGCCGCACTGAAAGACGTCTTCCTTGACATGCCGCCTCCTGCAACAAATCGCTACTTATCGTAATGCCGGGCGTCCTTCTCGTTCTCGCCGCAGATGAACTCGATCAGCTCCGTGTCGGGCATGAGACGCTGATTCAGCGTGACCGTCCATGGCCTGGTGTAGGCCTTCTTGTCGTCGACGGTGATCTCGAGCTCGAGACCGCCGACATTCACGCGGCGAATCCGTTCGGTCATGACTGCGGCATCGGTCAGGGGGCTGCCGTTGACGTCCAGCCAACCGCCGTCTCTGAACCCGGTCGTCCGCACCACCAGGGTGTCGCCGTCCCATCGACCCGTCGAGTAGCCGTACCACCACGGTTGCGGATCGTTGGCCGGCAGCGATCGTCCGTCGGTGAAGATCTGCCGAACGCCGGCGTTTCCCTCGTACAAGATGATGATGAGCGCGGGAGTCTGGATGATCTTCCGGGGTTGGGGATGCGTGTGCAGCTGCATGTTCCCCATCGGCAGGCAGTGCGCGTCGGGGTTGTCTTTGTTGTTCCCCGCCATGCGCATTTTCTTGAGGTCGGCGGCCCAGGGTTGAAGCGGCAGACCGCCCTGAACCGCTGAATCGAGGTCGAAGAACAGACCGGGTCCACGCGCCAGCGCCGGTCTGCCGGGCGCACCGCCGGTGCCACTGACACTGGCGGTCGCAAGCTCCTGCCAGCCGGGGTTTTCCCACACGCCGGACAAATCCGGCTTGCCGTCGGACATTCGAGGCGCGGGAGCGGCAAGATTCGGCGCGCCGCCGGCCGTTCGCGGGATACCGACTGTCGGGTGCGAAGGCCACTGAGCGGAAAGCGCCGGGGAGAGGAACAGGGAGAGCAACGCCAGCAACCCTGCCGAAACGGCCGCGGTCAGCCAGGCTTTCATATGAGCCTCGAACCGCCGACGTGGTGCCCTACATAAGGTCGAGGTGCGCCCCAGCCGCCGACAGACTGGGGCAGACATCTCATGAGCGGCGGGGGGCGTTCATCCAGCGAGTCGGTCTATTGAACGATGGTCAATTGCGACGCGAGCACGTCAAAAGGCTTCCACTCGCCGGTACGACCCTGTGGATCCTTCGCGGTCACCGTGTAGCGAACCACTCCGGTGGCCGCGTCGTCTGGCACGATCCACTTGGCCACGAAGAAATCCCGCTCCGGCTGCTGCTCGGTCTGGCGATCGCGCATCGGAACATCGACGGTCTTGCCGGCATAAGTGAGATGAACGACCAACTGAGTCGCCCGATCCCGCTTGCCGGTTGCCGGATTGATGGCGGTCATCCTGAACCCGACCGGCTCGCCGCGCTTGTACTGATTGCTCATCGTGCAGTTGCCGGGCTTGCCGGGGCCAAAGAAGTAGACGAGGTCCCCGGACAAGATCAGCCGGTCGCCGCCCGATTGCTGCCCGGCCAGCGGTGAGGTCGAGAGCAGCGCCATCGTCACGACAAACGCGGCCCGCGCGATACGATTCATGTGCTTCTTCACGACGATAAAACTACCCGAGTCTCCTGCTGATGTCCAGTCCAACTTGTGAAGCTGGGCATCGGGGAATCTCCTCGTTGATTGAATCGTTGAGCAGGCGGCCGCGTGGCAGAAGTAGCGCAAACCATCAGGTTTGCCGGATCACGGCAAGGCTGAAGCCTTGCGCCACACCAGACGGAACACAGCTTTAGGAGGTTGCGCGGCAGAAGCGCGCAGCACGCCGATTGCGTTCAGGCATTTGTAGGCCGGGTCCTTCTGGGCCCGGCTTATGTGGCGGGTCCGAAAGGACCCGCCTTTACGCGTCGAAGCGGGTAATCCGCGCTAGACGGACGGCTCGATGACCGCGCCACTTTCCGTGCCGGTCACACTCTGCACGTACGAACGGGCGACAACCGCCGCCGGCAGGCCGCCCGACGGATCCCGGTGCAGGGCTTCGAGCGTCTCGGTCACCCACGGCGGGCTGACGATGTTGATGCGGATGCGGCGAGGCAGATCCAAGGCGGCGCCTCGCGCGAAACCCTCGAGGCCGGCGTTCACCAGGCTGATCGCCGTCGCGCCCGGCATCGGAGAACGAGCGAGGAAGCCGGCGGTGAGCGTGAAGGAGCCACCGTCGGCGATATGGCCGAGGCCGAACCTGACCAGGTTGACCTGGCCCATGAGCTTGTTGCCGAGGGAGAACGCAAAATCTTCATCGGTCAACGTATCGAAGGTCGCGAACTTTGCTTTGCCCGCGGCGCTGACTACCGCGTCGACCTGGCCGACAGCGGCGTACATGGCGTGAATCGAGGCGGGATCGCCAAGGTCGACCGTGATCGGCGTGTGGCTCAGGCTGACCGGCACGATGTCGTTGCCGACCTGAAGGGCCTCGACGACCTTCCGGCCGATCGTGCCGGTCGCCCCAATCACGAGGATTCGCATTCAAGATCTCCAGCGCGGTTTGTTTTCACCACCGAGCGTCATGAACGGGGCTCACCCCGACCCATGAAAACCGACGATCAACGCAGAGACCGCGGAGGCCGCTGAGGAAACACAGGAATTCTCTGCGTGCTCGGCGTGCTCGGCGGTTCATTTCTGAGTAGTGCACCGAGAGCACCGAGAAAGGGCTCTGGCACTCGGTGTGCTCGGTGGCCTCGGTGGTTGAATCGTTCTCACCTCCGGTCGGGAAGCGCGAACACGTACATCGCATTCCCGGTTGCCGGAGGATGAAGCTCGGGCGCGATCGTCGCGGGCACGAGCCGCGGGCTGCCGCCGCCGTTGCCGGTGGTGATCCCGATGTACTGTTTACCATCGATGCTGAATGACACGGGGAACCCCTGCACGGACGTGGCCAGCCGGGTCTCCCACAGTATCTTGCCGGTTTTGACGTCAAAGGCCCTGAACCGGCGATCGAGATCGCCGGCGAATGCGACGCCGCCCGCCGTGGAGATCGCCGCGGTCATGAACGGCGCGCGCTGGTCGTAGGACCACATCTCCTTCATCGTTCTCACATCGAAGGCCGCCAGCTTGCCGATGTTGCCGTCCGAGCCTGGCAACTCGTAGAAACGCCGGCCGGCGCCGCCGCCGCTGCCGCCGCCTTCCTTCTGCTCGACCTTCTGCGCGCTGATCTCGATGCAGCTCTGGCTCAACGGAATAATGAGCTGGTTGGTGCCGGCGTGATAGCTCGACGCCGGCCAGTTGTGACCGCCCTCCGTGCTGGGACAGCCTTGAATCCACTCGCCGAACCGCTGCTCGAGGATATCGGAACGGTAGGTGGGGCGGCCGCTTTGCGGATCGAATCGTTCCCAGACGTTCTGGAAGACGGTCTCTTTGTGGCCCAGATACTTGCCGGTCTTCCGATCGAGCTTCCACAGGATGCCGTCCTTGCCGACGGTAAAGACCAGGTTCTGGTTGTTGTCGTCGACCAGCACGCGCTCGAACACGACGTCGAGATCGAGCGATTCGGCGGGCGCGTGCTGGAAGTGCCAGGCGAGCTTGCCGGTATCAACGTCGAGCGCCAGCGTGGAGCTGGTGTAGAGGGCGTCATCTTTGATCGACATGCCGCGGCTGATCGGCATCCACGGCTTCGCCTGCGCGGTTCCCCAATAGGTGAGATTCAGCACGGGATCGTAGCTGCCGGTAATCCACGACTCGCCGCCCGCCCGGAACAGGTTCGTGAGCGGTCCCCAGGAGTCGCCGCCGGGCCCGCCTTCCGTGGCGATGGTGTTGAAGCGCCACACTTCCTTGCCGGTGGCGGCATCGTAGGCGCTGATGAAGCATTTCTCTTCCCGATAGGTCGAACATCCGCCCAGCCCCTGAATCAGCTTGCCCTTGGCCAGCAGCGGGCCGCTACTCGTGCTGTAGTTGCCCTTCGATCGATCGCCGATGGTGGTTTGCCAGACGGTCTTGCCGTCCTTTGCGTTGATGGCCACCAGGCGCGCGTCGCTCGTCGCCGCGAACACGTTGTCGCCATAAATCGAGATCCCACGCATGGCGGCGGCGGTCGCCTGCGAGCCGTAGCGGTTCTCCCAGATCAGATCGCCCGTCTTGCCGTTGATCGCCTGCATGATGTTGCCGGGGTTGTTGAGATACACGACCCCGTTGTGCACGAGCGGCGCGGGCTGGTTGGCGCCGCCCTCGTTCATCGCCCAGACCCACTGGAGGCGCAGGTCCTTGACGTTGTCGGCGGTGATCTGGTTCAGCGGACTGTAATTGTTGGCGTGATAGTCGCGCCGGATCATGAGCCAGTCGCCGGGATCCGGGTTGCGTAGCATGGCGTCGGTGACCGGCACGTAGTTCTTCACTTCGCCGGCCACCGTGACGCCGACCGGCGGCGCCGCGGCGCCTCGACCGCGGCCGCCGGCAGCCGCCGGAGCGGCCCCGCGTCCTTGCGCCGCCGCCGGCGCCGGCGCCTGCCCGGTGGCGATGGTGTTGATTGCCACCTCGGTCGTCGGGGTCAGCGGCTGATTGCCCGCAGCCGCGCCGTTGGATTGCAGGATGAACGCGGCGACGTTGGTGTATTCCTCCTGGCTGAGCCCACCCGGCCGCGCCGGCGGCATGGTCAGTTGCATGAACCCGAGCAACTCGCGCGTCGAACGCCGGCCCCAGGCTTCCATGAATTCAGAGCCGGCGAGCTGCGCCGCGTCGCCCGAGCCCTTGAGATCCGGCTGGTGGCAGCTTGAGCATTGCGCCTGGTATGTCGTACGGCCCGCGGCGGCCTGTGCTGCGGTATATCGGCCGGCGGCCGGCCCCTGTTGACCGGCCAGCATCAGGCTGCTCGAAACGATGGCCATCAAGATCAGCACCGGTTGGTTTCTCAGCTCGCGCATGGCGTGTGTGCCTCCTCAGTGCCCGTGCCCGCTCTCTACCGCAGGAGCCAGCCCCACAGATTCCCGTCCGGGGCTTTCTCGCTCGATACCTGGATATACAGCCGCCCGCTCTGAAGGCTCTGCACCTGTTCCCTGGTCAAATCGAGCGAGCCGGTGATGGTGCCGTTCATCGCCTTGGAGACAGTGAGGTCGGCAACGGATGCGCCGCGCACGCCCTTGGCGGCGCCGCTGTGCACGCGCGCTGACGTGGCCGGCGATCGCAGGCCATCAAACGTGCCGGTGATCGTCAGCTTGGTGCCGGCCAGCACCGCGGCCACGGACCCGGCTCCAGCCACCGCCTCGCGCATCCCGCCGTCCATCGGGACGGTGGACAGCCGCGCTTTGTACCGTTCCTGGGCTTGCGCCGCGCCAGCCGGCGCGAAGCAGACACCGACCACGGCGAACACGAGACCGGCAACGGCAAGCTTCACATTCATGGCGCACCCTGTAATAAGAGCGCTCTAGACTAGCGCCGTCGGCCGCATGCAGCAAAGGTTTTTTCAAGCCACGAAACAGCGCCTCTCGTCTGTTTTCGTGTTTTCGGGGCCACCCCCCGGGCTGCGGCGAAGATCTCGCTATAATCCCATCCTGATCGTTACCGCCTCGATCGCTGCCTCACATGACGCGGGATTTATCCGTGTTCTCTTCCGGAGGAAATCGATGTCTTCGAAGGTCAACCGATGCGGATACCGTAGGCGACCTGCGGGTGGCATCGCCATCTGGTCCGCGTGGTGCGCGGTAGGCGCGGCCGCATTCGTCGCGGCGTTCCTCGGATCGTTTTCCGTGGCGTTACAGGCGCAGCAGGCCCGCCGGGTGAGCGATGGTGTGTACACTTCGCCGCAGGCAACCCGCGGCGAGGCGGTATACAAGGAGCGGTGCGCGACCTGCCACGGCGCGACGCTGGGCGGTGCGCAGGCTCCGCCGCTCTCCGGCGACGACTTCATCCGGGTGTGGAGCGGTCCGCTGTCGGATCTGTTCAACAAGATTCAGAACACCATGCCCGCCAATGACCCGGGCAAGCTGACCCGGCAGCAATCGGCTGACCTCGTCGCGTACGTGCTCCAGGTCGGAAAGTTCCCGGCCGGACAGGCCGAGCTCGGCGTGGACGAAGCCGCGCTGAAGCAGATCACCTTCCCAGCGGCGCAGACACGTCCGGCGGCGGCGACCGCCGCGGCAGCGGCGCCGACCTTCCCGCCCGCCGGCAACATGGCCGAGGTGATGCGCGGCATCCTGTTCCCCAGCTCGAACTTGATCTTCAACGTCCAGGGCCACGATCCCGCCGCGCCGATCGAGAAGAAACCGGCCACCCAGGCGACGTCCGGCGCGTTTCCCTGGGCCGATTGGGGCGCCGGTATCTACACGGGTTGGGAACTGGTCGACTACGCCGCCGTGGCGCTGGCTGAATCGGCTCCGCTCATGCTGACGCCGGGCCGCCGCTGCGAGAACGGCAAGCCGGTCCCGGTCAACGATCCCGACTGGATCAAGTTCACCGTGGAGCTTGCCGAAGCCGGGAAGGCGGCCTACAAGGCTTCCCAGACCAGAAAGCAGGAAACGGTGAGCGAGGTCACCGATGTGATCGCCACGGCATGCTCGCACTGCCACGAGGCGTATCGCGACAAGCCGGGGCCGCGAACGGTCGCGGACCCCTCGAACAAGGCCGCGCGCTGTGTGCGGTTGCCCGATAGGTGAATTTTGAAGTTTGAACTGTGAACTGTGAAGTCTGAAGTGCGAAGACCGCAGACTTCGGACTTCAGACTTCGAAGTTCGAAGTTCAAGGAAGCTTGAACCAGGACGGCGCGCCCCGGACGATGCGGCGCAGGTAGGCCAGCGGCAGGGATGTGTGCGCGCCGTGCTGGGCGCGCATATGGTCGGTCGGGGGGAACAGGTGTTCACACACCAGGCGCGACCGCGCGCGCCAGCCGCGCAGTGCCCGCAGATCGCTGCGCAGCACATCGATCGGCCGCAGGCCGCCCACGAACTCCGACGCTGGCTCCTCGGCGCTCCCGCGCGCGCGTTCGAGCGCGGGAGCGATGTCATCGATGCGCGTGCCGAAGTGCTCGTGCGCCAGATCGAGTCCCCGCCGGCAGACAGCGCACATCCGGGCCCGTGCCGCCGCGGCCGCGAAGACGCCGAGCTCTGCGGGCCGCACACGCTCGGCGAGCAGATGGATATCCCACAGCCACAGCAGGTCCGGCGCATCGTGATGGTGCGCCACGCGGTGGACACACGCCAATAGCAGCGCGTCGGCGAGCCCGCACGTCCGCACCGCTTCGCCGAGCGACGGCACGACGATCGCGCGGGGCCACATCTCGTCGAAGGCGAGCGCGTCGGCAAACACGCGAGGGATGGCGATGCGCCAGTGCAGGTCCACGATGTGCCGCAAGCGGGCGCCGTCATCCATGGTGTAATGACGTTGCGTGCTGGCGAGCTCGGCGTCCGGCTCTTCGACACGTGCGTAGCCACAATCGGCCAACGCCTGCCCGGCCCGGCCCAGGTCATCGCGACGGATGAACAGGTCGGTGTCGTCTCGCGGCCGCAGATGCGGCGCCGGATACACCGTGTAGGCGAGGCCCGCGCCCTTCAGCAGCAGGATGTCGATGTGCGCGCTGGCGAAGGCGGCGATCAGGCGGACAAGCTCACGGTGCCGGAGGCTTTCGAGCACCAGGTGTTGACGCAGGTGGTACGCCAGCGTGGCGCGAGCGCCCGCCGGCCACAGATCCGCTTCGTGCACGTTTAGCAATCGATGGGCAAGCACGGCGTCCACGCGTTCGGCCCGCGCCACGGCGATCGCCGCGCCAGCGTCCGACGGTGACCATCGCGGATCGCGATCGCACGCTCCCGTCAACGCCAGGCACACATCGTCGCGAGCCGACGCGCCAGTCACGCTAGAGGCCCATCCTGGCCATTTTCAGGTCAAAGATCTCTGCCACGAAGACACAAAGACACGAGAAAGAATTTCGTTGTTGAGACCTTCGTGCCTTCGTGCCTTCGTGCTTCGTGGCAGGGAATTTCCACGGTCACCGCAGGCTGCGAACGGTCTCCCGCACGGCGGGAGTCGGTACGAAGCTGAAATCGAGAAACGGGACGCGCTCGACCACTTCTGCAAGCAGGGCCACGGTGACATCGAGTCCCGTCGCGCTCCAGAACGGCGGAAAGCTGCGCGCCAG
>Ga0105248_10006584_pt1 | contig 12739 bp, 9 predicted proteins | sample KBSS34metaG_FD_81524 | JGI IMG/M metagenome (GOLD analysis project Ga0105248, IMG submission 81524) | Switchgrass rhizosphere microbial communities from Kellogg Biological Station, Michigan, USA - KBS S3-4 metaG | ecosystem: Host-associated > Plants > Roots > Rhizosphere > Soil | place... | reverse complement strand
TGATGACCGCGGGACTCTTCTTCATCCTGCCTCGCACGGCTCGCGCGGCGTTCCAGAAATTCGCGCCGGAACGTTACCATCTGCCGGGATTCTCGAACGAAGTAACGCTGGGAGAGATCGGCGAGATCAAGCAGAGCTCGACTCCGGTGATGCACGTCTTCTCGCGCGGCGATGGATTTCTGGCGGTGCGCTGGCGCGGGTCCGCGCTTACGCAGTTCGATGGGAAGCGCTGGTTCAATCCTTTCGCCCTCGAGGAACGGCTGCGTCCCGAGAGCCGCCGCGTAGTGCTGCGCGATGATCGCAGTTATCCGCCTGGCCGCATCATCGATTACGAAGTTCGTCTGAGCGATATTGCCTCGGATGTGGTGTTTGTCGCCGGCACTCCGCAGAGCATGATTATCGACGTCCCGGTGGTGTGGCGTTCGCCTTCCACTGGTTCGCTGCGTGTTCCCAGGACCAGCGGCGCGAACCTGCGCTATGCCGTCGCCAGCGTCTTGGAGGATGAGTCATCGCCATCGGCGCAGCTTTCGGCCGCCGATCGCGTGCGCGATCTGGAATTGCCTCCGCTAGATGAACGTATTCCGCGGCTGGCGCTTGAAATGACTGCCGGCTTAGCCACTCCGGAAGAACGCGCTCGGACGATTGAACGGCGTCTGCGGCGCGATTACGGCTACACGCTGGAGATGTTGCCCGCTCGCGTGGCCGATCCGCTGGCGACGTTTCTGTTCGTTAGAAAAAAGGGGCACTGCGAATATTTCGCATCGGCGATGGCCGTGATGCTGCGGTCTCTGGGTATTCCTTCCCGCGTGGTGACCGGATTCCTGAGCGGCGTCTACAATCCGATGACGGGATGGCAGGTGGTGCGCGCCTCCGATGCGCATAGCTGGGTGGAGGCGTGGCTGCCGCGGCGCGGCTGGGTGACCTTCGATCCGACGCCGGTGGATCCGTCACCGCCGTCCGCCGGAATGTGGAATCGGGCAAGCCTTCTGCTGGATGCAGCCGACTTGTTTTGGCAGGACTGGGTGGTCGGCTATGATTTCGAACGCCAGATTACGCTGGCCGCGAGGATGCAGGAGTCCGGCCGGAACCTGCGCTTCGCATGGCTCGGCGACACGGCTGCGAGCATTGAGACGGGAGTTCGCTCCGCGCGTGCGTACTTGTCGCAGATTCTGGCTCTGTTCGCACTGGGTGCTTTCGCGATCCTGTTCGGCCCCAGCCTGCTGCGTAAGCTGCGCCTTCATCTTCGGGTGCGCCGGGCCCAGCGTGGAGAAGCGCAAGCCTCCGATGCAACGTTGCTTTATGAACGGATGCTGCGGACGCTGGAACGCCGCGGGCTGCAAAAGCCTCCGTGGATCACGCCGGCTGAATTCGCGCGCGTCCTGCCCGCTTCCGAACTCGCCATGCTGGTGGAGGATATGACTGGCGCTTACAACGAATTTCGCTTCGGTGGACGACAGGATGCCGCTCCGCGCATGGTGCGGCTGCTGCGGCGGATCGAAACGCTCGAATCCCGCTGATGCATGGCTTCGACAATTGAGTACAGCGTCCGCGAGCAACGCGGCTGGTATCTCTACGACTGGGCCAACTCGCCGTACTTCACGTCGGTACTGCTGGTGTTTCTGGGTCCATACCTCAACGCGCTGGCCAAGTCCGCCGCCGATGCGAATGGTTTCCTTCACCCCTTCGGCATTCCTGTGGACGCGCGCAGCCTGTATCCCTACCTGATCAGTATTTCGGTGGCGGGCCAAGTCATTTTTCTTCCGGTGGTCGGCGCCATCGCGGATTACGGACATCGCAAGAAACAGCTGCTCGCATTCACGGCGTTCCTCGGCTCAGCCGCCACGGTGGGGATGTTCTTTATCCAGCAGATGAACTACATGCTGGGCGCCGTGCTGCTGATCGTTTCCAACATCAGCTTCGGCGCGTCGATTGTGGTGTACAACTCGTTCCTGCCGGAGATCGCTCCTCCGGAACAGCGCGATGCGATTTCCTCACGAGGGTGGGCTTTGGGATATGCGGGCGGGGGTGTGCTGCTGGCACTGAATCTTCTTCTCCTTGCGCGTGCTGAAGCCATGGGTATCTCCGAGGCGATGGCCGTGCGCATCAGCCTGGGATCGGCAGGCGTCTGGTGCATGGTGTTCACGATTCCGGTATTGCTCGCCCTGCGGAATCGAGCGCCGGCGAGGATTCCACCGCCGGGACAGAACCCAGTAGTGATCGCATTTCGTCAGTTGGCGCACACGCTGAAAGACGCGCGCCGCTTTCCCCAGACGCTACTTTTTCTGGCAGCGTACATGGTCTATAACGACGCCATCCAGACGGTGCTGGCGGTGGCCGGACAATTCGGCACGGATGCCCTGGGGATACCGATCTCTCAATTGGCCACTGCGATTCTGATGGCCCAGTTCGTCGGAATCTTTGGTGCAGTCGGGTTCGGCAAACTCGCGGCACGCATTGGAACCAAGTTCGCCATCGCTGCCACCCTGGTGATTTGGGGTCTCATTTTGATTTATATCTTTGCTTTCGTAAGCACCGTGCAGCAGTTCTTTTTCGTGACGGCGGGCATTGCGATTGTGATGGGCGGCAGCCAGGCGCTGAGCCGGTCTCTATTCGCGCAAATGGTTCCCAAGGGCAAAGAAGCTGAGTACTTCAGCATCTACGAAATCAGCGACAAAGGGACCAGCTGGCTCGGCCCGATGTTTTACGGCCTGGCTCTGCAATGGACGGGAAGCTATCAGGCGGCGATCTTGTCGTTGATCGTCTTCTTTGCGGCAGGTCTCGCGATCCTATCCCGCGTGGACGTGAAAAAAGGGGAGCGCGATCTGGCGGCTGCTACCGCAGCACCGGTGACGAATTAAGTTCCAGGTTCAATTCTCTGACCATGCCGGGCATGGCCGATTGAACGATCTGCTCGTCGCGGTTCAGCGTCGCGGCGTAGCGAGCGCTTTCGCGGCTTGCGCCGGTCAGAACGAGCGTCACGCCTTTGCGGGGATACCACAAGCGCCGATAGCCGCCGGATCCGGATACCAGCCATCGGTCGCTGACGGGAGTACCCAGCTTCTTAATGATGGATGCGAAATCGTCCTGGTCGCTCAAGTCTGGCAATCGCGGCGGCGTGGAAGTCCAGCCGAAGCGGGTTCCCAAATGCGCATCGCGAACTACGATTATCACTCCCAGGCAGATCAGGATACCCGCAGCAACCGAACCGCGCAGCACCCGCCAGAAACGTGAATCGCCGCCGGTCTCGGCACGGATCGCCACCACGCCAGCGGGTTGCGGATATAGGGCCCGGCGCAAACTCGTCGGGCTGAATTCGTTTACCGCACGCGGCATTTCGAGGACGATGCGGCGATGCGGCAGGACGATGCCTTCGCGATACTCGAGTTCTTTGACCAGGCCGACGATCCGGAAGGGTGCTTCGATAGAGGAAATTTCGCCAACAAATCGCCGGGGGATGCAGATTTCTTCCGAAGTCTTCGCGTTGGCCACGACTACGTCGGTCCAGTTAGCGCGGCGCAGGATCCACTCGTTATGCTCCACACCAACGATAGCCGGATAGAACGAAAACCGGCCGTGGCGTAATTCGGACAGGCCGGCGGCGATCAGCGGCTCAGACACTAGACACATTGTAGGCCTCCGGGTACCCGCATCGCTACAATAGGGGCGGTGGGCGCCCGGCTGACGTTTTCGCTGCTGATGTTCCCGCTGCTGCTGGCCGCGGAGGACCCGGTGCGCGTCGAGTATACATGCTCCGCCGACGATCTGGAGAAATTCGGATTGACGTGTTCCGAAGATGAACCATGCGAAGTGTTTCTGGAGCTCGCCTCCGTCGAGGGAGTTGGCTCCACGATTTTTGCCGCGGGAAATCTGCACACTGTCACGACCACACTCTATGGCGTTTTTCTGGTCAGCGGCGATGGCGGCAAGACTTGGTCCGAGCCGAATCCGCGTATTCCGGCAGCGGCATTAGATCAAGTTCAGTTTCCCGATTTCCAGCGCGGCTGGGTGAGCGGCGTCAGCGTGGAACCGCTGGCGCGCGATCCGTTTTTCCTGACGACCGCCGATGGCGGGAAGACCTGGCGCCGCCGCCCGTTGTTCAACGAAACGAAGTACGGGTCCATTCAACAGTTCTGGTTCGATTCGGCCAAATCCGGCGAGCTGATCTTTGAACGTTCGCAGGGCGCGGCGAGCGTTTACGAAACGTACCAGACCAGCAACGGCGGTGACACCTGGACCATCAAGGAAGCCGGCAGCAAAACTCCAAAGCTGGCGAAAGCTCCGCCGAAGGATGGCGCGAGCTGGCGGGTGCGGACCGACGCAGCCAGCAAGACGCATCGTATCGAGCGGCGCAACACGCGCGGATGGGAACTGGTCGCGAGCCTGTCGGTGCGCGCCGGAGTCTGCAAATGAGAACGGCGCAAGGCATCGAGCTGGAACTATTCCGGCATTTGCTGGTTTCGATCGCGGAAGAGATGGGAGCGGTACTGCGCAAGACGTCCTACTCTGCCAACATCAAAGAGCGTCGCGACTATTCTTGCGCGGTGTATGATGCGCTTGGCGAGGCTGTCGCGATGGGTGATCACATGCCGGTTCACCTGGGGGCCATGCCTCTGTCCGTCCAGGCAGTTCGAGATACGTTCGATCTTCAGCCGGGCGACGTGGCGCTGGTGAACGATCCTTTTCGTGGCGGAACGCATCTGCCGGATATCACCGCGGTCGCTCCCGTATTCACTCGCGGAAATCGGCCGGCATTCTATGTGGCGAATCGCGCGCATCATGCCGACGTGGGCGGCATGAGTCCGGGATCTATGCCGTTGGCGCGGGAGATTTTCCAGGAAGGCATTCGCATTCCACCGGTGTTGATCCGGCGGCGCGGGAAGCTGGACCGCGATCTGCTGAATCTGCTGCTGGCCAACGTCCGCACGCCGCAGGAACGCGAAGGCGATCTGATGGCGCAACTGGCGGCGATCCATCGCGGGGAAACTCGATTGCTGGAGTTGGTCGCGCGGCACGGGCAACCTCGCGTCGAGCGCAATATGCGTGATCTGCAGAACTATAGCGCGCGGATGATGCAGGCGGCGATTCGGAAACTGCCGCGCGGTGTATATCGCTTCGAGGACTGTCTGGATAACGATGGCGTGACCGGCGCGCCGGTCTGGATCCGGGTGGCGGTATCGATTGCAGCAGGCCGCGCGGCAGTCGATTTCACGGGTTCCGATCCGCAGGTGCAGGGATCGGTGAATGCGAATTTTGCTGTGACACTGGCGGCGACTATGTATGTGTTCCGCTGCCTGATCGAGGATGATGTGCCGTTCACCGCGGGCATCCTGCGTCCGATTCGCGTGATTGCTCCTGAAGGTACGGTGGTCAACGCCCTGGCGCCGGCCGCGATGGCAGCGGGTAACGTCGAGACTTCGCAACGCATCACCGATGTTTTGCTGGGCGCGCTGGCGAAGGCAGCTCCCGAGCGAATACCGGCCGCGAGTAGCGGGACGATGAATAATCTCAGCTTCGGCGGTAGCGGATTTGCCTACTATGAGACGATTGCGGGCGGCATGGGAGCGTCGAGTCGTGCACAAGGCGCCAGCGCGATCCACACGCACATGACCAATAGCTGGAACACTCCCATCGAGGCGTTCGAGCATCAATTTCCCCTGCGCATCGCCGGCTACCGCGTCCGTCGCGGATCGGGTGGCGCGGGTTTGCATCGGGGCGGCGACGGCATCGTGCGGGAATTCGAGTTTCTGACAGCGGCCGAGGTCACGCTATTATCCGATCGGCGTGAGCGGGGGCCGTGGGGACTCGCCGGTGGGTCGGCGGGTATGCCTGGAAAGAATACGTTAGAGCGGGCAGGGCGTTTGCAGAAACTGCCCGCGAAATTACGATTCGATGCGCGGCCCGGGGATTTATTGCGGATCGAAACGCCCGGCGGCGGAGGCTGGGGAAAGGCGATTACTTCGCGCTGAGCGACGCGGACACCTTGGCGCGATATTCTTCCGCCTTTGCCAGGATCGCCTTGTCGTCGACGGTCAGCATCCTGCGGTTGCGCACGATCGCGCGTCCATTGACCATCACGTCGCTCACATTCGACGACTTGAGCGAATAAACCAGCTGTGAATAGACGTTGTACATGGGTTGGGCATTGGCCTCATCCAACCGGAGGCTGATGATGTCCGCTCGCTTGCCCGCTTCCAGCGACCCGATCAGCTTGCTCATCCCCATCGCCTGCGCGCCCATGATCGTCGCCATCGCGAAGGCCTGCTCGGCGGGAAGTGCCGTCGGATCGCCCGAGCTCACCTTTTGCAGTTTGGCTGCGAGATCCATTTCTTCCATCATGTCGTGATCGTTATTCGATCCTGCGACGCCGTCGGTTCCCAGGCCAACAGGGATTCCAGCCTTCAGCATTTTCAGAACAGGTGCGATCCCGCTCGCCAGCATCATGTTGCTGGACGGGCAATGCGCGATCCCGGTTCCGGCGGCCCGCAGAAGACCGAAATCAGCCGGATCGAGCCACACGGCGTGCGCAGCTAGCGTCCAGCCTTGCAGCACACCCAGGTCGTTGAGAGCCGCTGTGGGTGTCTTCTTGCGTTTCTGCACGGCTTCGTCAAACTCGGTTTTGGTTTCCGACAAGTGGATGATCAAAGGCTTGCCGTAGCGGTCGGCCAGCGTGCGCGCGGCTTGGAGCGTGTCGTCGGACGTCGTGTAGATCGCATGCGGGGCGACCGCAGGGACAATCAGCGGATCGTCGGCGTAGGCTTTTAGAAACGTTTCAGCGCCGGCCAGCGCAGCGTCCGGGGTCTTGTAATCGGGAGCGGGGAAGCCGATCACGGTTTGGCCCAGCATTCCGCGCATCCCTGCTCGCCTGGTCTCTTCGGCCACGGTCTCTTCGAAGTAGTACATGTCGGCGAAGGTAGTGGTTCCGGAGAGCGCCATTTCTAGCAAACCCAGGCGTGTTCCCCAGCGAACAAACTCGCGATCGACGTTCTTGGCTTCCGCGGGGAAAATGAATTTCTCCAGCCAATCCTGAAGTTTCAAATCGTTTGCGACGCCGCGGAATAGCGACATGGCCGCATGCGTGTGGGTGTTGATCAGGCCGGGCGCGAGCATCGCATTGGGCTGGTTGATCTGGTTCCGGGCAGAGTATTTTCCTGCGATCTCGGCGGCGGCACCGACTTCGACAATGCTGTCTCCGCGGATGGCGACGGCTCCGTCTTCGATCACGCGTCGCTGGGCGTCTTCGGTGACGACGTAGCGCGCGGTCCAGATGATGTCGACGGCCTGCTGCTGAGACGGCAGACTTCCGCAAAAGAGCAGCGCGACGGCGATCGTGCGTGTGAGGCGGATCAAACTATCAGATTAGCGCTTTAGCGAGGCGCTCAAACTCCACGGGTGTGACCAAATGGAATCGAATCTCAAGAGAAGTGAAAAGCCGCAAAGCTTCCACCGCTTCAGCGCGCGGCGGCTCGGGCGAGGCCACGAACAGATTCTGCTCCGCGATGCGGAAGGGCAGCACCTGCCATTGGCGAATCGCATGTTCCGGAAGCGTGTGCGCCACCGGCCATGGAACCGACTCCGGCTCCACGCGGGCGATCGGCAGCCCCTGCTGCAAGCTGAGCGCCTCATACAACACGTCGATTTCCAGCTGGCCGGATTCCACAAGGTATTCACCCAATCGAGTTCCTGGCGTCTTCGAGACTAGCGCGGTCGCCAGATCCGCCGGTTGCACCGCCCTGGACCCAACCAATATTTCGCCCAGCCTGCGCTTTTGGGCGAGAAGCGCGGATCGTGCGGGATACGCGTGCTCGGTCTTAAGCCATTTGAGCGGCTGCCCTCGTATCCGGGCGACTGAGTAACGCGCAATTGCCTGAAACGTAGCAGCGGTATTCAGCGCATTGGCATATACTGCGCGCACGGGAACGCCCAGCGCGAAGACGAATCCGTAGATGCGCGCCACGCAGAGTCCACGTATCCCGATGCGCAAGATCTGCAGTGCCAGCGTGGCGCTGGCGAGCGTGGCTTGCTCGGGAGAGACTCGCATCCACAGGGCAGTGGCCAGTCCGTATATGAATACGAAATTCGCTGCCAGGCTAATAGGATTCGCCACCAGGCCCTTTCGATCGCGCCACAGCCAATACACCTCGCGCGGACTGCCGGACCAGCCCAGCCGCTGCCAGCCTTGGAGCGCGATGCCGGTCACCCAACGTGTCCGCTGTCGCAGCGCAGCATTCCAAGTCGCGGGGAAGAACTCCCGAGTGGCCACGAAGTCGGGCCGTCCGCCGGGTCCGTGCGATATCGGCACGAATGCCTGCGAGCATCCCAGGCGGAACATGCGCAGTCCATTTTCATAATCTTCGGTGAGTGCTTCCGGCGCGAACAGCTGGTTCGACGAAGCGTGCGCCAACTTTTCCAGTGCTTCCCGCCGATATCCGGTACCCACGCCGGCGCTTGGAACAAATCCGCCCAATGATTCACGCACCAGCATGTCCCGGGTGTGGTTTTCGGCAAACTCATCGCAATACACTCCGTGGGTCAGCCAATGGAGCGGCGTCGGCAGGGCCAGCACCGGCGTCTGCACGAAGTCGTAGCGCGCGGCGTAGTAGTTGATCCAGGACAGCTCTTCGGGATGGATCAAGTCTTCGGCGTCGTGAATCAGCACGATGTCGAAGCGCTGGCCGCTGCGCTCTTCTTCCAGCAACAGGTGCTGATAGATCCAGTTGAGGCAATCGGCCTTGGATGTGGGGCCGGGATGCGGGCACAGCGCCAGATGCACCTGCGAAAAGCGTGCAGCGATGGTTACGACCGCCTCCTGTGTCAGCGCGTCATTGGGATAACATCCTGCGAAGAAATGGTAGTCGGGATATCGAATGACTGCTAGATTGTGCTCCAGCATCCGGCCGATAACCTCGTGCTCATGCCACAGCGGCACGAAGATCGCGATGCGCTGGCGAGGTGCGTTTTCAAGCTGCCTCGGACCGGGAGGAAACAGACTGGCGGCCGGACGGAAGACCGACTTGATCCAGGTCCAGGCCCACGCTAGATCAACGATCAGGTCGTCCAGGCCGCTGATCAGAATCGCGATGGCCAGCGGCGTCAGGATCGCAAGCACGAAGCGGTCGAGGCCGTCGGAATAGACGCTCACTTAAGTACAGTGGTCCGAGGCCCCCGGTACTCTCAGACTGCAGTTGAAGCGGGTCTAAAGCCCCGTGGAGGCGGCCTTTAGGCGGCGCTTGGCTTTAGCCAAGATCTTCCAGGCCGTCAGGCGTGATGATTCAAGGGCCCCGTGCCCGATCCCAGGCCCGGAGCTGTGCGGATCGCCTCTGTGATGAACGTCTTGGCTAACGCTATGGCCGGCCGTAGCTTGAGCCCCTTGGCCAACTCCGCAGTGATCGCTGCCGAGTAGGTGCATCCCGTGCCGTGCGTATGCTTTGAAGCGATGCGCGGACTCGAGTATTCGTGGAATCCGCGATCCGGTTCGAACAAGAGATCCACCGCGTCGCCTTCCAGATGCCCTCCCTTGATCAATACGTTCTTCGCTCCTAACGCCGCCAGTTTCTCAGCGGCCTTTCGCATGGATGCGACGTCGTTTACCGGGAATCCTGCCAGGACAGCGGCTTCCTCCAGGTTCGGAGTCAGCAAGAACGCCCTTGGGATCAGGCACGCGATCAGTGCGCTCTGGGCTTCTTCTTCGATCAAAGCCGCACCATGCTTGCTGACCATCACAGGATCGATTACCAGCGGAAATGTGAAGCTCTTCGCGGCGGCCGCCACGGCTTCCACCACAGCTCGATTCCCGAGCGCTCCAATCTTGGCGGCGTGAGGGCAGATGTCGGTACAGACGGCGTGAATCTGTTCCAGGATCAGGTCGGGCGCCAGCACATCGACACGCGTGACTCCCAGCGTGTTCTGAACCGTGATCAACGTCACAACGGCTTCCCCGTAGACGCCCAGCCGATGGAAAGTCTTCAGATCGGCTTGCAGGCCTGCGCCCCCGCTGGGGTCCGAGCCTGCGATGGATAGAGCGACGCGCGTCGTCATTCTACGAGTGTACCGGCCTCACTTGAAAGCGAGATGCATGGTCGTGGTTCCCGCGCTGTTGGACAGCTTCATTTCTACACCGGCGATCCCCGAAGTATCGCCTGTGACGGGGAAACTCACCCGCACCTGGAACGCGCTGCCGGCTTGCGTCTTGGTGAAGAAAGCCCGAAAAGCCTGCGTGAAGTCGGCCAGTATCGCTCCGGGCTGGATCGTTTGGCCGGACATATCGAAGAACGTGAACACCATGGCGCCGGCCGCGTAGGTGTTGTCGAAACCGATCACTTGAATGTCCAGATTGCCGGAGCGTCGCGTCGCGGTAGTGGTGTCGAACGAAAGCAGCGCGGCCGGAATTGTGAGCGTCGTTGTCGGGTCACCATCCGTAGAAATTCCGGTGAGCGTGAAACGGATGCGGCCCGACGACGTGCCCGTCTGAAACATGGCCGACGTCTGCCCGCTGATCAAAATTTGCGTGCTGCCCTGGGCGACGGAAAAAGGCAGTGTGCGGGTTCCGGTCGCCAGAAAGACCACTGCCGGATCGTCAGTCACCAAGGTCGTATCGGGAGTAAACGCCAGATTCACAAAGCCCGACGCGGTAGCAGGAGCCGCCGTCGGAAGCCGCATCGTCAGCCGCCGTTGCTGCGCGCTCAGCATCGGTCCGGAGTCGAATTCCAGCAACGGTTTCGGCAGCGGGGAATCGAATGCCGTGCCCGAAAGCCCGAAGGTCCGCGTTTCGATGGCCAGCGATCCCGAATACAAGCCGGCCGAGCCCGGCGTGAACTCGATTACGAAAGCGGTTGAGGCGCCTGGTGCCATCGTGAACGGCGCCTTCGGTCCTGAGGATTGGCGGAACGCTGAACCGGTTACCTGGAACGTCGCAATCGGCATGGGTTGCGCGGAAGTGTTCTGCAGATAGAAGTTGCACAGCCGCAGTTGGCCCGCTTGCACCCGTCCAAAATCGATCGCAGGGGGCGGACCGTCGGATCCGGTACACACCGGAAAGACTGTTAACGATGGACCGTTTACCACGGTGGCGACGGCGATCACGTTGACGTTGTTGATCTGAGAATTGACCTGCACATTCGCGCTGTAGACCGCGGGCGAGTTCGCTCGGAAGCTGAGCAGGACGTCTTGGGCGCTGCCGGGTGCGATTGGGAAGGGTAGCGACGGCCTGTCGATGGTGAATCCGATACCGTCGGCGGAAAACCGGGAGATGTTCGCTACACTCGTGCCGTTATTCTTCACGCGCAACCGGACGCTTACGGTGTCGCCTGCCGCGACTCGGCCCAGGTCCAAGGCTGTGCCGGCTGGCGTCGCAGTACTTCCGTTCATCACGTACAGGGCGATTTGAGCCCGTGCGGCAATGGGCAGAAGAAGCGCGAGGATGACGACGCACTTCATGGCATGTTTCCAGGAAGCACGAATAGCTGCTCGTGTCCAGGGTCCAGGCGCAGCGCGAATGTGAGAGCGCCGGCGCGAATCGCGGCATAGTGCGGGCCCATCGAGGTGATGGTTTCTGCCCCGGTTAACTCGAACCTGGTCTCGCTGGCATCGCGATGGCGCAGGACCAGTTCATCCGCGGTTGCGAACAGTACGCCCTCTTTCAGCAGCAGGACGAGACCGTTTGTCACTCCGATCCAATCGCGCCTCAGTGCGATTTCGATCCCGTTATCGCCGACGCGCATCGAGAGCACCTCGCCATCGGCGGTCCAATCGAGAAGTTCGAGCGTATCGTCGCGCCAGCGGACAAACGTCTGCGACGCCGGGAAAAATATAACTGCAGTATCGCGATCGAATCCGAATTCCGCGGGACCGGGCGGCGCATCCACTTGGCCCGTCGCCGAGAGAATCTTCGAATCGGTCTTCGCCAGGCAAAGCTGCTCCGAGCAAGCCGCGGAGAGAACACCCGTCGCCATCGGCGGGCCCAGCAGGAAGTTGCCTGCGACTCCTTGGACCGCCCGCAGGGATCCCGAAGAATCGACGATTAATCCCGCCGACGGAACTTCAATTCCTGACTGCGACCAGGCGCAGCTCGCGATCAATATCAGGAGAGCGCGCTTCATGGTTTCCCAATGATGATCGTGGGCGTTCCGATCTGAGGAGCATTCACTGTTCCCCCGTTACTCGAAGCCGCGGAAGGGGTCCCGCGGCTGGTAACCGCCGCCACACCCGCAAACGCGCCCGCGGCGATTGCGATTCCGAGCCATATCTTCCGGTGGCTTCGCCAACCAGGAGCTTTCGAACTTCGGGGCTCTGTTGAGGCGGCGGCATCGGAGAGAAACAATCCGCACACCGTTCCCGCACGAGCCTGGCCTTTCGCCGCGGTGATCCGGACTTGCAGGGGTCCCGTGACGCGGTTCCACTGCATGCCCCACACACTGGCGCGTCCATCGGCGCTGGTTGTCGCGATTTCCGTCCGCATCCCGGACGAAAAAGCTCCAGTGGGTCCATCATCCGGCAGCCGGAAACTCACGGCAACCCTATCCACGGGCCTGCCGGTTTCGTCCGTGATTTGAACCGTGACTCCGCGCGTGGCTCGCCCGCCAATGGGGTAAACCGCGCCTTCGCCTTCGACGATGCGGATCTGGAGGATGGCCGGATCGATTTGTGCCGCCAGCGGCAGGCGAAGGATCAGGAGAAAAACGAAAAACCGAACCACGAGAGTAAGTGGTTGGCTGGGAGAAATACTCTCAGGTGCAATTCATTG
>Ga0105248_10006577_pt1 | contig 12744 bp, 26 predicted proteins | sample KBSS34metaG_FD_81524 | JGI IMG/M metagenome (GOLD analysis project Ga0105248, IMG submission 81524) | Switchgrass rhizosphere microbial communities from Kellogg Biological Station, Michigan, USA - KBS S3-4 metaG | ecosystem: Host-associated > Plants > Roots > Rhizosphere > Soil | place... | reverse complement strand
GGATTGCTCAGGAATCCCGAGGTCGGATACGTGCCCGCGCGCATCTGGGCCTGCTCCATCGCGCGCTGTTGCGCGATCTGCATGTGCTCGTTGAACTTCAGCTCGGCCACCTTCTGGATCGGCTTCGGAAGCTGCTGGCTCGCGTCGCCCTTCAGCCAGTTGCCCAGTTCGCGCGCGAGTATCGCGTGCCCGTCGAGCAGGGGCCGCACCTCGGGCAATTCGAGGCCCTGCGCGCCCGCGGCCTGCACGATCTGGTCGTAGGTGACGGGCGGGATCGGCGGGGGGAGCTGCTGCGGCGCGTAGCCGGCCGCCTGCGCCTGCTGCACGGCCGCGTTCTGCTGGGCCTGCAGCTGCGCGGCCTGCTGGAGGAGCCCGGCGAGGAGCTGGACCGCTTGGGGGTCGAGCGCGAGCTGCTCGAAGATCTCGATCTGCTTCGCGGCGTTCTCCGCGTCCGCTTTCATGCTCGGCAGCCAACTCGAGCGCCCGTATTCCTCGAGCGCCTTCATCTGCACCTCGGGATCGGCCGCGTTCAGCAGGCCCGTGGCGAAGAGCTGCTCCGTTTCCGCGCGCTGCACGAGCGTGGTGCGCGGGGCGCCGCTGCCCGCCTCGGCCACCACGTCGATCCGCCCGCTGAGGTCCGAGCCCATGAACTTTTGGATGCGCCACTGGCTCCCGCGCCCCTGGATCTTCAGCAGGCGCGGCTCGGTGGCGAATTGCTTGAAAATCGCGAGCTGCTGGCGCGCCCATTCGGCCCAGGCGGCTTCCCACAGGATGTACAGCGGGCCAAAGCGGTTATTTTTGCGGTCCTCGATCATCTGGAGCGAAATGCCCGCGCTCACGCCGCTCGGATGGTCCCCGCGTGTCCCGGCGTACGTTGCGGTAATCTCTTCCATCTCGTGATCGATCACCTGCAAGCGCGTGATGGCGCCATTCGGCAGGCCCGCGCCCTGCACGCGCTCCGGTTTGGCGCCGTTCGTGCCGAGCGCGCTGTATTTCAGCACTTGGCCCGGCTCGCCCGTGAAGGTCGCGACATTCGCGCCCTCGGGCACGAGCCAGATGGGCCACGCCATGCGATTCATGGTCATTTCCATGTGCGCCTCGTGCTTGTTGCGCTGCCACTGCTTGAGCGCGAGGTCATCGGCGGGCGTCTTGGAGTACATCGAGCCCGGCACCGGGTCGATCTGAAAGCACACGGTGTTCAGGAACGGCTGGCCGTCGTCGTACTGGTACGGCAGCGCGCGAATGTCGACGACGGTCGTCCCGCCGAGGACGACGATGCACACGCCCTGCGGGTAGTCGTCCGTGGGCATCCCCCAGTAGTAGCCTTCGCTGATCCGCTGCGCGGTGCCGCTCGTGCGCTGCAGCGTGCCGGCGCCGGGGCCGGTCTCTGGCGAATAGCCAGCGAGGGAAGCGAGTTGCTCGGGGTACGCATCGCCGACTGAGGATGCCATGTCGGGCGTGAGGCCCTCGGTGGCCTCTTTGCCCCAGCGCCGCGCCAATTCATCCGCGACCGACGCCTTCTTGCGGATGTACTCGCGCACGCCCTTCTTCCAGTTCGTCTTCCCGCCGTCGAAGTACGCCTCGAAGAGCGTCATCACCTCGCTGTACTGGCGCCCGATCGGCACGTCGCGACCCTGCGGCTGACCCTGCGCGTCCACGGCGGGCTGCGTCGGCCCGCCGCACACCGCGCACTCGGGCGTCGGCTGCGGGACGCCGACGGCACCGCACGCGAGACACTGATCGTCCTGCTGGAAGCGCGTGCCGTACTCGGGTGACGGGTCGTACCCGTTTTCAATCCACGCGATCCCCGTCAGGCCCACCCACTGCGCCAACTCTTGGCGCAGATTGCGGATGTCGGTCTCGTCCTCGCAGATTTCGATCACGCGATCGGCGACTTCTGCCGTCGCGATGTCTTCGGGATCGTCCGTGGCGGGGCGGAACGTCAGCGTGGGCTCGATCCGTGCGAGCACGGCGCAGAAGGCATTCATGTAGCTCGCGTAGATATTCGTGACGGGGCGCGGGCCGCTGTACGTCTTCACGGGGATCGGCTGCCACCACGCGCGGCTGCGGTCGTACTGAATCCACTGCCACCCTCTTTTGTAGAGGATATTTCTCCACGCGTTCCGGCAATGCGCGGCGCGCCCGGGCGTGGTCCACGCGGCGAGCTTGTCCTTGTACAGCGTGAGCGCCTTGGCCTTCGCGTCCGGGCTGCGGATGTCGTAGTTGTCGGGCGCAGCGGGCGGCATGGTGGCCGCGGCGGCAGCGTCTTGGGGCGCGAGGGTTTCGTCAGCGATGGCCATTGGGGTACTCCGCGAGGCTTCGGGGGGTTCGGGTGCCCTGCGCTTCGATGGCGGCGCGCTCGCTCAATTGCCAGGCCGCCAGATGATGCGCGCACATCGCGGTCTCGCCGTACTCATCCACCGGCATGATGGCGGGATTGTGGCCGACGCCGATCGTGACCCACTTGTGCGGGCAATCCACCCACGAGCACAACTCCGACGAGGGGCGCACCGGATACGCGGACGGGGCCTTCGTGCGCGACGCCATCACATGCCGTCCAGGTTCAGCCCGGCCAGTGCTTGCTCTTCCGACCCGGGGAACTCGCGCGGCAGGCGGTCATCGCGGGGCGGCAGCGTCACGCCGCGGATCGACTCGTGCGTCTCGCGGCACACGTCGATGGCCACTTCCGCGCGCTGGCGCTCATGCACCACGTCGCGCCGCAGCGTGGCCACGAGGTCCAGCAGGTGCGCGCGGAAGGGCGCGTCGGGGTCGGCGAGGCGGGCCAGCTCCGCGTTGCGGTCCTCGCGGAGGCGCTGGATCTCGGCCTCGGCGCGCGCTACGACCACGGCGATGCGCGCCTCGGTGTAGCTCTCGGCTATGCGCGTCGCCTCGCGACACATCTCCGCGAGTTGCGCGTCGGTCACGAACCACTTCATCGCGCGCCTCGGCGGCGGCGCAATTCGTCGCGCATGTCCTGCTCCAGGCCCACGGCCTCCTGATGGAGCCACGCCTCCTGCTGGGCGAGGGTGGCCTGCGGGCGCGCGGCGAGATTGAAGCGGATCTGGCCGACCAGTTCATTCGGGCCGGTCTGCCCGTGGTCGCAGTGCTCGCAGCGGTGGGGCGTACTCATGGCGTCTCCTTGCGCTCGGTCGGATGCACGAGGCACTGCACGTGAGGCCGAAGATGCAGGGGCACCATCCGCTCGATCCAATCGCACGAACAGCGCGGATCGCGGAGCGGGTTGCCGTACTGGTCGAAGATCATGGCGTCAGCTCCATAGCTCGTGGCCCGCGCCGGTCAGCGCGCGGGTCTCCTCCTCGTGCTCCCGGCTCACGCGCGCCTGGTGATGGTGGTACGCCACGCGCAGGCTCATCGCGTCCAGTTCGGGCGACTTCAGCTTCAGGCGCTGCTCCCACTGCCAGCGCGCGGCGAGCTCGGGATCGCCGCTCACGGTCGCCTCGGCCTGGCCCGGCGCGGGGCGGCGAATCTGCCAAAGGTCGGTGACGGCGTCGAGCAGGTCGTCGTGGTCGGAGTCGCGGTCGGGGCGGAACTTGTTGGCCTCATCCAGCAGGCCCGCGAGATCGCGACAGCCGCGATAGGCCTTCAGTTGCCCCGCCTCCCAGTGGCCCTGGAGACCCGCGATCCGGATGTTCTTCTTCGTGTGTGTGTCGCGCGCGAGCGGCAGGATGGGGAGCTGAAAGCCCCGGCGCTCCCCCTCGTGCACGAGGAGGCCCTGGTAAATCTGCTGGAAGCCGGTGGTCTCGAAGCCGATCCCCTTGATCATGGGGTATTTCGCGAAGAGCTCGAAGATCAGGCGCACCAGGCCGCGCTCGTCGCGCTTCTCGCGCAGCACCTCGAGGAGGTACAGCGTCCCCTTGTAGTCGAAGCCGCCGACGGCGAGGCCCGAGTAGTCCGAGCGGTACTTGACCGAGATCGCGGGGTCGACCGTCATCGCGACCCACATCTCATCCAGCGGCGGGTGGGCGTCCACGATCTCGAGGTGCTCGCGCTTGAAGTGCGCGGTGTCGTCCGAGACCGGATCGAGGAGATACTGCGCGGCGAAGTCGCTGGTCCCGATGTCGGCGCGCTCCTGGAGGAGCCAGGCCATCGTGAAGCGCTCGGGGAACGTGGGGCGCACCCAGCCGAAGCCGGGCACATCGGCGCCCTCGGCATGGCCGGGCTCGCACGCGATCCAGCAGGGGCGGCGGTGCACGCCGAGCTGCATGCCGTGGCGCGCGTGCTGCTCCAGCAGATGCGCCCAGAGGTCGGCGTAGTGCCACGTCGTGCCGATGTAGTCCTTGGTGGAGGGCGCGCCCCAGCTCGTGACGGGGTCGATCAGGGGGCGCGACTTCTTGTAGAAGTCGATCACGCCCTCGCGCGCGTCCTTCGTCTGCGAGTTCTCCTTGCCCACCACGTCGTCGTAGGTCGCGTGGTCGAAGTGCTTGCTCGTCAGCTCGCCCGTGACGCCGATCGTGTCCACGGTGGAGCCGCGCCCGCGCCGCTTGGACTTGACCGTGATGGACTCCTTCGTCCACTCGGGCCAGCGGGCGGGATCGGCCTCGAAGATGTGGGGCCAGAGGCGGACGACGTAGGGATCGGTGCAGAAGCCCTGGATCTCCTGGAGCATGTCGCCCGCGTTGTCCCCCTTGTTGCTCGCGATGAGGATGCGGATCTCGGGATGCAGCAAGATGCGCTGGAAGTTGCGCCCCGCGTTCAGGATCGCGGTCTTCAGCGACCCGCGCTGGAAGAGGTACAGGTTCTCGCGATAGGGCGAGGCCTGCGCGCGCGCACAGATGCGCTTGTGGAACGTGGGCGACACGTGATTGGGCGTGCGGTCGCGATACAGCACGTGGCGGCAGAGCGCGTACAGGTCCGTTTCGCACGCATGCCGCACGCCCGCGTCGGATTCAGCGTCGGGCGTGGTCTTGTTGGACGTGACGACGGTCGGCGGCATCAGGTCACGCGGATTGGATACACGACTGGGCCACCCGTCAGCGTTACGCGGGGCGCCGAGAAGTGCTCGTAGAGCGACGGGGCGCCGAGCATCGCCTTCATGTTCGCGACGACGTAGTCGCGCAGAATGTCGTCGTACGTGGGATCGAGCGCGCCGACGGCGACCCAGCCGCGTCGCATGTCCTCCACGAACCGCGCTTCGTCCGTGAGCCGGATCGGCCGGTACCAGTGCGTGTCCGTGCGCCAGAGGGCCATCAGCGGGGCGGCGGGAACACGAAGGAGTCGACGATTTCGCAGCGGGTCACGAGTAGCGTCAGGACAAGCGCGACCGACCATGGGGCTTGCCACCAGACCGCGCCGAGCAGCCCCGCTTCGAGCGCCCACCGCAGCCAGACATCACGGAGCCGAAAGGGCACCGTGACCGGCTGGCGATACCACTGTGCGTCGGGACTGCGTATGGCCACGTCGCTCCTGTCGGTCCCGCGCAAAAGAAAAGAGCCCCTCCCCCCGTACGGGAAGGGGCCCTCGTCTTCGCTTGGAGGCCCGCCGCGGTCATGAGGCGCGGCGGTGCGCGGGGGTGTGAGGGTTAGGGCGTTGTGCGGTACTCCCACATGTCGCGAATGGTCTCCATCGTCATCGGCGGATCACTGGCCACCTGCGGGCAGCCCCAGCGGAGCGTGCCATCATCGCCGAGCGCGATCTGCGCCCGTTCGATCATCTGCTCGGCGCACGCATCACCGCACGAGTACATGCCGATGATCGCGGTGAGCTCGGCCCGCAGGCGGCGCACCTCCGCGATGAGCTGCCGGAATCGGTAGCGGATCAGCACCTCGGCGGGGGCGGGCTCAGGGGCGATCTCGAGATACGCCTCCCAGCGCGCGAGGTCGGCGTCGGTCATCGCGCAATGCGCCGTCGGCAGATCGGGCAGAGGCCCTCGTGAACCAGCCATGCGCCGATGCCCAGCGCCATCATGAGCACGCCGAGGCCCAGCACCACGTGGCCGAGCAGCTCCCACGCGGTCATGCCGTCTCCCACAGCGCCACGGGGCGCGGGTCATCGGCCTCGCGGGGCTCTTCGCATGTGCCCCACCCGCACCAGGCACAGAAGCAGGTCGGTTGGCCCCACGTGGGCCGGGGCTTCGGCGGCGTGAAGAAGTATTCCCCGCACCGCCCGCACCGCTGCGCGCCCCACTCGCCCCGCAGGGACCGGACGCTAGTCTTCATGCCGACCAGTTCGCCAGGGCGCAGTAGTACAGGCCCCGGCCCTGATCCACCAGGTCATGGCCGCCGCAGTTCTCGCAGCGCATCGTGGCCACGTGCTGGGCGCGGGCCTGGTGGTATGCGTCCCGCTCGGTCTGCACGAAGGGGATGGACGTGGCGATGCCGGAGCCACTGAGGTACGCCACCTCGCCGCGCAGGCCGGTGATGTTCGCGCTGACCGCGTCGGGGGCCAGGAGGGCGTCCAGGAGGTCCAGCACGTCATGGAGGTCGACGTGTGCCATCCAGCGCGTCTGCCACCGCTCCCGCAGCGTCTCGAGCGCGGGGCGGTTCATCGGGGGACCACCTGCAGGCGCCGCCGACAGTTGGCGCAGTGCTCCGACGGGTGCGCCCCATGCACCGGGCACCCGTCGCCCCACGTCTGCGCGGCGTAGGTCTTGGCCCATTGCGCGTGCGCGAGGCAGGGCTGCGTGATCGCCGTCTCCTCCGCGTTCATCTGGCACGCGCAGGTCATCGGCGCTCCTCCCGCTCCAACTGCGCGATCGTCTCCCGCCACCGCGCGGCCACGTCGCGCTCGCACGCCTCCCGCTGCCGCGCCTGACTCGCCGCGAGCCACCAGGACGCGCCGAGGGCCACGCCCATCGCGCTGAGCAGCACCAGCCACTCCGTCTCGATGGCCTCCACCCCCCACAGCCCCACGAGTCCCCCGCCCAGCGCCCAGAGCCAGCGGCGCATCAGCGGGCCCCTTTTCTCTGTGGAAATTCTGTTTCGGAGCGCAGGCGGGGAGGGTCGAGTGAGGCTCGTGCACGCCCGGCCCTATCAGAAGGGACTCCCATGGCCTCGACGCCTTCCGCCTGGCCCTCGGACCCCGTCGCGCGCGTTGGATCGCAGCTACAGTACGCGGGAGGCCAAGCTAGACGCATCATGTGCTGCGTAAGTAGGCGTAATGTATAGAGGTTCACGGCCTCCGTCACATAACGCTTGTTCTGTGCCGGCCCGCCCGGCCTCGTCAGGCCAGCCACGCGTCGGCCCCCGTGTACTCGTGCGGTGGCGTGAGCGCCGAGCGCTGAGCCTGACTCTGCGCCTGTTGCCAACTCCGCTGCTCAGCGAGACGGGCACACGACGCCCACGCCAGCACGGGGCTCGCGGTATGCGCCAGCACCGTGTCGTAGGCCTCCTGCATCTCCTGGAGGCGCCGCATACTCTGCCGGGCATCCTGGAGCGTGGCGCGCCACGCGATCACCTCGCGCACCTGCGCCGGCGTGCGCCCCTGCTCGGCGCCCGGCACGTCGTCACGCGCGGCGGTCAGGCGCCGCATGGCGTCCTCGAACGCCAGTGGGCGCATCTGGGAGCGGCACGTATGCGTGTGCATCTCCTCGCAACCGCACGGTCCGCGACTCACCACGCGTCCTCCGTCGGCTCCGTCGCGGCCGGGAGCGCTGGCGCCGGGCTGCTGAGCAACTGCTGCGTGGGCGCGCCCGGGTCGCCCACGATGGCCCGGAGCACCGCGGCGCCGTCGATCTCGCCGAGCGTGCCCGTCAGGTTGATCGACATGATCGCGTGCTTCTCGATGTACTCGGCGGGGCGGAGCTTCTTCAGGATCACGATCGACGGCACGGGATCATCGCTGCGCTCCCCGATGTCGAGCAGCTTCTCCTCCACCGTGTCGGCGAAGATCTCTCGCGCCCAGCGACACCGGGCGTCGAAGGCGGGATCAGCGTGGCGGTACTTGCGCACCGTCTCATCGCTTACGCCCGTCCGCTTGCAGGCCAGCGCATACGTGCCCTTGGCCTCGAGGTGGCCGATCAACGTCTCCTGCCAGCCCTCGGGCAGCGGGGGGCCGTGCTTCCACGCGTTCTTCTCGTCCCCCAAGGAAGCCAACGACGCGTCGGGTTGCGGCATGGCGTCAGCGATACCACAGCCCGTGGGGGCGGCGCAAGGGAAACGCGATGGGGAGCATAGACTCCTCCGATGCCGCTAGGGGCTGTAGAAGCACACTAGTGTAAGAGTCTCTCCGCGTGACGCAGCGTGCGGCGTGAAGATTCTTGTTGACATCCTCATGACCATCGTCAATACTATCGTCATGGACACGCAGACCAGCAGCCAGGAGGCGATCATGAGCGCAGCGATCCTGCAGGCCATTGCGGAGTGGAAGAGCGGCGCGGCCTACCGCGACAACGCGGGCAACTATCGGGTGCGCGTCACCCGCTGGTGTGGTCGGTACACCGGGCGGGGGCCCATCGCGTCCTGGAACAAGGCCGTGAAGCACGCTGGCATCGACCTGCATGTGGCCGCGAAGGGGGCCTGAGCCATGGACCGCCTGACCGCCCACAACCACGCGACCCTGCCCGTCGGCCGTCGCGTGCCCGGCTGCCCCCGCTGCTGGGCCCTGGCCCACAAGCTCGAGGCGCCCATCGAGGGCTGGGGCGCCCGGGCCAAGCGCCTGGAGGCCCAGACGCTGACCGCTATCCGCGCCCACGACTTCGCGGCCTGCACCGCCCAGCGTGGCGTCTGCACCTGCTTCGATGCCTAAGCTCACGCGCCTCACCTGCCGCCGCTGTGGGCACGCCTGGCTGCCCCGGCAGGACGTGGTGTACGTCTGCCCCAAGTGCCACAGCCCCAAGTGGCGGGAGCCGCGATGAGGCCGCGCCTGTTGGCGTGGTGGTTCCTGCTGTGGGGCTCTGGGAGCGCCGTGGTGGGGCCATTCAGCACCGAGGCCGACTGCAATCGCGTGCGGTTCGAGGTCCGACACCTCAACCCCACATCGTGCTGGACCGGGGATACGTCACCGCGTCGAGAGCCCAAGGGCTAGCCCGCCCGATCCCGGCGCTCCAGCGCCCCGCATCGCCCGCACACGCGCTGCTCCCGCACGGCGCGCGGCTCAGGCTGGTGGAACGTGGCCCACCACGTCCACGGCCCCCACGCGTGGCCCCGCAGCCAGCACCAGGTCATCAGGTCGGTCCGAGCCCGGTCCCTCGGGCGGTGACGCGACGCCACTGACCGGGCGCATAGATCGCCGTGAGTGTCCCGTCCACGCGCCAGACCTGGAGCGCGCCCGTCTCGTCGACGATGAACGCGGCCTCCGGATACTCATCCTCGCGGCCGGCAAACTCGACCGTCACCGCATGACCCGTCTCCTTCGCGCGGCTCATGGCCGTCGCCCCTGCAGCACGCGCCCCACCACGGCGCCCACAGGCTCGGGCGCGCTCGCATCCCGCCGGGCCACCTCGGCGCGGATCGCGGGGTCGATGGCCAGGCCGAGGCGCGAGGGGGCGGATTCTGTGTCCGCATCGGCTTGACTGGCGCCCTCGGCCATGCCCAGCAGCTTGCGGGCGCGGGCGATCTCGGCGCGGATCAGCGCGTCGTCCCCGGGCTGGGGCGCGGGGTAGGTGGGCGCGACGTAGGGCGCGTGCGTTTCCTGGACCTTGGGCTTGCCACTGAGCGCGCGGCCCGCGCGATCCGGCCGCTCCGTGCCGCACGCCTCGCACCACACCGCGGCGCCGGAATTGACCACGCGGCAGGGGCACGTCCAATCCGTCGAGGTGCTCATGTCGGGCTCCTCCCATCGGGGCGATCCGCGCGGCCGAACCAGCCGTGCAGGAACGTCCCGAGCTTGCGGTAGTGCTTCTCGGGGTGCGCCACGAGATACGCCTCTGCCTTGAGCAGTTCGCGATCCAGCTCCACGCCAGGGTTGGCACGTAATTCCGCCTGCCAGAAGGCGGGGACGCGGAGAGGGGCCACGGCGCCAAGCCGTGGAGCACGCTCGAGAGCGTGAAGAATTTGACTCGGGATCGCGAAGCCATTCGTGTGCGGGCTGAGCGAGGCGACAGCCGAGCCACGATGCCCAGCATCACCGTTGCGTTGCGTTGTAACTGCGTTGCGTTGCGTTGTAGGGCACCCGTCGCCCGACAGTAGGGCCAACCGTTGGACCACCAGTTGGTCAAGGTGTGGATATTTCAGCCGAAAGGCCTCCAGCACGGGGACCGACGAGCAGACGAGCAGGTCGGCGTGCACGCCCTTGAGCAGCCATGGCCCCTTGGGCTGCCGCTTGAAGTAGGAGCGCACGAAGAGCCAGGTGCCATCCCGCACGATCAGGCCCCGGACCCCGAGGTCAGCCAGGTAGCCACGCACCCGCGCCAGGGGCAGGCCGGTATCCCCGGCGAGCTGGCCATCGGTGACGCGGTAGATCCCGCTCGGGCGCACCCGCTCGTTGGTGAAGAGGTAGCCGAAGAAGGCCTTGCCCTCGAAGTGCGCGCCCTCGAGCTTGTCGTCATTCCACAGCGTGGCGTAGAAGGGATGGAAGTCGGATGCCATGAGGCCGCGCTACGCGTCGCCCCCCTGCGGAAACGCCACGTACTCCGTCACCAGCCGCCCGGTCGGCACGCGCGCAAGCTGCCGCGCGATGACGTCGCCCCAGTCGCTCATGGCCTGCGGGTCCCGCGGCACCACGAGGCCCGGGCCCTTGGGCGCGCGCGGATGGAGGCGCCGCTGGCGGATGGGCAGAACGCTGGTGGTCATAGCGCCAGCACCTCCTGCCGCAGGCGCTTGACCGCGATCTCGCAGTAGCGCGGCTCGATCTCGATCCCGATGGCCGAGCGACCAAGATTCTTGGCGACGATCAGCGTCGACCCGGAGCCGACGAACGGGTCCAAGACGGTGTCGCCATCGGATGTGCTCGCCTCAATCAGCGGCGTGAGCACGGCCAGCGGCTTCTGGGTCGGATGGTCGACCTTGCCTGGATTGCCGTGGCGGTAGCCATCAGCTAGGAGCACGTTGCTCCGCATCGGCGGCACGCCCGAGTAGGCCCATCGTCGCCCGGGTCGGTAAGCGTAGAGACACAGCTCAGCGGCGCTAGGCCAGCCGCTCCCCGGAGCTGGCGGAACCGGACACACCTTGCTCCACACGAGGAAGCGGGTGCTCCATCCGGCCGCCTCGAGGTCGGCCGCGACCGGGCCGAATTGCCGATGCCCGAGCCACATGTAGGCAGACCCGTGCTTCTCGAGCTTACGCACCGCCAGATTGACCGCCTCGAGGACCGTGCGCGTCATGGCGGGCCAGTCAGTGTCGCCGTCGAAGAAGTCGAGATCATCCGTGCGCCCGTAGCGCATCTCCCACCGACCGACGCCAGACTTGGACACCGCGTAGGGCGGGTCGGTGAGCAGAAGATCGGCGGGCGCCTCGAGGAGCGGCAGCACGTCGCGGCAGTCGCCGCAGTACAGCGTGATGCCGGGCTCCGCGTGGAAGAGGTAGTCCCGCAGGCTCACGCTCATTCCCGTCCGCGCACGTGCACTTTGACGCGGTACTCCTCGTCCGCCGCGCTCGCGTTGTGGATGATGGCCGACACGAACGGGACGGGATAGGTCGAGTAGGTCAGCGGCGCGAAGCTCGCATTCGTAACGGAGAACTCCAGCGAGTGAGCCGCGACCTTCGGTAGCGCGTACAGATACGGCGCGCTGTCCACCCCGCCCGGGATGTCATCCAGCCAGACGGTCACGCGGACTCGGCCGCCCGCGGGGACGGGCACGAGGTCGGAGACGATGATCATGTACCAGCGTTCCCCTATCGGCGTGATCGTGTAGCCCTCATCCGCCTGCGCGGGGGCGGCACAGAGGAGGAGCAGCGCGAGGGCGAGGTAGCGGATCATAGCCACCGCTTGGCGTTGCGCAGCGTCGTCGCGACTTCCATCTGGTCGCGCTCTGGCTCATTGTTCCAGTCGGCGATGGGCCCCTGGCCCTTGGTGCCGGAATGCACGTCGCGGCCGATCTCGCGGCAGATGGCGCGATATGCGGCCTCCGCAGCCGGCGTGATCGTTGCCCGCACGAACCCGTTCTGCATCGAGTTGAGCCGAATGCCCGCCGCGTCGTAGAGCGCCCCGAGCGCGCAGCGATCGCCATGCTGGAACTCGCTATTGACGTAGCGCCACGTCCACAATCGGCCCTGGCACCAGCCCTCTTCCACGAGGTCCGCCGCCTTCGCGAGAATCTCCTCAGCCGTTATCATCACGTCCGTCTCCTTCACCGGCCGGGCCGGGCGTCAGGGGGTGTGTGCAGCGGGCGGATGAGGTAGTCGCCCGCATTCCACCCGAGTCCGTTCTCTCGCGAATATGTCGCCGAGCGGTCGATCAGGCGTCGAGCGCGGCGCCAGGTTGGGAACACATCCACGTGCTGGCCACGCACGAGCACTGGTCGCCCCTCCTCGTACTGGCCGACGCAATAGGCGCCATCTTTCGAGGTGACGATGTAGCCGAGTATCTTTTGTCTCGCCATCACGCCCCCGATCCCCGCTCGGGCGCGGCGGGTGGGAGGAGGGCGCGCATCTCTATCGCATGACAGACGGAGAACTCGGGCCCACTGTGAAAGCCGCGAGGAGTGAGCGGGGCCCCAGCTCGACAGTGCCGACACACGGCGCGGATACACTCCTCGATCGCCCGCGCCCGCTCCTCCCCAGCCCCCGCCCCGGCGTCCAGCGCGGCTTGATGGCCTGCGAGGAACGCGTCACGGCAGAGTGTTTTCGTTTGCTCAGCCTCGGCATCTGAGACGCCCCATCCGAAGGTGAGATCACTCAGCCACGCATC
>Ga0105248_10006576_pt1 | contig 12744 bp, 8 predicted proteins | sample KBSS34metaG_FD_81524 | JGI IMG/M metagenome (GOLD analysis project Ga0105248, IMG submission 81524) | Switchgrass rhizosphere microbial communities from Kellogg Biological Station, Michigan, USA - KBS S3-4 metaG | ecosystem: Host-associated > Plants > Roots > Rhizosphere > Soil | place... | reverse complement strand
TCGGAAGAGCGGCTCAGCAACATCCTGCGGAAGCTGCAGAGTTTCGAGACGCGCAGCTCGCTGTCGTCGACAACGTCGACCACCCGCGGTGTCGGCGCCGCGCGCGAGTGGATTCTTCAGGAAATGCGCAGCTACAGTCCCAAACTGCAGGTCAGCTTCGATGCGTATCTGGTCGCCAAGCAGGGCCGCATTCTGCGCGACGTCGACATGCGCAATGTGATGGCGATTCTGCCGGGCCGCAGTCCCCGGCGCATCTACATCAGCGGTCACTACGACACGGTGGCCAGGCCCGGCGGCCAGAGCGCGTCGAATGCCGGCGGGCCGGCACCGGATCCCGACGCGCGTGCGGCGGCGCCGGCCGATCCCAATGCGCCGCTCGACAACCTGGCGCCGGGCGTGAACGACGACGGCAGCGGCACCGCGCTGACCATCGAGCTGGCACGCGTGTTCAGCCAGAGCGGCATCGACTTCGACGCGACGCTGGTGTTCATGTGCCACGTTGGCGAAGAGCAGGGTCTCGTTGGCGCGCGCCTGCACGCCCAGAAGGCGGTCGCCGAGAAGATTCCGATCGAGGCTGTTCTCAACAACGACATCGTCGGCAACGACAAGGGCGGAAACGGCATTATCGACGGGGCTTCGATCCGGGTCTACTCTGAAGGACCCGAAGACTCGCCCTCGCGCTCGCTCGCGCGCTTCGTGCAGCGGTGGGGCGGGCGGTACGTTCCATCACACAAGGTACGGCCGATGTCGCGGCCCGATCGATTCGGGAGGGGCGGCGACCACTCTGCCTACAACCAGCTGGGATTTACGGCCGTCGGCTTCCGCGAATCGCGCGAGAACTTTGTCAGGCAGCACGACGTGCGCGACACGTTCGAGGGGATCTCCCTGCCGTATCTGGCGCAGAACGCCCGCGTCAACGCGGCCGCGGCCGCGACCCTGGCACTCGCACCGCCGCCCCCGGCTGTCACCAACGAGCGCGGGCAGCCACAGATTACGCGGGCGCCGTCCGGGTACGACGCGACGTTGAAATGGACCGCGGCGCCCGGCGCCGCCGCCTACCGCGTGTTCTGGCGCGAGGCGTGGGGCGTCGACTGGCAGCACGACATGCTGGTGGGTAACGTGACCATGTTCGTCATGCCCAATATCCAGATCGACGACTACGTCTTTGGGGTGGCGGCGGTGGACGCGGCCGGCCACGAAAGCTTCGTGAGTGCCTACGTGACGCCGCCTCGCACGGGGACGGAGATCAAGACCCTTCCGCAAAAACCGTAACCGCGGAGGACGAAAGGCCGCAGAGCAGGGATACCTTCTTGCCTCTTCGCGCCTGCGTCAAGGCGCCTGGCGGCCGGTCCGGACCGCGTCGATGAAGCCATCGATCACGCTCGTGAAGCGTTCGGACGGCTCCACGAATTCGACGCCCGATCGGTAGAGCACGATTTCCTGATCGATGTCGCTGATACTGCAATGGACAATCCGTCCCTTGACGACCACCGACCGTTCGCCGAGGGTCAGGCGGAACTCGTGAAGGGAGTCGACGTGCAGCGGAAACCCGGTTTCGACTTGCGCGCCGCCGCGACTCAGTTCCCTGACGGCCATTGGCTGAAAGACCATCACCTCGCCACGCAGGTCGCCGAGAATTTGAAGCCGCTCGGCCTCGCGTTCGCGCTTATGTTCGCCCGACATCGGGCGCGACTATAACACGTGGCTGCAGCGTGCCCGCCGTCCCGCCGCAGTGGAATCTGGAGGCGAACGCTCGCGATTCGTTCTGAGCGCGACCTGTGTCTGAACGTCGACGTCGCTGTGGTTCTGGCTAGTGGAAATCGCCTGCCCGCCGAAGCTGGCGCGGTTGTTCAACCGCGAGCTTCGGCGAGTCAGTTCATCCAGACGGCAGGAGGCTTCGACACGAAGATCGCCGCGTCCGAGGGCTCTGGCGTTTCCTCATCGGCTTCGTCGCTGTCGCCTTCGGTCGTGTAGGTCAGTACCGGTATAGTCCGAGTCTCTTCGTCCAGCTTCAACATCGAGAGCACCTGGAATCCGTCGGCGTCTTCGATCCGGACGCACAGGATGACGAGGTTCGGCTGGACGCGCTTGATCTGCGAATATGCATGCTGACTCGACTCGACGAACACGACGTCGTAATGGCCGGCGTCGAGGACCGTTTCGAGCAGCTCGAGTATCTCCGCACTGCCGTTGACGATGACCACTTTCTGGGCAGTCGTCGTCGGCATGGACTGCCGGCGTTCAAGTCGGAGCAAATCGGCGGTAGTCGAGACGTTGGTCAGCATCGTTGGTCCGTCTCCACGGACACTTCGGACTAATTCAGGATTCGTGCCACGGCAATATCCGTGGATCCCCGCCAATTCCGGTGTGTTCGGCTGGCCACACCCGAAAGTTCGTTTAGCTGGCCACAAAAGGTTCCAGCTGGGGTGGCCGCGTAACCCCATGCGTTCACGCCGTTTCTCACCGCTGTTGCAGGGCGTGTCCACAGTACGGCACTCTCAACGCCATGCCGAGCAGTACGGAGAAGCTCACCACCCACCACAACTTTATTGACGGCGGCTGGGTGCCGTCGGTTTCAGGACAAACGTTCGAGAACCGGAACCCCGCCAATACGGACGATCTGATCGGCGTTTTCCAGAAATCGACTGCGGCAGACGTGTCGCGGGCGATCGACGCGGCCAAGCGCGCCTACGAGCACTGGCGCCTGGTGCCGGCGCCGCGGCGCGCCGAGCTCCTGTTTCGCGCCGCGCAACTCATCGCGGACCGCAAAGAGGCGCTCGCCCGCGACATGACGCGCGAAATGGGGAAGGTGCTGGACGAGACGCGCGGTGACGTCCAGGAGGCCATCGACATGACCTTCTTCATGGCCGGCGAGGGGCGGCGGCAGTACGGGCAAACCGTGCCGTCCGAGCTGCGAGACAAGTTTGCGATGTCGGTGCGGCAGCCTCTGGGCGTGAGCGCGATCATCACGCCGTGGAATTTCCCGATGGCGATTCCGTCGTGGAAGATCATCCCGGCGCTGGTGTGCGGTAACACGGTCGTCTTCAAACCGGCGACCTTGACGCCGCTCTCGGCGCTGAACTTCGTCCGGATTCTCGAAGAGGCCGGTGTCCCGGCTGGCGTCGTCAACCTGGTGACGGGTGGCGGGGGCGACGTTGGCAGCGCGATGCTCGTCAACGACGACGTGCGGGTCGTCTCGTTCACCGGATCGACCGAGGTCGGGCGCATCGTGTCCGAAAAAGCCGCGCCGTCGTTCAAGAAGGTTCATCTCGAGATGGGCGGCAAGAACGTCATCATGGTGATGGACGATGCGAATCTCGACCTCGCCGTGGAAGGCTGCCTGTGGGGCGGATTCGGCACGACCGGCCAGCGCTGCACGGCAGCGAGCCGCGTCGTCGTTCACGAGCGGGTGTATCGCCCGTTTCTCGATCGTTTCGTGACCCGTGCGCGGGCGCTGCGCGTCGGCGACGGCCTCGATCCCGGTTCGCAGATGGGACCGCTGGTCAGTGCCGAGCAGCGGGAGACGGTGATGCAATACGTCGAGATCGGCGCGAAGGAGGGCGCGACGCTCGCCTGCGGCGGCCACGCGCTGACCACGGGCGCGTACGCCAAGGGCTTCTTCCACGAACCGACGATTTTCGCGGACGTGTCGCCGCAGATGCGCATTGCCCGGGAGGAGATCTTCGGTCCGGTCGTCAGCGTCATGCGATGCCAGTCGGTCGAGGAAGCAGTCGCCATCGCCAACGGCGTGCAGTACGGCCTCTCGGCGTCGATTTACACCCAGGATGTCAACCGCGCCTTTTCGGTCATGCGCGATGTCTACACGGGCATCTTTTACGTCAACGCCCCGACTATCGGCGCCGAGGTCCACCTGCCATTCGGCGGGACGAAGGCCACTGGCAACGGCCATCGCGAGGCTGGGACGGCGGCGCTCGAGGTCTTCTCGGAATGGAAGTCGGTCTACGTCGACTTCAGCGGCAAGCTCCAGCGTGCACAAATCGACACGGCGGACCTCTGACGCTCGCGATCAAAAGAGTCGCAATCTTCAATCGATGATCAACTTACTCAATCCCCCATTGACCACATGCGCGTAGCCGTCATTCCTGGTGACGGGATCGGCGTGGATGTCACGACCGAAGCCGTCAAAGTGCTTCGCACGGTCGCTGACGTGTTCGGACGTGAAATCGTGCTCGAAACACTGCCGTGGAGCGCCGATTACTATCTGGCCACTGGCATTACGATTCCGGCCGACGGCTATGCCATGCTGCGCAACCAGTTCGACGCGATCTTCATCGGCGCGCTGGGTGACCCGCGCGTATCGGACAACCGCCATGCCCGCGACATTCTGCTGGGCACCCGCTTCGAGCTGGATCTGTACGTTAACCAGCGTCCGGTGACACTGCTTCACGAGCGGCTGTGCCCGCTGAAGGGACAGACGCCGGCCGATGTGAACTTCGTCGTGTTTCGCGAGAACACCGAGGGCTCGTATGTCGGCATCGGCGGCCGCTTCAAGGCCGGCACCGAGGACGAAGTGGCGATTCAGGAAGAGGTCAACACCTACAAGGGCGTGCACCGGATTGTGCGACACGCCTTCGAGTACGCACGCGCGCACCAGCGCACGCGCGTCTGCATGGCCGACAAGAGCAATGCGATGGCGCACGGGCACGCGTTGTGGCAGCGCGTGTTTCACGAGGTCCGGACGCAGTATCCAGACATCGAGGCGCGGCACCTCTACATCGACGCGCTCGCGCTGCTGATGGTGCAGGCCCCGTCGCAGTTCGACGTCATCGTCACCAACAACCTGTTTGGCGACATCATCACGGATCTCGGCGCCGCGCTGCAGGGCGGCCTCGGGCTGGCGGCGTCAGCGAACCTGCATCCGGGACGAACCTCGATGTTCGAGCCGGTGCATGGGTCGGCACCGGCACTGGCGGGCAGGAACGTCGCGAATCCGATGGGCGCCATCCTGTCGGTTGCGCTCATGCTGGAGTATCTCGGCCTGGAGAACGAGGCCGCTGCGGTCGAACATGCCGTGCAGGAAGCGGTCGAAACCGGCCAAGGCACCAAGGAGATCGGTGGGTCGCTCGGGACTCGTGAAACCGGCGATTGCGTCGTCGACATCATTCGGCAGTCGCGCACAGGACACCGGGGTTAACAAAGGACACCAAGGACGATGGCGATCACGACTGTGGGAGTACTGGGGTGCGGACTGATGGGATCGGGCATCGCGCAGGTGTGCGCCGCCGCTGGTTACAAGACGATCGTGCGCGAGGTCGATGACCTCGCGCTCGACCGAGGACTCGGCCGCATCCGGAAATTCCTGGACGATGGCGTGGCCAAGGAAAAGGTGAGCGCTGACGCCCGCGACAAGACCATCGGCAACCTGTCCGGGACGACGACATTTTCCGGCCTCGGCGAATGCGATCTGATCGTCGAGGCCATCATCGAGAACCTGGAGGACAAGCGGCAGGCGTACGTTGCGCTCGAGAAGATCGTGCGGCGCGACACCATCTTCGTCTCGAACACGTCCTCGCTGTGCATCACGGAGCTGGCGGCCGCTTCGTCGCGGCCGGATCGGTTCGGCGGCCTGCATTTCTTCAATCCGGTGCCGCTGATGAAGCTGGTCGAGGTGATCAGGGCGTTGACCACGAGCGATGAGACTTACCAGACCGTGTTTGCCTTTGCCCGGTCGCTGGGCAAGGAGCCAATCACGGCGCCGGACCGTCCCGGATTCATCGTCAACCGGCTGCTGGTTCCGTACCTGCTCGATGCGATTCGCGCGTACGAGAACGGCCTGGGCTCCCTCGACGACATCGACAAGGGGATGAAGCTCGGATGCGGCTACCCGATGGGGCCGTTCACGCTGCTCGACTTCGTCGGCCTCGACACGACGTACTACATCGCCAACATCATGTTCGAGGAGTTTCGCGAGCCACAGTACGCGCCCCCGCCGCTGCTCAAGCGCATGGTCCTCGCCGGCCGGCTGGGAAAGAAGGCCGGCCAGGGGTTCTACAGTTACGCGTAGGGGCTGGGGGGCCGATGTCGGGGCTGGGGGGCTTGGGGCTAGCTGTCAAAAGCTCAGTCGGGGCCTAGGGGCTGGCCGCGATGCCGGTTGAGAGCCGTTCGAGCGCGAATATCGCGAGGGCATCCGCGGCTTTTGGATCGGGGCCGAGCTGGCCATCGATCGCCAACATTGCTACGCCATGAACGGCGGCCCAGATGTACTGGGCCAGCATCTGCGGCGGGTCCGCGCGGAGCAGGCCGTCTTTCTCCAGCATCACTACGGCGTCGAGCAGGACCTGGAACGACGCCTGCGCGTCCGCTGCCAGTTCGGCGTCGCGCTCGCACAGATCCTTGAACGCGCCGAACATCACGCGATAGTGTGACGGGTTCGCGATCGCGAACGTGATGTAGGCCGTGCCCATGGCTCGCAATCCGTTCCGGCCCCCGCCGGCCACGGCCCACGCCTGCGCGAGCTCCCGCGTGAACGCCTGAAAGCCTTCCCGGGCGACCGCTGCCAGCAGCGCCGGCTTGTCGGCGAAATGGCGGTAGAGCGCCGTACGCGACACGCCCAGACGCTTGCCGACGGCCCGCAGCGTGACCCCGTCGACTCCTTCTTTTCGAATCGTCCGCGCGGTTTCGGCGAGAAGCGCCCGACGAAGGTCGCCGTGGTGGTAGGCGGCGGCCGGTTTCCGCTTCGCGGCGCGTCTGGCAGCCATGGCTCGAGTGTACGAAAGAGTGTTGACATTGTCAACATACTCTCGCTATCATATGTTGACTATGACAACATTACGTCGCCTCTACACGACCGACGCGCCGCTCACCCTGACCGGCGCCCTGATGGCGGCCGCGCTGATCCCGGCTCTGGCCGGCCTCTGGCTCGATCCCCGCCTCATCACCGGCGCACCCGCGTGGCTCAAGCCGGCGAAGTTCGCGGTGTCGACCGCGATCTATGCGTTGACCCTGGCGTGGATATTCACCTATCTCCCCGCCTGGGTCCGCACCCGCCGCGTCGTCGGCCGGGGAAGCGCCGCCATTCTCATTTTCGAGGTCGGCGCCATCTACCTCCAGGCATGGCGAGGTACGACAAGCCACTTCAACGTCGCGACGCCGGTCGATGCGGCGCTGTTCATGACGATGGGGCTGGCAATCGTGATCCAGACCGTGGGGGCCGTTGTCGTCGCGGTCGCGTTGTGGCGCCAGCCCTTTGCGGATGCCGCACGTGGATGGGCCCTGCGTCTGGGGTTGACGGTCACGATTGTCGGCGCCTCTACCGGTGGCCTGATGACCACGCCCCGCGACTCGCAGATCGCGGAGGCGCGCGCAACTCATCACATGCTGGTGTCGGGTTCACATACGGTCGGCGCGCCTGACGGCGGTCCGGGACTGCCTGGTACCGGCTGGAGCCGCAGACACGGTGACATCCGGGTCGCGCACTTCGTCGGCCTGCATGCCATCCAAGTGCTGCCGGTGGTGGCGTGGTTACTGACGCGCAGACGCCTGTCAGACGTGCGGGCTTTACGCCTGACGATTGTCGCGGCAGGAAGCTACTTCGCGTTGTTCGCGCTGCTGTTGGCGCAGGCACTCAGCGGGGAGTCGGTGGCTGCGCCGTCGCCGGTGTTCGTCACGGCGTTTGCTCTTTGGGCGTTCACAACTGGAATCGGCGTCGCGGTCGCGGCGCGGCGTCAGGCGGCCACGTCTCCGCAGATGGTGTTGTCGCCTGACGCTCGCTCAGTTGATGTTTGGGCCGAGAACGACGCTAGTCGGCTCGCAGCACGCTAATCGGATCCATGCGCGATGCGCGGCGGGCAGGCAGGTAGCTGGCCAGCAGCGCGATGGCGGCCAGCAATCCGGTCACGGCCACGTAGGTCGACGGATCGCCGGGGGTCACGCCGTACAGCACGTTCTGCAGCGCTCGCGTGCCGGCCCACGCGAGCGCGAGCCCAATCGACAGGCCGATTCCGGTCAGCGCCAGCCCGCGCCCGACGACGATCCGCATCACCGATCCGGCCGTCGCCCCCAGAGCGATGCGCAGGCCAATCTCACGACTACGCTGCGCAACCGCATACGACAACACGCCGTACAGCCCGATCGAGGCGAGGAGCAACGCCAGTCCCCCGAATGCGCCGAGCAGGATCATCTGCTGGTGCCGATCGGCGACGTCGAGATCGACGATCTCGTCCATCGTTCGCACCGCCGATATTGGCTGGTCCGGGTCGACGCTCGCGATGACGCGGCGAATCGGTTCCACCAGATCGGCAGGCGCGCCGGCAGTCCGCACGACCAGGTATTCGGGAATCGCGCCAAGGCGCTGGGCGTACGGCAGGTAGACGAGCGGCTTTTGCGCGAGCGTGTGGCCGCGCTCGCGCACGTCCTTGACGACGCCGACGATGGTGTAGAGCGGGCCGTCGGGGTTGCCCAGCCGCATCCTGCCGCCCAGCGCGGAGCTGCGCGGCCAGTACTTGCGGGCGAGCGTGCTGTTGACCACGACGACGCGCGGGGCGTCCACGCCGTCGCGGTCGTCGATCAGCCGTCCTTCGACGAGCTGCACGCCGAGTGTCTTCAGATAGTCGCTGGTGCCGGCCCGAAACAGGGTGTCCTGCGGATCGTCGGGATCGTGCGTGACGCCGTCGATGGCAAACCACGTGGTGTTCCCGGGACTGAGAAACGGCAGCAGAGAGCTATAGCCGGCGCCTTGGACCCCCGGCAGCGTCCGGACACCGGCAATCACCCGGTCGTAGAACGACAGGCGCTGCGCCGGCTGCTGATATTTCGACTGCGGCAGTGTGGTCCGCAGGGTCAGCACGTGATCCGGGCGGAAGCCGAGCTCGAGCGCGCGCAGGTTGGCCATCGTGCGCAGCATCAGACCGGCGCCGGCGAGCAACACCAGTGCGGCGGCCACTTGAAGTACCACGAGTGCGTCACGCGTCAGACCGGCGCGGCCGCCGACCGACGCGCGTCCTCCTTGCTGGATCGCATCGCGCAAAGACGCGCGCGCCGCCTGCAGGGCAGGGACCAGCCCGAACACGACGCCGGTGGCCACCGAGACGACGAACGTGAACGCCAGCAGTCGCAGATCCAGGACCGAGGTCGTCTGCGCCGGGAAGCCGCGCGGCGTCAGTTGGGCCATCACGGAAACGCCTGCCGGCGCGAGCACCAGCCCCAGCGCGCCGCCCAGCAGCGAGAACAAGGTCGCCTCGATCACCATCTGGCGCACCAGACGGCGACGCGTGGCACCGAGCGCGGCGCGGACCGCGAGCTCGTTGCGGCGGCCGGCGGCGCGGGAGAGCAGCAGACTCGCGAGGTTCGCGCAGGCAATCAGCAGCACCGCGGCCGCCGCGGCCATCAGCACCAGCAGCTGCATCCGCGTGTCGCCAAGCAGCTCCTCGTCGATCGGCACCAGCACCGACGTCACGTGCCGTCCTGGCTCCGGATATTCCTGCCGCTGCATTTCGTCGACGCGGCGCATGTCGTCCCTCGCGGCGGCGAGACTGACCCCGGGCGCCAGCCGGCCGACGACGTTTAGATAGTGTGACGTGCGTAACGCCGCGGCCGCCGGCGAGAAGGCCATCGGGATCCAGTAGTCGACCTCGCGGTTGCGGAACACGAAATCGCGCGGCATCACCCCGATGATCTCGTAGCGGTTGCCGTTCATCAGAATGGGCGAGCCGATCGCCGCGGGTTGGCCGCCGAATCGCCGCTGCCAGAGGCCGTGGCTGATGACCGCCACCTGGACGTTCGATCGGTCTTCGGCCTCGGTGAACGCCCGGCCGAGGACTGGGTTCACGCCAAGAACCGTGAAGAACTGCGGCGTCACCGCCCGGCCGATCACCTGCTCGGGTACGCCGCCGCCGGTCAGGTTCGACGTGACGCCGCGCGTGGCCGCGATCGCGACGAACGACCGATTCAGCCGCGTCCAGTCGGTGTAGCTGCCTGGCGCCGGCGTGTTCCGCGAGAACCCGGCCTCGTGCGCGTCTTCCCACACCATGACGATGCGATCGGGATTCGTATAGGGCAGCGCGCGGATGAGCAGGGCGTCGACCGTTGAGAAGATCGCGGTGTTGGCGCCGATGCCGAGCCCGAGCGTGAGAATCGCGACCGCCGCAAAGCCGGGCGACTTGCGGAGCAGACGAAGGCTGTAGCGGAGGTCGCTCATGGACTGTTTGACGTGTGACGATCGGAAAGGGTTTACCGGATCGCCGCCGTCCAGTTCGTCACGACGACGATCGACGACAGTACGACATCCTCGTCCTGCGCGGCCGCGCGGGCGACGAGCAGACGCTGACCATCCGACGAGATATCGAAGTTCGCGTAGGGATGAACCCCGCCGCCACCCGGAAAGGCCAGTGAGGTGCGCGTTTCGAGCAGTGGCTTCGCAGCGGCCTGCTCGAACGTCGCGGGCGACGATTGGTAATCGACCACCATCAGGGATCTCGGGCTCAGATAGAACAGCTCATGTCCGTCGCGGCGCCAGATCGGGAATATGCCGCCTTCATTCGAGACCTGCCATTTGCCGCCGCCTGAGGGAAACGCGCGAACATACACCTCGTATCGCCCCGTCTCGTTCGACATGTAGGCGATGAACCGGCCGTCCGGTGAGATGCGGCCTTCGTTTTCACCGAACGGTGTCTGCAGCCACGGCGTGGCGCGCCTGGCGCCTGACAGCGAGAGAGTCCACAGGTCGTGAATGGTTTTCGAGTCGAGCACCTGGAAAACAATGGTGCCATCGGGCGACCAATGCACGGGACGATTTCCACCCGCAGACTCGTACAGCAGTTCCTCAGCGCCGGAATTGTCCGCCCGCTTGCGGTACAGGCCCCATTTGCCCGCGCGCCGCGACGCAAAAACGATCTCGGATCCATCCGGCGACCAGACGGGCGACGAATTGTCCTGGGCGGCATCGAATGTCAGTCGCGACGTCGTGCCGCGTGTCGTGTCGGTGAGCCAGATGTCGCCACCGTCGTTGTCGTGGTGGTGGGCGGCAATACGCTTCCCGTCAGGTGAAAGCGCCACACCCCGATAGTTTGCCTCTTGGCCGAACGACTGAATCAGCTTGCCCTCCCGATTCAGCAGCATCATGCGAAGGCCAGGCGCTGCGGCGCTGCCCATGCCGTACGAAAGGACGCCGTTGTTGGACACCGAGAACGAAACGAAGCCCGCCACCGCCGCCGATTCGACGCGCTCTGCAATCGGAAACGGATCGCCGCCGACCGCAAGCGTTTTCGCATCGAACGCCTGCGCCAGCAGCGTGCCCTGGCGCACGAAGAGCAGATAACCCGGCGCCGCGTAGACGGCGCCCGTATCCGCTCCGAGGAGGCGGGTCATTTCACCGGTATCGAGCGAGGCTGCGAAAATCGCGTATGCGCCGTCGTTGGTGATGTTGGTGACAAACAGGACGTGGTGTCCGTCGGGAAGGAAGGACGGAAATAGCTCGCCGGCCTGCCCTTCCGGCAGCTTCCAGGCGGGCGACGGTCGGCCACCGGCGGATGAGACGCGGTACAGGGGCTGGCCGGGACCGTTACTGAACACGATGACGCCGTCGCGGTTCCACGCACCGCCGCGTCCGACGATCGTGGTGCCGCTGAATTCGCAGAGCGTCACAGGCGGGCCGCCGCTGGCGGCGACTTTCATCAGCTTGCCGCGAGTGGAGTAGCCGAGGGTCCGGCTATCCGGCGACCAGAAGGGATACGCCGCATCGTCGGTGCCTGGCAGGGGCTGAGCGCTGAGCGAGTCGATCGATCGGATCCACAACAGCGTCTTGCCGCTGGCGTCCCTTGCCGTGAACGCGAGCTTCGAGCCATCCGGCGAAATGGCGGCTGTCGCACCGGGGCGTCCGCCGTTGGCGAATGACGTTTTTTCCGGCGCCGTGACCAAGAAGCGCGCGACGGTCGGGGCAGGACGCGATCGGTACCACGCGGTGCCGACTCCGAGCGCCGCCAGCAGGCCGAGGACTGCGATGGCTTGCCACGCGCGGAGTACGATCGTACTCTGCGGCGCGGCCGGGCGCAGGGGTTCCGACACGATGGCTGGCGCAGCAGGCTCGTCGAGCAGGAAGCGGACGACGGCGAAGTCGGGGATACGGGCTTTGCGATCCTTGGCGAGACAACGCTTCACGATCGTGCGCACGTGTGGCGTGACGTCGGCGGGAAACGCATTCCAGTTGGGCTCGCCGCGCAGAATCGCCGCGAGCGTGTCCGACACGTCTTCGCCATCGAACGCGCGCTTCCCCGTCAGCATCTCGAACAGGACGCAGCCGAACGCCCAGACGTCGCTGCGTTTGTCGGCCGCGCGCCCCTTTGCCTGCTCCGGGCTCATATAGGCCGCGGTGCCGAGAATCACGCCCGCCTGCGTTGCCGCGAACGTGAGCGTGGGGGAGTGGGTCAACGCACCCGGCCCACTTGACCCACCCGACTCCGCGTCCATCTTCGCGAGCCCGAAGTCGAGCACCTTCACTTGCCCATCGTGCGTGAGCATGATGTTGGCGGGTTTCAGATCGCGATGGATGATCCCCTTCTCGTGCGCGGCTTCGAGCGCATCGACGATTTGGCGCGCGATTGTCAGCGTCTCGCGAACCTCGAGTCCCGAAGCGCCCGCTCCTGTGAGGCGCTCGGCAAGCGACTCGCCATCGATGAATTCGAGGACCAGGAATCGAGTGGCGCCGGCGTCCTCGAGGCCGTGAATACCACCGATGTGCGGATGATTGAGCGCGGCAAGCAGCTGCGCCTCGCGCTGGAATCGCGCCAG
>Ga0105248_10006571_pt1 | contig 12748 bp, 11 predicted proteins | sample KBSS34metaG_FD_81524 | JGI IMG/M metagenome (GOLD analysis project Ga0105248, IMG submission 81524) | Switchgrass rhizosphere microbial communities from Kellogg Biological Station, Michigan, USA - KBS S3-4 metaG | ecosystem: Host-associated > Plants > Roots > Rhizosphere > Soil | place... | reverse complement strand
TGGACGAGCTTGTCCGACATTATGAGGGACGGGGCGTCGAGCTCGTCGAGCGCGGCGGGCGCTGGCATTTCCAGACGGCGCCCGATCTTGCCCACCTGCTGCGCCGGACTCGAGAGGATCCGCGCCGCTTGTCGCGAGCAGCGACGGAAACTCTTGCGATCATCGCCTATCACGAGCCCGTCTCCCGAGCGGAGATCGAGGCTATCCGCGGCGTCCAGATTTCAAAAGGCACGCTCGACGTGCTGATGGACGCCGGCTGGGTGCGGCCGGCCGGGCGCAGGGAGGGCCCCGGTCGGCCGCTGCTCTATGCAACAACGCAGGACTTCCTCACGCATTTCGGTCTCGGCTCGCGCCGCGATCTTCCCGGCATCGACGACCTCAAGGCTGCGGGCCTGCTTGATCCTCTGGACGAAAGCGTTTTCCAGCTCCAACTGGAAAGCGAAGAGGAAGGCGACTAGATAGCCGCCTCAAAGGAGTTTTCCGTCATGGGCGGTTTCAGCATTTGGCATATCCTGATCTTCGCGATCATCGTCCTCCTGCTTTTCGGTGGGAACCGCTTCTCCGCAATGATGGGCGACGTCGCCAAAGGCATCAAAAGCTTCAAGCAGGGCATGGCGGACGAAGATGACGAAAAGATGCGGCGTTACGATGACCAGCGGCGCAACGATCCACCGCGCCAGCTGCCGCGCGAGCAGGCCCGTCCTCAGGAGCCGATCGACGTGACGCCGCGACCGGCCGAGTCCGCCGTGCCGCCGCGAGACGACGAAGCCCGCTAACGCATCTCCATCGCCATGTTTGGCGTCGATTCCACCGAGCTAGCCGTCGTCGCGGTCCTCGCGCTGATCTTCATCGGCCCGAAGGACCTGCCAAAAGTGCTGCGCACCGTTGGCTATTGGGTCGGGCGCGTCCGCGGCATGGCCCGCCACTTCACGTCCGGTATCGAAAATATGGTTCGCGAGGCCGAGCTCGAGGAGATGGAAAAGCGCTGGCGCGAGGAGAATGAGCGGATCATGAAGATCTTCCCGCCCGATGCTCATTATCCCGAGCCGGGTGCGCCGGACACAATGCCGCCCATCGCCAAGCCTGACCCCGCGGAGGAGGAGCTTCCTCCGGAGAAGCGCCCGCTGCCGTGAAGGACATCGACGACACCAAGCAGCCGCTGCTCGAGCATCTGATCGAGCTCAGGCGCCGCCTCCTCTGGTCGCTGGCGACGCTCGTCATGTGCTTTTTCGTTTGTTTCTACTTTGCCAGAGACATCTTTTCCGTACTGGTCCAGCCGCTCCTGAGGGCGGGGCAAGGCAAGCTCATCTACACCGACATTTTCGAAGCGTTTTTCACACAGGTGAAGGTGTCGCTGTTCGCCGCTCTGATGCTCGCCTTCCCGATGATCTCGACGCAATTGTGGCGTTTCGTGGCGCCCGGCCTCTATGCTCGTGAGAAAAAGGCGTTCCTGCCGTTCCTGGTAATGACGCCCGTCTTCTTCGCCGGCGGTGCGTGCTTCGCCTATTTCGTGGCGATGCCGTGGGCGCTGAAATTCCTCCTCAGCTACCAGGGCAATATCGGCGGGATCCAGCAGGAGGCGCTGCCGGGGGTCGGCAACTACCTCAATTTCTGCACCCGTTTCATCTTTGGGTTCGGTGCGGCGTTCCTGTTGCCGATCCTGCTGATGATCCTCGAGCGCGCCGGCATCGTGACCCGTGAGCAACTCACCAAGTCGCGGCGCTATGCCATCGTCGCATCTGCGGCGGTTGCCGCAGTGCTGACGCCGCCGGACGTCGTGTCGATGCTTCTACTATTGGTACCCCTTTACGGCCTCTATGAGTTCGCGATCCTCGCAATTCGGATCACGCACTGGCGGGCGGCTCGAAAAGCCGCCCGGTCAGGCTCTGTTGTGGCTGTGCCCCAGACAGAAGAGGGCCCGGAAGCGCCACCGGGGGGGGGGAGGGTTGGCGGTTCCGGGCCCATTTAAGCGGATAGCGAGAGCGGGGGGGCAAAAGGTCACTATCCGAACAGCACAACGCCCCTTGTTCGAAATGGGTTCCGGGTTTTCCGCAATTTCTCATTTTTTTTCGCCATTGCCGTAACGATCGGCCGTGGCGGCTAAGCTGGTGGAAAAACCGGCAAATCCACGCTGTAGCGTCCAAGCTTACGGTCGAGCGCGGATCTCAGCTGCTTTGCGAGGCCGCCGATGATGCGCTCGAACTGCATTTTCTCGGGATCGCCGCCCTCGTCGGGTACCAGGACCGGGCTGCTGAGCGATAGCCTGGCTGTGAGATCGCTCGTTCGCCGCAGCGACAGTTCGACTGCGTCGCGTTGAGCATTCAACATTGCAAATTCGACGACTTCAGTGACCAGGAAGGCGACGGCGACGGCGACGTCCTGCGTCGTGTTGAGCGAGTCGATGTCGAGATCGATCGACAGGCCGCGAGCTTCCTCTGGAGCGCTCGCACGAAGCTCGGCGGCGAGTTCCGCAACGAGCGGTCGCAACGAGATACCCCGATTTTCCTCCATTTCCGCGAAATGGTTGCGGTGAACGATCGAGAGTGCGCCGACGCGCCGGCTGATCCCAGCGTAAGCGCCGCGCGCTTCGGTGGTTTCAGCACTCCGGCCGTGGATGTTGAGCAGCGAGGCGACGACCTGAAGGTTGTTCTTTACGCGATGATGGACTTCGCGAACGAGCCTTCGCTGCCCCTCGAGCGCGTGGGAAGTCTCTTGCTCGGACTCCTCGACCCGGTCGATCGCGCGGCCGAAGGCGTTTCGAAGTTCCTGGATCTCGGTACTTGGGCCGAGCTTGCGTGGAAGATCGAGGGGTCCTTCACCCGGGCGGTACGCTAGAACCGCATGTTCGAGGCGTTTCAGTGGCCTGATCAGAAGCCGGCTCACCAGCAGCCACGTCAGTAGCGCCGCCGCTACCCACATCAGGAGCGGCAGGAGCAAGAGCAGCTGGTCGAGCGTCGTAATGCGCTGATGCGTCGTGCCAACACTCGCGACAAGATTGCCGTTGCTGAGTGGCCACTGGATGAAGCGCACCTGTTGATCAGCACTTGGCCTTGGATTGATCACGCGCAGTTCGCGGTTGCCGTCGTCGAGAACGAGGCTGGTTATCGCACCGCCCGCTTCGCGCGCCGCCGTGCGCAGCTCCTCCTTGGGCACCAGGGCTGTGGCCATTCCGTTGATTACACCGACGCGAATCCCCAAGCCGTTGCCGCTCGGCGAAATCGTCACTCGGATGTTTCCTGGCGCCACGGCAGGTGCGTCTTCGATCTCGCCAGTCTCGCCCTTGTTGCAAATCGGTTGGCCGTCGGGGGTTTCTACCTCGAAGCTCTGGGCGACGGCCGGGGCGATCGAAAGCGAGCGCTGCATGCGATCGCAGGCGCCGACCGGCCCACTTGCCAGCGCACCGTTCGCCGCGATGCGCAGCGCGAGTGCATTGCGCGCGATCAGGCCTTCGATTGCGGCTGCGGCAGCCCGCGACTGGTCCTGCTTGCGTCCCTCGAGCGCGGAATTCGCCTGATGGATACCGTTATTTCCGATGAGGGCGAGACCAATGCCGATCGGGAGCAAGACCGCAGTCAGGATCAGCAGCAGCTTGGCGCCCGTAGGCAGCCGCGCGAATCGCTCGGCCATGCTCATGGCCGCGCCATCATCCTTGCAAGTCGCCTAGCTGAGCTTGCCAAGCAGATTGGCAAAGTCGTCCGGCACCGCTTCGCGCAGCGTGTCGTCATAGACCGAGCGAAGCGCTCGGCCGAGATCGCCCGAACGCTGCCGACGCACAGTTTTCTCCGAAGCCTGGGACTTCCTCGAGCGCCTGGAATCCCCGGCTCCCTCCGTCTCGCTTCGATTCTTTGCACTCAACTCCTAGTCCCCCCGGCGCGGGTCCGTCGCGCGCTCATAATCATCTCTTTCCCGGGCGCAACTACCGCACCGACACAATAAACAAGAGGCCGGCCACTGCGCGGCATTGGTCTGCTTTGCAGCGAGCCCGGCCCGCACACGAAACCAAATGGCCGGTTCTTTGTTCCAGCGTTGCTTCATATCTCTGGGGGCAAAGAAGCCTTTGCATCCAATCGTCCTTCCAGGGTTGCAACAATTCAGACGCGCCGCCTAAAGACGACGCAAACCTAAAGATCTCGTTGGGAGAATACCCGATCATGTCCCTTGGCCAGGAACTTGCCCCCCACCTGCCATTCCTTCGCCGTTACGCCCGTGCCCTGACCGGCAGCCAGGCGCATGGCGACGCTTTCGTCCGAGCGAGTTTGGAAGCGATCGTCGCAAAGCCGGATGAATTCCCGCGCGACGTCGATCCGCGGCTCGGACTTTACAAGACTTTTCACGCAATCTGGTCGACGGCCAACATCGAGGAGGGCGAGGAGCCCAACCAGAGCCCGGTCGGGGCCGAAGGCATTGCCCAGGCCCGTCTGTCGCGGATCACACCGCTATCGCGCCAGGCGCTGCTGCTCACCTCGCTCGAAGGCTTTTCGTCGGAAGATACGGCGTATTTGATCGGTGCGTCGCCGGCCGACGTCGATTCGCTCGTCGCCGAGGCACTCGAAGAAATCGAACGCCAGACGCTTGCGGACGTACTCATCATCGAGGACGAACCAATCATCGCGATGGATATCGAGACGATCGTCCGTGACCTCGGTCACAACGTCACCGGGGTTGCCGTGACCCGCGACGAAGCTGTTGCGCAGGCGCGCTCAAATCCGCCCGGCCTCGTCCTTGCCGATATCCAGCTTGCCGACGATTCGAGCGGAATCGACGCAGTGAAGGACATTCTCGCCGAATTTTCCGTGCCGGTGATCTTCATCACGGCCTTCCCCGAGCGGCTTCTGACGGGAACTCGGCCGGAGCCTACCTTCCTCATCACCAAGCCGTTCCAGCGCTCGACGGTGAAGGCGGCGATTGCCCAGGCGCTATTTTTCGACGCGGCCACCGTGCCCGCCGCTTGAGTGCGGAACACGATTCCGCCCGGCGCGTTGGCCGGGGGAACAGTGATTTCGTAACGAGAGCAAAATGGCTGAACCAATTCACTCCGACCCCCCGGTTCGCGAAACGGCGACCGAGGCGCGTGCGGGGTCGACTCCAGGGGTGGCCCGGAATGTTCTCGTATTCGGCACGTTGCTCGTGGTGATTCTTTTTGCGGTGATCGTCTTGGTTGGACGATCCTGAGCACCTAGCTTCTGTCACAATCGCTGTTCATGTTTATGTCACGCGCGCGCAGCCACGGTTGCGCCGGTTATCAAGGGTGGGGTCTAGTTTGACGGAAGCGAGAGAACAGGACCGACCAGCCGCCGCTTCGGCGGAGCCGGTTCCGCTGTCGGATCCCGAGTTCAAGGACCAGCTTGCGGCGGTCATCCCGCATCTTCGTGCGTTCGGCCGCTCGTTGTCCGGCAGCCGCGACCTCGCGGACGATCTGGTCCAGGAGACTCTCCTCAAGGCGTGGGCCGCCCGCAAGCGGTTCCAGGCCGGGACAAACATGCGTGCGTGGACCTTTATCATCCTGCGCAACCTGTTCCTGAGCCAAATGCGGCGCGCCCGTTTCAAGGGCGAGTGGGACGATGTCACGGCCTCGAAGATCCTTGCGGCCCCTGCCAGCCAGGATCGCCACATCGAGCTTGGCGACATGCAGCGTGCGCTGATGCACCTGCCGCAACCCCAGCGCGAGGCGCTGATCCTCGTCGGTGCCGGCGGATTCGCCTATGAGGAAGCCGCGGAGATTTGCGGCTGCGCGGTCGGCACGATCAAGAGCCGCGTCGCCCGCGGCCGCGTTGCGCTCGAGCAGTTGCTATCGAGCGGCAAGCTTCCGTCGCGTCGCCAGCACAGGACGGACCCGGACAAGTCGGCCCTGCAGACGATCATGGGTGAGGTCGACGAACTCAGCCGCGATCACGAATAAGCGGCTTACGGTCCTGCAAAAGCAGGACTCAATCTCCTCTCTACCGGCTGCCTCGTGGCGCAGGAGCGACCAGATCAGTTCAGGCGCTGCAATAGATCGGCAAAATCACGGTCGCACGGCTCCGCGGCCGCCGCCTCGAAAGCGCGGCGGAGTGCGGCAGTAATGCCGGCGTGCGTCGGAGGCATGTCCACTCGAATGACTCTACGGTCCATGCTGTTCACATCCGACGCCGAAACAGGGTCTCGCTCCAGCTTCATCGAAATTGCAAACGACCCAGAGCGCACGGAAGTTTCCTCCGAGTCGCGTGCGAAACGGTGAGCAGTACGGATGATTCGCGAATTTTCGACTAGCGACAGGCAGGATGCGGTCCGGCGGGCGGAGAAACATTCGCCGTTCCTGCGCGAATCAGCCGTCGCCTTTCCGGACATCGTCCAGGCCTTTGTGACGAGCGGCGCGGCTGGTGCCGCGAATTTGGCCGAGCGCGTGACGGGTGAAGGTCTCGGGGGCACATTGCGCCGGCAACGACATGGACTTGCCCTCGCGATTGCGCTTGGCGACCTTGCGGGCGAGCTTGCGCTTGAAGATGTGACGCGAGTGCTGTCGGACTTTGCCGATCGCGCGATCGACGAGGCGTTGAGCGCGGCAATCGCCGAGCGGGTACCAAAAGCTGATCCTCAAGGTTTCGCCGTCATCGCAATGGGCAAGCTCGGCAGCCACGAGCTTAACTATTCTTCCGACGTTGACCTGCTCTTGTTGTTCGACCCCGAGACGCTCCCGAGGAGAACGCGGGAAGATCCTGGTGAAGCTGCCGTTCGCATCGGCCGCCGGCTCATCGAGCTGATGCAGAAACGCACTGAAAATGGTTACGTCCAGCGGGTCGACTTGCGATTGAGGCCGTCGCCGGAGGTGACACCGATCGTGTTGCCGGTGAATGCGGCGATCTCGCACTACGAATCGAGCGCTCTGCCCTGGGAGCGTGCGGCGTTCATCCGTGCTCGTGCAGCCGCCGGCGATATTGCTCTTGGCAACCGCTTCCTGGACGCAATCCAGCCTTTCGTCTGGCGTCGTTCGCTTGACTTTGGCGTGATCGAGGAAGTGCGTCAGATCTCCGCCCGCATCCGCGACCATTTCGCCCAAGGCTCGAGCATTGGTCCTGGATACGACCTGAAGCGCGGCCGCGGAGGCATACGCGAAGTCGAGTTCTTCGTTCAAATTCAGCAGATGATCCACGGCGGCCGCGACGTATCGGTCCGCGCTCCCGCTACGCTTGATGCAATTCAGGCGCTTCTTGCGGCCGGACGTCTCAACGAGGATGTCGCGCATGAGCTCTCGGACGCGTACCGGCTTCTCCGGACGATCGAGCACCGCGTGCAGATGGTCGATGATGCGCAAACGCACCTGCTGCCGGCGGACCCTGTTGCGCTTGACAATGCGGCTCGGCTGCACGGCCTTCAAAGCGCCGAAAGCCTGATCAGCATGCTGGAGCCGCACGTGGAACGTGTCGGCACGATCTTCGACAGTCTCGCTCCAGAATCAGGTTCACGGCTCTCGAACGATCCGGACATCCTCAAGGAAGAAGTCGCGTCGCTCGGATTTTCCGATCCGGTGTCGGCGGTTCGGCACATCGTCGATTGGCGCTCGGGGAAAGCGCGCTCTCTTCGTTCGCCGCCGGCACAGCAAGCGTTCGAAGCCATGCTTCCGGGACTGCTCCGGGCTATCGCGACGGGCGCCGATCCAAATCACGCGCTGAACCGGCTGAGCGATATCGTCGAACGTCTCTCGAGCGGAGTGAACTTCTTCCGCCTTCTCGAAGCCCGCCCGGCGCTTGGCCGCCTCCTGGCGAAAATTCTCGCTCATGCGCCGACCCTGGCGGATCAGCTCGGGCGGCGCCCTGAATTGTTCGAGGGCCTATTCGACGCATCCTGTTTTGCCATGCCGCCGCCAGCCGAAGAGTTCGCCGAACTGCTGATGAACGCGATGGCTGGCCATCCTTATGACGTCGCACTCGACCGTGTGCGCCGATTGGTGAATGAGCGCCGCTTTGCGCTTGGCGTTCAGCTGATCGACCGTCGCCGCGACCCGCTCGAAGTCACGGAAGGCTATGCGCAAGTCGCCGAAGGCACGCTGCTGGCGATGGGCCGCGCTGCGCGTGAAGAGTTCGAAAATTCGCACGGTGTCTTTCCGCACAGCGAGCTGGTCGCGCTTGCTCTTGGCCGCTTCGGAGGACATTCGCTGACCCACGCGTCGGACCTCGACATCATTTACCTGCACAGTGCCGTCGGCGGCCGTGCCTCCACAGGATGGAAGCCTCTCGGGCCCAACGACTACTTCAACCGCCTGGCGAGCCGCATCACCGCAGCGCTCAGCGTTCCGACTGCCGCCGGTCCGCTCTACGACGTCGACACACGCCTGCGACCAGAAGGCGCGAAGGGCATGCTCGTCGTCTCACTCGACGCGTTCGAGCGCTACCAGCGTGAGGAAGCATGGACCTGGGAGCATATGGCGCTTTGCCGCGCCCGCCCGATCTTCGGATCGCCTGAAGTTCGTGAGCGGGTTTCCGCGATGATCGACGGGATACTGAGGATGCCTCGCGATGCAGCGAAGGTCGCTGCCGATGCTGTGAAAATGCGGGCGGAGATGAACCAGCACAAACCGCCTCACGGGCCGCTGGACGTGAAGCTAGGGCCGGGCGGCCTCGTGGATCTCGAATTCGCCGTACACGTACTTCAGCTTACAAGACATGTGGGCCTCAGCACTCGGCTCGAGAATGCGCTGGAGGAGCTTGCTGCCGAATCTTTGGTCGATGCAAATATTGTCTATGCGCTAAAGTTGCTGTCGCGCATGCTAGTGATGATGCGCCTCGTGGCTCCCGGCAACGTGAAGCCGACGCACGACACTTGGCAGCTGGTTGCCGAGGCATGCGGCGCGCGGACATGGGACGAGCTTCTTGCCGAGCATCAAGCTGCGCGGCAGAGCATCGCGGCACTCTGGAACCGCATCAAGCAAGGGGCATCATGATGATCAACGAAGGGGACAAGGCTCCGGCCATTATCGTGACGGCGAGCGATGGCAGCAGCATAAACCTTGCCGCGCCAGGTCGGCCGCTCGTGCTTTATTTCTATCCGAAAGATGACACGTCTGGCTGCACGCGCGAGGCGCAGGACTTTACGGCTCTTGCCGCTGATTATGCGAAATCAGGAGCAAGAGTGGTCGGTGTATCGCGCGATCCGATGAAGAAGCACGAGAAGTTCATCACCAAGTACGATCTCGCCGTCCCGCTGGTCTCGGACGAGGACGGCCGCATCTCCGACGCGTTCGGGACCTGGGTCGAAAAGTCGATGTACGGCCGCAAATATATGGGAATGGAGCGAGCGACCTACCTCATCGGCGAGGACGGGCGAGTGCTTAAGGCGTGGCGGAAGGTGAAGGTGCCGGGTCACTCCGAAGAGGTCCTGAAGGCAGTTCAGTCTCGCTGATTGACTCATTCCCTCCGAGCTACTTTGATCGCGTCGCTCGAGGGAGGGAATTCATCTGATGCGTGCTCGTATGTTGGCGTTCACCGCCGCGGTTGCTTTCGGGGGCGCGGCGGTGGCGCAGCCCTGGGAAAATGATCCATTTTTATGGCTCGAGGATGTTTCGTCGCCGCGAGCGATGAGCTGGGTCGAAACTCACAACAAGAGAGCAACCGATGTGCTGGAGACCGATCCGCGGTACCAGCGCTTCTACGCACAGGCGCTCGAGATCGCGCAGGCCAAGGACCGCATTCCAACGGGCTCCTTCATCGGCGGTCAGGTCTATAATTTCTGGCAGGATAATGATCACATCCGCGGCATCTGGCGGCGGACCTCGACCGACAGCTACGCGAGCGGCAAGCCGCAGTGGGAAACCGTTCTCGATCTCGATGCGCTGGCCGCGTCGGAGAAGGCAAACTGGGTGTGGAAGGGCGCACAATGCGCACGTCCGCTCGAGCGCCGCTGCTTGATCAATCTTTCCGATGGCGGCGAGGACGCCGTGACCATCCGCGAATTCGACCTCGCGACCAGGTCGTTCGTGAAGGGCGGCTTCGTGTTGCCCAAGGGCAAGCAGCGCGTCGACTGGGAGAATGAGAACACGCTCCTCGTCTCGCGCGAGTGGAAGGCCGGCGACCTCGGCCGCACCGGCTATCCATTCATCGCCAAGCGCCTTCAGCGCGGCAAGCCGCTATCGAGCGCAGTCGAGGTTTATCGCGGCAGTCCCAAGGACGGCGGCTATGGCGTAACGCCCTATGTAGTGCGGGATGCCAAAGGGCGCTCGCTGTCGCTGGTCGATCGGCCGATCGATACGTTCCACTCCCAAACCTATGTTCTCACGCCAAAGGGCGCGCGTCGGCTGGCCATCCCGTCCAAGGCAAATGTGGCTGACCTCGTCGAAGGTCGGGTGATTATCCAGTCGCAGGAAGCCTGGTCTCCTGTCGGAACCGGCAAGCATTTCCCCGCCGGCAGCCTGCTGTCGGTGAATTTGGCGCAACTCAAGGCGAACCCTGCCCGCCTGAACCCCACGCTGATCTACAAGCCCGCAAGCCGTGAGGCCCTTCAGGGCGCAGCGGCGGCAAAGGACATGCTGCTGGTGTCCGTGCTCGACAATGTTCGCGGGCGAACGCTCGTTTACCGACCGGGTCCGAAGGACAGCTGGACGCGTTCGGCGCTCGAACTTCCGGACAATTCAACGCTGGCGATCACCGACACCAGCCGGACCGATAACCAGGCGATCCTCGCCGTGACGAGCTTCCTCACGCCGCCGTCGCTCTGGCTCGCCGACGCGGCCACTGGAAAGGCTCGCGAGATCATGCAGCAACCGCCCAAGTTCGACGCTTCGAACCTCGTCGCCGAGCAGCGCGAGGCCGTGTCGACCGACGGTACGAAGATCCCGTACTTCCTGGTCCATCGCCGCGACATCAAGCTCGACGGCAACAACCCGACCCTACTTTATGCCTATGGCGGGTTCGAGGTCAGCCAGACCCCGAGTTATTCGGCAACGACGGGGAAGCTCTGGCTGGAAAATGGCGGCGTCTACGCAGTCGCAAACATACGCGGCGGCGGCGAGTTCGGGCCGGCCTGGCACGAAGCCGGGCTCTCGACCAAACGGCAGATCATCTATGACGATTTCGCGTCCGTCGCGAAGGACCTCATCGCGACCAAGGTCACGAGCCCGAGACGCCTTGGCATCCGCGGCGGCTCGAATGGAGGCCTGCTGATGGGGGTCGAGTTCACCCAGCATCCCGATCTTTGGAACGCCGTGATCATCGACGTGCCGTTGCTCGACATGATCCGAATCTCCAAGATCGCGGCAGGCGCTTCGTGGGAAGGCGAGTACGGCAGCGTCGACGACGACCCCGCCGTGCGCGCGTTCTGGGAGAAAACCTCGCCCTACCAGAACCTCCGGACGAACGTGCACTATCCGACGCCGTTCATTTTCACCACGACCAAGGACGATCGCGTCGGCCCGCAGCATGCACGCAAGTTCGCCGCGCGAATGGAGGAGATGGGCCTACCCTTCTATTATTATGAGAACACCGAAGGCGGGCATGCGGCAGGCGCAAACCTCAGGCAGACGGCGCGGACAAATGCGCTCGAGATGACCTATCTGACGCGTAAGCTGATGGATCCGACGGAGCCGGCCAAATAGGCCGGCTCCCATCTTCGCTAGCGCGCGAGCGAGCGGATCAGCATCTCCCAGTGAAGCACGTCATCATACATCGAGCGAACGGGAGTCCGCTCGTCGAGGCCATGGGCGCGCTCGTCTTCGGGTGAGATGCCCCAGCTGCCGTCGACGTCGTAGACCGGAATGCCCTGGGCGCGGAAGAAGCTGCCGTCGCTCGCTCCCGTCGACATGACCGGGTAGACGTGCATCGCCGGCCCGTGGAAACGCAGCGACGCCGCTTTCACGGCATTGACGATGTCGGCGCGGGGCGGCGAAGCAGGTGTCGGAACTCCGATGTAATTGGGGTCGGGCTTCACCTCGACCTTGGGGCCGACGAGCTGCTCAAGCTCGGCCTGCACGATCTTGGGATCGACTCCGGGAAAAATGCGGCAATTCACCGTCGCCTCAGCCATCTGCGGGAGCGCGTTGTCAGCGTGACCGCCTTTGAGCATCGTGGCGACGCAGCGCGTGCGGGTTAGGCCAACCTCGATGGGACTGGCCTCGATCGCGTCTGCAGCCGCGCCGTCGTTCGGGTTTGCCAGCCAGGCGCGCATCGCCTGACCCAAGGGGCTATTGCCCTCCTGTTGCGCGCGTTCCGCGAAATAGCCGCGCGTGATCTCGTTCTGCATCGGCTTGAACCGATAGGTGCGCAGCTTCTCAAGGGCGTCCGCGAGATCGTAGATTGCATTGTCAGGACGCGGCCGCGAGCTGTGACCTCCCGGGTTGCGGGTCGTGAAGAAGTAAGTCTGGAACGTCTTCTCGGCCATCGAGATTCCGAATCCGAGCGGCCGGAAGTTCTTGTCGTAGCTGGGGCCGCCACCGTCGGCGTTGAGCCCGAACTCGGCGTCGGTGAGGTTACGCCATTTGCTCGCACCCAGCGTCGCGCCGACGCCGCGGGTTTCCTCGTCGCCGCTATAGAAAAAGATGACGTCGCAGCCCGGCCTGAAGCCCTCGCTCATGAGCTTGATCGCTGCCATCGTGGTGGCGACGTCGCCATTCTTCATGTCGCTCGTGCCGCGGCCGAGGAAGTAGCCGCCTTCTTCGCGGAACACGAACGGATCGAACGTCCAGTCGGCGCGATTGGCTTCCACCACATCCATGTGTCCAAGGATCAGCATCGGCTTCTTCGTCGCGTGGGGCGACCGCCAGCGAACGATCAGTGCGGCGGTG
>Ga0105248_10006570_pt1 | contig 12749 bp, 7 predicted proteins | sample KBSS34metaG_FD_81524 | JGI IMG/M metagenome (GOLD analysis project Ga0105248, IMG submission 81524) | Switchgrass rhizosphere microbial communities from Kellogg Biological Station, Michigan, USA - KBS S3-4 metaG | ecosystem: Host-associated > Plants > Roots > Rhizosphere > Soil | place... | reverse complement strand
GGTTCCGTGTGGTCGCCTCAAACGGCGTCGCCGTCGTGGGCGGCGGTGGATTGACCCATGACTCCTGGTGGAGGCTCTGGAGCAACTGCAGACCTGGTGTGATCCTCCACGTGAGCTTCGCGAATCCCTTGTCCTGCTCGTAGGTCCTTGGCAACTTCGGGTCGACTCCGGGCTGGCTGTCGTAGTCGCGTACGTACTGATACCCGCCGAAGAACCACAGCCGATCGCGCACGGCTGGTCCACCGGCATTCGTCGTGAAGTCGCGGTACTTGATGCGCGTGTACCCGCTGGTCGGTTGACTGCCACCTGTGACGGCGCGCACCACCGGCTGGCTCGTCATGCTGACCGGTTGTCCGTAGTACGAAGCGTCGTACAGCAATCTCTCGCTCCCTTGTCGCGTGATGACATTGATCACCGCGCCCTGCAGGTTGCCGAATTCGGCGGACGCGCCGACGGACTGGACCTGGACTTCCTGAATGAAGTCGATGCCCGGCTCGGACCGCGCGACGCCGCTGCACGGGCACGTGAAGTTGGTCCCGTCGATGAGAAACTGATTCTCGTTGACGCTCGAACCGAGCGCCGACACACTGGTCGCCGACACGGTGGTCGTCGTGCCGCTCGCCGACGTCGGCGAGATTCCTGGGGCGGTCCGGATCAGGTCGAACATGCTGAACCGTCCGGTTGGAATCGTTCTGAGGTCCTCGGACCTCAATCGCGTCTCGAGTCCGCTTCCCCGAGCCTCGATGCGCGAGCCGGCGCCCTGCACCGTCAGCGATTCGGCGATCCCCGCCAGCTTCAACACCGCGTTTCGCTCGATGGTCGCGCCCGCGCCAATGCTGATGTCGTCCTCGTGATATGTCGCAAATCCCGCCATCTCGATCTCGAGCGCATACGACCCTGGCGGCAACGCGGGGAATCGCAGCTGTCCCTTCTCGTTGGTTGTCGTCCTCAGCTCGCGCCCGATCAGGGCCGGCGAGGCGATGCGGACAAGAGCACCCGGCAGGACGCCGCCATCTGCGTCCTTGACGCTGCCGATGAGCGACCCGGTCAGCCCCTGGGCATCCGCGACACGAGCGAGCGCGACGCATGTCATTGACACGAACAGGCATGCGACCCGTAATGTGGCGCACGACTTGGACATAACCCGCTCCTTCTGGTCCCGCCGGCGGAGCCGCGCCCATCGCGGTCCTCGTCATCGGGGGGGCGGCCCGTGCGGGCCGGTCAGGAGCAAAGGCGCAAACGAGCGGGGTTTTCCATCACGGTCGCCTGGAAAGGACCCTACTATTCGGGTTTCAGATGCCACAGCGCGGACCGGAACAGGATGTGACGGCGCTTCTGCGCCGATGGCAGCAGGGCGATGCGAGCGCCCTCGAGCGTCTGTTGCCGATCGTGTACGACGAGCTGCGGCGGGTGGCCCGCGCCAGGCTGCGCGCTGAGCGCCCGGGACACACGCTCCAAGCCACAGCGCTCGTACACGAGGCATACCTCCGCCTTACGGGCCCGGCCGGCGCCTCGCCCCAGACCCGGACCCAGCTCTTCGCCATGGCCGCAAGGCTGATGCGCGAGATCCTCGTCGATCACGCCCGGAAGAAGTACGCGCGAAAGCGCGGCGGCGACATCACGATCGTGCCGCTCGACGCGGCGTTCCCGGAACCGCGGGAGTCGCCCATCGACGTGCTGGCGCTGGACGAGGCGCTCACGGAACTGACCGCGCTCGACCCGCGCCTGTGCCGCATCGTGGAACTGAAGTTCTTCGCCGGCCTGACCATCGGCGAAACCGCGACCGCGCTCGATGTCTCGACCGCGACGGTCGAACGCGACTGGACCGTCGCCAAGGCCTGGCTCCACCAGCGGCTGTCGCTCTCGTAAACCCTGCAAACTTCGGGAGGCCGGATTCCGTCAAAGCAATTACCCAGAGCGTCTGGGTAATATTTGACGCGATGTCCATGCTGCCCAAGACCCAGAGCGCACTCCTCTATGGCGCGCTAGATGCCTTGATTCTCAAGACGTTAGCGAGGGGACCGCGCCACGGCTACGCGATCGCGAGATCGATCGAGGACACGAGCGGCGACGCCGTGCTCGTGGAAGAAGGGTCCCTGTACCCGGCCCTCTACCGCCTGGAACGCCGCGGCTGGGTTGAAGCCGAGTGGGGCACCTCCGAGCTTGGCCGGCGCGCCAAGCTGTACCGCCTGACCGACGCCGGCCGCGAGCAACTCGCCGCGGAGATGCTCACCTGGAAGCGGTTCGCCGCCGGCGTCTCGAAAGTCCTGTTCTCCACATGAAGCGTTCGCTCCGGTCGTGGTTGTGGCGCATCCCGATCGACCAGGAGGTCGACGAAGAGCTCGCCTTGCACATCGAGATGCGGACGCGCGAGCTGGTCGACCGTGGCATGGACCCGAAAGCCGCCCACGAGGCCGCGATCGCTCGACTCGGCGACCTCGCGAGCCTCAAACGTACGATGACGGACCTTGGCAGAAAGCGAGATCGTGAAATGCGCCTCACCATCTGGCTCGAAGAGCTCCGCGACGATTTGAAGGTCGCCTTTCGCCAGCTCAAGAGCTCGCCGGCCTTCACCCTCGTTGCGACGTTGACGCTCGCGCTCGGCATCGGCGCCAACAGCGCGATCTTCGCGCTCGTAGACGCCACGCTGCTGCGACCGCTGCCGTACCGCGTACCCGATCGCCTCGTCACGATCTGGGAACACAGCGCGAAGACGGCGCGGGGCTACGTATCGCCGCTCAACATGCTCGACTGGAACACCCGCAGCCGCACGTTCGAGAAGATTGCCGGCTTCACGCCCAGTGTCGGTCAGATGGTGATGGCCGGCGCTGACGGCAACGCTGAAACGGTGACGCGGCAGTGGGTCACGGCCGGAGTCTTCGACGTCCTCGGCGTCACGGCGATCGCCGGCCGCACGTTTTCGGCTGACGACGAGGCGAAGCGCCCGAACGTCGTCGTCATGAGCGAGCCGTTCTGGCGCAGGCGTTACAACGCCGATCCGTCTGTGATTGGACGCGAGATTCGCCTCGACGGATCGCTCTGGACAGTGATTGGCGTTCTTCCCGAGGATTTTCAACTGCTGGGGCAGACCAGTCTGTGGGCCATGAGGCCGCTGGTCAATCTGCCTCCGAGGGCCCGCGGCTTCTATGCGTTCCAGGTCGTCGGGCGTTTGAAGCCTGGCGTCTCGATCGCGGCCGCCGAGACGGATCTGGCCGCCGTCGCGGAAGGCCTTGCCCGTGAATTCCCCCAGACGAACAAGGGCCGCGGCGTGGCGCTCGAAGGCATGCACGATTCGCTGATCGGCAGCGATCTGAGGCTCACGTCGATGTTGTTTCTCGGCGTCGTCGGGTTCGTGCTCCTCATCTGCTGCGCGAATGTCGCGAATCTGCTGCTCGCGCGTGCCACTGTGCGCACACGCGAGCTGGCCGTCCGATCGGCGCTCGGCGCCGGGCGGCGCCGAATCATCCGGCAGCTGTTGACCGAAAGCGTCGTGCTTTCACTGTTGGGCGGCGCGATGGGGATTGGCGTTGGCGCGGCCATCCTGAGCGTGGCGCCTTCGCTCATTCCGAGGGGTCTGCTGCCGGCCACCGTCACGCTCGCGTTCGACATGCGCGTCATCGGCTTCTGTGCCGTCGCCGCGCTGGTCGTGGGGCTGGTGTTCGGCGTGATGCCGGCGTGGAAAGCAACGGACTTCTCGTCGGCGCAGGTCATCACCTCCGACAGCCGTACCACGACGGGCGGTGGCACGCTTCGCGGACTTCTCGTCATCGGCGAGGTGGCGACGGCGGTTCTGCTGCTGTTCGGCGCGGGCCTGTTGCTCCGGACGCTGATCGCCGTCGACGCGTTCGACCGGGGCTTTCGTGCTGACAGCGTGCTGTCGATGCTCGTCGATCCGCTGGGCTCGAAGTACCCGACTCCGCAATCGCTGCAGCAGTTCTTCGATCAGGTCGAGGCTGAGATTGCTGCCGTTCCTGGAGTCGCCGGCGTCGCATGGGCCAGCGACCTGCCGCTCGACTTCTTCGATTCGGGTGAGCTGTCGTTCGAAATCGTCGGCGATCCTCCAGTTGACGAGGGCCAGCGGCCGAGCACGAGCCAGCAGATCGTCAGTGCCACGTACTTTTCGACGCTCGACTTGCCCATCCTGGCCGGACGTGTGTTCGATCGCCGCGATACGCGCGACGGTGTGCCCGTCTGCATCGTCAACGAAGCGTTCGCGCGCAGCTTTGGGGGCGGCCGATCGCCAATCGGTCAGCGGGTCGCCCTGCGCCCGGCGTCTTCGCCGCAGGCGAAGCCGGTCGTGCGCGAAATCGTCGGCGTGGCGCGGCAGGTGAAGGGCCGCCCCGACGAAGCGAAGGACTTCGTACAGCTCTACGTGCCGATGTCGCAGCTCATCTCCGATGACATGTTCGTGGTCGTGCGGCCGAAGTCAGGCCGGGCCGAGCTGTTGGCGCCTGCGGTCCGCGCCGCCATTTCTCGGATCGACAAGGAGCAGCTCGTCGGGGTCACGAACGTCATGACGCTCGAGGACATCGCGTGGGCGGCCACCGGCCGGCACCGCTTCCGAGCCGTGATGGTGGTTGCCTTTGCGGCGCTGGCGCTCGTCCTTGCGATGGTCGGCGTCTTCGGCATGCTCGCCTACTCGGTTCAGCAGCGCGTGCGCGACATCGGCGTGCGGCGCGCGCTCGGCGCGACGACGAACGACGTGCTTCGCCTGGTCATTGCCAACGCCGCACGCATCATCGCCACCGGAGCGGCCATCGGGCTCGCGCTCTCGGCCGTGTCCGCCCGTCTCATCGAGACGATGCTGTTTGGCGTGCGCCCGCTGGATCTGGCGACGTTCGCGTTCGTGACGGTCGTCCTGAGCGTCACCGCCGCGCTGTCGATCGCCGGACCGGCCTGGCGCGCGGCCCGCATCGATCCGGCGGTCGCACTGCGAAGCAAGTAGGCGTCGTGCCTTCACTATCCGAACAGATAGTCCCGCGCACATTCGGATAGCGCTTTGAAGACGGCCTGAAGCTCTTCACGTCGCCGCCCTGGACGAGTCGAATCGCGCGAAGCCGTTCGCCGTCCGCGACTTCGCGCCCTTCGATTTTTCTGGCGCCGCTCGAAACCGGGTGGCATGGCCGGTGCGTGTGGCTCACGTTGACGGGTGGGCCGTATGAACATGCACAGGATCCTCAGAATCTCCACACTCCTCGCGACGATCGGCGTGCTGCACGTGCCGTCGTCTTTCGCGCAGACGGCCGTCGGCGTGCCGGACGGGGCCGGAATCAATTACGAGCAGGAAGTCAGGCCGATCCTGGCGAATCGCTGTTTTGGCTGCCATGGTCCGCGGCAGCAGCAGTCCGGTCTGCGGCTCGACTTGCGGCAGAACGCGCTCCGCGGCGGCGACTACGGCGTCGTCATCGTTCCCGGCAGATCGGCGGACAGCAGGCTGATCCAGCGTCTGATCGGTTCCGACGCGGGCCTGCAGATGCCGCCGACGGGCGAGCTGCCGGCCGAAGAAATCGCGGTGCTCAGAAAGTGGATCGACGCGGGCGCCGACATGCCGGGGCGTGCCGCCGAGGCCGCGGCCGCCGAACGGCCGACCGAGCCGCGCGTGCAGAACTTCTTCGACACGATTGCCGGGCACGATCTCGCCGCGGTCCGGAGAATGCTCGCGAAGGATCAGTCGCTGGCTCGCTCGGCGGACTCGGCTGGATCGACGGCATTGATGCAAGGTGCCTACGCAGGCACGCTCGAGATCATGGAAGCGCTGCTCGAGGCGGGCGCCGACGTCAAGGCGAGGAACCGGCGCGGGGCGACGGCACTTCACTGGGCGATCTCGGATCCGATGAAGGTGAAGCTGCTTCTGCTGCATGGCGCGGACGTCGACGCCAGAACCGTTGACGGCCGGACGGCGCTCCACGCCGCGACCATGCAGCCGTCTGGCGCGCGGGTCGTCAAGCTGCTGCTCGAGGTCGGCGCGGACGTTGATGCCAGGACGATGACCGGGAATACGCCGCTGTTCGGTGCTGCGGCCGCTGGCCTCGACAACACGCTGCTTCTGCTCGATCACGGCGCGGATCCCAACATCCCGTCCCAGAATGGCGCGACGCCGCTGATGGTCGCGCGCACCGCGGACGTGGTCTGGCTGCTGGTCGCCAAAGGCGCCCGCATCAACGCGCGATCGAAGCGTGGCGAAACGGCGCTGGCCGCCGCCGCGGGCCGGGGCGACGACGAGTCGGTCAAGCTCCTGCTCTCCAAAGGCGCGGACGTCAACGCGGCCGACTATCGCGGCTACACGCCGCTGATGCACGCGGCGCAGTACGACCGCGACGCCCCAGACGTCATTCGCCTGCTGCTGGCTTATGGCGCCGACGCCAACGTAACCGCCGAGGGCCAGACCGCCGCGAGCATCGCGGCGCGACGCGGCGACACCGCGCTGGCGTGCCTGCTGCGGGAAGCGGCGGCTCATGCCACCGAATCGCGGCAACAACCGTAGGAGAATCACCATGCGCCTTGCGTTCACGCTTGTCGCGGTCTCGTTGCTGGGTGCGGCCGTCGTCGCGAACGACGATCCGTCGCCCGCCGCGTTGAAGTCGGCCGTGAAGAAAGGGCTCGATCTGCTCGAGAAGACGAGCCCGACATTCGTCAAGAAAGGCGGCTGCAACTCGTGTCACAACCAGATGCTGCCGGCCGCGGCGCAGGCATTTGCGCGAGGCCGCGGGATCGCAACCGGCGAGACCCTGATGCAGCTGCCGCCCGAAGCGTCGGAGGCAACCGCCGAACGGTACGTGGAGTACTCGATTGGCGGTGGCGCCGGTATCACGGCCCTCGGGTTCGAACTCTTCGCCGCCGCCATGGATCACAAGCCGGCGGACGCGCGCATTCGCGCGAAGCTCTATTACATCAAGGGCATGCAGCAGCCCGAAGGCCATTGGGTTGGAGGCGGAAGCCGCCCGCCGCTCACCTTCGACGACTTCACGACCACGGCCTACATGATTCACGCGCTGCGCACCTACGCAGCTCCGGCGGAGGCAGCCGATACCAATGCGCGTATCGGTCGCGCGCGGTCCTGGCTCCTGAGCAACGCGCCCGATCGCACCCAGGAGCGGGCTTTCAAGGCTCTTGGACTCGCCTGGTCGCATGCGGACGAGGCGGCCATCGCCGAGGCCGTCAAGAGCCTGCAGGCGTCGCAGCGGACCGATGGCGGCTGGTCGCAGCTCCCCGCTCTCGAGTCGGACGCGTACGCAACCGGCATCGCGCTCTTTGCGCTGCACGAGGCACGGATGCCGCCGACGCATCCGACGTACCGCGCGGGCATAAAGTATTTGCTGTCGACTCAAGCCGCGGACGGCACGTGGCACGTCAAGACACGCGCGCTGCCGTTTCAGCCGTACTTCGAGAGCGGCTATCCCTACGGACCCGATCAGTGGATCTCCGCCGCCGCAGCGGCATACGCGACGCTGGCATTGTCCGCGGCAGTCGATGCCACGGAAGTCGCCGCGCGATAACGGTCTGATCGCGGTGTCGGCGAGGCGGGGCCCGGCCCGCCTCGTATCCATTCGCCTACTTGTGAATCTGGACGTTGCCTCCGATCAGCGGGCTTGGTCCGTTTGCATACGTGTCGGTCTTGATGCCGAACGTGTCGGCAGACCCGGGCTCGCCGCAATCGTCGACGTCAACCGTGTAGCGTTCGCTGGTCGTGCCGATCGATCGGATGACGGAGGCGACCCCGGTGAACGTCGCGTGTTTGCTACCCGGCGTCGTTGGGCATGACGTTCCTGGACTGCTGATGAAGAGCCCATCGACCGTCTGAGCCTTGATGCGGACATCCGCCGGATGATCGTTGTACTCGAGGTTCCCCGATGGGGTACAGCACCTGGCCGTGAAGCCGAAGGTGGCCTGGCCAGTCGGATTCGCGAGGCTTGGGATCAATGCTGGCAATGAGATCAAGTCGCCCAGCGGCGAGAAGACCGGATCGCTGCCAATCTGGCCGCCCCCGGTCACCTTGCCAGGCGTCGACGGGAGTCCGCCGAGGCACGGCCCGCCGGGCGCGCGCGCGAGGAGCCATGGCGTGAAGTCAGCATCACCGACGACCTCTTCGCCGGTGCCCGATAGATTGTTTGGCACATTGAACGGTCCGGTCGAAGAACCCCACCAGTTGCATTCGGCATTGACCGTGCCGGCATGTGCAAGAGGATCGACGGTGAGCCCCGTCAGTGTAAAGCTCGTGGAGCCCACGGTGCCGATGTTGTTCTGGTGGATCGCCACATCTGAACTCGCGACGCCGACAGCGCCGAGAAAGCTCAGGCGGATGGCGTGACCAGTCCCGGCGCTCAGATCGTTGTTGAAGATGGTGAGGTTCGTATTGTTGTCGAAGATTCGAATGGCTGCGCTTCCAGCCAGGACGCTGTTGGTCACGCTGTTGTCGTGAAAGCTCGACGCATGAGTGTTAAACAGCACGACCGCGCGCCCGTTGCCGTCGAACGAATTCGAGTCGATGTCGAGGTTGAAGACGCCACCGGCAGGATCGGTGTTGCTGCTGTCAACAGCGGCGTCCAGATTGCCGATGAACGCGTTTTCCACGATGAGAACATCACGCACTGTTCCGCCCGCGAATTCGTCAGTGTAGATTCCCGTGCCGGTAGCCCCGCCGGGGCGGTTGTTGTTCTGGATCACGTTGTGCCGGATAACCGCCTGTGAGGCTCCGCCGTTGGCGAGGCCTATTCCGGCGATGTTGTCCTGGATGATGTTGTTGAGAATCTGTGTGCCGTTCCTGCCCGGATTAATCCAGATTCCGTAGCCAGTGAACGCAGCGAGCGAGCTGTCCTGCACGGCAAACCCGTCGATGACGACGTTGTTCGCACTGACGCTCGTTCCCTGCACGTCTGCGATGATCGATTCGACCCCTCGGGTCGCGCGTGCGTCTGCGCCTGCGTTGGCGCCCAACAACGTCAGCGTCTTGTTGATCGTGAGCGGGCCCGGCGCGGCCTCGGGATAGAGACCAGGGGCGACGTTGATGGTGTCGCCCGAAGAGGCCTTGTCGATGGCGCTCTGGATCGTCCTGCAGGCGCCCGGCCCAGGGCTCGTACAGGCGTTCCCGTCGTTTCCAACGGTACCGTCGACGTAGAGTTGCAACGCGTCGGCGGTCACGGGCCTTGCGAACGTGACCATGATCCCTGCGAGAACGCTGAAGAGATAGCGCTTCGTTCGCGACGACATTCCGCCCGGGTTCCCGCCAAGTCGTTCCATGGCCGAACTCCTTCCGAGCCGTTCCATCGCCGCATACCGGCGACGTCGCCGCCCGAGCAAGATAAGTACCGAATCGACTGCGTGCCTCGGAGGGAGTGCGCGTCAGGAGCGCAAAAACACTCTGCGCGCAATCACGAGACGCGGAAAAGTCGGAGAGCGATTCGGCGATCAGCACTCGCCCAGTCGGATTTCTGATTGGCAAAAGAGTCTGGCTTCCATACATGTCAGTATGAGAACCGTACGCGAACCTGATTCTCACGCGCGAAACTGTTCCGCCGAGCGAGTGCCCGCGCCATTGTCGCGCTGCCCCGAGAGATGGCTCAGGTAGAATGACTTTCGGCTCCTCGAGACCTCGAATCGATTGCTCACATGATTGGCAACATCGTCGGTCACTATCGGATTCTCGATCGCCTCGGCGGCGGCGGGATGGGCGTCGTCTATCGCGCGGAGGACACGCGCCTGGGCCGGCAGGTCGCGCTGAAGTTTCTGCCGCCCGAGCTCGCCGCGCATCCCGAAGCCCTCGAACGATTCGGACGCGAGGCGCGCCTGGCCTCGTCGCTCAACCACCCGCACATCTGCACGATTCATGATGTCGGCGAATACGACGGCGAGCACTTCATCGTCATGGAGCTGCTCGACGGCCACACGCTGAAGGAGGAAATCGCCCGCGGGCCGATGTCATTCGAGCGGCTGCTCGACCTCGGCATTGAAATCGCCGACGCGCTCGAAGCGGCACACGCCACCGGCATCGTCCACCGCGACGTCAAGCCGGCGAACATTTTCGTGACGCGCCGCGGCCAGGCGAAGGTGCTCGACTTCGGCCTCGCGAAGCTGGCGGTGTCGAAGCCTGGCGGGCATGCTGCCGATGACGCGACGCGCCTGGTCGACGATCGCGTGACCACGCTCGGCACGACGCTTGGCACGGTCGCCTACATGTCGCCCGAGCAGGCGCGCGGCTCAGAAATCGACGGCCGCTCGGATCTGTTTTCGTTCGGTGTCGTGCTCTACGAGATGAGCACCGGCACGGTGCCGTTTTCCGGACGGACGCCTGTCGCGATCTTCGAGGAGCTCCTGACGCGGCAACCCGCCCCGCCATCGAGCGTCAGGGTCGGGCTTCCCGCCGAATTCGATCACATCGTCGCAAAGGCGCTGGAGAAGGACCGCGACATCCGCTATCAGACCGCGGCGGACCTCCGAAGCGATCTGACGCGGTTGAAACGGGCCAGCGGCTCGGTCGCGATCGCGGCCGCTTCCACGACGGAGCAGGCGCGCGCGGCGTCTGCCCGGCGGTTCGATTGGCGCCTGATGGCGCTGGCGGCTGTCGTCCTGGCGGCCATCGCCGCGATCGCCGCCTACGCGACCTCGAACCGCGCGCGCGCCTTCAGCGAGCGCGATTCGGTCGTGCTCGCCGATTTCGCCAACAGCACCGGCGAGCCGGTCTTCGACGAAGCGCTGAAGGAAGCGCTCGAAGTTCAGCTGCGGCAGTCGCCGTTCCTGAGCGTCCTGCCGGAGCAGCGGCTGCAGGGGATGCTGCGGCTGATGGGCCGGCGCGCGGACGAGAAGATCACCCCGTCGATTGCGCGGGAGGTCTGCGAGCGGACGGCAAGTAAAGCGATGATCGCCGGCGCGATTTCGCAACTCGGCCAGAGCTACATCATCTCGCTCGACGCCTCGAACTGCCGGACCGGCGACACGATCGAGAAGCAGCAGGTGCAGGCGTCCGGCAAGGACGACGTGCTGAAGGCGCTCGGAACCGCGGCCGGGCAGTTGCGGCGCGGACTCGGCGAATCGCTCGCCTCCATCGAGAAGTACGATGCGCCGATTCAGGGAGCGACCACCGCATCGCTCGACGCCCTCAAAGCCTATGGCCAGGGGATGTCGACGCGGCGTCGGCAGGGCGACCCGGCGTCGTTACCGTTCTTCCGCAAGGCGATCGAGCTGGATCCGGACTTTGCGCTCGCTCACGCGCGTCTGAGCACGGTCTACGGCAACATGGGCGAGCCGCTGCGGTCGCGCGAGCACATCACCAAGGCGTACGCGCTGAAGGATCGCGTCAGCGAGCCCGAACGGCTGTACATCCTCGCGCGCTACTACCAGACCATCGAAGGCGGTTCGCAGAAGACGATCGAGACCTACCAGCTGTGGACCCAGACCTATCCGAAGGACTTCGTGCCGCATTCGAATCTCGCCGGCATGTACTCCGGCCGCAACGAGTACGACAAGGCAGTCGAGGAGTATCGGATTGCGATCGCGCTGGCGCCAGACGAGCCGCTGCCATACGGGAACCTTGCCGGCATCTACCGGACGCTGAATAAGCCGGAGGATGCACGCCGTCTGCTCGAGGAAGCGATCGCCCGCGGCGTCGATTCGGCCGCGTTTCGAGCGGAGCTCTATAGTCTTGCGTTCATGCGCAACGACGACGCCGAGATGAGCCGTCAGGTGGAAGCGGCCCGGCGCTTTACTGACGGCTCCGTCCGGATGTTGAGTACGCAGATCTCGCTGGCGTTGTACGAAGGACGGCTCGCCCGGGCCGGGGAGCTGGCGACGCTGTACGCCACGGACGTGGGATCGACGCTGGGACTGAAGGGATCGGCGGCGAGCGTCTGGGGCAACGTCGCGCAGTCGGCCGCGGTCTTCGGCGACACCAACACGGCGCGCGCCGCCATCCGATCCGCGCTCGACCTCGAGCGCAACATCGGCTCGGTGCTGAACGGCGCGATCGCGAGCGCGGTCTTCGGCGACGCCCAGACGGCGAGGAAACTGCTGGACGAAGTCGTCAAGATGCCGGGATCGGCCAACGACGATGCACAGCGGGGCATCAAGTTTTGCGACGCGTTGATCCGCTGGCGTCAAGGGGACAAGGCCGCGTTCGATGCGCTGCCGGTGCCGACCGCAGCGAACGACACCGGTGCGACGTTCATGAGCGGCGTCGTCCAGCTCGCCGACGGGCGCGCCGAGGCCGCCGCGGCGCGCTTCAAGGAGATTCTCGACCGCAAGCAGCTGACCATCCACCCGCTCAAACCGCTCGCCGCGCTGTACTACGGTCGCGCGCTGGTGAAGATGGGAAGAGTCGACGAAGGCCGTCAGGCGTACGAGCAGTTCTTCGAGAACTGGAAGAAGGCCGACGCGAATCTTCCGCTACTCGTCGACGCGAAAACAGAATACGCCCGCTTGAAGACCACCAACCAGACACCCGTGCCGGTCACCAAACCGTCCGATCGATCGCCGCGCTGAATCGTCGGCAAAAGTGCGTTACTGAAAGACATCCGTGCTCGTTGCGGTCGGGAACGCAGGAATCAGGCGGATTTCGCCGTTCAACGCCCGGGCCGCGAATGGCCCCAGTCGCTTCACCTGCTCTTCCGTGAACTGGGTGTGATGGCAGGCCATCGCCCGTTGCGCGGCGTCGAAGTCTCGCGGCGTGAACGGAACCCGGACAGTGAAGTACTTCGCCTCGGGAATGAGTAACGGCGGTTCGCCCCGCTGCGGATTCATGGCGCGCATCCCTTCAGCCG